>UMHE01083911.1_pt1 | contig 44749 bp, 37 predicted proteins | sample 1965451 | NCBI WGS metagenome assembly UMHE01 (sample SAMEA4836090, study PRJEB28245) | human gut metagenome | biome: gut microbiome; material: fecal sample | place: Denmark | collected 2008 | reverse complement strand
TCTTTTTCTACCCCTCCGTGTCTACTTTTACGAGTGCAGCAAAACCGCCGCATATGGAATCACTCCAGATGCGGCGGGCAGAAACGCTCAACTGATGCATTGAGCCTCAATATATGTAAACTAAATTAATGACTTACCACGTTACTTGATTTGTTGATTACGGACTTCGGGCGGCCGTAGTAATCTATGTGGGCGTTCCCGGATGTTTCGGTCTCAAGCTTTTCGGTAACAGTGACGGAGGCCCCGGACACCCCGGACAGATTCAATGACGCATCCTTCACCGTAAATTTCTCGGCATTGACAACAGCAGTTCCGCTGCCAGAGACGGCCAGCTCATTTCCGGACCCTTTGAGGGACAGAGATGAAGCGCCATGCATATCAGCAGAGACCTTTCTGATTGCCCCGGATAAATTGAAAGATGACGTGCCGGAGAGATTAGCGCACAGTTCACCGGCATTGACTTCTAACGTCTTGAACTTGCTCACGCCGCTGGCTGTCGCATTGATGGACTCAGAACGGAAATTCTCCAGACTGATCTTGGACGTACCCGACATGGACAAGACTACATTATCCGAATTTATCGAGGAAATGCCGCCTATCTCAGCAACTCCGCTGCACGTGATATGGCAAGAGCCGGACGTCAGAGTCAGGTTGTCAATCTTGGTGGAACCGCTCATAGTGATAGTCGCCTTGTCCCACGTTCCGGAAAGCCCTTCGATTTTAGTTATTCCGGACAGGTTGACCGCCAGTCTCTCACCCGAAAACGCGCCGCCGGACACGCTCATCTGAGAGTTTCCGCTCAACGTAACGCTCGGGAACTCAGGCGTATATATGGTTACGGTCGCGCTCGGGATACTTACATGCGAACTGCGATACGGATACTTCTTCATTTTCTTTACCAGTTCCAGGGCACTTCCGGTCTGCCTGATTTCGAACAGGTCGATGTCCTCCCTGTCCCACACTTCCATAATGACTTTATAGTGATCCGACTTGACCAATGATATTTTATAATTTGTAGAGACGAATCTGCCCCTTCCGGAAACTGTCTGGCCGTCAGACACGGTACGGATAGCATTGAAAGACGTAAAATCATACTCCCGTCTCACAGCAGGATTTTCACCAGCATTGACCTGAATCACGGACATCGCGCAAAGCAATATCAGCACAAAAAGATTCTTTTTCATAACATAGATAATTTAGATTTCATTAACATTCTGAGCACCAGTATAATAGGCCTGGCAACATTCGCCGTACAGGGCCCTGATTTCTTCCAGGCTGCTGTCGCAATACTTCCTCGTAACCTCCAGTTTTTCAGCATTTCCAAGGCCGTCAAGCCCCCCGATCATGCTGTCCTGAGAATTCAGCAGCTCCTCAATGACCTCCGACAAGTCCATTTCCCTGCACAGCTCGGAAGACATCTCCATCTCCCGTACCTCCGAAAGCAGCGGCGCCACGCCTTCCCGATAGTTCGTCATATAGACCTCGACCGGATCGACCTGAGCCTCCGGCCATCGCAGAATGACTAGAATTGTCAATGCTGCCGCCATCCCGACAAAGGTCAATGCAATTGTACGTCTGCGGAAACGTTTCCTTGCACGCTCTTTATGGAGCCGCCCAAGAAAATCCTGCTCGGAGACGGACGGATCTGCTCCGGCCTCATCAGCAAGGCTTCTATAGTTGTCGAAATATTTTTCTATATCATTCATAATCATTGACTTTCAATTTTTCTCTTAGCCTCTCTGCAAGTTTTCTGCGACCTCTGAGGTATTGACTTCGGACAGAGGACTCGCTGATTCCCAGCATTGACGCAATCTCTTTATAATCAATGTCTTCTATAAGCTTCAATGTCAATATCGTCCGGTATCCGTCCGGCATTGCCTTCAGCAGGTCCATCACCATCGGGAACACTTTTCCGTCCAATCCGGACCAGACCTCTTCATTGTCATCGGCAAGAACAGGTTCAGCAGAAGCGAAGGCGTCGTCGATATTCACGAAGCGCTTTTCGCGGCGCAGGAAGTCTATCGACCTGTTTATGCACATCCGCCGCAGCCACGCCCATTCATCGTCAGGTCTCCTGCCGCCCGTAAGGAATCGGATCAATGTCTCCTGCATGATTTCTTCCGCCTCGCTTGATGACAATGTGATGCGCAAGGCCGTATTGTACAGCCTTTTACCGTATTGCCGGAACAGTTCCGTCGCTTTTTTGTCATCAATGCCCATATCCTTTTCACCGCTTGCACTGCAAATCTATCAAATCTTCTATACTCTTGACGGGCAATAATCGGATTTGTTGCATATCGTTTCTAAAAAAATCAGCCCGGTACATCTTCGTGCCGGGCTGAATCTTTCAATATGTGTGTCGAAATGTTATTCGGCAGGGGTAGTCACTGACTGTTTGAAGAGTCCGGTGATGGCGCTGCCGTTCTTTACGCCGAATGCCACGATGACATATTCGGTGTTAGGGCTGAATGCATCACGTGTGATGTTATATTTGCCTTTAGGGAGACCGAAATAAATTTCGTAGCCATAATCCTCTATGACAGTCTTGATGATTTGCTCGTCACTCATTCCTTCGAATTTGGCAGCCTTATAGATACTTGCCACGTACTCCATATCAGGATCTCCAGGTATGAAATCTACAGCAATCTTGTTTGCTGTAAGTTCCTTGACATTGATATCGATAGCCTTTTCTCCGGAAGGAGGAGTCGTGCTCTCGACCTTGGTCTTGAACAGCCTCTTGGTCACAGAAGTGGTAGCAGCGTAATCCTTGTCCGGATCCACTCCGAAGACTACCACGTAGTATTCGGTATTGGATTTCAGCCCACTCTTGGAAACTACGGTAGTACCTGTCTTCTCGTATCCGAGGATATCGTATCCAAGTTCGTTTTTCACAGCTTTGACGATTTCCTCATCAGTCTTTTCACTGCATTTGGATGCTTCCAGTACATAGCTGAAATACTTGGCTGTCGCATCGGAAGGTGTTACCGTCGCCTTGAGCGATGAAGTGGTCACTTCATCCTCGGAGATAGTGAAAGAAAGAGCCGGCTTCTGAGCCTCGCCTTCTCCAGGAACTACGATTTTTTTGAACAGACCGCTTGCCGGAAGGGCACTATATGCGTTGTTCGGGTCTTCTTCCACATAGAAGGCATAGATGATATACTCCTTGCCGGTGGTCAATGGATTGGTGTTATGGCCAGTCATGGCTCCCTTGCTGGCAGTCAGCCAGAAATAACCGTCTCCGCTTCTTTCTTTTATGACTTTTGTCATGATTTCCTCATCGGTGAGACCCTTGAATTCATCATAAGAACGCCATTCATATACGAAGTGGATGTTGTCGTCAGACGGAACGACTGTGAACTCCAAGTCTGTAGCTGTGAGCTTGTTCACTACGATTTCAATGTCCTTCTCGCCCGGCTTCTGAGCGCCTTCACCTGTCTTGAACTCTTTCCTGGCAAGGTCTGTGGTCGCCATACATATTTCACCGTGGTATGTCACGCCGAAGGCAACTACCAGAAAGTCACTGTTGTCAGGCAAGGCTGCAAAGTTGTAGGAATCCTTCCCTTTGGAGAAGTTCTTGCTTGCAAAATCTTCGAAGGATTCGTCTTTCAGATGAGCGTCGAACAACTTGGAGTAGTAGTTCAAGATGGCTTCGTCGGTTTCCCCACCCACAGTCGTAGATAACTGGGACTTGTTTATCGCAGTGAAGAAATAATACTCGTCATCTTTTGACGGGGTTACCTCGACTATTGCGGAGGTCCCTGTCGGCTGCTCGACATTGATTTCAAATGTCATATCGGATTTCTGTACGCCCGGGTCCTTCTCTGTCTTGAATGTCTCCGATGCTACTCCCGTGGTGATAAGACCGTTGATGTCCACACCGAAAACTATGGCGATGTACTCAGTCTCGGAAGCAAGTGAAGGAACTGTTCCTTCCATTTTGCCGGAATAGCTGAGGATGAGATACATATCTCCGAAGGTCTTCTCGCTGAGTTCTGCCAACTGCTTGACTTGGGCGATATAATCCTCTGCAAATGCGCGTACATCACCATTGTAGTCCTGGTCAAACAGCACTTTAGGTGTAACATTGAAAAAATACTTGTCGGTATAGTTGCCGGCATTGACGGTCACCTGCGCATTGTAGAATGTGACGTCGTGGAAACTCATGGTGAACGGCGTGTCGAGTTCCGTGTCCTCGGTGGTGGTGAGGACAGCAACACTCCATTCAGAATCCTTGAACGCATTCTTGTCGGCAGAAACGGCTTGAACCTTGAGCGTATGGGTAGAGTTGGTCTCCAAGTTGTCCCATGCCATCTCCTTCTCCGTAGTGGACACCACGTCCCGGTCGTCGAAAATGACATTGTAGCTGGCTGCTCCTGCAACTTCGGTCCAGAAAGCGGCTACAGATGTCTTGGTGGTCTTGGCTTCGTCCTGAATCACTTTTGGTGACGGAAGCTGAGAAATGTCCCCGTCTTTCTCTTTGCCGCATGAGAGCAGCGCACAAGAGATGGCGAACATTGTAAAAATTCGCAATGTCTTCATAAAAGATTTTTATGTTTATTTGTTTGTGAAAGATTATTTCGTCGGATGTTCTCTGACAAGGTCCCCAAGTTCATTCCAAGGAAGGGTAACCTTTATGATTCCGAGATAATATGGCCCGATTTCATACTGGCCGTAAACGTAAGTCACACCTTGCTCCGAAACCTTGAAATTGCCATTCGGCTCAAGGTCCTTGATGAAGAGCGCGTCGTAAGACTCCTGGTCAGGCATCTCGTCGTGAAGATGAGCGGAGAGCAATGCGGAAAGAGCCTCCTTGTAGCCAGGGATGAAGAAATCCTCCTCTGTCACCTGCTTGCCAGTCTTCAGGTCAATGTTTACTGAAGATTCGACTGTGGAGCCGTGTGCGCCACCCTCGAACACGTAGTTGGAAACCGTGTATGTGATGATGTTGTCGTGCCTTCCGGAAAAATAGCCTTCCAGCTTGTTCTCCCAGGAGAAGAAACCCGCTCCCATGTCATTGGCCTCATCGCCTTGGGCTTCACTGAGCAGCTCCAGGTTGGCCTTCTTGTACTCGGCCACGAAATCGCCAGCCCAGCGGTTGGCCGCATCTTCCACAGAAAGTCCCGAGTAGTCAGAGCCGAAAGTGGCCTCCACGATAATCTCGCAGATAGAGTTCTTTACACTGTCCACAAGACCATCTACAGGATATTCTGCATTGACATAGACCCGGACGGAGTCGCTCCGTTCAGGAGAAAGCGCCTCTGTCACATTGACATTGACACTGTTTACCTTCACCTCCTGGTCATTGCAGGAAGCGAGGAGAAGGGCCGCGCCGATACACAGCGACAAGCCCGTTGATGATATAATCTTGTTCATAATCAGTCGTTGTTCATTTCTTTGATATTCACCTCGTTACGTTTGCTGCTGCCCATCAGCCATTCGCAGTAGTAGTCAGCCATTCTCCAGAAGAAGTACTCGTTCATGTCTCCGAATCCGTGCCTCTGTCCCGGAAGAATCAGCATGTCGAAACGCTTGTTCGCACGGATTAGGGCATTGACCACGCGAATGGTGTTGGCAGGATGGACATTGTTGTCAATGTCACCGTGCACGAGCATGAGGTGTCCTTTCAGATTGGAAGCGATTTCAGGATTCGTTTCGATAGAATATACGAATGTGGTATCGCCGGCCTCCACTTTCTCCGTGATTCCGTGATGCTGCTCGCTCCACCACCTGTTGTAGATGCTGTTGTCATGGTTTCCCGCGCAGGAAACGGCAGCCTTGAAGAAGTCAGGGTATTTGAGCATCGCTGCGGTGGACATGAAACCGCCGCCGGAGTGTCCGTGGATGCCGACCCTGTTCAGGTCAATCCAGCTGTACCTTGCCCCAAGCTGCTGTATTGCATATTTCTGGTCCTCGAGGCCGTAGTCGCGGAGATTGCCGTAGCCGTAGTTGTGGTACCATTTGGACCTGTCCGGATGACCGCCCCTGTTGCCCACGGTTATGACAATGAACCCGAGCTGAGCCAGCCTGTCAGTCCTCGTGAAACCTCTGCTCCACGAAATGTTGTTGGCCTCCACCTGAGGGCCCGGATATACGTAATCGCATATAGGATAGACCTTTGTGGAATCGAAATCAAATGGTTTGTAGATGGCTCCGTAGAGGTCTGTTATACCATCTGCTGCCTTGACCTTGAACCTCTCAGGGAACTTGTATCCTGCAGCGAAAAGAAGCGAGAAGTCAGCCTCGCCGAGGTCGCACACTTTCTTGCCGGCCGCATCGAAAAGCGCAGAAGCCGGCTTGTAGTCCACGCGGGAATAATTGGCAATGAAATACTTGCCGTCGTCAGAGGCTATCGCGTCAATGTTCATGTCCGGAATGTCGAGCATTTTCGGCTCACCGCCCTGCAGACTTACCCTGTAAACATGCATCTGATATGGATTTTCGCCCTTTTCCTTACCGCAGGCGCGGAACAGGACGTAGCCCTCCTTTTCATTGACGGCGAGCACGTCGTCCACATGATATGCCCCTTCGGTAAGGTTTCTTATCAATGTTCCGTCAGCATTGTAAAGATAAAGATTCGCCCATCCGTTGCGCTCGGACCAATGAATCATTTTCCTTCCGCCGTCCAGAAGCCTTGTCTGTCTGCTTTCCACGTAAGTGTTCATCCTCTCGGAAATAACGGTCCTGGTCGAATCGCTGTCCACACCCACGTAGCAGATGTCCATGCGTTTCAAGTCACGGCTCATACGGGTAAGGTAGAACCCGTTGTCATCTCCGAGCCAACGCGAACCGTAGAACTCGTCGAACTGGTCGTCGGTAGTACGGACGTCCGGCTGCATGATGAGGTCCTGGTCTTTGAACGCATTGATTTTCACCTGTCTGGAGGTCCAGTCAGAGGTGGAGAATACGTACAGGTGGCCCTTAGGTCCTGGTTCTCCCGGCATCTGGTATTTGTAAGTCTCCAGTGTCGGACGTGGCTGAGTCAATGAATTGATGACCCAGAAGTCCTTGAGCGGTGCCATATCCCAACGCATCACTGCAATGTGCCTGGAATCCGGCGACCATACCAGTTCCGACGGAAATACCCTCTTGGTCGTGTCTGTCTCGGTGTTTCCGCTGTAGTTGTTTATGCCGTAACAGAAGTCCTTGTATCCGTCTGATGTTATCCTGTGCTCGACCAGCGTGCTGTCCTTCGGGTCCTCGGCTGCCTTGCGCAGGTTCAGGGTGTCCATGTAGAAGAGGTTGGAATTCTTCATATACACACCTGTCAGACCGTCCGGAGACACATTTGCCCAGTCCGGATATTTTTCCTTCTTGTCAGCGGTGTCGTATGTCAGCTTTTTTCCGGCGATTTCATAGCGGAAATGATATGTCAACTTCTCGCCTGTGGCTTTCCCCGTCGTATCTGTTTTCTCCTTGGTGCTCTTGATATCGAATTTCAGGATGCCGTCGTTTTCCGGGTCAATGCTGATGTTGCTTATCGGCAAGTGCTTGGCATCGAACGGATCACGCATGATTTCGGTAATCTGCATCGCGAGCTTGTCCATGTCGAATACCGGCTCGGTCTTGCCCGCTTTCGGGTCCGCTATATAATATTGTGTTCCGTCTGATGTCTTCCATGCGTACAGAAACTTATCTCCGTTACGGAACCAGACCGGTCTTACGGAAGTGGAAAAAACCATCTGGCCAATGCGCTTGGCGGAGAATCTCTCTGCCAGCTCGTAGTTCGGCGTGCGCACCATCCTCTCCTGACGGCTCTGCGCCATTCCGGAGACTGCCAAGAGTGTCAATGCTGCCGCACTGACCAATTTCCTGTTTGTCAATGTTTTTGCCATAATATCCTGTCGTTTTTCAAAAGGTCCCCAAATTTAGGTAAAATAAACGGAATAAATCATAACTTTGCCCATCTGTAGGGGAACTTTCCTTGACAATGGATTGTCCCGGACTGACACATTTTTTAACACACCATCAAATCAATTCATTGACTATGAACAGGATACTCAGATTGTTAGTTGCATCTGCATTGACATTGACCTTTATGGGCAGCCGGCAGCCGGCATCGGCGCAGAAAAGTCCGGCTTTCGGAGCGAAGTTCAAGATTGCCGAGGGCGCGGATCTCCGCATTCTGGATGACAATATCTGGGACTACAGCCAAGATACGATTCCGCCGAAGTGGAAGGAAATAGGGGAGGACCCGAGGGATTTCCGGAGGGCTCCGCAGTTCGCTCGTCTGGTGAAGGATTATATGCCTGACGTTTTCGCTTTCCAGGAGTATTCGGAGCATATGCACAATGAGTTTTACCCGCTGGTGGAGAAGAAAGGTTATGTAATAGCCTGGGAATCAAAGGAAGACTGGAACAATACTCCTATATTCTACAATAAGAGGACTCTCGAGCCGATATACGTATATTATAATATGTACACTCCGGCAAGGTGGTGCAATCATGGTTCCAAGTCATTTACTTCGGCCGTGTTCAGGAGAAAGGCTGACGGCAAGGTGTTCGCGGTCATCGGCACGCATCTGTGGTGGAAGAGTGATAAGGCTCAGCCCGGCAGCACGATGGCGAGGGCTTCGCAGCTGCGTCTTGTGATGGCTGAGGCTGAGATTATCCGTGCGAAGTTCGGTGACGTCCCGGTTTTCGTGGTCGGTGACATGAATTGCGAGGAGGGCACGGTTCCGATTCAGCAGATGATTCAGGGCGGCTACAAGCCTTGCTATAAGGTGGCTACGGTCTATGGCGACACTCACAACGGCCATCATATCTGCAGTCCTAAGGACGGCTATTCTACTGTGAGCCGCAGGCGTGGCCCGGAACGTGAAGCGGGGGCGATAGATCATTGCCTCATATATGACCCTTCCGCATCTGTGGAGGTCCGCGTCTTCGACTGCATCATGGAGGAGTACACCGTCAAGCTGACTGACCATTATCCTAACATCATTGACGTAAAACTGTAAAAATCAAGTATTTTATTGTCAATTAAAAAATTATGTGTAAATTTGTAGCCCCCAAAATTGGGGAAAGTAACATAAATTAAAGATTTACAATCATTTATGCCAACAATTCAACAATTAGTTCGCAAAGGACGCGAGGTGCTTGCTGTGAAGAGCAAGTCTCGTGCGCTGGATGCTTGCCCTCAGAAGAGAGGCGTTTGCGTGCGTGTGTACACAACCACACCTAAGAAACCTAACTCAGCAATGCGTAAGGTTGCCCGTGTACGTCTCACTAATGCAAAAGAGGTCAACGCATACATCCCAGGCGAAGGTCACAACCTCCAGGAGCACTCAATCGTGCTTGTTAGAGGCGGTCGTGTAAAGGACCTCCCTGGTGTTCGTTACCACATCCTTAGAGGAGCTTTGGATACCGCTGGTGTAGAAGGCAGGACACAGTCCCGTTCTCTCTACGGAGCCAAGAGACCAAAGAAATCTAAGAAGTAATTTTCGTTACCAATTTTCACTTTAATTTTTCACAAAAATGAGAAAATCGAAGCCTAGAAAGAGGATTCTACTTCCTGATCCTAAGTTTCACGATGCAAATGTAACACGCTTCGTGAATAACCTTATGCTGCAGGGGAAGAAGAGTATCGCGTATTCTATTTTTTACGATGCCATTGACATGGTAGGCGAGAAGATGAAAGATTCTGACAAGGCTCCTCTAGATATCTGGAGGAAAGCTCTCGAAAATGTAACCCCGCAGATTGAGGTTAAGAGCCGCAGGGTTGGTGGAGCTAACTTCCAGGTGCCAACAGAGTTGAGACCGGAGAGAAAGATTTCACTTTCGATGAAGAACCTGATACTCTATGCACGTAAACGTTCCGGCCACTCTATGGCAGAAAAACTCTGTGCCGAGATTGTAGCTGCCTATAACAATGAAGGTGGCGCATTCAAGAGAAAAGAAGATATGCACAAGATGGCAGAGGCCAACAAGGCATTTGCGCACTTCCGTTTCTAATTCCCGTGAACAATGGCAAAAAGAGATCTTAGATTTACCAGAAATATCGGCATTATGGCGCATATCGATGCCGGTAAGACGACAACTTCAGAGCGTATCCTTTTCTATACGGGTAAGACCCACAAGATTGGAGAGGTGCACGATGGAGGCGCTACTATGGACTGGATGGTTCAGGAGCAGGAGCGTGGTATCACCATTACCTCTGCTGCAACCACCGCCTTCTGGCATTACAACGGGAATGTTTATCAGCTGAACCTTATCGACACTCCGGGCCACGTTGACTTCACTGTTGAGGTTGAACGTTCACTCCGTGTGCTCGATGGTACTATCGCAACTTTCGATGCTGTCGGCAAAGTACAGCCGCAGTCTGAGACCGTATGGCGTCAGGCAGACAAGTTCGGTGTGCCTAAAATCGCTTACGTGAACAAGATGGACCGCGTCGGTGCGGACTTCCTCGGTTGCGTCAAGGATATCAAGGACAAACTTGGAGCAACTGCTGTTCCAATTTCCCTTCCTATCGGTTCAGAAGACAAATTTGTCGGTATCATTGACCTTATCGACAGAAAAGCCATCGAATACGAGGCAGACAACACCAAGCTTGTAAACTATCACGAGATTCCTATCCCTGAAGATATGAAGGGTGAGGTAGAGCTCTGGAGAGACAGACTTGTAGAGGCTGCTGCCGAGTGCGATGACGCTCTTATGGAAAAATACTTCGAGGATCCTGAGTCAGTAACAAGGGACGAAATCATCGCTGCTATCCGCAAGGGTACCATCGCCATGAAGATTGTTCCTGCCACCTGTGGTTCTTCATACAAGGACAAGGGTGTCCAGTTCCTCCTTGATGCAGTTATCCGTTATCTGCCTTCACCTATCGACATCGGTGCTGTCAAAGGTACAGATCCTAAGACAGGTGAGGATGTAAAGGTAGAACCAGATGCAAGCAAGCCGTTTGCAGGTCTTGTGTTCAAGATTGCTACTGATCCGTTCGTAGGCCGTCTTGCATACATCAGAGCTTATCAGGGACATCTTGATGCAGGCTCTTATGTGCTCAACACACGTACAGGAAAGAAAGAGAGAGTTGCCCGTCTGTATCAGATGCACTCAAATCATCAGAACCCTATCGAGTTCGTTGAGGCAGGTGATATCTGTGCAGCAGTAGGTTTCAAGGACCTTCGTACAGGTGATACCATCTGCGCTGAAGATCATCCGGTTGTTCTTGAGGCTATGGAGTTCCCTGATCCGGTTATCGGTATCGCTGTGGAGCCTAAGACTCAGTCAGACCTCGAGAAACTCGGTGTCGCTCTTGGCAAGCTTGCTGAAGAGGACCCTACCTTCACAGTAAAATCAGACCACGAGACAGGTCAGACTGTCATCAGCGGTATGGGTGAGCTTCACCTCGATATCATTGTTGACCGTCTTCGTCGTGAGTTCGGTGTTGAGATTAACCAGGGTGCTCCTCAGGTTAACTACAAAGAGGCTATCACCTCTACTGTTCAGCATCGTGAGCTCTTCAAGAAGCAGACTGGTGGTCGTGGTAAGTTCGCAGACATCATCGTTGAAATCGGCCCTGCAGATGAGGGCGTTACCGGACTTCAGTTCGATAATCAGGTCAAGGGTGGTAACGTGCCTAAGGAATACGTTCCTTGCGTACAGAAAGGATTCGAATCAGCTATGGCCAATGGTGTTCTCGCCGGCTATGAGGTTCCTTCCCTCAAGGTTACCCTTCTCGATGGTTCATACCATCCGGTGGACTCTGACCAGCTTTCATTCGAGATTTGTGCCCGCAACGCATTCCGTCACGCTTGCCCTAAAGCGCATCCGGTTCTCCTCGAGCCTATCATGAGCCTTGAGGTCGTTACTCCGGAAGAGTACATGGGTGACATCGTCGGTGACCTTAACCGTCGTAGAGGCCAGATCAATGCAATGGATTCTACCGCCAACGGCGCAAGAATCATCAAGGCATTCGTTCCGCTTTCAGAGCAGTTCGGTTATGTGACTGTCCTCAGAACCCTTTCTTCTGGTCGTGCTACCAGCACAATGACTTTCGACCACTATTCAGAGGTTCCTGCTAGCTTGGCTAAGGAAGTTATCGAGAAGAGCGGTTACAAGGCATCCGATGACGACGAATAATTATTAACGGAAAAAAGAGTATTGATATGAGTCAGAAAATCAGAATAAAACTCAAATCATTCGATCATATGCTGCTTGACAAGTCAGCAAAGAAGATCGCTGAAACAGTGACTTCTACAGGCGCTAAGGTTTGCGGACCGATTCCTCTTCCTACAAGCACCAAGATTTTCACTGTGAACCGCTCCACCTTCGTAAACAAGAAGTCTCGTGAGCAGTTTGAACTCAACTCTTACTGCAGACTCCTCGACATCGATGAGTCCAATGCAAAGACAGTCGATTCTCTTATGAAACTCGAACTGCCTTCAGGAGTAGAAGTTGAAATCAAAGTCTGATAGAAATCAGCATCCCGGGTGCTGGAATTGTTTCGGAACTCGGGAAAAATAACTATATTTGCAAGACCGGTCTTGCACCGGTTTTGTAGATTTGGTCCCATAGCTCAGTTGGTTAGTAGCATCTGACTCATAATCAGAGGGTCACAGGTTCAAGCCCTGTTGGGACCACAAACAAAAAGTCCACACGAAGGTGTGGGCTTTTTCTTTTGTGGTCCCTGTGGGGACTGTCTATTATATTGGGACTCTGTCCCAAACCCTGACGCTCCGCGCGGCCTTTGCGTCCTCTACGTATTTGCTGCCGCAAATATCCGGACCCGGCCGGTCGTCTGATGACGACTTTTTAAATCCCCCTAACTCCTGATATGCACACCATTACGGGGGAAGATTGCCCTCCGGGCTGTTTTTGTCGCTCTCGGTGCTGATTTTTATCGCTCACACATTAGTGTGGGCTTTTTTGTGGTCCCCTTCTGGGACTTCGTATCTCCCGGCTCAACGTAAAAAGTGGGTTGATTTGCATTTCATAGTGCGCCCCTAAGGATTGGCAAGGCAGCATCAGATGCCGTGCAGGACATCCTCTTGTCGATGGATAGCTGAGCAGCGACATAGCCCGCGGCGAATTGCGAAGCACCTGAGCAAAGCGGGCCTTTGCCGCTGGCGGCGTAATTTCGTGACACGATTTCTTCAGAAGAACTTTGCCGCCGCCAGCGTGATTGCCTCTGATGAGAACTTCATAGAGGATGACTAGAACGCAGATACAGGTATCCTCTGAACCAATGAGCATCGAGACAAACGTGTAAATATCTATGTAATATACAGATAATCAATTGTTTAGGTGGGTTTAGGGTGAAGCATAAAGATGCTCATCACCATATTATTTTAGGGGAGTGAGCATATTAAAGTGTTATCTAAAATCTGCATAATCACCAATAACACAATGAGTTATGTGTGATTTTGCGGTTTATGAGATATGCTCATTGGTTCCATTATTCCTTAGCAAGATGACTGTGTCTTAAGCCTCCACCCAAACAAACCTGAAAATCTCCCTCTCAAACGACAAAAGCAGGTACCCATTTAATGGATAGATACCTGCCTTGCTTCTTTTTCCATCAGCCGTCTCGGTAGTAACACCTTGGAGTCCTTAAAGGTCATCCAAGTCCTCAACGAGAATGGCAAGCGGCCCTGACCAATATATCGCCAAGTGCCGCAAGGAAGGGGTAAAGATGGGCCGTCCTGCGACCTATCGGAAATCTGAGGATGACTTGTTGATCCTTGGCGACCCTTTCGAGGCGCTCTTTTGGACTGGCCTCTTTGCTTTGTTTAGGGGTTGTCCTAAACACTGCCGTGACGTCGCTGAGAATTTTTCGAACAACCTGCATGTTGACATTTTGTGGATGTTGCTGATTGTTAATTGATTACGATGGTCTATGGAAGCCAGGTTACCCTTTTTTTCATGTAACTTGGCTTTGGCTTTAATTGCTAATGTGCTATGTGTCAATGCTTTATATTATTCAAACAAATGCAGGTTGTTCTACTTTTATCCTAACTACTTATTGTTAAATATCGGTAAACTCTTCTCATTCTTCTCAGGACGACACAGCTTGCGCGACCTGTAAGTCGCTGAATATCATATCGTTGAACGTTTCAGAGTTGCCAAAAGCATAACTCTGAAAATGGCTAAACGGCTACTACACAGCTATTTACGGGCTGCACTACACGAGAAGAGTTCGTCGGGAAGGACGGGCATTGCACCGTTTTGAGTGCAGACGAAGGCGGAAACATCCACGGCCTTTCTATGGGCTGAGGAAACTGGCAAGCCGCTTAAGATGCTTGCGGTAAAGGCGGCAGTGAAGGAGTCGCCTGCTCCTACGGTGTCAGCTACTTTCACTTGCGGCGTCGGCAAGAACGACTTCGCGTCAGGCGTGAAAATGTAACTGCCGTTTACTCCGCAAGTCAGAATGAGAATCTTCAGATTGTAGCGGTTCAACAATGCTTGGCATTGGTTCTCCAGATCCGACTCAGGAATGCCTGATATCCGACAGACTGTCGGGAGTTCCTCGTCATTGATTTTCAGGACATTGCACCGCATCATAGACTGCTCCAAGACATCTTTGCTGTAGAAACTCTGCCTGAGATTGGCATCGAAAACAATTAGAGTGCCGTTGTCCTTCGGCATTGTGTCAATGAAGCGATTGATGGTGTTGCGGGATACCGTGCTCCTCTGTGCAAGTGAACCGAAACATACTGCGCAGGTGTTGCGGGCCAATGCTTCCAGTTCCGGCGTGAATGGAATGTAGTCCCATGCGACGCCCTCCTTTATGATATATTGTGGGATGCCGGCCATGTCGAGTTCTACTTGTACTGTTCCGGTAGGATAGGGTACTGTGGAAATGAGGCTGTTCAGGCCTTTGTCCCGGAATGTGCTGATTATCTCCTGTCCAAGAGCATCATCGCCTATTGCACTGACTACAAGGCTCTGCAGCCCGAATTGTGATACGTGATATGCGAAATTGGCCGGAGCGCCTCCTATTTTCTTTCCGTCCGGCAGAATGTCCCACAAGACCTCTCCAATCTCGACTACTGTTCTATTTTCCTTCATGGCGAATACGATTTTTCCGACAATGATAATTATTATCCATCAAAGAAGGGTTTTATTTTTTGTTTCGGTTCTTATACTCGTTTTCTACAGTAGTTACAGCCCAGCACACGATACTCATTATGCCGAAAATAACCCCCGTCAGCAGCCAAAACAATATATAAATAAATCCTTCCATGATCTCAACAGTATCAGTCATCCAAATTTCTTCGGTAAATATAGTAAAAAAAGAGGGGATAGAGTAGAGTGTCCGTATTCGGACACAGGGCTAAGTCTCAAAAACCGCCGATACCCTTAATATCTGCGATAGTGTCCTTTCACCCTTTCAATCTTGCCGAAGCGAAGCCGTTTGTACGCCTTCACCCAGACAAGTCTGAAAACCTCCACTCCAATGGAGATTTTGACGACTGTGGAATTTTTTCTTTTATTCATAAGTGATGAAAAATAGTTAGGTGAAAGAAAAATTCTCCTTGTTCAAGCACCTCCCCTCTTAGACGACAAAAGGCAGGTACCCATTTAAGGGATAGATACCTGCCTTGTTCTCCTAACTATCATAATCACTTACGATATTGCAAATTTACACTTTTTTTTGATTTCGCAATGCTGAAAATGTATTATTTCTGTTTTCTGTAATTGATTGATATGATTTACTAATAAGATGTTGACCCGATTTTCCTTGTTCGTGGCACTTCCCTCCAGACAAAAAAAGCCCCTCCGGTGTCTGGAGGGGCTTCTTGTGGTGCCCAAAGCCGGGCTCGAACCGGCACGTCTTTTAAAGGACATTGGATTTTGAGTCCAACGCGTCTACCAATTCCGCCATTCGGGCATCGATTGGAATCGGAATGGCAAAGTTAGGACTTTTTGGCGAAATACCAAATATTTCAGTGCCTGTCAGCATAATGTAACATGGACTTTTTCGGGAATTATGATATTTTGCTATATTCGCGATGGCGGAACCTTAGTAGTTATGAAATGCAAGATATATAGCGGACAGAAGATTACGGACGTGGCCGGATACCTGAAAGGATATCCAGCTGTTTTCGTGGTCGCAGACAGACAGGTAACGTCCAGTGCAGAACAAGTCGTGATAGCACATGAGGAGCAAAAGCCTGAAGGCACCTTGCCGCATCCGTCTAACCTGCTTCTGCTCGATGTCTCAGAGGAAAACAAGTCGATGTCCACTGTCCTGGAAATATGCAAGTGGCTGATGGACAATGACGCCGGCCGCATTGCGCTGCTACTTGCGATAGGCGGTGGCATAACCACGGACATGGCCGGATTCGCCGCATCCATATACAAGAGAGGAATCAGCTTCGCTTATGTTCCTACCACCTTTCTGTCGCAGGTCGATGCCGCAATCGGCGGAAAAACAGGCGTCAATTTCGAAAACTACAAGAATATATTGGGCGTGATCAGGCAGCCGGAATTCACATATATCTGCCCGGAAGTTCTTGGTACATTGCCATATAGAGACTTCTTGTCAGGTGCCGCCGAACTCCTGAAGACCTTCATCATTGACAATGCTGGCAACAACTACGAAAATGCGGTAGAAGTTCTCTCCGAGATACACGAAAGCATTGACCGGAAACAGGCGATAGCCTTGCATCTGGCTGAGATTGAGAAACTTGCGGCAGCCGCTGCGAGGATCAAGGCCGGGATTGTCGAGCGTGATGAATTCGAGTGCGGAGAGAGGCGGAAACTGAACCTCGGGCATACTTTCGCGCATGCTATAGAGTCCGTGTCAATGTCGAGGCATTACGGCGCCGAATCCGGCATTTCACATGGCGAAGCTGTGGCAATGGGGATGATTATGGCGGCTAAAGCTTCCGAACGGTACTATAATCTCGCTTCGGAGAATTCTTTGCAGTCAGATGACATTGCAGGGCAGAACGATACTGCGACCAGCGAAGAAGGCGAATCACTCAGTTCGCGACTCGCACGCGATTTCAGCCGATGCGGCCTGCCGACCGAGTGCCCGTTCCCGCCGGAATCACTGTCCGGGGCAATGAAAAAGGACAAAAAAGCCGAAAACGGTATAGTGCATTTCGTCCTGATCCGAGCCATTGGCGATGTCCGCATCGTGGACCTTCCGGTGGAAAGCGCGGTTAATCTTTAAAAAAGACATTTTTCAACCAGTATTCGTATATCGGATCTTCAAATGAATACTGTTTACCGAAGTCGTCCAGAATATCATTGGCTATCAATGCTTTCCTGGCTCTGGATACTTCGGTGCTGGACTTGAGGCGGTACTCTTTCATAACTCTCTGTGATGAAAGATTCTTCTCTCCTGCTGACATCGCATGAAGAAGATTCTGCTGGGATATGGTCAGAGAAAGCGTCAAGGCCCGGTTGAGTTCGCCCTGCTGCCTCAAAATATCTTCGAAAGCATCTGTTATATCCGAATCTGTGCAAGAATCGCTCTGGCAATGAAGCCATGTGGTTTGGGCAAGCTGTTGCACATAATACGGATTATTGTCTGCAAGCTGCACTATTCTTTCACATTGTCCTTCGGTAATCCGTTTGCCGGTGTTCAGAAACTCTCTGGAAATATAATCCGGCCAGAATAATCTGTCGATTTTTTCCAGAAAATATATTGCTCCGAATTTATAGAATGGCATGGATACTTTGCCGAACACTTCCATCATCATGTGCCTTCTGCTGCCATACAAACAGTACGAAACATGCTGTTGGAGCTGCCATTTGCTTCTAAGTGTCGCCTGGAACACTTTAGGGGACTCGAACATGCCAATTTGCTGGAATTCATCGATGCATATGACAATTTTCATCTTTCTGTCAGCAGCGATCTTTTCAGGAAGATCCAGAATCTCGTCAATGCTCATCTTAGGCTCCCTTATCTGAAATTGAATGGATGTAGGCGCAGCGGCATCTCCGAAACTGAATCCGGAAACAATTGCAGATGCGTATTTTTTAACGGCAGTCATAATATTGTCCAGGGAGGAAGCAGTCTGTTTGAGCACTTCTGACGCAAATTTGCTGTAAAACTCATTCTCAGTTCTGACATTGAAGATATCAATGAACACGATTTTCAGATTTGAGTCTTTGGACATGGCTTCTTTTCCGGCTTTATGGACAAGAGAGCTTTTACCCCATCTTCTTGGTGAGATGAGGATTGTATTCGTGAGGCTCATGAAATTTTCCGCCAGCCTCTTGGTATCATTCTCTCTATCAATGAAATTGTTGCCTTCTGCAATTTTTCCGAAAATAAAAGGAGCTGCCATGATGTTTGAATTTTGATACAAAAATATGTACATTTTCTGATATATCAAAATTCGTACATTATGTTCAAACCATAAAAACTTCAGGCAATACGACATTGACCGAGGTGCTTATGTGTCGTAATAAAATTATCGGTGAAAAAATCACTATCTTTGTAAGCTGGAAAGATTGCAGATAATGATTTGTACTACAATACAGAATAAGACGATAGACGAGATATTGGGAATCCTGGAAAGCGGGACCGAGGAGATGGCTGAAATCAGACTGGACAGATGTCCGTTGTCGATAGAGGACATAGAGGAACTGTTTTCCACATCGGACGTGCCTCTTGTGGCCACTTGCCGCATCAGTGAAGTGCGCAAGCGTATTGTGGCAGCGAATCCTGACATGGATGACAGGAAAATCGACACCAGAGCCGTTCAGGAAGCCGAATCCGAACTCATCACTGCAATACATTCAGGAGCAGCGTTCGTGGACCTCGAAATCGAAGCGCCCGCGATGATGTCCAAGCGCCTGCGTCGGGAAACCCGTGAAAACGGAACCGTCTATGTCAGGTCCTACCACGATTATAACGGAACAGACTCGGTTGAGGCCCTTAAAGCATTGACAGAGAAATGCTTCGCCATCGGTGCCGACATCGCCAAGATCGTTACCACAGCCCAGGGGGACGATGAGCAGGTCAATGCTTCCGTCACCAGACTCCTGTCACTCTATGACACATTCGACCCCGCAAAACTCATAGCATTCGCGATGGGCGAGCAGGGGGAAGCTTCCAGGATACAATGCCTTGCCAAAGGCGCCCCATACACCTATGCCGCTCTGAATCAGAGCGAAGCGGCCGCGCCGGGCCAGATGACCACGGCCAGGATGAAGCAGCTCGTTTATGGCAACAGGTTACCGTCAATGCCGGCAGACCGCGATGTTATCCAGATGCCATCATCCAAAAGCTTTGCGCAGCGTGCAATAATTGCAGCCGCATTGGCCGAAGGAACTACCACATTGAAAGGATATTCCCCATGCGGGGACAATGAATCGGCCATTTCCGTAGCCCGTTCGCTGGGCGCGGACATTACGGTTGGCTTGTCTTATGAGAGAGGGCAGGTGACCAAGGATACATCTGCATTGACAATAAAAGGAATAGGCGCGAAAGCGGGAAGATTGGCATTGACAAGACTGGATACCGGCGAATCCGGTCTGCTGACGAGGCTGATGATACCTCTTGTGGCGGCTCTTGGCGGAGACGGAACAGAGATTGCGGGAGAAGGTACATTGACCCGAAGACCGCTGAAAGGCGCCCGCGAGATTATGGCATCATTCGGGGTGAGTCTGGAAAACCTTCCGCAGGAAGAAGCGGCGCAGCGAAACGCTGAAGAAGTTTTCGTGCCGCTGAAGGTCTCCGGAAAGCTTACAGGTGGAAAGGTAACCGTCTCAGGCTCAGGCGGTTCGCAGATTATTTCGGGACTGCTTATGGCATTGCCCCTGCTGGAAGAAGACTCGACAGTGAGGATTCTCAGCCCCAAGAGCATCCCGTATCTGTTTATCACAATGGATGTTATGAAAGCATTCGGCGTGAAGGTGCGCTGCGATATGGAAGGCGGTCCGGAATTCGCGGAGTCCCAGGACTGGAATGACTGTACAGAGATTGTATTGCATATAAAAGGACGGCAGTCGTATAAGGCGTCGTCGATGGAGATAGAAGGAGACTGGAGCTCGGCGGCGTGTTTCCTCGTGGCAGGCGCGGTTTTCGGTAAAGCCGACCTCGCCGGACTTGACACGCGTTCCCTCCAGGCGGATTTGTCCGTTATGGACATTCTGATGGAAGCGGGCGCGAGTCTGTCTCAGGATGGGTACAATGACTCGAAGGGCCTGGTGCATGTGCAGAGGGCGCCGCTCAATGCCTTCGAGGTTGATGCCAACAATTGCCCCGATTTGTTCCCGATAATCTCGGTTCTGGCCGCTTTCTGCCAGGGGACAAGCCGGATTGCAGGAGTCGGCCGCCTTGCCAATAAAGAGAGCGACAGAGGACAGGCGATATTGTCAATGCTGACGCAGATGGGTGTGAAAGCGAGGATTTCTGGCGACGAGATGATTATAGAAGGGCATTCGTTGGCCCAGAGATGTCTGATCGGGCGTCTTCTGAAGGGCGGGGAATACTCCTCATTCCACGACCATAGGATGGTGATGGCGTTGAAGGTGGCTGGACTTGGAGCGGATTCGCCGGTGCTGATAGATGACATGGAATGCGTGGCGAAATCGTTCCCGGATTTTCAGAAGTTGTTTTCGCGCCTGACAGGCGTTGAATCTTAAATACTTGAAAGAATGGATTCTTTTGGCAGAAAATTCCGCGTCTCCATTTTTGGAGAGTCCCACGGCACTGCAATCGGTGTCGTTCTCGATGGCGTGCAGCCAGGCCTTCCGCTGACCGAAGACGATTTCGTCGAGGATATCCTGAGACGTAAAAGCGGCCCGAAAGGCACCACGCCGAGGATAGAGACCGACGAACCGGAGATTTTGAGCGGAGTTTACAACGGACATACCACCGGAGCGCCCCTTGCTGTGATATTCCACAACAGGAACACCCGTTCAGGCGACTATAAACTGTTCAATGATGTCCCGCGCCCGGGGCACGCTGATTATACTGCAAGCGTCAAGTGGCTGGATTTCAATGATCCGCGTGGCGGCGGACACTTTTCCGGCCGGCTCACATTGCCTGTTGTCGCGGCAGGAGTCGTGGCCAAGAAGATGTGCGTGTGCAGTATCAAGGCAGAACTGATAGAGGTAGGCGGAGTGAGCAGACAGGATGCTGTGGAGGCTTCCGGAGAGGATAATGCTGCCGCTTCCGTCATATGGAAAGATGTGCTGGACCAGGCTATAAACGAAGGAGACTCGGTCGGCGGAATCGTGGAATGTACAGTCTCCGACGTCCCTGCAGGCATAGGAGAGCCGTTTTTCGACTCTGTCGAGTCAATGATTTCTCACGCGATATTCTCGATACCGGGTGTGCGTGGCATAGAATTCGGAGACGGTTTCGAGGCAGCGAGAATGAAAGGTTCGCAGCACAATGACCCTTTCGTTCCGGCAGACGGAGAATTCAGGACAGGTCATCCGGCAAAGAATGGGGCAGGAGGAGTAAACGGAGGCATAACCAACGGCAATCCTCTGGTATTCAGGGTGGCGTTCAAGCCGACATCCAGTATTGGAAAGGCACAGAAAACACTGAATTTTACTACCGGACAGATGACGGAACTGGAAATTCCGGGCCGTCACGACGTATGTTTTGCGCTAAGGACTCCGCCGGTGGTCGAGGCAATGACTGCTGTAGTATTGGCAGACCTGATGGCGCTGTAAAAACTATAATTTCGAATTATGGATATAAACGAAGAAAAGGAACTGCTGAACGACATTACGAAGTCCGAATATAAAGAGGGCTTTGTGACCGACGTGGAGCAGGAATTTATACCGAAAGGACTGAACGAAGACATTGTCAGGATGATTTCCAAGAGGAAAGACGAACCGCAGTGGCTTCTGGATTTCAGACTGGATGCTTTCCGTAAATGGCAGAAGATGGAGATGCCGGAATGGGGGCATCTGGATATACCTTACATTGATTATCAGGATATTATATATTATGCGGCTCCGAAGAAAGACTCTGACAGGCCGAAAGAGATCGACCCGAAACTGGCGGAGACCTTCGACAAGCTCGGCATACCTCTCAAAGAGCGTGAAGTACTTGCCGGCGTGGCAGCGGTAGATGCCGTATTCGACTCAGTATCAGTCGCTACCACATTCCGTAAAGAGCTTGCAGAGCGGGGCATTATCTTCTGCTCGTTCAGCGAGGCCGTAAAGGAACACCCTGACCTGGTGCGCAAATATCTTGCGACCGTAGTCCCGTCCGGCGACAACTATTTCGCGGCATTGAACTCAGCCGTATTCAGCGACGGCTCATTCTGTTACATCCCGAAGGGAGTGCGCTGCCCGATGGAACTCTCCAGTTATTTCCGTATCAATGCAAAGGGCACGGGGCAGTTCGAGAGGACGCTAATCGTGGCTGACGAGGGCTCGACCGTAAGCTATATGGAAGGCTGTACCGCACCGATGCGTGACGAAAACCAGCTTCATGCGGCAGTTGTCGAGATAGTGGCGCTCAAGGATGCTGACGTGAAATACAGCACAGTCCAGAACTGGTATCCGGGCGATGAAAACGGCCGTGGAGGTATCCTTAATCTCGTGACCAAGAGGGGAATATGCATGGAAGGCGCACACCTTTCATGGACACAGGTCGAGACAGGTTCTGCCATCACCTGGAAATATCCGAGCAGCATACTAAAGGGCGATTACTCCTCATCAGAGTTCTATTCCGTAGCCGTGACGAACAACTATCAGCAGGCCGACACCGGTACGAAAATGATACATATCGGCAGAGGAACACGAAGCCGGATAGTCAGCAAGGGAATCTCCGCAGGGCACAGCCAGAACAGCTATCGTGGTCTTGTGAGAATGCTTCCGGGAGCTGCCGGAGCCAGGAACTACTCCCAGTGCGACAGCCTTCTGATAGGTTCCGCCTGCGGTGCCCATACCTTCCCTGACGTGCGCAGCGCGAACCCTACAGCAGTCGTGGAGCATGAGGCTACCACATCCAAGATCAGTGAGGACCAGCTGTTCTACTGCAACCAGCGCGGAATCGGTCCGGAAGATGCTGTGGGACTGATTGTCAATGGCTATGCACGCGAAGTGCTGAGCAAACTGCCAATGGAGTTCGCAGTGGAGGCGCAGAAACTGCTTCAGGTATCACTCGAAGGCTCAGTGGGTTAGTCGCATGATCCCGCTGAAGAAAACTTAAATCTCAGACAATGGACTTTATAAACTATACTCTGTTCACGATAGGAGGCGACACTCCTGTCCTTCTCATTGACCTGCTCACATCCGTAGTAGGCCTTACATGCGTATTCCTTGCCGGCCGCAACAGCAAATACAATTTCTGGGTGGGATACCTGTATTCCCTCCTCTTGCTCCTGATGTTCTGGAACAAGAACCTCTACGCCAACTTGCTCCTTCAGCCTATATCTTTAGGAATCAATGTCTTAGGACATTACAGATGGACACATCCGCGAAAGGACGAGCAGAGCTCTGCGGACAGCAGCGCACTTAAAGTGACCATGCTCAGCTGGAAACAGCGCATTCTCGCCATCGTTTCCGTCTTCGTCATTGCAGCAGGATGGGGCTGGTTCATCAGCCTTGCAGGAAATGCCATCTTCCCGGGCAAGATCCCGTCAGACCCTATACCGTATCTGGATGCATGCGTGACCGTGCTAATCCTCGTTGCACAGTTCCTCTCTGCTCTCAAGAAATGGGACTGCTGGATAGCCTGGCTTCTGGTCAATGTCTTCCAGCTTGCAATGCATATCTCTGTGGGACACGTGTTTATGCCGATTGTCTGCGGACTCTACCTCGTAAACGGAATCTGGTCACTCATCACCTGGTCAGGACTCTACAAGAAGAAAGCATAGAGGCGGCCCCATAAGGAACCGCCCCTCAGGCTTAAACTCGGCATTTCGCCGCTCAGAAACTTATTTCATTATGATTATGTTAGGAACCCGACGGGTGCCGGCGTGATCGAATTTCTTGTTGTCGGTCGGATGGTTCAGAACGCCGTCTTCAGCCGTCCAGATCGTCGTTGAACCGCCTCCGTCCAGATTTATGGCATTGTCCATACCGGCCCAGAGCGCAATCAGAGCGCTTTCGGTCAATGTAGCCCCGTCAGCGTGATTCTTCGCGCGTCCGTCGATGGTGACGAAATAATAGTTGCCGCGGCTGTCCTTTCCTATCAATGTCCTCGGATGACGTGCATTGCTGAACCTCCTGTCAGTGGCGAAAGCAGGTATCTTGCCGTCCTGAATAAGCAGCGGGCCTGAAGCCAATGCCGCATGATAACGCTTCGTGTAGTATTCGTAACGAGTTGTGTCACACAGCATTATATCCATCTTGCGGCCCTTCTTGTTCTTGAAGGCCACTAAAGCATTGGTCCTGAAGAACTCTGACTGGGCAGTGCGGCTTATCTCATTGTGTGCCAATGCGAAGAAGGTGCAAGGCTGAAGTGTCTTCACATTGAAATAACTGCCGTTTATCGCAGCGAGCGCATCAGTCCTCTTGGCCAGTGAATCGGTAGTCACGCACAAATCTCCCGCTGATTCCTCGATGGAAGTGCGGAACTTCCTGGCCGGGTATTTTACGATGGAGACAGTCTGGTCGCCTCCGAACATGGAGATGTGCGCAGAACCGGCCAATGCTCCCTTTCCGAGGTCTTTCCAGTTCCATTCAGCATTGACAAAAGCGGTGGAGTCTGCGGCTCTTGAAGTAGTCTGGCCGTGCGCTGCACCGCAGATGAAAAGTGCCGCCAAGGCAATCTGTAGATGAATGTGTTTCATAATCAGTGGATAATAAAAATCTATTTTAAAATCAATGTTTCGCTTTGGAGTTTCGGAACATAGTGAACCCCGTCCTTGGTGTAGGGAGTGAGGTCTTCCCCGGCATTTACCGGCTTGAGAAATACGCTCTCCGCACTCTTGCCGACACAGAGCACCGCCACAGGTTCCAGGACATCATATCCGTTCTCAGCGATGATACGCTCGTCCTCCTCTTTAAAGAAGGCCCTAAGCGCGTCTCTGTCCAAGTTGCCTTTTATCAGGCAGTTGAGGCCGAGTTCCACCGCTTTCAGCGCCATGCTCTGAAGAGAAATGCCGAGGTCAATGTCGATGTATCTTTCTTCAGGAAGGATGCTGTAAACGATGATGAACGCACGTGCGGACTCTTCCCGCACAGGCTCGCGGAAAAGAATCTGCCTCAATGCATTGACCTTGTCCATATCGGACGAATCGACAGGTCTGAATCTGAGAAGCTGGCGGTTCATCGCGCTGGCGAGCGAGGAATTGACATTGACGATAGTGTGCAGCTGCTCAGCGTTTATGTCAATGTCCTGTCGGAAACGGCGGATCGTGCGGTTCTTGACCAGCAGCGTGTTCAGCGACGGATTGGTGCGTTTGATGACGCTTTTCCGTGCTCCCGAGCCGAAAACCTCCTCGTAACGGGACTCAAGATAATTGTCAGCCATAATTATTCGGAAGGAAGGAATCCTTTCTGGAGAAGCACTTCTGCAATCTGTACAGCATTTGTGGCGGCACCCTTGCGGATGTTGTCAGAAACGCACCAGAAATTCAGTCCTGATTTTACTGAGAAATCCCTGCGGAGACGTCCCACGAAAACGTCGTCGTGTCCGAGCGCAAAACGGCACATCGGATAGACGTTATGGGCCGTGTCGTCCTGAACCGTGATGCCCGGCGTCTCTTCCCATATTCTGCGTACGTCTGCAAGGTCGAATTCCTTCTCGAATTCCAGATTTATGGATTCGGAATGCCCTCCGATAACTGGTACACGAGCGGTTGTCGCCGTAACGCCTATAGTGTCGTCATTCAATATCTTGTGTGTCTCATTGACCATCTTCATCTCTTCCTTGGTGTAGCCGTTCTCGAGAAAATCGTCGATGTGCGGGATGATGTTCTGGTCGATAGGATGCGGGAACTTGGCAGGGTATTCACCCCATACTGCACCGCCGCGCTCGGCTTCCATCTGTGCCACAGCCTTGTTGCCGGCTCCTGTCACGCTCTGGTAGGTGGATACTACCACTCTCTTTATGCGGTACTTTCTGTGAAGCGGTGCGAGAGGAAGGAGCATCTGGATGGTGGAACAGTTCGGGTTTGCGATGATGTAGTCGTCTTTTGTGAGGACATCTGCATTGACCTCGGGAACGACAAGCTTCTTGGTCGGGTCCATACGCCAGCAGGATGAATTGTCCACCACGCGGCAACCGACTGCCGCAAATTTCGGGGCAAGCTCTTTGGACGGGCCGCCGCCTGCAGAGAATATTGCAAGGTCCGGTTTGGCTGCGATGGCCTCCTCGGCGCTTACTACGGAGTATTCTTTTCCATTGAACATCACCTTCTTGCCCACGGAACGCTCTGAGGCAACAGGAATGAATTCAGTTACAGGGAAATGCCTCTCTTCCAGCACTTCCATCATCCTGGTTCCTACCAGTCCTGTAACACCTACAACTGCTACTTTCATAATATATGTTTTTTATTCTGTCAGACTGTTTACTATCGGGCGTATCAGCTCATCCAGCTGTGCGCATTCAAGGAAGAAGCCGTCGTGCCCGAAGTGGGATTTGATTTCGTGGAATTTCGAGCCTTTCACCTGTCCGGACATCCACTTCATCCTGTAAGGAGGGAATATGAGGTCTGAGTCAATGACGATGAATGTGGCTTCCGCACGTATCATGCCCAATGCCGCCGCTTCTCCGCCACGATTGCGTCCCAGATTGTTGCTGTCCACACTCAGCGACAGGTAATAATACGAGTAAGCATCGAACTTTTCCGCAAACTTGTGCCCCTGATACCTGTGATATGAACCGGCTCTGTCTGCAAACAGCGTGTCGTCGGAAGGCTCCTGCTGCTTGAGATTGTAGCCGTCTTCGCATCTGTACGAAAGCAATGCGATGGTTCTGGCACATTCGAGTCCCTTTTTGCCGCCGTCCAGACTCTCACAGGCCCTGAAAGTAGGGTCAGCCTCCAATGCCATTCTCTGTGACTCCTCAAAGGCTGTAATCCACGGACTGATTCTCGAACTGGTCGCAATATAGACCGCCTTGGTAAACAGGTCTGGGCATTTCACGGACCATTCAAGCGCCTGGAAGCCACCGATGCTCGCTCCCACAAGCAAATCTATATGCCCGATTCCGATGTGTTCTCTGACCGCGTCCAGGGCGTTCACGATATCGCGCACGGTAACCTTCGGGAAACTGAAGTAATAGGGTTTGCCGGTTTCCGGGTCAATGCTTGAAGGCCCGCTGGAGCCATAGCAGGAACCCAACATGTTGCCGCAGACGACGAAATACTTCTCAGTATCGAAAAGTTTTCCCGGCCCCACAAGTTCCGGCCACCACTCCTCGGCATCTGAATCGGATGTCAATGCATGGCATATCCATATAGTTTTCATCCCCTTATGGTAATCCATAGGGGATGTATGATAAGCAACCTCCAATGAGGAAACACTTCCTCCAGCCTCAAAATCGAATTTTCCTTCAATGCGGTAAGTATGTCGTTTCATCTTATATGCTTAGTTGTTCCCTCCCGGCATAAGTGCCTGATAATAAGCCTTGAACTCTGTCCATCTATAGAACGAAGGCGCAGCTTCCGGAAGCGGAAGGGAGGCCTCACGGCCATTGTACAGCACCTTGACAAGTATGTCGGCACTTTTCCTGCTGCGGTAGAATATCAACTGCAAATTGGCTGCCATAGGTATAAAATCGGATCGCCAATAATTCTTCACCTCTTCCGGGTCATCCACTACCGCCCCGAAATTGTCAAGTCGCATGAAGCACATCAGCGGAAGCAGGGCCGTGTCGTGGGAGAACCTCAGACAGAGCTGGCGTTCTCCGGATGTGATATCCGCATCGGCCTGTTCAATGATGGATTTCAGAATGGACGAATTGTTGATGCAGTTCTTGTTGTCCGAGAGGGGAGTGCGGCCCATGTAGATGTAGCCGTTGTAATTCCTGACTTCCCAGATTCCGAAAAGTTCCTCTGTGGTGAAGACATCGGAGAAAGTGTCTTCAGGAACATCCTTCAGGCATCTGACATCACAGACGATGTTTCTCATGTCCGACTCGAATTTCCACATTCCGTAAGAGGATTCGAGGTAGTCTGTATCATTGAAGAACTTGGAACAGAATGCTTTGGCGTCGATTTTGTCCGCAGCGAATTTCTTGGCAGACTTCACGGCCTCCTCAGGAAGAGGCACTTTTACCTTGATCGGGCTGATGGACTTGTTAGGCTCGAGAATAGGGAAATAGCACCTTCCCGCATCTACGGTGAAAGAGAAATCCTTGTCCAGGCCTCTGAGTTCATCCACGAATGAGAACATCGTGAGCATCGTGCGCGGTATCGGGGTGGAGAGTATGGAAGCTACTGTGCGGCCTTTGAACACTTGCGGAAAATTCCGGTACATTATTCCGGCGATACGCCTGAGCTGTTCCTGACCTTTTGGAGTCAGGTCTCCGCCTCTGTGCGCTACAGAAGGGTAGAAATCCTCATAGTCTTTCCAAAGCCTCTCTCCTCTGTCATTGAGCTTTCCTGCATTGTGGGCGTCGAGCAGCACCTTGTGGATTTTCTCATATATGTCATCGGAGAGGGCGAACCTGGCCCCGTGTCTTCCGAAATAGCTGATATAGAACGGCTTGTATCCGGACGGCGCCGGGCTGATCTCGTGCTCCCCAAAGGAATACATGCAGTAGTCCGAGCAGAGTCCTGCCGGGTTTTCCATCAGTTCGGTCCTGGTGTCGTACCGGGTAACCGCCTCTTTTACGCCATATTCCGCCTCGATTGCTTTCCTCTTCTCGAGTCCGGAAACCTCCTGCGCCAGTCCAGTTATCTGGAATGACAGGCACAATGCGGTGATTGTCAATGTTTTCGTAACAGCGTTGCCGGATAGATTCATACTTCTTTATTTTCCATATAATAGTTCAACGTCCTTTACAATGCCTTCGCTCACGCCTTCAGGCACGAATTTCCACCTTCCGACAAGTTCCTTCTTGCCGGTGACCTCAGGGTCAATGCTTCCGTTCTTCAGGAAGTATTCGTAGAGGATAGTCCTGAATTCCGGGCCTTTGAACAGCGTGCGGGCTTCGACATCTTCCGCGGAGAGGAGTCCTGCTGCCTTAAGCAGTCCGCCTGCACCGCTCGCCCTATATGAGGTGATGCCTACAGTGTACATCTTGTCCATATCGAACGCTCTGCCGTCTGCCATACTCAGAATGTTCACCCTTTCGCCATACGGCCTGGTGACATCCACAGTATAGTCAATGCCTGCAGCACTGTCGAAATTGGCCGGACTCTTGGCGAGTTTCCATGCCATCTGGCCTGTCTTCCAATCCTTTGCCTGTTTGATACGGAGAATGTGCTCCGCGTCAGGTCCGCTTACGGTTTCTATCCATAAGTCATAACTCGCCTCAAGGTACTCTTTTATTTCCTTTCCGGCAAGTTTCAGCACCATCAGTTTGTTCCCGTAAGGGTAAATTGTCTTCAAATCATTGAAAGTTACATCTCCGCCGGGCACTTTTCCGTCGATGAGGAGAGTTGCCGTCAATGATATGTCCATCGGACAGTATGTGAGAGCCAGAGCGTGAAGGAAATTCAGATAATCACATTGGCCTGAATAGAATTCCCGTGAGACCATATCCTTCTTCACTGTGCCCAACTTGCTGTTGGAGAAAGCTTTGACAGCATTGAACTCGTTCTCGAATGCCTCTTCCATCGCCGTGTCAATATTGTCGTATTTTATGCCGACGTACTTGGCGTCAAGCTCACGACTTACGACTTTGCCGCCCTTGACGAGCAGTTTTATCTCGCCGAGGCCCACATATTGGCCCGACTTTCCGCAGCCGACAAGCACGATGCTGTCACGTTTGATCACTTTATTCGAGTGGTCGTGGGCAGTCACGAGGAAATCCACGCCCTTCAGACTGTTGAGAAGGTCCAGACCCTGTTTCTCGGCATTGTTGCCCTCGCCTTTTCCGATGGCGGTGTGCGCTACCACCACGACCACCTGAGGCTTGTGCTTCTTGCGGAAAGCGTCCACGTCTTCCTGTACAAGCGGTATGAGCGACTTGAACTCCAGCCCGCTGTAGGCGCTTTTGTCCATCAGTGCAGCATTGTCAGCATTGGTATAGCCGAGAATCGCCACCTTCACTCCATTTTTCTTCACGATGGTGCCGGTCTGGAGATATCTCTTGCCGTTGTCAGTCCGGACCACATTTCCGGCGAGGAACGGAATGCCCTCTTTACGGAACGTCTCCGCAGCCCTGTCATAGACTCTGTGGCCTGCCTCGAAATCGCAATGTCCTGCTGCCACGGCATCGTATTTCATATATGCTGCGAGGCGCGGGTAAAGGTACGGGGACAATGTATCGGCATAATCATAGTAGAACGTGGCGTTGCTCCCGAGGAAATTGTCGCCGGCATCAACGAGGATGACATTGTCCGCCCCCTTTTCCGAGCGCAACTCATTGATATACTGGCTCTGGGCCATCAGAGAACTTCTTGCGGAGCCGTTCTCGGAAAATGGTTTGGAAAACCAGGAGCCGTGGCCGTCTCCGGTAGTGACAAGTGACAGGTTGTACTCTCCGTCTTTCAGAGATGAGCACCCTGCAAGCATAGTGGCGGCCGTTGCCGCAAGAATCAATCTGATATTCATAGTCAGTGGTTCAATGTGTTGTGGTTCAGTATGTTATTAAAATTTTTCCAATGCTGCGCAGCATCTTGCGTAAATGTATTCGTAGTGGGTGCGGTCATCTGACGGGGCAGAGGACTTTTTAGCCTGAGCGAGTGATTTCACCTTGTTGAGGAAGGCCACTCGGTAACTGTCAGTCTCATCGATCGGGATAATGCTGACCGAAGCCTGATAAGGTTTGTTGCCCTCTCCGAGGCCATCATGTTCCCAGCCGCACCAGTCTTCATTGTCAATGCTGCCTTCTTCCTCTGTCAGCGTCTTGGTCATCGCACCCCTCACTTCCTTTGCGTTCAAGATGAGAATGTCACGCTGGAGCGTCTTCTCCTCGGAAGTAAGCCTCTTTCCGGCAATGGATGATGCGAAAAGCTCACGATAGAGGTCGTCATAGTAATCCTTGACGGTATAGACGTTCTTCGCACCTGCGACTGCAGCGGCCCTGACCACGTTTTCAGGGACGGTCGAGGCCAATGTCCTGGCAACCGAAGCGCAGACTTTGTTCGACTGCGGAGTCGCGAGCGGGAAGTTGGATGTGACTGAAGGCTCATTCAGCCATGCAGAATTTCTGAGCTGGGAAATCACCCATTTCAGTGACGCTTTCTGTACATCTCTATCTACCGGAACGGCAGGCTTCTGGTTGAAACCTTCCTTGACATAGTTCAGGTAGATGCCGCCGACCTGCGACAGCACGTGGCCGATATATCTGTTGTATTGTGCAACCAGCTGTGTATAAAGGTCTTGTCTGTGAGAGAAGTCAGCATCTTCCGCCCCGATCCATTCGTTCATTTTAGGCAGGATGTATTTGAGGTTGCTGATGCCGTAGCTGCTGGACTTTATAGGATTGTCTCCGAGGTCTTCAGAACGTGAGCTCGGGTCGTAAACACCATATGCGGCATAGCCAGAAACCTGCTGTGCCCCATAGCGGTACATCGGGTCGCCGGCCTTCTTGTCCAGGATTTTCTCTGCCTGATGATACTCGTCCCAGATATCCTTGGCGCCGATTACCGGAGTGTAGAGCCATCTGATGGCATATTTGTCATACACACCCAAACTCGGAGGCACGAGTTTCACGCCCTTGTCGGAAGGCTGGGCGACATAGTTGAACCGCGCATAGTCCATAATGGACGGCGTGGTGCCGTATTCTGCGGTGAAAGCCTTGTCCCTCAGTGATTCGGTAGGATAGGCAGAAGAAGCGCCCATATTGTGCATCAGACCCAATGTGTGCCCGATTTCATGGGAGATCACATAAACCAGCGACTCGTCAATGATTTCCTGCGGCATCTTGATAGCTCTGACGCTTTCATCCACCTGTGCGGTCTGGACGAAACGCCAGTTGTTGATGAGCTTGATGACATCATTGTACACCAGGACTGAAGCATTGAGGATTTCACCTGTGACAGGGTCTGTCCAGCTCGGTCCTCTTGCATTCATGGTCGCATCAGGAACATAACGGAGGCAGCAGTAGCGCAGATTGTCCGGGTCGAATTCCGGGTCTTCTTCCTGCGTAGGGAAATCCCTTACCTGCATGACATCCTTCAGCCCGATGGCCTCAAATGCGGCATTCCAGGCGAGTACGCCCTTGCGGATCGGCTCTTTCCAGCTTTCAGGGAAAGTGTCGTCCACGTACCATACGATCGGGTTCTTTACCGTGACCGTCTTCCCGCCGAGCAGCCAGGCTGTGGTGTCAGACAGTTCGAGTCTCCATCTGGAGGCCAGGACATAGCCTTTGTAACCGTCTTCTGCCGAAGAAACATCATATCTCATGCTGCCCTCGCCCGGACCCACAGGGAATACTCCGACTCTAAGGTCCTGTATTCTCGAAGGCATCGGCTTTTCCGGAAGCATCAGGAATGAAACCGTGTACTCGATGGAGCCTGAGCCGACTTTACCCTTGAAACCGAGGAAGGATTTGGTGAAGTCCACATTGGCATGAACCTTAATGGAAGCATTGTCCTTGAATGACTTGAGCTCTCCGAACCATGTGGTCTTCTCCTCGGTGGACTTGCTGATGGCGAAGTCGGAGCCTTTCGGTGCGGCGGCATTGACAAGTCCGGTGACGTCGAAGACTACTGAAGAGCTGTCTTTGCCCTGTGCTGAAACGGCGATGCGGCGGAGGATCTTCGGCATGAAGCTGCGGGAAAGCGCCTCCTGCATATGCGGGTCTGACGTCGATGCGTTAGTGCCCGGCAGGCTCAGCACCACGAGGCTGTCCACGAGGTCAATCTGGAAATACTGCGGCTTGTTGTACTTGTATCCCACATTGACATAGGCAGGGTTGCTTCCTGCTGTGATGGTGCCACCGACCATAATGCGTCTGCCCATATATTTCTTGGGCATCTCCATGTAGATTTTGTCCTTGGCGGTACGGTAAAGACTGAATGTCTCGCCTTTTGCTGAAACTTTCACGTCTTTCATCAGTTTGTCATACGGGGACACTTTCTTTTTGGGAGCCGGTTTGCTCTCCTGTGCCACCACTTCTGTCTTGGCCTTTTTCTTCTTCCTGGTCTTTGAAGCAGGCGATGCTGCCGCGCAGGTGACCGGCACCAGCATAACGGCAGCAAGCATTGGAATAATGATGTTTCTTAATTTCATCTATTGAGGTTGTTTTTATTTGTCTCTCACACAACGCACGCAGAATGCATCCCACAGAGGTGTCGTATCGGTTACTCCGCTTGTGTATGTATTTGCGATGCCCTTGTCTATCCTGGCGGCGGTCGTCTTGCCCGGGGCACTTGACAGACTTAGCGAGTAGGTACTGCAGTAGTTCTTTGACGTGCTGGTTTGGGCCGCATCAGTGCCGGTGTACTTGTCGGTAGGGAAGTTGACCTCATACTTAGGGCTGTAGGTCATCTGTATCAATTTGTATTTTTTTGTAATTTTGGTGCTGACACAGCCTGTGGACATCAGATAGAAATCCTGTTCTCCGTCCGTGTATCTTATGAAGCGGCTCTTGCCGTCACTTGATCTGATGTCCGAACCGTCGAAGTTGCCGAACTCGATACCGGCTGCACCGACGGAAATCAGGTCATTGACATCCTCCAGTGTAGGCATCCTCCATTTCTTCTCTCCGTCAGCGACTTTTACGAGGGCGCAAGGGTCGTTTGCACCGGCAAATGAGCTGGAACCCTGCCATGCGAAATAATCGGACTCTGATGTCATATCGCTTTCAGTGACGGTAGAGCCTGATACGGTGTAGGCCTTGTGGGTTCTCCAAGAAGTAGCCATGCTGCTTTGAGTGGAGAAGAAGTTGTCTGTTCCGTTTTTCATTGTCTGCCCGTCGGCTGTCCCTTCCTGGTATTTGTCTGTTCCAGGAATAGGAATAGGTACGAGGTTGGAAGGCTTGATTCTGCTGAGCCAGTCCTCATTGGAATCATAGAAGGCAATGGCATTTGCACTTCCAAATTTGAAATACAGACCAATGTCCTGCTTGCCTCCGATCTTATATGACTTGTTTGCTCCGTCATAGACGAGGTAGCCCTTGGACCATTCTACCGAGAATCTGGATGATGCGGCTTTGGAAACCGATCCGCTGGTGAAGTCCAGGCTGAATGAGGAAACGCGGGACTTGCTGAAACTTATGAGTTTCTTGCTCGTGTCGAAAGTCTTTTTGTAAACTGCACCGTCAGAGGTGTAAACTGCTACCTGGATGGTCTTCATGGCGGCCTCGCTGTGGTTGGCCACGAAGCATACGGTGGCTCCATTTTCAGCCGTGTAGCCGACTGTGCCTCCGGTGAGTGAGATGTCGAATCTGGAATCGCCTGATACCCAGTTGCCGATGACTGCCATGCTGTCTTTCAGACTGATGATATTGTCACCGCGGAGGCCTCTCTGAGGCATTCCGGTAGAGGTTTTGGCATCAAATTCGGACAGTATGTTGACTTTGGTGACATTCGCATTCGTCACGTCGGGAAGTCCGAGTATGGTCATCTTTGCAAGTCCTGCGAGAGGAGTGAGCTTCACCGGATTCACGAAATCTGTGGAAATGGTGTCTTTACCTGATGATATCAAGTCTTTGGCCTTGTCGGAAAGGGCAAGTCTGGAAGACACCATAGGCAGATTGGCCGGAGTAAGGACTGAGGACAATGCCTGCATTTTAGGAACGGAAACCTTGACGGCCGCATTGTTGGCGAGCGTATCGGCAGTCGTCGCCTTGGTGACGTACGTGGTTATGAATGTGCTGTCCAGCAGTGTCACCGCACCCTTAGGGTAGGAGATGACCATGTAGTCGTGGCCTTTCTTCTCGAAAAGGACGGACTTTTTGGAAGCGCCCATTGACGTAGGTTTTGCAGAAGTGACGCTTACGCTCTCCTTGCTCTCACCGATGGTAATATCGTGAAAATCAAACTCATCCGTATCCTCCCAATAGATATATCTGGACGGAGCCTCTTCTTCCTTGAAGAAAGACCTTGTCATAGGGTCGGAAGCGGTGGTGGTGAAACTGTAGAGGACACCGTCATCAGCTTTTGAACCCTCAGCGGAAACTACCGCCGTTTCTTTTGCGCAGCCGGACAAGAGTGCTGCGAGTGCGCCAATATAAAGTATGTATCTTGTTTTCATAACTGTTCCTCCGGATTATTCGTATTTGCCATAGTTGTCATCAGGTACCGTAGTGCCGGTAGGCAGGACCTTTACAGTACATTCTGCTGTGAAACCGCCATCCTTGGATGTGGCTTTGAGCGTGGTCTGACCTTCGATATTTCCGAAAAGTGTCAATGTGCCGTCGCTTCCTGCCGTAACAGTAAGTATAGTGGTGTCGTACGTCCATTCCACCTCTTTGTCGGAACAGTCCTCCGGAGTGAAAGTAAGTTTCAGCCCGGTGAAAGGAATACCCTCATAGAACTCCACACTGCTCTCTGAAAGGGCGATACCTGCACAAGCCACTGTAACATAAACTTTTACGGAAGCTGTCTTGTTGCCGTCAACAGTAGAGACCGTGATGGTGGTTTCGCCTCCGCTGAGCGCAGTCACCTTGCCTGTCTGGTCCACACTTGCGACCGCAGATGCGGAGGAAGACCATACTACATTCTTGTTCACAGCATTGTCAGGCAGCACAGAAGCGGAAAGCTGGACACTTTCACCTTTCTTCAGATTCTGGTCTCCGCCAGGAGTTATGGATACGCTTTCAGCATGGTAATCGCTTACTGAAACCAGGCAGGAAGCGCTCTTGCTTCCGTCCTCAGATGATACGGTGACGGTGGATGTGCCTTCAGACAAGCCTTTGACTACACCGTCCGTGACGGAGGCTACTGACGGATTGCCTGATTTCCAAACCAATGTCGTGTTGGTGGCATTCTCCGGCAGAACTGTCGCCGTCAGTTTCACTTCTTCTCCGGTCTTCAGGGAAAGACTGGACTCTGAGATGGTGACTTTTTCCACGGCGACATCTTTCTTGTTGTCGCATCCTGTGAAAGTCAGTGCGGTCGCTGCGATTGCCGTCAGTACCGCCAATGTCAGTTTCGTTTTCATATAGGGTGGATTTAATTGATTCTGTATTTGTAGATTACGCTTGAGGGATCATCGCAGATTCCTTCATAGGAAGCAACCAGGGTGTCGTCGGAGTATCTGTAAACATACAGGCTGCCTTTGTGCTCGCCGCTTCTCGAAGGATTGTAGGTGGCCACATAGAGTCTGTCCTCTCCGTCAGACGCCTTTCTGCCCTTGAAGTTCGTGGCAATGTCCCTGATCTGCTCACCGGCAGGGAGCTTGATGGCAGGGTTGTTTCCCGGCGCGGACGTCAGACTCCACCTGTAAATCGCATTGTCATAAGTATAATAGACGTCTGAAGAAACGCGGTTTCCCAATATCTTGGAGTGGCTGTCCATCTTCAGGCTCGCAGTGGTGAACGGATATTCGACATCCATCTTCACGCTTTCCCCGTTGATTTCTTCTGTTTTTGTAGCCCATGCGGACAAGGATGAAGAGGTGACTTTTGTCTTATATGATGTCGGATCTGACTTGCTGCGGAAAAGCACGTGGATATAAGCATTCGATGAAACCCGCTGAGCACCGGCATTGACGATTTCCCAACCTTCCTCAGAATTGGTCCGGATGCCGGCAGATGCGCTTTTCCTTATGCCGATGGTGCTGCTGTTGTAGAATAGCGGGTATCTTGTTGATTTTGCGGTAGTTGCAGTGCCTTTAGTAGTACCGTCGAAGATCCGGGTGATCTTGAAAGGCGCATCGGTTATCTCGCTTATGAAACCGCCGTTCATGTCATAGCGGAACAGCCTGCCGTCAGCGGATTTGAAGAAGCATCCGAATGAGGCTTTGTCTTCGGCATATTCCCCGCCGAATTCTTCGCAATATGAACCGAAATCTTTCATCTTGGCCGTCATGTACAGCTCGAATGTCTTGCAGTCCATATGGTAGATGGTGCCGTCCTCGTCATTGGTGCCGATCAGGAAACCGGAGTAGGTGATTTTGTGGTAGGTGTTGTCGCTGATGTAGAGGCTCGTGCCGTTTTTGAGCGTTTTCCCTTCCACGCTGAAGATGTTCGTGAACACCTGCTGCTCGCCTTTGGCCGACTCTTCTGCCGTCAATGTCTTGACGAAGGTGAGTGAGCCGTTGCCGTCTCCGTCATTGGAAAGAATCGCCACACCCTCATCGTAACCGGAATTGACATTGAGCGTAAAGTATTTGAATTCAATGCTTTCCCCGTTGTCAACTCTCAGCCTCAGAAGGAAGGAACCGACTTTGGAGAACGTATAGTTGATGGTTCTGCTCGTGGAGATTACCTCCATTTTCTCGAACTGGTGCTGCTCCGGCACCGTGCCCGTCTTGACTTGTCCGTAAGCCCACTGGAAGGTGGTTTCCTTGCTGCTGACGATGTCCAGGCCATTGTAAACCAGCTCTGTTCCGAGATTTACGTTTATGGTGTCGGAAGTAGCATTGATAGTTATCGGAGCGAGTTCTTTGTATCCGTGAGGGCTCACTTTGTAGCATCCCTGAAGCATGAATGCCGTCAGGATGCCCGCCAATGCCGATATGTAATATGTTCGTGTCATACTGTTCTTCATTTTAAAAATGTCAGACGGAATCAGTTCAGGAACCCGTAAGTGCCGCTCATCGGGTTGCCCCAACCCTTGCGGGCATTGATATTCACATTTTCGCTGCCCATGAGCTCGTAATTGGGGTCTTCCGGATGCTCAGCATACCATTTCTCATAGTATTCGTACAGCGGCAGCGCCACGTATTTCGCCCAGGCGGCCATATAGGACTTGCGCCAGAACTTCATCGGGGCGTCCGGATTGTCCAGATTCTTGCCGTAATTCGTGACCGCATATTCATAGAATGCAGGGCAGGACTCCTCCGTAGCTTGGAAATACTGAAGCATTCGGCGATATTTCTCAGGATAGAAATTTCCCCAGTCATAGTCCCATCCCGGAGCGGCCTTGGCATTGGCCTTCCACCAAGGAGGGCAGCTCGGTTCTCCGTCCGACACGTAATAGATGAAGTCAGGAGTGAGAATCTTCTGTGTCGCGGAACTGTCTGCAGCGCAAGGTATGAAATTCTCGTTGGCCACCAGACGGAATCTGACTTTCACGAAGGTGTCCTGCATCTCCTTCTGCCTGTGGAAGGTGAGTTTGACATTGCCGCTCACCTTTCCGGCAGGAATGAACAGAGAATCCAGTTCGAAGTCAATGCCTTCCCTCGCGGTTATGACAGGATAGGTGACTGTGCCGGCAGAGAAAGTCTCGCCCTCGGCAGCCGGCACGAATTCTATCGCGAAAGCGCGGTCATAAGAGACAGGTCTGCCCATGGTGAACACCTCCTGCGATACTGTGATGTCATTCTCAGGAATCAATGCGAATGAATGGGAATGTGTCTGGATACCCTCCATGAAATAGACCACCGGAGTCTGCTCCGTGTCATACATCAGCCATGTTCCCTTGCAGGAGAACAGAAGCGGGAGAGCCGCAAGTATCGTAATTGCCTTGTATATTCTGTTCATAACCTAAATCTCCATATCTTTTCTTGATTCATCCTCTTCGTCAGGTATCGGGACAATGTAGTTTCCCGGTACGCTTCCGCTCAATGTCTGTCCGGCAGCAGTCTTTATGTCTTTTCCTAGTTTCTTCATCTCGAACCAGGTGAAGCCTTCGCCGTAGAACTCCTTTCTGCGTTCATTGAAGAGCATATCATAGGTGAGTTTGCCCTCTGCTACGGGTTCGAGTCCGCGTGTGGATGTCACTGCATTGAAAAACTCAGCGGCAAGTCGCGGATTGGAAGTCATATAGAATTCAGCCATAATGTAATACATCTCCGGAAGTCTCAGGACATTGATTCCGACAATCGATTTTCCGGAATAGCCTGCACCATTGGCCACTGACGAGTTCGCGGTCTTCTTGAGGCGGTTCTCGGTATTGTCGAACCAGGAATTGATTCTGTAGTCGGCGACATCTCCGGCATTGTCCTCATAGAGATTCTTCCAGTCGGAAGCGAGTGAGAATGTGGCGGATGTGCCCGTGATGCCGTAGCGCTTGCTGTTCGTCGATTGGGAACTTTCGGAATAGAATCCGAAGATGGTTTCGTTCAGGTCCAATGTCCCGCCGTCGCTCTGGACGAATGTGCTTAACGGCCTGAAAGAGAACTTCTTGCTGTCGATTACCTTCTGTGCGTAGATGGCAGCGTTGCCGAGATCCCCGCGTGTCCAGTAAACCCTTGCGAGAAGCGCCTGCACTGCATACAGGTTCAGATGAGTGATTCTCGCGTCGGTGAATCCGTAAGCCGAATTCGTCCTCACTGCGGGAACCAATGAACTGTCTTCCTCCAAGAGGCTTTCCGCTCTGGTGAGTTCCACTGTTATCAGATCGTACACTTCGTCAAGAGATGAATAATCTGTGACCGAGAACGCATATCTGCTTACATACGGGATGGCTTTGGCTTTCAGGTCTTCAGATGCCCAGAATGGGGCACCGAAATATCTCACCAGGTCGAAATGGATCATTGCCCTGAGCGCCAGCGCTTCACCAAGATACAGCTTGGAGTGCTTGAACTCGTTCTCTCCGCCTTTCTCTGCGTGCTGGATGATGTTGTTGAGGTGGTTTATCACCATGTAGGCATTGCTCCAGACCTTTTTTCTGAGTGTAGTCGGGCCGTTGATTTTCCAGTTTGCGGTCGCCAGATTGCCGAAAGTGTTGTCTGACAATGCTGTGGTGTTCTGGCTCATCACTTCTGCCATCCACACCAGATTGCCTCCGTAAAGGTCCTCCTTGGCGGACAACTCGCTGTAAATTCCGTACAGGGCATCTTCATAGCCCTCTGCCGAAGTGAACATGTCATTGTCGAATGTCTCACCTTTAGGATTGACATCCAGGAACTTGCTGCATCCGCATACTGACAGGGCGAGCAAGGCCGACATTATATATATTATGCTTCTTTTCATTGCTGTCAATGTTTAGAATGTTGGACGGAAAGTGATGTTTATGCCTCTGCAATAAGGGTAGGAAGTTCCTCTCTCGAAATGTATAGTGGACAGGTATCCGATATCCGAGAAGCCGAAGCCGACAGCAAGTTTTCTCAAGCCGAGTTTCGTGATCCGCTTGACTGGCACGTCGTACATCACCTGGATATTGGAGAAATAGATTTCATTCCTCTTCTCCACGAACCTTTCCGAATAGTGGGTGGTCTCGCCGGAAGTGATGCTCAGATACCTCTTGAGGTCTCCCGGATTTTTCCATCTGTCTGTCAGTGCGCGTGCATCCACGTTATGATATTTGTCGATGTTCTCCACCTTGTCCTGGATAGTCGAGTTGTAATAGTCTCCTCCGAATGTGTAAGATGTTGACAATGAGAGAGAAAGCCCTTTCCAACGGACTGTGGTCATCATTGACCCTCTCAGGATAGGATTCGTGTTTCCGACGGCAACCTTCTCGGAAGAAGAGTAGTTGAAAGTGTATTCCCCGTTCTTCTTGATGAAGATTTCCTTGCCGGTGGCAGGGTCGATGCCCGCTGAACGCATAGCATAGATATCATACTGCGAGCCTCCTTCCTGGAACAGAATCTTCGGGAGAGAGGAGTCCATGGCATTGTCCTTCTCCACACCTTTCAGGGAATTCGAGATGTGCCGGATCTGATCCATCACGTGTCCTCCTGTCAATGTCACGCTCCAGAACCAGTCTTTCGTGCGGAAAATCTGGGCGGACAGTGAAAGGTCTATACCCTTGTTGTTCAGTTCTCCGAAATTGACCTTCATCGAAGACGTACCCACTGACGGCGGAAGATTTATGCTCATCAGCATATCGTAGGTGGTGTTCGAATAGAAGTCGAGCGAGAAGTTCAGCCTGCTGTCCAGAAATGCTCCCGTAAGACCGATGTTGTTGTTCAATGTCCTCTGCCACTTCAGGTTAGGGTTTCCCATCTGCTTGGGCAGCGCACCGATACCTGTATAGTATCTGTTGTCGGACTTGTATTCATACACAGTCTTAGCCTGATAATAGTCGAACGAAACGCTTCCGGTATAACCTATCGAATATCTGAGCGACAGGGTGTTGATCCACTTGGCCCTCTTGATGAATGACTCGTTGTGGAGATTCCAAGCTGCACCGGCTGCCCAGAACGGAGCGAAACTGTTGTTTGCGCCGAATTTGGACGAACCTGAAGTACGGTAGGAGAAGTCCACTACATATCTGTTGCGGAAGCCTACATTGGCATTGGCGAAAAATCCCACCTCGGTCGAGATGTTGTCGGAGCCTGAAGGCCTGCCGTTCTTCTGGTAGTTCAGCGCGAATGACAAGTCTGACAGTTCATCCTTCAGGAAACCGATGCCGACACCCGATGCGGAACGGTTGCGGGAATACTGGATGTTCGAACCTCCGCTGACTCTGAACATTGACCCTTTGGAGTCCAGTGACCTTCCGTAGTTGATCACCATCTTTCCGGACATCGTGGTTCCGTTTCTGCTTGAAAATGAATACTTTCCACGCTCGGTGACAGGCGTCTTCTCATACGTTACCCTGTCCGGGGAATCATAGCTGTCGGACGAGCCCCAGCTCATATTGATGCTTCCCTGTCCTGTGACGTAGAGGTTCTTGGTGATGTTCCACCTTCCGTCCAGCGAGTTCTTCAATGCCTGCGTTCTGCTTTTCTTGAAGCTCGACAATGTGGCCTCGTAAAGCGGATTGACATCAGCATTGCCGCTCTGGGCGATAGGGTTGAAATAATATGTCTTGATATAATTGCCGTCCTCATCGAACATCGGCTCGTAAGGATTCATCTTCGAGTACTGCGAGTATGAACCGTATGGCGAGTCCTTCGAGTCGTTCATCGAGAAACTCGACTTGAAGGTCAATGTCAGTTTGTCCCTGAGATGGTATCCGATAGTGAAATTGATGCCCTTGGAACTTCTCTTGTCGCCTCTCATGACGCCGTATGTGTCGTTCCAATTGGCGCTGGCCCTGAAACTGAGCTTTTCGCCGCGCGAGGTCAATGAAAGGGAATGGCTGTAGCTGAACGGAAGCCTCAACGGAGCGTGAAGCCAGTCGTCATTGACTCCTTGACGGATTTTCTCCAATTTGTATGCGTAGGCCTCGTCGAGCGAGCCGTCTTCCGTATCATACAGACCTGCAAGTCTTTCCAGTTCAAGTTTCTGGGCCGGTGTACAGAGATTGAACGAACTCAGGTCCGGATAACTCACTTTCGGAACGAAGTTGTAGCTGAGCTTGACCTTTTCGTTGCCGATACGCTTTCTTTCCACGACAATGACTCCGTTGGCGCCCTTTTCGCCGTAGAGAATCGTGGCGGAAGCATCTTTCAGCACATCGATACGTTCAATGTCGAAGATGTCGAGGTCGTAGAGTTCCTCCATGGAAATCTCCACACCGTCCAGCACGATGAGAGGATTGTTTACGCCCTCCTCACTCTCATTGGTAATCAATGTGTTGGCTCCGCGGATGAGGATGGAAGGGATGGCGTTAGGGTTGGAGCCTGCTGCATTGTTCTCGACCATCACCATACCCGGAGTCAGGGAGGTGATGCCGGCAATCAGGTTCGTAGGCGACAGCTGTGCCAGTTCCTCTCCGCTGATGGTGGTGGCCGAACCGGTAAACGTTTCCTTGGACTGGGTGTAGAAGCCGTTCACCACGACCGCATCCAGAGATGATACTTTCAGCGTAACGTTCAGTCTTGTGGAACTGCTGACATTGAATTCCTGAGGTTCAGTGCCGATGAATGAGAATACCAGCACGTCAGCTTTCCTGGTGCTCCGCTGGAATGTGAGGGAATAATTACCGTCAATGTCGGCTGAAGTACCGATTGATGTACCTTTCACAAGTACGTTGGCCCCGGCGAGAGGCTCTCCGTGGTCATCTGTAATGGTACCCTTGATGGTGATTTTCTGTGTCCCGGGCAATGCTGAGGACGAACTGCTGTTCTGCTTGCTGTTCTGGGCATAAAGCACGCCGTCCGTGACACCTGCAGGGAGAAGAAGACATGTCAGAGCGATGAAGGCAAATTTCCGGCATCCTCGGCATAAAGAGAAACTGTCTGATCCCATAAGTCGTTATTTGTTAATTCGTTTAAGAGGATTTACCCCAGCGACAAATTTATATTTTCTAAAAACTAAATCCTATACTTTCAGGAAAGTTTTTTTCTTGTACAGGAAATAAAGGAGATACCATGCTGCTGCGAAAGCGCCGATTTGCAGCACGAGGCGGGACAACACTTCCGGGCACAAGCTGGCTACTCCGCCGAGGAAGAACTTGGAAATCAGCATGAAACTGATGAAACACTGGACCATGTAGATGGTTATGGAGTTCATGCCGATTACCTGGAAGAAAACCACGCCTTTTCGCCACCCCCTGACGTCTATCAGATAGTAGAATACAGCGAACATTGCCAATGAATAGGCTCCGGCTGCGAGAACGAAAGTGCTTGTCCACAAGCTTTTTATGACCGGGAACCAGATGGACCAGACAAGTGCTGCCACTGCCATGACCGCTGCGGCAGCCAGCAGTTTCAATGTCTTTCGTGTCCCGCTGTCCTTGGAGTCCTTGACATATCTTCCGGTGAACATGCCAAGCAGTGCAGTGGTAATGGCAGGAATGGTGCTCAATAATCCTTCAGGGTCGCCGTAAGGCTTGTAGGCATGCTTGCCGAGAACCATCCTGTCGATGTAATAGGCGATGTTGCCGTCTCTCGAAAAGGAGTCGGCTCCGGCCGGGGCGTCAGGTGCCAATGTGAATTTCAGCAGCAGGAAGTAGCCGATGAGGATTACGGCGAAGATGGCCCACTGGGTCTTACGCCCTGTATAACAGTAAATCAGTGCCGCGCAGGCCCATGCGATACCGATCCGGGCAAGCACGCTCGGAAATCTCAATGTGGAGAAGTTGAACTGGAAGAGGCCCTGATATACCAGGCCCAGGAACACGAGAACCAGTCCTCTTCTGAAGATGTCCAGTGTTATGTTCCCGTTTGAGAGTCCCTTGCTCTGTTTCTTGGCCAATGAGAAAGGGAACGTCATTCCTGAAATGAAGAGGAACAGCGCGAAAATGGTGTCGTGATGATGAAATCCTTCCCAGCTTACGTGTTTCATCTGCTGGGCGAGCCAGCAGTCCGCTCCGTCAGGGAAGAGGGCGCAGAGGCTTATGACGATTCCGCTGAATCCCATGATGAACATCATGTCGAAGCCTCGCAAGGCGTCCAGCGACAGGAGTCTGCCGTTGGATGAAGTCTCGTTTCCAGTCATTGATATTATATACTATTTGTTTAGTTTGCCTTCGGTCTTTGCCATGAACTTGGCTTCGTCGATGATGAATCTTTCGTGTTCTCCTTCACCGATGAGGCCGGCTTCGTCTGTGCACTCCACGTGGAAGACGAGTCTTCTCCTGTCAATGTCCACCAGCTCGCTCCTGCAGGTTACCTTCATTCCTACCGGGGTAGCTGACAGGTGCTTTACGTTTACCAATGTTCCTACTGTGCTCTGTCCTTCTTCGAGGTATGGAGCCACGCTCAGTCTGGCGGTCTTCTCCATCAATGCTATCATTGCCGGCGTAGCAAGCACGGCCAATGAACCGCTTCCCAACGCCTCGGCGGTGTCGTTTGCGGTGACAGTGATTTCACCCTGCCCTTTAATTCCTTTTTCCATGTTCTATTATATTATTTAGTCTATCTTCAATCTCAGACTTGTCTCTCCGAGCAATCCTTCTTGAGGCCCCCACACGTTTTTTGGTCGT
>UMHE01000184.1_pt1 | contig 48014 bp, 38 predicted proteins | sample 1965451 | NCBI WGS metagenome assembly UMHE01 (sample SAMEA4836090, study PRJEB28245) | human gut metagenome | biome: gut microbiome; material: fecal sample | place: Denmark | collected 2008 | reverse complement strand
TTCCACTTTTTTGTCGTAACTTTGTCAACCAAACCTTGCCTCAATAAAGAATTATGAATGAACCTGTTCCTCTAGTGTCGGTGATAGTGCCGAACTACAATTATTCACGCTATCTGAACTCACGCATTGACAGTATCCTCGCCCAGACTTTTTCTGATTACGAGCTGATTCTGCTCGATGACGCGTCCACGGACGACAGTGCGCAGGTGCTGGAACAGTACAGGGACAATGAGCACGTTACTCATCTGATAGTCAATGAGAAGAACTCCGGAAGTCCGTTTGTCCAGTGGAAGCGCGGAATGGAACTCGCCAGGGGAAAATATATCTGGATAGCAGAAAGTGACGACCTCGCGGCGCCCGAATTTCTCGAGAGTACGGTCAAGGCGATGGAGGCGAATCCTCAGGCTTGCCTCTGCCACGTCGGTTCATGGATAATCGATTCGGAGGGCAATGTGGCGAAGAAGAGCGGCTATTATCAATGGCCTGAGGACGGAAAGACCTACGTCTTCGACAGTCCCTGGTATCTGAGGCACAAGATGGTGGACGGAAACAAGGTGTACAATGCCAGCATGACATTGTTCCGTAAGGATTGTGCTCCGGACGCCACATGCGAGTGCTACTCAATGCGTTATTGCGGAGACTGGCTCTTCTGGATAGAGGCGATGAAACGTGGCGGACAGGTTATCGAAATCCACAAATACCTGAGCAGTTTCCGCCGCCACAATGCCTGTGTCACCAAGGAAGGATCCACGGAACTTGTCGCCTACAGGGAGTTCATCTTCATCAAGAAATGGCTTCACAGAGAGGTTTTTGCCAATGACAAAGCTTCCGCCATGACTGACGTGTGCAGATGCTGGCGAGACTCGAGACACTATCCCAAATCAGGTCCCATCACCAGAAAGGACGTGCGCCAGGTGCTGAAAAACGCATTCCATGTCAATTGGTGGAAAGTCAATGCGTGGAGAATCTATTCTGCCCTATTTGGCAAAAAACTCCTTTTTTGACTCGATCCGGAATCGTCCTGCCCTCTGCATTGACTTTATAAAGCCCTCAGGATTAGCGAGCAGTTTGCGGATCCTGAAATAATCTCTGATTTTCATGTGTCTCAAGTCGGCAGGAAGATATTTCTTCAATGTTTCGCGTATTTCCTGTATGTAAGGGAGAATTTCCTCATTGCCCAGTCCGCTTCGGCTGAGCTCTTTGGCCATATTTAAGCCGATTCGCAATACTCTGTTCCTGAAGTGGTTGTGATCATTTGGAAGCAGGCCTTTGCTCGTGATGAATTCGTACCGTTCCTGTTCTGCCTTGAAGAAATCCATGTTTCTGGCAGGATTTACATGATGATCAATGCTGCCTGCCCTCTGCCTGTAGTGGTAGAGCGGCTTGTCGCAGAGCACCACGGATCCGGCATTTACCACCCATTTGTAAACTGTGGCGTAATCCTCGTACATCCTCAAGGTCATCTTTTCGGTGATGACCTCTCTGCGGAACATCTTGTCCCACACGAAACTGCATACCTTCTTGTCTCTCAGGATGAGCTCCAGGGCCTTGTCGCGCGACACGGTCTTCGTCTTTTTTACGGGAACCTTTACCCTGCTCTTGTTCTGGTAATCCTTGAATATGCCGCAGATGGCTATGTCTGCGCCGCTTGTGTCCAGCGCGTCAACCATATAACGGAGCATGTCCGGGTCGTACCAGTCGTCGCTGTCCAGGAATGCGATGAATTCACCTTTGGCCTGTCCGAGTCCGACATTTCTGCTGTCAGCCAGTCCGGAGTTGGGCTTGTGTGTCAGTCTGATCCTGGAATCCTTTTCTGCATATTCATCGCAGATGGCCGGAGAACCGTCTGTGGCGCCGTCATCGATCAGGATGAGTTCCCAGTCACGGTATGTCTGGTTCAGTACGGAGTCCAGGCTTTCCCTGAGGTACTTCTCGATATTATAGACCGTCGTGATGATGCTTACGCGGGGATTTTTTCCTTCCATAACCTGTTTTTGTATATGTGAAATATATGTACGGCTGCAAACTTACGAATAATCTTTTAATTTTCCTATCTTTGCATCCGCTTGATAAGCGTTAATATATCAGAAATTAAGTCAATATTATGGATAAGAACAGTTATGCATTGGGAATGAGCATTGCCCACAATATGCTCCAGTCAGGTGTGAAAGAGGTTTCTTTCGATGATTTCGTAGCAGGTCTGAAGGCTACATTGACCAGAACAGAGCCGGCTATCTCCTATGAGGAGGCAAGCGAACTTCTGGACAAGTATTTCCAGCAGCTTCAGGAGAAACAGGCTGCGGAACAGGCTGAAATAGCAGAGGTCATGAAAAAGGAAGGTCAGGAGTTCCTTGCTGCCAATGCCAAGAAGGAAGGCGTTATAGTTCTGCCAAGCGGTCTTCAGTACAAGGTCATCAAGGAAGGTTCCGGCCGCATCCCCGGTCCTACCGACAAGGTGAAATGCCACTATGAGGGTACTTTCGTGGACGGTGAGAAATTCGACAGTTCTTATGACCGCAAGCAGCCTGCCGTATTCGGTGTGAATCAGGTGATTGCTGGCTGGACTGAAGCCCTTCAGCTCATGGACGAGGGCTCAGTATGGCAGCTCTTCATCCCTTACAATCTTGCTTACGGAGAGGCTGGAGCACAGGGAGCGATTCCTCCTTATGCCGCTCTCGTGTTCAAGGTGGAACTGATAGAGGTCCTGTAAAGAATATCAACATAAAAAACGGCCGTCCGGATATCCAGATGGCCGTTTTTTTAGTTTTGTCCGATGTTACTGTTTCACGAAGAGTGATGCGAAACCGAACATGTCAGGGTCGAATTTCGTCCATTCGTCAGCCCACATTTCTCCGAAAGTTGGCTTGTCATAATCGCGGAACTCCAATGTGAGGCCGTCGGCAGACAATCTGAACACCACGGTAACTTCTCCAAGTGTCTCTTTTGTCGCGCTGAATGCACGGTTTGCAGACGAAAGCTTGTAGTATGTGTCGGACTGATATGCACAACCGTTTGTCTCGTCCGCCGCGATGAACATCTGTCCTTCCAATGTGCTGTGCGCGCCCAGTACCACGCCTTTGGCAACCAGGTTTTTAGGCTCGCCCAATGTTACGGTAGCCTTGCGGAAGAAATTAAGGAAATCGCCTTTCCCGCCTGGAGTGAGCGAGACAGTGCCGTCAGACTCTTTGGCGAATGTCAGAGTGAAGCCCTCGTTGTGAGTCGGAAGAGCTTCCGGATCATCCTCATATTCCATAAACCACATGTCCATCTCATCTTTGCTGAACACCTTGCTGAACTTCCATGTGCCGACAAGCTTGTCAGGCGTCTGAAGACCCTTGACTGCCACTTCCATCTTGCTGGCGTCACCGGCGATAAAGCGGGAGTCGGCCTCCTCGTTTACGCTGATCTCAGCCTTGAGGTCTCCTGAAAATCCGTCTTCAACCTTGAACTTCGCCACTCCTTTGGATTCTCCTGCATGTATCAGCGCGAATACGCCTGGTTTGGCGGAAGTCGATGTGGTCGGGGTAGTGCCTTCAACTGTAAATGAAAGCTTTGACGCACCTTCGCCGGAAACTGCAAGAGGAACGTATATGTCTTCATCTGCCTTGAAATCCTTTCCGGTAAGAGTGCCTACTACATTGACAGTAGCGAGGCAGCCCTCAAGAGCATCGAATTTGGTCATGTCGAACGAGTAAACCAGCGCTTCCTGTGAGCTTGGTGCGATAACTGCCACGATTTTTGTTCCCATGCGGTAGCCTTCAGGAACCGTGAAGCCGAGTGACACCTGCTTCTCTTCAGAAAGAGAGACATTGGTGATGGTGACGGAACCTGATGATTCGCCTGCCTTGATCACCACGCTTTCTGCGGATGCGGTGTAGTCAACGCCTTTTTCGGCATTGCCGATGAAAGTCAGCGGAACGGTAAGGTCCGTTTCTGCAGGACCGCTTACCACCACATCAACATCGACATCTCCCTTCTGGTAAACGGTATATAAGGTTTTTGAAAATTCGATTGTCGGTTTCGAGTCGTCATTGTCGCAGGAAACCATGGATACAGCCGCAACAGCAGCGGCCATAAATGTAATGAACCTTTTGAACATAACAGTTAGTTTTAAAATTAAAAAAATGTCTATTTGTCGTTTTGTCTATACTATTTTGTCGTCTTTGTCGTCGCTTCGTCATATTCCGCTTTCAGCGCGTTCACCTCATCTCTTTCAGCCTGTGTAGGAATCTCGCCTTTCGGTTTTATGTAACTTTTCGAAGCGTCACTTGTCTTCGGCGGGAGCTCGTTATATCCGCATCCGCAGAGAGCTGCCCCGGCGAACACGATGGCTAATATACTGATAATTTTTTTTCTTGTACTCATTTTGCTTGAAAAATGTAAGTTAATAAACATATCCCGGATTCTGAACGAGGTCAGGATTCAAGTCAATGTCCGACTTGGATATTGGAGACGTATAGAGGTAGGACTTGGTCGTATATTTCAGACCATTGCTGATCACCCACCATTCCGGCCTTCCGTTTCTCTTGAGCTCGAACCATCTGTCGCCCTCCATGAACAGTTCCTTGCGTCTTTCGTCGAATATGGCCTGAAGCAGGGGAGTGAGCGGCTTCCCGTTGCAGTCAGTAACGATTCTTTCACCGGTCCTTACCTCCGGCAATGTGCTTTCCGTCAGGTCAGTCACGCCTTCTATCCTGTTGCGCCTCAGCTCATTGACCCATTTCAGGGCATTGGCATTGTCCCCCTTGTGGCAGTAGGCCTCGGCTAGCATCAGTACCATTTCCGACAGTCTTACCTTGCATTCCGGAACCTTCGTGCTCATCCTTTTTTTGTTCAGGCTTGATGTGAACCTGACATCCGCTTCAGGATTGTCACCGAAGAGTTTTACGAACTTCGAGCTCGCAGGCCTTGATGCCAGGTATCCTTTCGTGTAGGCAAAGTACCAGTCCAGTTCGCTGGAGTTGTTTATGTGCGAGCGGACCATCACTTCACCTTTCGGCTCATTGGCGGAATTGATCATGGCAGCGTATTCGGAAACCGGTGTCAGCTCATATCCGCTGTGACCGATGATGTCGGTGCAGAGGCTTATTACATTGTCCCATCTGCCGCACCAGAACTCCAGCTTCGCCTTGTAGGCTTTCACGATCCATTCCGTGAAAATGTATTTGCTGTCTGTCGGCTTCAGAGCCAATGCAGAGTCGAACAGTTTTTCTGTGTATCCGAATGTCTGGCTGAGCGTGCCACGTGACGGGCGGTAGTTGATGTCGAAATTGTCCACCAGAGGAATGCCCGGAAGACTGCCTGCCGTGGCCTCGTCGTAAGGCTGGCAGAACTCGCGCATCAGATTGTAATATATGATGCCCTTCATCGCGTAAGCGGCAGAAACAGAGCCTCTTGCGATGTCGCTGTCCTTTCCTCCGAGATTGTCAATGACGATATTGCAGTCCCTGACGGTTTCCCAGCTGTTACTGTAGTAGCTCTGCCGTCTGTCTATCTCCTCGCCTGCGAAGAACGGAAGATTGGACCCGGCCATGATGTTGGCATCCAGATTGTCCGCGCATCCTTCCAGGAACATCAGCACATCCATATTGCCGATTACATTCTCGTCGCCGCCACCTTCGATTTCGCGCAGGCGGTTGTGAATGAGTGAGGCGAATTCTTCATCTGTCTTGGGGATGACCTCGCCCTGCGGCTGCACATTGAGGTAGTTCCCGCAGCCAGCGAGAGCCGCAGCCATCATAGTCAGTATCAATGTCTTGAGATGTCTCATGATAATGCCCTCCTAAAATTCAATGTTCATACCTGCGGAAACGCTTCTGGTCGTAGGATAGGTCGCTCCCGGTATTTCCGGGTCCATGCCGTCGTATCCGGTGATGGTGAAGAAATTGTTGAGCGCGACATTGAAGCTGACGCCCCTCATCCTGATTTTCTTCACGATGTCCCTCGGCATTGACCAGGAAAGTATGATGGATTTGATCCTGAGATAGGAATTGTTCTTCAGATATACGGCGTCTATGATGCTGTAGTCCATAGGATTGGAGTTCGCGAAGTTGTATTTGGTGCCGTAGTAGTCGTAGATTCTCGGGTATTTGACTCCGGTGGTGTTGGAGGCTGTCCATCTGTTAGTCCTGTCCTTCTCCACGTTCAGGTGGTTGCCGTACAGGTCGCTGAACTGGGACTGTACCTCTTCCGTGCTCACGCCGCTGTGGGCCGCATTGCTGTAACTTGCGGGATACTTCAGCTTTTCGTAGGTCTTGCAGCCGAACGAATATACTCCGCTGACGCTCAGCCTGAGCTGTTTCCAGGAAGCGTAGATGTTGAAGCCTCCCGTGTATGGCGCGATGGTGGTGCCGAGATAGTATCTGTAATTGTCCGGCTTGTTGAGGTCCGCGGCATTGGATATCACGGCATCCGGGCGAAGCTTGAACTCGTAAAGTCCTGTGTCCTTGTCTATTCCGGCCAGCTTTCCGCTGAATATGGCTCCGGTAGGGTAGCCCTCCACATATCTGTCCTTGGAAGTGATTCCGCTCTTGGTTACCGGATTGTATTTCAGTACCTTGTTGTAGTTGTAAGCGAAATTGACCGATGCTCCGGCGCTCCAGTCTTTCTTCTGGAGAAACTTGCCGTTTACGGTCAGCTCGATACCGCTGTTCATGATGTCGGCGGCATTGAAATAAACATATGTGAAGCCGGTCGTGCTCTGCACGGGGGATGAGGTCACGACATCTGTGCTGAGCCTGTAGTAATACTCTGCATTGACGCTGAGCCTGTCTTTCCAGAAGCCGAAATCAATGCCGGCCTTGGCGTCTCTGGTCTTCTCCCAGCCGAGGTCAGGATTCGGGGCGGACGGGATGGTGCCGAGGTTGAAAGTCTCCTCTCCGAAGTACCGGTACTGCTGCTGAAGGTATTGGATGACAAGCAGATGCGATGTGCTGGTGTTCACGTCGCCGGTAAATCCGTAGGCTGCTCTCAATGTAGCGTGTGACAATGCCGGGATGGCCTTCCTGGCCCAATTCTCTTCTCCGATATGCCAGGCTGCTCCTGCACTCCAGGTAGGGTTGAACTGCCGGTTGCTGCCGAAGTTGGAACTGCCGTCCGTTCTGAAGGAAGCGTTCAGGACAATGCTCTTGCCCAGGAAGTAATCGGCTGACGCATAGAAAGATGCATATCGCGTCTTGCTGAAATATTCACCGTTCAGCTTCTCCACTTCGCTGAGCCACTGGTCGGAAGGTCCGCTGATGGCAGGAAGTGAAGTGGTCCCTGTCTTGGGGTCGTAGTTGTATCTCTTGCTGAAGATGGTGTTCGAGTCCGAGCCTCTGAGTTCCGCTCCCGCAAGAATGTTGAGGGTATGCTGTTCCGCAAACGTCTTGTTGAACGCGAAATGACCGCGTGCGACATAGCTGCTGCTGTTCATCCTGTTCTGCGAGATGTTTCCGTATAGGTTGGTCTGAGACTTGTCATCGCTTCCGAGCCTGTCCTTGAACCCGGTGTAGCTGTATTTGTCCACGATCTTGTCGGTGGAGTTGTTGGCGAAGGAATAGGATATAAGTCCCACGAAATGAAGCGGTTCTATGATGCGGAAGTCGGTCTGTGCACGGAAAGTCCCGTTGGTGTTGACCGTTTTGGAATAATTGGAATCAAGTTCGCGGAGAATGTTGAATCCGTTTTTCGGCAGTACCTGTTCGGCGCTTCTTCCGTTGTAGTATCCGAGCGTGAACCAGGTGTTGTCCGCCGCATAGGAACCGTCACTGTTGTACGCCTTCTCGTACGGATTCGAGAAATATGCATAGTAGAACGGGTCCACATTCGAGTACGGCATCTTGGATTCCTGCCTTGCGGCTTCCATTCCCACGTCGATGCGGGCCCAGTCCGTCGGGGTCAATGTCATCTTCGCATTGACATTGTATCTGCGGTAGTCGTTGTGGATGAGCATTCCGTCCTCGTCATTCAGGCCGAGGGCGACGTAGTATGTGCTTTTTCCGGATCCTCCGCTGAGCGAGAGATGGTGTCCCTGGGAGAATGAATTGCGGAATAGCAGGTCGTACCAGTTCGTGTCCACGTTCCTCAGCGAGGCGATGTACGCGTCCTGGGCGTCTTTGTTTCCTTTCATTGACGCGAAATCCCCGAGGCCGGCCCTGATCTGGCCTACGATTCCGATGACAGGGTAGATTACCGTGTTGTCAGTCAGTGACCTGGCGTATCTGCTGGCGGAGAATTCATTCCAGAGTTCGTCTTCCCAGGCCAGTTTTTCAGCGGAATTCATCAGGTTCAGGCTCCTTTCCGGCTTGAAGGACCAGGTGAAGGTGTTGTTGTAGCTGATTTTCATCTTGCCTGCCTCGCCCTTCTTGGTGGTCACGACAATGACACCGTTCGCCGCTCTTGAACCGTAGATGGCAGCGGCCGCAGCATCTTTCAGGATGGTGATGCTCTCGATGTCGTTAGGGTTTATGTTGCCCACTCCATTGACGAAGATGTCGTCGAAACCGCCTGTGGCGAGTTGCTCTTTGCTCAATGAAGGGGATTCGCTCTGCATCGGCACGCCGTCCACTACCCATAGAGGGTTGCTTGTTCCGGTGAGGTTGTTGGATCCGCGGATGGTGATTTTCGCCTGAGTGCCCGGCTGTCCGGACAATGACTTGATGCTCACGCCCGCCACTTCGCCCTGCATCAGCGCGTCCACGGACGAGATGGCCTTGGCTTCGAATTTGTCAGCGTCGAGAACCGCCACTGAGCCGGTTATCCGCTTGACCGAGGTCTGGGCATATCCGGTCACGACCACCTGGTCCAACTGGTTTTCTTCCCATTCCATTACGATTTTCACGTTTTCGGTGCTGCCCGGAATGAGCTGATACCGGACCTCCTTCATGCCGATGGATGAGAAGATGACTGTCTTGGCGGAGGAGGGCAATGTGATGCTGAACCGTCCGTCCAGGTCTGCGGTAGTGCCGATGGTGTTCTTCTCCAGGCAGATCACGCCTGCTCCGGTCACCGGTACGCCGTCGCTGTCCACGACCTGCCCTGAAAACTTGAATCCTTGGGCGTAAAGTGTCGTAAGGCTCAGCAGAAAAAGAAGACAAATGCTGAAAGCGGTTTTTCTCATAAGCTGATTCGATTATGTCAGACCTGTACAGGTCAACAGATTCTTATTCCTTCGTTCTTCATTTCGGCAAGTGCTTTCTCGTGTCCCTCTTCGCTCACATAGGCCAGGCAGTCCTGAAGCAGGATGACATTGGCGCCGTTCTTTTTCAGGTCTTCTGCCGTATTGCGCACGCAGAATTCCGTAGCGATGCCGCAGACATACACATTTTCCGGCTCGAGCATTGACACGATCTCGCCCAGCGCCTGTCCGGCCTGGTTCTTTCCGTCGTAACCTGAATACTGCTCCACGTCCTTGTCGCAGCCTTTGTCGAAAGTCAGATCCTCGTCAGCGTAAGGGCGGAGCTTTTCGTGGATCTCGCCGCCGCGGGTTCCGGCCACGCAATGTGCAGGCCAGATGCCTCCAAACTCCTTGAAAGAGCAGTGGTCTGCAGGATGATGGTCCCTGATGAACAGTATCGGCAGGTCCTCTCCGCGGGTCTTCTTGATGAAGTCCAATGTGTTTTCTACAGCATTCTCCGCATTGGCGCAGGCGAGGCTGCCGTCAATGAAGTCGTAGAGCATATCTACTACAATCAGAACAGAATCGTTAATCATATACTATATGGTAAAATTTTCTATTTCTATTACAAGTTTGTTCAGGATGTCGTTTTTCAGATTGTAGAGGTCGTCGGAAATGTCCACCTTGAAATAGTGCGGATTGATGAGACGGCGCTCTGACGGGCTGAAATGGTTCAGCGTGTTCCGGTAGAACTCCTTCTTCTCCATGAGCGACCTGTGCGGCACACATCTCTCTCCATTTTCTATCACCTTGAGCTGCAGCGCCCTCCACTGGTAAGTGCCCTCATCGAAGGTCTTGAACTTGTACCTGTCGTATTCGTCCTTGATGGTGAAGGTCTTGCCGTGCTCGATGGCCTGGCTCAGTTCGTCGCCGCGCAGACAGGTCACATCGGCCTTGTAGATGTCGCCATATTCGGAGTCGTGCTTCATCAGCCTGTATGTTATCTGGAATCCCGGGTTTATGAGCTTGATGCGGTCCTCGGACTTCTTGAGCACCGGCTCCCCGTCGATCTGCACGAGCTTATAGACGTTGCCGAAACAAGGTGCTGCCTTGCTTGTGGCGATGGCGTCGCCCACACCATAGGAGTCGATTTTCGCTCCCTGCCTTTCGAGATCGGAAATCAGGTATTCGTCCAATGAATTGGTAGCAAATATCTTACATCCGGTAAGTCCGTGAGCGTCCAGAATCTTCCTGACCTCTGCCGAAAGATACGCGAGGTCGCCGCTGTCCAGCCTGATGCCGTACCCGTAAGGATAATTGTTGTCAATGCCGTTTTCCCTGAATGCCCTGATGGCATTGAGGACACCGCAGCGGAGGGTGTCATACGTGTCAATGAGAAGAATCAGATTCTCTCCGCGGTGTGTCATGATATAGTCGTTGAACGCCTTGTGTTCACCTTCCACGCTGCTGCCGTAGGATGTCACGAAACTGTGGGCCATGGTTCCGGTGGAAGGAACACTGTTCAGTACGCCCGTGAGGATGTTCGATGTGCTCGCGCAGCCGGCAATGATCGCTGCCTTGGCCCCATAGACTGCCGCCCACGGGCCGTGCGCTCTTCTGGAACCGAATTCGCTTACCGGATGTGATGTGGCCCTGCAAACGCGTGAAGCCTTGGTGGCCACTGCCATCTGGTGGTTCATGATGCAGAGCATCGGGGTTTCAAGCACCTGCGCCTGAATCAGCGGAGCTTCCACCGTGATGATCGGCTCATTAGGAAATGCGATCTCGCCCTCTCTCATGGCATAGACGTTTCCGGTAAATTTCATGTTCGCCAGATAGTGGCGGAAATCGGCATACTCATCACCCGGGAGGAACTTTTCATAGAAATCTTCCGGCATTGAACCGAGATTCTGAATCATTTCGACCACCTCTTCGGTGCCGCTCACTACAGCCCAGTTGTTGTTTTCCGGGGCTTTTCTGTAAAACAGGTTGAAAACTGCCATCTGTTCGCCCCGACCTGTTTCCAAGAACGATTTTCCCATAGTGTACTGGTACTTGTCGGAGCAATATGCAAATTCTTTGACTTCCATTCTTAAAGGTGTTGTTCCGGGATCTGCAATGTCGGCCCGGACTTGTTCATATATTCTTACAAATGTACAAATTGTGACGGAAAATCACTAAATTAGCGAAATATAAATTCTTACTGAACCTGAATCGGAACATAATCAGATGACACAGACATTAAAGAATCTGTTCGAGAAATACACAGGACAGAAATCTACAGAAATAACAGAGTTGAATTCATCCGGCAGCAACCGGAGATATTTCCGCATAAAAGGAGAGGGCGGCACGTCGCTCGTGGGCGTAATCGGACTGAACCTGAAGGAAAACAATGCCTTCTGCTACCTCAGCCGCCATTTCCTCGAGAAGGGCATCCGCGTTCCACGCGTGCTTGCGGTCAGCGATGACGGAATGTGCTACATACAGGAGGACCTCGGAGACGAACTTCTCTATGACAAGCTCGCCCAGGGCAGGGAAAGCGGCGTTTACTCTTCCTATGAAAGGTCAATGCTGCGCCACACTCTGGAAATGCTCCCGAAAATCCAGTGCCGCGGCGCCGAGGGGCTTGATTTCAATGTCTGCTTCCCGGAACCGGCTTTCAACGGCAGGATGGTGATGTTCGATCTGAACTACTTCAAATACTGCTTCCTCAAGGCTACCGGAATGGAATTCGACGAGGTCCGTCTTCAGGATGACTTCGAAAAGCTGCATGACGACCTGCTCGGCGAGGATACGGACACGTTCCTCTACAGGGATTTCCAGGCCCGAAACGTGATGATCAAGGACGGTGAACCATATTTCATTGACTTTCAGGGAGGAAGGAAAGGACCTATATATTATGACGTGGCGTCATTCATCTGGCAGGCACGCTCCCGTTATCCGGAAGACCTGAAGCAGGAGCTGGTGGAGACATATCTCAGGGCATTGAAGACATATATGCCCGACATTGACGAGGCTCATTTCAGGGAGCGGCTACGCCTGTTCGTGCTTTTCAGGACATTGCAGGTGCTCGGAGCCTATGGTTTCCGGGGCTATTTCGAGAAGAAGCCGCATTTCATCGCGAGCGTGCCTTATGCCATCGACAACCTGCGCCGTCTGATGCAGTCGCCGTTCGTGCGTTACCCGTATCTGTCTGAGGTGCTCACCAAACTGACCACGATGGAGCAGTTCTATGTCAATGCCGAGGACAAGCGCCTGCAGGTGAAGATCTTCAGTTTTGCCTACAAGAAAGGCATTCCGGCGGACACTTCAGGCAATGGAGGAGGCTATGTCTTCGACTGCCGTTCCGTGAACAATCCGGGCAAGTTCGAGTATTACCGCCAGTTTACCGGCATGGACAAGGAAGTGATCAAGTTCCTCGAAGATGACGGAGAGATTCTGACGTTCCTGAACAGCGTCTATGCACTTGTGGACTCTCACGTGAAGAGGTTCATTGAAAGAAAATTCACCAACCTTCAGGTCTGCTTCGGCTGTACTGGCGGCCAGCACCGTTCCGTTTACTGTGCGGAGCATCTGGCGGAGCATCTGGCTCGCAAGTTCGACATCCGGGTGTCAGTTACCCACAGGGAACTCGATATAGAAAAGAATTTCTGACAGATGAAGACAATGATTTTTGCAGCGGGGCTTGGAACCAGACTCAAGCCGTTGACGGACAATCTCCCGAAAGCGCTTGCACCTGTGGCCGGGCATACCCTTCTGTATTACGTACTTATGAGGCTCCGTGCTGCGGGATGTGATGAATTCGTAATCAATATCCATCACTTTGCAGATAAAATCAGGGAGTACGTGGCGGCCGATCCTGAACTCTCTCAGCTGGAAATCCGCTATTCAGACGAAACCGACCTGCTGCGTGACACCGGAGGCGGAATCCGTTATGCGGAAAGCCTGTTGAGGTCGGCGGAAGACCGTTTCCTGGTACACAACGTGGACATAATCTCGGATCTGCAGCTGGACTGGTTCCTTAGCCAGGCCCGTCCCGGCGCTCTCGCCACATTGCTCTTGAGCGAGCGTGTCACCAAGCGCTATTTCCTGTGTGACGGGGACAACCGCATTGTGGGCTGGACCAATGTCGCTACAGGAGAGGTCAAGACTCCTTTCCCGGGTCTGGATGTAAGTCATTGTCATAAAGCCGCTTTTGCAGGCGTGCATCTGGTTTCCGATGCCATTTTCGGCGTGTTCAGGGACATTGACTCGTCTCCTTCCGACTACCCGCTCTACGATGCCGCAGGAAACAGGATCGCCCAGTCGGAAAAGCCTCTGGGTCAATGCTTTTCTATCGTCGATGCTTACCTGAGAGCTGCTGCTCGTCACCCCATATATGCAGCAATTCCCTCTCACCTCACGCTGATCGACGCGGGCAAGAGGGAAACACTTGCTGAAGCTGAGCGCTATCTTACTGGAGCGTAGCCATAGTATCGCAGTTCCCCTGAGGAGAATTCAATTCTATCCGGTTCAATGTCCTGCACAGCAGGATTACTACCGCTACGCACACTACTGCCACGACTCCGTACTCGAGCGGGCTCATTATGTCGAAGAATGTCTTCGCATCCTTGAACTTGTCAATGTTGCTGAATATCAGCGAGAACGTGTTGTTCGTGAAATGCATCAGCATCGTCAGTTTCAATGAACCTGTCCTGTAATAGACATATCCGAACAGGCATCCGAGAATGAATGCCGGCACTGCCTGCCATGGGTTCAGATGGATGAATGCGAAGAAAACAGCAGACCAGAAGATGGCCCATATAGGCTTGGTGCCCGTGGCGGTGCTTCCGTCTTTCTTTGTTCTCTTATAGTTCAACAGTCCGCGCAGAACCATTCCGCGGCAGAGCCATTCCTCGAAGAACGGCGCCATGAGCGAAACGCAGATGAAGTTCAGGAAGAAGTTTCCGCTTGTCATCGCCTTGAGCTGATTTTCAAGCCATTGCGGCATTTCAGGCATCTGGGCATTGATGATGTCAGTCAGGAAACTAAGTGCGATGGTGGCAAGTATGACCAGTAGTCCGCAAAGCGCGAATCCGCCTTTGCCGAAATGGGCATCCGAATCGATACTGCAGCCGTTGTCGAACATCGAGTTCTTCTTGCTGCGCAGGGATGCGTAGATCATTGCCGGAATGAACATTATAGGGTATGACACCAGCATTACGATGTCCTGGGTGGTCATACCGGCCAGGAGAAAACATCCGGCTACTACATTTCCGAGCAGTGCACCTCCCAAAAGGAACAGCAGCAAAGCGAAAATGTCTGCTGCTCCCGGGATGTACCAGCTGAATCCTGACAGAACATTGAAGTTCCGTATCCTTTTGTGTTCAGCCATTTATGTGCTGCCTTATTTGGTGTAAAGCGGAGACGGATAGACTCCCTTGTCTGCAAATTCCTGGAATTTGGCAACAACTGCAGGTCTGTCTTCCTTGTATGTCACGCCGAACCAGTGTGAAGGTGTGGAAAGCACGTCGGTCTGTGCTTCGCCGCTCTTGATCATGCAGTCGATAGCGTAAGGGATGTAGAATTCCTTCTTGAGCTCATTGATGTTTTGCTCGAGGAAGGATTCGAAAATCTTCTCGCTCTTCTCGAAATAGTCAGGAGTGAAACCCCACATGTTCATGGAACAGAGATTGTCGGCAACCAGCTCCACGTGTGTCTCGCCTGTGAGAGAGTTGTCTCCATATACCTTTCCGTCAGCCTCTCTGGCGATGTTCAGGTTCTCTACGATGTCAGTAAGATGCTGCTCCTTGTCGTAAGCGCAGATGCCTCTGGATACGCTGCCTGACTCGGAAAGAGTATGGTCGAGCTCGAAACCTACGATACTGTAAACTCCCTTGCTGTTCTCATGTGCGCGGAGCCAGTCACCGAGAATGCGGAAAGAGTCCTTTCCGTAGTAGTCGTCGCCGTTGATGATGGCAAACGGCTCGTGGATGACGTCTTTGGCCATAAGCACTGCATGGGCTGTTCCCCAAGGTTTCTGTCTTTCCGGATTAAGTGTGAAACGTGCAGGAATCTTGTTGAGCTCCTGAGTTACGAACTGGAATTCGAGAGGCTCGCCGTCAATGCATTTCACGTGGCTGTATTTCTGTTTTACAGTCTCTTCGAACTGCTCCTTGAAATACTCTCTTACGATATAGACAACCTTGCCGAAGCCGGCTTGAACTGCGTCATAAATCGAGTAGTCAATAATGGTCTCTCCGTTGGGGCCGAGACCGTCCATCTGTTTGAGTCCGCCGTAGCGGCTGCCCATTCCGGCAGCAAGGACAAGCAATGTTGGTTTCATTTGTGTATTATTTTGAATAAATATTGAACTCTGTCCAAATCATTCTACAAATTTAACTAAATTTGTCGTGGAATGAAATAAAATCTTGTTATGGAAAAACTTGGACAGATATTGAAGTCGCTGTGGCATGGACCATATGGCGGACAGCTGAAATTCATTTCAGTTGTGGGAGCCTGCTTATTGGTATTCATGACTTTTTTTGCGGACGACAGCGTCCTCAGATGGATTTCCGCCAAGATGGAAATACGCAGACAAAACGCCCAGATGGAGCAGTATCAGAAAGAAATACGTGAGATGGACAAGCAGATCAAGATGCTGTCCACCGACAGGGACACCCTCGAGGAGTTCTCACGTGAGAGATTCCATTTCGCGGCTCCGGGTGAGGATGTCTATGTGTATGGTGACAAGTAGTCTCTAATCTTCTTCTTCCTTCATATTGCCGGCGTAGTCCCTCCATTTCTTTATGAGGGCCTGCATGTCCTGCGGCAGATCCGAGTCGAACCGGATGAATTTTCCTGTTCGAGGATGGTTGAAGCCGAGCGTCTTGGCGTGCAGGGCCTGGCGCGGACAGAGTTCGAAGCAGTTGCGTATGAACTGTTTGTATTTCGCGTAGATGGTGCCTTTGCGGATTTCTGAACCTCCGTACCTCTCGTCATTGAAAAGCGGATGGCCGATATAGTTCATGTGCACCCTTATCTGGTGTGTCCTTCCGGTCTCGAGCTGGCATTCTACCACTGTGACATAGCCGAACCTCTCGAGTACGCGGTAATGGGTGACGGCGTGTTTTCCCTTGTCCCCATCGGGATAGACCTTGAAACGCAGGCGGTCATTAGGGTCGCGGCCGATATTGCCGGTGATGGTACCTTCGTCCTCCTTCAGGTTCCCCCAGACCACTGCTACATATTTTCTTTCAATGCTATGCCTGAAGAACTGTCCTGCGAGGTTCAGCTGTGACTCGTCGTTCTTGGCCACCACCAGCAGACCGGAAGTGTCCATGTCGATACGGTGCACCAGGACGCCCATCCTTTCGTCTTTCGCGTCCGGCCCCTGTGTTATTCCGAGATGGTATGAAAGGGCATTGACCAATGTTCCTTCAAAGTGTCCGTGTCCCGGATGCACTACCATTCCGGCAGGCTTGTTCACTATCAGAAGGTCCTCGTCTTCATATACGATATCCAGTGGAATGTTCTCAGGCAGGACTTCGAAGCCGCGCCTTTCATATGGCATGACGAAACGGATGACATCGCCCGGACGGACAATCATGTTCGCCTTGGCCTGTTTGTCATTCAGTTTCACGTAACCGTTCCTGATGGCGAGCTGGACTCTGTGTCTGGACGTGTCCATCAGGTGGCAAGACATGAATTTGTCGATTCTGAGCGGCGTCTGCCCCTTGTCCACATTCATCCGGAAGTGCTCGAACATCCCCTGCTCGTCGCCTTCCGTAACTGCATCTTCATCTGTCATCGGAGTTGCCCCCGAGTATTCTTTCTCCTCGTCTGTCGAGAACAGAATGTCGTTGTATTCCGGTCCTGTCATTTGCTACTTGTCTTCTGAGGCTTTCAGATAAAGGGTGACTGCGCTGCCCATCAGTACGGACATGTCGGTGGCCGCTGGAGCCTGCTTGTAAACTACTGCGTCGAGGGAATCGCTGTAGGAGCGTATGCTCTTGTCGAAATGCAGTTTGGCGACATTCAATGAATTGTCATGCAGAGCATCCACGGCTCTCATGTATCTCATCCCTGAAACATCCGGAATGAATGTCTGGTTGTCGGTTCCCAAGCCCACCACGAGGTCGATTTCGGAACCGCTGTCGATGGAGCGGCCTTCGCTGATTTCCCTGCCGCGGTAAAGCTGCTTCAGGACATTGTTCGTGGCCATATCGTTAACGTATTTCAGATTTCTGAGTATCAGCCCTTTGGAAAGCAGTTCTGCTTTTGCCTGTCGCATTGACAGTCCCACGAGATTAGGCATAGTGGTCTTCTTCGGCGATACGGAATTGATAGTGAGCAATATACGTCTTCCTTCCTTGACCTTGCTGCCCGCCTTTGGAGTCTGTGAGAACACGAGTCCGCGTCCCATTTTCCTTACATATACGGAGTCAGTCACGTCGATCCGTATCCCGCACTGTTCAGCAGTGGCCTGGGCATTGCGTACAGACATGTTGGTCATGTCCGGAACCTCGATTTCCTGACCGTGATGTGTGCCGATCCTGAGCAGGAGGCTGCAAGCAATGACAATCGCCGCAACCGCTGCGATTGCGCCCAACAAGTTCTTGACTATCCAATTGCTGAAAAAACTTTTCGTATCCATTGTCCTTTTCTGAAAATTATGCGAAAATCACTTCCATAATGCCGTCCGTGAGCAGGGCGATGCCGATTATGGTGACTATGATTCCTGTTATTCTGTTTATCCAAAGTATTGTGCTGAGCTTGAAATTCTTCCTCATCTTGCTGAAGACCCATGAAAAGAAGAACCAGTAGCATGCGCTTCCGGCGCTCAGGGCCAGGAGAATCGGCGCCACCCTGAAATCGTGAGGCTCCAGTTCAATGCCGAAGAACGCGAACAGCGCGAAGATGACCAGTATGGCTCCCGGATTGGAAATGCCCATTATGAACGCCTGGAAAAAATCCTTGAGCGAATATGAAGGCGTGGCGTCCTCCCGTTTCATTTTCCTGAACGGGTCCTTGAATGTCAGGCTGCACCCGAGGAAGGTGACTATCAGACCTCCGCCCACCATGATCAGAGTGCTGTAACTCTCAATGAACCTCTCGGCTATAGCCAATGCGAAGATGGCGATGACTGCGAACAATGTGTCCACAAGACAGGCACCCAAGCCGGCGAGAAAACCGGATTTCTGACCTTCGCTCAATGACTTCTGAATAACCAGTATCGCTATCGGCCCCAAAGGGACTGATGCACAGATTCCTATTATAAATCCTTTCAGAATATCTATAAGCATAACTGTTTCCAAGTAATCGTACAAATATAATATATTTATTCATATCTTTGCCCGATACATTATGAAGTTGTCCTGAATTGATATGAAGAATCAGAATATTCTCTTCGGCATCCTTGTCCTGCTTTTCGTGACATTGATGTCCGTTCCATACCTTGTGCCACATACCGGTTTCCTTGCCCTCATAGGCTTCGTGCCTCTGTTGTGCCTTGAGCGGATAGCGACAATGACAGGCGCGAAACGAGTGTGGCTGTGGCACTATTCTGCATTTCTTCTGTGGAACGCTGTCACCACTTTCTGGGTGTGCAATGCGACAGTAGGCGGCGGTATCTTCGCCTGCGTGGCCAATGCGTTCCAGATGTCGCTGGTTTTCGGCCTGCTCAGATGGAGCCGGAAATACCTGCGCGGCTCCCTGCCTTACATTTTCCTGGCTGCTCTTTGGATAGCATGGGAAAAATACTATCTGGACGTGGCCCAGATTTCCTGGCCGTGGCTGCTTCTGGGCAATGCCTTCGCACGCACCGTCTCACTTGTCCAGTGGTACGAATGGCTCGGCACTCTCGGCGGCTCCCTGTGGGTATGGGCATCGAACCTTTCAGTTTTCGCCCTGATGGTTTTCCTGTCGGACGGAAGCTGGTTCCGGTTCAATGCCAAGGCTCGTTTCGCTTCGGCCGCTGCCGCACTCCTGATATTTTTCGCACCCGCAATAGTGTCAATGTCAATGTATTATAGCCCTGCACAGCAGGAAGACGCCACTCTGAAAGTGGTGGCGCTGCAGCCCAACATTGACCCGTATCATAAATTCCAGGCATTGTCCCAAAGCCAGCAGAACGTCATTCTCCTCGAACAGCTGAAGACTGCACTGGCCGGCAGAAAGGACACGTCCGCACTGCTCGCTGTGGCTCCTGAGACATTTACAAATGACATTGTCACAGGCGATTACGAGCGGAGTATGACGTATCGCAGATTCCGGGAATTCCTGAAGCAGTACCACAATGTGAATCTGCTTTTCGGCGCTTCATCCTATTCTTATATAGAGTCTGCCGGGGCTCCTTCATATACGGCAAGGAAAGTCTCGGACGGTCTGTGGGTGGAGTCGCATAACTCCGCACTTATGGTGGACGGCACGGATGACGCCCAGATTTATCATAAGTCCAAACTGGTCGTGGCTGTGGAAATGACACCGTATCCTGCATTCTTCTGCAAGATAGATGACCTGCTCGGCGGTGTGATGGGACGCTGCATAGGGCAGAAGGAGGTTTCGCTGCTCTCCTGCAGAACCAGGGATGCTGAGGGAAAAGTGGTGGAGGATGTTCCTCTGGGCTGCGCTGTATGTTATGAGTCAGTCTATCCTGAGCATTGTGCAGAATATGTAAGAAAAGGCGCCAAGGCATTGGCCATCATTACCAATGATGCCTGGTGGGGGAATACTCCGGGGTACAGGCAGCATCTGAGCTATGCCTCTCTCCGGGCGATAGAAACCCGCAGGGACATCGTCAGAAGCGCAAATACCGGCATTTCCGCAATCATTGACAGCAGGGGAGACATTGTCTCGAAGACCGCATGGTGGGAGCCGGCCGTCCTGGAAGGAGAGATCCATTTGAGTGAAAAGCAGACGTTCTTTGTGGCGCAGGGCGATATCGTAGGGCGGCTGTGCGCGTTCATGGCGGTAATGCTGCTGCTCTTCTGCATTGTCCGGAAACTGTCATTCAGGCAGGAATAATCTGCCATCAGCCGTGAATATCATTGTCCGTCGGACAAGAAACAAAAGAGGGGCGACCATGACTGGCCGTCCCTCTATAGTGCTCAGGCGAACTGTCTATTGGAGAATGTCGCCGTCTTCATTGTAGAATTCATACTGCAGGACACTGAAGTCTTGGACTTCTTCGTGTTTGATTTTGCATTTGTACTTCCTTCTCCACTTTCTCAGAAAAGAATTGAAGCCTCTTGAGATGTAGGAGCCCAGGATCGGGCCGGTCTTCAACATGAAAGACTTGACACCGTTTTCGGTGTGGTACGCGATTTTTCGTTCAAGTTCCTCGTCAATGACTAGGCTCGGCGCTATTTTTCCCGTACCGTGGCAGACAGGACAGACCTCAGTCGTGTCAATCTGAGTGACAGGCCTTATCCTCTGTCTGGTAATCTGCATTAGTCCGAACTTGGTGAGAGGCAGCACGTTGTGCTTTGCCCTGTCATCCTGCATGAGCTCAGTCATATACTTGAACAGGCCGTTCTTGTGGTCCTGATTGTCCATATCGATGAAATCGACAATCACGATACCGCCCATATCCCTGAGTCTGAGCTGTCTGGCGATTTCTTCGGCCGCGTAGCGGTTCACCTCGTAGGTGTTCTCTTCCTGGTCGTTTGTCTTCGCCCTGATGCCGCTGTTGACATCCACCACGTTCAGCGCTTCTGTGGTCTCGATCACAAGATACGCTCCCTGCTTTATCGGAACCACCTTGCCGAAGGAACTCTTTATCTGCCGAGTGACCTCGAAATGGTCGAATATCGGCTCCTTGTCGTCATAGAACTTGACGATCTTTTCCTTGTCCGGAGATATCTGGGAGATGTATTTCGAGATTTCTTCAAACTCCTTCCTGTCATTGACATAGATATTGGAGAATGTGTCATTGAAAAGGTCTCTCAGTACAGTGGTGGTCTTGCTGTATTCTGTGAAAAGCAGCTGGACGCTCTTGTTCTTGGAAATCTTTGGCCATGCACCTTCCCATTTGCTTATCAGCGATTTAAGTTCTGTTACGAGAATCGCGGCGTTCTTGCCTTCTGCAGCAGTTCTTATGATAGCTCCGTAATTCTGCGGGAGTATGCTCCTGACCAGTGTCTCAAGTCTTTTTTTCTCTTCTTTCGATGCGATTTTCTGAGAAATGCTCACTTTCTTCGCGAAAGGGAGGAGTACAATATTGCGCCCTGCAAGTGAAATCTCAGCCGTGAGCCTTGACCCCTTTGTGGAGATAGGCTCCTTGACGATCTGGACGACTATCATCTGTCCCGGTTTCAGGATCTTCTCGATCTGTCCCTCTTTCTCGAGGACTGGACCGAGTCCGATATTTGAAAACAGCTCATTCGCATTTGTGTTCGAGTTCGTCTTTCTGACAAATTCGTCGAAAGCATTGAAATAGAACCCCAAATCCAAATAATGGATGAATGCCTCCTTTTCGTCTCCGATGTCCACGAATGCTGCGTTGAGTGCCGGCATCACTTTCTTCACCTTGCCGAGGAATACGTCTCCGACTGTGAAACTGTGACCATTGCTTGACTCCTTGTTGAGTTCAATAAGGCGGTGATTGTCCATCAACGCTATCTTGACCTCGCTTTCGCTGACATCTACAATCAGGTCTTTGACCGATTCTTTTTCAGACTCCATCAGGATAGTGCAATATTACTTTAGTTGAATAAAAAATAAAGAGGCCGTCCGGACTACCGGTAGCCTCTCTCTTAGCAGACTGCTAAAATGGCAGACACTGAAAAATTACTTCTTCTTATTCTTATGTCTGTTCTTGCGCAAACGCTTTTTACGTTTGTGCGTTGCCATCTTATGTCTTTTTCTCTTTTTTCCGCTTGGCATAGATAGATGATTTAAAAAAATTATTTTTTAACCGCTCCTACGAACACTTTAGCCGGTTTGAATGCCGGAATATTGTGTGCCGGGATTGTCATTGTTGTGTTCTTGGTGATGTTACGCGCTGCTTTCTCTGCTCTGTGCTTAACGATGAAGCTGCCGAAACCACGAAGATATACAGGCTCCTCTTTAGCGAGGGAATCCTTTACACTTTCCATAAAAGCCTCGACAACAGTCTGAACTGTCGTCTTCTCAAGTCCAGTTGCTTTTGCAACCTCGTTTACGATTTCTGCTTTAGTCATAATGAATATTTATTTGTATTTTTGTACAATTCAGGGTGACAAAGGTACGCTTATTTTTTTTATTAACAAACTTTTACAAAAAAAATATTGCCCTGAATTTTCGTTGCTGCACCGCGTGGCACAGAGATTGACCATATATATAGTGTGGATAAAAAAACTGTCGGTCGTGACAAAATGGCAGACAGTGGGGATATATTATGTTTGATAAAAAACAATTTGACTATATGATTGATAAGAATCCGGATTTTTTCGCTCCTGCAGGGGCTGAGGTCAGCATCATACCGGTGATGGCCGGAGATGTTTCCTCCAAGATGGAAGACGCTGCATTGCCTGACACATTGCCTTTGCTGGCATTGCGCAATGCCGTCATCTTCCCGGGTGCGATTTTTCCTATTACCATAGGACGTGAAAAGTCCATGCGGCTGATCGATGAAGCCCAGAAGCGTCAGATGATCATCGGCGCAGTACCGCAGAACGATGTGAGCGTGGAAGAACCTGGCCTTGAAGACCTCTTCCCTTACGGAACCGCCGTGAGGATCATCAAGTCTTTCGAGATGCCTGACGGAACCGTTTCCGCTGTGCTTCAGGGACTTAAGAGATTTGAGCTCGGCGCCCTCATTGCTGAGGAGCCGTACCTGAAGGCTACTGTGCAGTATGTCGAGGATATCGACCATGACGTGCAGAATCCTGAGATCAGAATGATTGCGGAGTCGCTCAAGGAGAAGGCGTCCGCCATTATGCGGAATTCCCCTTATGCCCCTAAGGAGGCTGCCTCGGCGCTGCATTCCATCGAGGACTTCAATTTCCTTGTGAACTTCATAGCCACGACCGTGGACGTGGAGAATTTCCAGGACAAGGTCGATCTCCTGAAGTATGAGGATATGAAGGTAAGGGCAATGAAACTGCTCAATGTGCTGGACACTCAGGTCGAACTTCTGAAGATCAAGCAGGAAATCAATTCCAAGGTGAAGAATGAAATTGACCAGCAGCAGAGGGAGTATTACCTTAACAATCAGCTCCGTACCATCCAGGAGGAACTCGGTATGGACGAGGATTCCGATATCGAGAATCTCCGTTCGGAGGCTGCCGGCAAGAACTGGCCTGAATCTGTTGCGGAAATTTTCGCGAAGGAGCTTGCCAAACTCGAGAAATATAATCCGTCCACTCCGGACTACAGCATCCAGTACAACTATCTGAAGTTCATGCTGGACCTTCCGTGGAATGACCTCTCCAAGGACAATCTGGACCTGAAACATGCCATGAAGGTGCTTGACCAGGACCATTACGGACTGGAGAAGGTGAAGGAGAGAATTATCGAATACCTCGCGGTGCTGAAACTCAGGGGTGACATGAAGTCTCCTATTCTCTGTCTCTACGGCCCTCCGGGAGTCGGCAAGACCAGCCTCGGAAAGTCCATTGCCAAGGCCATAGGCAGAAAGTACGTGCGTATAGCATTGGGCGGTATGCGCGATGAGGCTGAAATCAGAGGCCATAGGAAAACCTATATCGGAGCGCTTCCGGGCAGGATATTGAACGGTATCTGCAGGGCCGGCACGTCAAACCCGGTCATGGTCCTGGATGAAATCGACAAACTCAGCAGCGACTTCAAGGGCGACCCGTCTTCGGCATTGCTCGAAGTGCTTGATCCTGAGCAGAATGTGACGTTCCACGATAACTATCTGGATGTGGACTATGATTTGTCGCACGTGCTGTTCATCACCACGGCGAATGACATTTCCACTATCCAGCCGGCCCTTCTGGACAGGATGGAGCTGATCAATGTCACAGGTTACCTTGCCGAGGAAAAGATGGAAATCGCCAGGAAATTCCTTCTTCCTAAAGAACTGGAGGAGCACGGCATTGACAAGAAGATGCTCAAGGTGGACAAGGCTGCATTGGCGGAAATCATTGACCAGTACACTCATGAGTCAGGCGTCCGCGGTCTGGAGAAGCAGATTGCGAAAATCGCCCGTGTGACTGCGAAGAAGATCGCTTTGGACGAGTTTTGTCCTCCGGTCATCAAGCCGTCGCATCTGAAGGAGTATCTCGGATTGCCTACAGCGTTCCATGACAAGCAGGAGGGAAATGAAGGTGCCGGTGTAGTCACAGGTCTTGCCTGGACTCAGCTCGGCGGAGAGATTCTGTTCGTCGAGAGTTCGGTGAGTAACGGAAAGGGCCAGCTTACGATGACCGGCAATCTGGGCAATGTGATGAAGGAGTCCGCGACCATCGCTTACCAATATATAAAGGCTCATCCGGAACTTGTGTCATTGACCTCGGAGGAGTTCGACAAGAAGGACATCCATGTGCATGTTCCGGAAGGGGCGACGCCGAAGGACGGTCCGTCTGCGGGTATAACTCTCGTCTGCTCAATGATTTCCGCTCTCAAAAACCAGCCTGTGAAGAAGGGCGTGGCCATGACAGGAGAGATGACGTTGAGGGGAAGGGTTCTGCCGGTGGGCGGAGTGAAGGAGAAGATTCTTGCTGCCAAGAGGTCGGGAGTGAAGACGATTGTGCTGTCTGAGGAGAACCGCAAGGATATCGAGGATATCAATGCCAAGTATGTGGATGGTCTGACATTCGAGTATGTGAAGACTATCGATGATGTAATCAAAGCAGTGTTCACCAAGTAATGAACGTCCAGATAGAAGAAAGTTGGAAGAAAGCCCTGCAGGCGGAGTTTGAAAAACCATATTTCACTTCGCTTGCTGAGCGTCTCCATCGCGAGAAAGCAGAGGGAAAGGTCATTTTTCCTCCGGGCAAGGATATATTCAAGGCATTTGAACTGACACCTGTAGATAAGGTGAAGGTTGTGATTTTAGGACAGGACCCATACCACGGATACGGACAGGCTATGGGCTTGTCTTTTTCTGTTCCTGAGGGTGTCCCTGCTCCTCCTTCATTGAAAAATATCTTCAAGGAAATAGAAAGCGAGTTGGAAATCAGGATGAGCGGCTCTCCGGATTTGAGGAAGTGGGCTGAGCAAGGTGTGCTTCTGCTCAATGCTGTCCTGACAGTTCGTGCCGGAGAAGCGGCTTCCCACAGCGCTATCGGTTGGCAGCAGTTTACCGACGCTGTCATCAGTTATATTTCTGCGAACTGTGATGGTGTGGTATTTCTTTTGTGGGGAAATTTCGCAAGAAGCAAAAAGCCGTTGATCGACACGTCCAGGCATTTCGTCCTGGAGGCGGCGCATCCTTCTCCGTTGGCGAGGGGCGCGTTCTTCGGCTGCGGACATTTTTCCAAGACCAATGAAATCCTCCAGTCGGAAGGGAAAACTCCTATCGACTGGCAGTTGTAGGCGTGTTCTTTATTAGTTATGACAACGATGGCATAGAAACTGTGAGTCTCTAGCCCGAAGAATATATTTTCTGAGACCGCAGATTTATGTGAAAGTTTGATAGAAAAATAACCTCCCGAAAGAGGGCAGCGGATGTGGCTGATATCTTTTGGGAGGTTGCTGTTGTTTAGTAACCGGGCTGGGTATAAACGTGTAGTTATCTGATAATTACAATTGTCGTTTTAATGTTGTGGTTGTTTATACTTTGCTTGATTATTCTGAGTAACCGGTCCAGGAAACTGACGGAATAAGGACATCCTCAAATGTTCCTGTTCTTTTTGCCTGAAGATTGGATGGGCAAGCATTTGTTATCACTATCTGAAATTCTCCTGAAACATTAACCTCGTGTGTGCGAACAAATTGGACTTTCTGCTGATATTCCGGAGCTGGTTTAATCTCAAGAGGAAAAGTTTTAACAACTTCGCCATTCTGTTTTATATCAACATTTACTTTTAAACCTTTAGGAACGACGCTTTCTAACTTTGCTCCCGCCATTACTACTGTCAACACTCCACATCCGCCTTTTAATACAGGAGATGTCAATACACCAGTCTTATCCACTGCACCAAATATTGCCGGGAATATTGTTTCCGCAGCAGGGGTTACAGTGGGCGCTAAGCGAAGATATCCATTCTTCAACATCCAGCCTCCCGTAGTCTCATCATCTATAGCTACAGTTGGACCTATTTCGTCTTTCTTGCTAAAATTCTCAAAATCGGCCCTACCTCCATCTATAACAACTGTATGTAACTGAGTGACCACTATTGCCTTCATTCCGCCACTATACATAAGCATGATACCCGCCGTTCGAGGAGAAGTTCCGCCTATATACTCTTCGGCAGTAAGAGTAATATGCTCCTTATGTGTCGCCTTCGTCGTCGGCATATATTTAAGCCAAGAGTTTGCAGGATTCGGGTCTGTCATTACATTAAACGACACATTTGTTTCTACAACCACATCGATCTCACCGCCCTGTGCCCCGATAGTATAAGTATCTTTTGCAGCCTTAAACACGCCCTGCTCAATTGTTATGACCTTAGACGACTGAACGGTTGTTTTGCCATTAACGGCCATCACCACCATATCTGTCTTTTCAGGAACTGTCTCTTGAGCAGTAATAGTGATTGAACCTGTTTGAGAATCTCCAAAGACCTTTGCAGTCAAGCCATCGCCGATAATAGCAACAACCCTTGTGTCTGCATCGCCTGCTGTAATTGTATAAGGAATGCTTACAGAAGAGTTCGGCATTATGCCGGATTCTGAGGTTTCTATATTGAGCCGGAATGTCTGAACTTTAGGAATCACTATTTCTCCGCCTTCTGAAAGAACGAAAGTCACACTTTCTTCGCTTTCAACCACATTTTTAATAAGGCCCACTCCAGAATCCGAACCTGCTACTTTCGACCATTCTCCTCCGTTCACGCGAAACCAAAAACTTCCTCCTTCAACTTTTATCTCAGGAGTCACCGTTGCCGGCACTTCCTTGCCGTCAACAAGCATACGCTTGCCGTCAACAGTCCAATAACACACACCAGTGGTTTCGTCAAGTTCAACACCGATAACAGGTTTTTCTCCGTTCTTGATGGTCATCTCTCCCTTTCCGTCAGCAAGGACAATCTTGTAACCGCCTTCGATTTGTTCAATACGCTCAATCCTGCTCTCTTCCTTGAACGCCTTCACCAATTTAGTCATAGAAGCAACATTGGTATTCAAGTCAGCGACGAGTTGTTCAAGTTTGTCAACGCGAGTTTCGAGTCCATTCACACGTCCGGACAACTGGCTGTCGTCGTATTTTTCGCAAGCGACAAAAAGCAGGGTGGCAAAAACTGCCGTAAATAATGTTTTAAATAAAGTCTTCATAATCTTAATATTTTCTAAATTCCGGCCCCGGCCCCGACCCCGGCCCCGACCCCGACCGGACGGTCGGAGTCGGAATCCGGAAAAATCAACTATTCAGCAAGCCAGGTGAGAGCCGTGTCATAAGTGATGGTGAAACCAGTAGGAACAATCACAGCATCACGACTTCGATTACCACCATTCTCTACACATGCAACAGTTCTTCCACCGTATGCGCCATTTGAAAACGCCTGGAACACCGGGAGTGCATCCTTATCATTGCGGGTTCTGAGATTGAAACCCATCATGGCACCATAACCTTCATTTTTCGCTCTAGATGCATAATTTTGAGCTGTTGAAGTAGAAATCTCACCACCAAGATTAAAGGAAACAGGAGACCATCTCGGTTTGTTCATTCCTGTTATGTTACTGTCTGTTCTGTAATTATTGAAATAGCCGTGGTAAGCATAGTCAATGTAAGAAGCGGCAGTAGCATTGATTGTGTTTGTGTTGCCCCAATCAAAAACAGTAATGAGTTTGTTCGGGATATTGTATTGGGCATACAATTCGTGAACCTTTGTTAGAATCCGACTGTAGGATGTATTATTCACACCATTGCCAACCCAAGGATAATCTGCATATTCATCATCAAAACCAAGACCATCAAGACCATAATGCTTTACAACAGCGACAAGAATGGTAGCAAATTGGTCTGCCTGAGTATCAGTCATATTTGCAAGACCGATTCCTTGGTGATCTCCTAATATTGTAAGAAGTACACTTATACCCCAATCTTGTAAAGGGTTGACATATGTTCCCACACCGCCATTTTCAAGAACATTAGTAAGCTTATCGTTAAGATACAGAGTCGGACGAACCTGCCCATTCACGGTTTCCTTGTGAATGTTCGCAGCAAAAAGCTCCAGAATATCAATAAATCTTTCCGTGTCACCACTGAAGTGATAATCAAGGGCATTTAGTGGATTGACATCATTCGTTTCCACATAGACTGCCATCACAGGAGATTTGTCCCCGATAGCTTTAGTAATCGGAGGGAGAGAAGCACTTTCCTCATTCATTTGAGGCTCACTGATTTTGTTGCAAGCGAAGATGCTCACCAGAACAGCCGAGTAGGCCGCTAATTTAAAAACACTTTTCATTTTTTAGATAATTATGTAGTTAATAATTTGGAATAAAAAGACACTATTAGTGTCGTTATATCTCGTAAAAACTCACCAGTTTTTTAGCCACTTCCCGTATTGTAACGAAGTTCCTGTACCTTCCCTATTTGTCAATCTTGACATCTCCTGCTGATATTTAAAATTATAAGCATCTCTCAAGAAAGTTCCCGGAAAGAAAGAACCTCCATCAGCGCCACCGTGTTGGAGAATGGACTCAATATCATAAAATACGAACAGAGCATTCTGCCTGTTGTCTTCACACCATTGTTTCGGTTCAAGGTCAAAGCCTATTTCGCTCTTGCGTGGAGCCCAATGGATACAGCCATATCTTGTGTGATCTAATCCGGCGATTTTAGTCCCCCGGTATTTCTTGGAATGGTAGGGCTTATCTTCCGCCCAAGGGTCCACAACCTGCAGGAATTCATTCGGATTGTTGTAGCCGTGCCAAGCGTAGTCGATGTAGTCCCCGACGGCAATGCCTCCGGTTTTCTGAACATCGTCAAAATATGCAGTGGGTTCACTATAGTCCACCACCGTCAGGATTTTCTGATTCCCGAGAGCCTGGCGAAGTGCGCGGATGAGCTTCGGGTAGGAAGTGGTGTTCATTTCCGTGCCGTCTTCTTTGTCGTAACCGGTGCCCCGGTCCCAGAGGTTGATGCCGTCAAGACCGTATTTGTCCACCATCCTCTTGACCGAGGATGTGAAATCGGCAATCTGTTCGTCGGTGAAGTTACAGAACCCTGCGCCTTTGCCTCCGCTTTCAATGCAGATGCAGACATTTCGCCCGCTTTCCTGTACAGGGAGCACACGCTCTGTGTAGTGTTCGAGGATGAAGCGCAGGTCGTTGCTTGGAAGAGCGGAAACTCGTCCGCTTGTCTCGTCAAGACTGACGGATGCTACACGCAGATTGACGATGTTGCCAATGCCGTATTTCGGAGAATCGCCAGCCCAATCCGTCTCTATCACCATATCGTTCGCAAGCCTCGGGTCGAACATTGAGGTATTTACATAAAAGACAGTCATCATATCCTTTCCCTTATAGAGTTCATATCCGTCAGGGTCGGTGTAGGGCTCGCGGACAGTAAGGTCGATAAGGAGCGGATTGTCGTCAAGTTCGCAAACAGAGCCGGCGTTTCCGACAACAGGAAGGAGGTAACGCCCGGGCGCAATGACGTTTCCGAACATATCCTTTGTGCTGACTGTCAGTGTATTATGCTTAGATTCGACTGTCCCCGCAGAAAGTTCAATCGAATTGCCGAACTTGAATTTATAGAAAGCTGCCGGAAGAAGCTTGTATTCCACTCCTGTCGATTCGGAATACTCCCTAACGAACTTATCTCCCGAGAATTCAAGCCATACTGTGCCGCCTTGATCGAATGGCAAGTTGGACCGGAGATAGAATTCCGCCACAGAGGTAGCCGCCGACTCTCCGAGAGTAAGTTGCATTGTGATGCTTTTCCCAATTGTCCTTTCAGCGCAGAGGGACGCACGGGGGATTCCCTTCTCAGGATGTCTGCCTTCATCATTATCGCTGATGGTGAGATCCGAGCAGGCAAGGAAGATGCCCGCCGTGAGCATTATTGGAAGGAATTGCTTCCTGAGACGGTGATTTCCAAAAATGAGATAATCTTTCTTTTTCATACTCAATTTCTCCTATTTGTTGATTTCAGGTATTTCTACATTGAGGGCCCATTCTGGTTCTTTTTTGTCCACGGATATTCCTGTGGTAATCTGCCACTGCTCCTTGGCACCGAATTTTCCGTGATTCTTGTATCGGGAATAGTCGGTGACTGTGTCGCCCTTGCCGTCGTTACACTTCCAATAGCCTATGAGGTCTTCCTGAGATTCAGGCGCATCGATACGGTACATATTGTTCCATATTTCCTGTCCGCTGCGGGCGGTTCTCCAAACCCGGATTTCGGCAATTTTGCCTTGCAGCGAACGGTTAGGGTTGTAGGAATTACCCACGAGGAAGCAGTAGCCCTCTCCGGCTTTTCCGTTCTCGGTGACACGAGGAGCGAGCCTGATGCGGTTTTCCGGACTTGAGCCAGCAACACCGACATCTTTGGCCTCGTCGAGCAGTTTTCCGTTGAGGTAGATGCGGGCGATGCGGGTGGCTTGGTCGTAAGTGGTGGCGACGTGGTACCATTGCCCGGTGGAAAGCTTTTTGGACGCATCCGATTTGGACGGAATCTTTCCGAACTGGGTGCCGCTTCCGGAGCCGTCGAACTGGAGTTGCTGACGTTCGAAATTCGCGTCACCGATACGGAGCAGAAGATATTGTTCCACGCCCATAATGGTGGAAATGCTCACATTGTCCGTGTCGTATTTGTCGATGTAAACAAGGGCTTCGTATGTCACGGCAGTGAGGTCGTTATAGACGGCTTTCAATTCAGTTTCGGCAGGGTCGTCAAGACGAGGGAAACAAATGAAATCGTCAGTCAGCTGGACTGCCACGGTGATGGCTGAAGAGCGTTTGACAAGGTAGTAGGCTGTCGCTGAACTTTTCATAATTTCGATGTCGTCGGAATGAAGAGTGACGGGGAGCAGCCAGGTCTTGTCGATTTCCATCGCTCCGGCCTGCGCGTCTCCTTCTCCCATCAGATTTTTGAAACCGATGACGACTTTTTCAGAGCTGACTTTGCCGGCACCGATTGTGACTGTTTTTCCGTTAAAATCAAGGAAAGCGGCAGGAAGCATCTGATAGTCCGTGCCATATCTGCTGTTGTACTCGGGAACAAGACTCTCGTCCACGGAGATTGTGGCGCTTATGTCTTTGTCGGCCGGGTAGGAAAGCTTTACTGAAAGTTCCTTCACAGCAACATCCACCGTGTTGCTGAATGTAGCTGTCTGGATGCGGTCAAATGCGCTCACGTCAAGATAGACCGAGTTGTCGAAGACTCTGTCAGCCACCGAGAAGCGGTCGCAGGAAGTGGCAGCAAAAAGCAGCATAAGTATTATAGTTTTGTGTTTCATCTTGTTATGGGTTGAGTCTTGAAATAGTTGTTCTTAAACTTAGCCAGTTACCATCGTAGTGGTAGTAGTCCGACATTATGTCGTAGAGGGCAAGCCCTGCGAGAGGTCCGAACTTGATTACATTCTCCGCCATTGACGGAACTACAGGCTTTTCGGCATTGGATTCGTCGTACCAACTGCCGCCGAAAGAGGCTGCAAGGAGGATTTTATCTCTCGACACCCCGCATTCCAACGCATCCTGAATCAGATTGCTCAAGGAGTAAGAGTTCACGGCCCTTTCGGATGGCAGGACAAACAGATCGATTTTGCCGATTTCTTCTTCCGTCAGAATGGCCGGATAGCCTTCGAGGACAAGTAGTCCGTTGCCGTGGAGCTTTGACAGGGCAGCGGAAATTTTGTCGCCGCCGGATTTGATGTCCCCGACAATCGAAAAGCCATCCAGAGAATTGTCCTTGGCAATCTTTATCGCATTGCCGAAATCGACTTCTTTGGAAAGGTCTATCTGATAGAGAACCTTGGTCCCCACTTTTCGCATCCACTGCATATCTTCAGCGTCATAGGCGGAGAAATTCCCGGCATTGGTCAGCGAAACAAAGTCGAGCGAGTCCGGAAGGCAGCGCATAAAGTTCTTTTCGCTACCCGGTTTTTCTGCCGCATTGTCGAAACGGACATAGACGAGACTGTGCTTGCGCTGCTTGTAGGCGCGGAGGCTCTCCCAATATTCTTCCCACAATTGAGGGTCGCGGTCCCAAGGATGACTGGTGCCAGTGCCCACCGGCTCCGTCGTGTTCCATTTCGAACATCCTGCAAGCAGGAGAAGAGCAAGGATTGGGATTATTATTGTCTTTGATTTCATCATAATCTTGCGTTAATAAGGTTTAACATCCCACCAAAGACGGGTGGACATTGCGTCGCCTCCTCCAGAAGACGATTCGCTTCCAAGTATGGATATGGCCTCATTGAGGTTGACCCCGTTGGATGTATATTCTTCCACAGGATAAACGAGCCGTCTGGCATGACGGTCAAGGTCGAGTTTGTCAGGTCCGAGGTTCTGCACAGCCGGCAGAAGCTTAGGATAGCCAGTCCTGCGGTATTCCGCCCAAGCTTCATTGCCGAGCGGGAAGATGGCAATCCATTTCTGGGTGATGATTTGTTCGAGATGTCCCTCTTCATCGGAGACGGTTTCCCACGCCACTTTGCACTCGCTCATTTTCTTCTCGGCGTTGTAGAATCCAAGCGGGTCGATGTAGAGTTCAGGGGTGTCGGTGGTGTTGGAAAGATAGTCCTCCGCACCGGTTGCCCCTCTCTCTTCAAAGGAAAGGATGACTCCCTGTTCATAGTATTCTTTTGCCTTGGCGTTGTCGTTAGTGAAACGGAGTTCATATTCTGAGAGAAGGAAGTTTGTCTCCGCCGCATTCATCCATAGCAGAGGGTCGCCTGAACTTACTGCCATATTGGAATAACCGTCAACGAATGCAGATTTTTTGGATACGGTGGACCCTATACGCAAACCGGCATATTTACGTTCACTTTCTTCATTGGCAGAAGGATGATTCTTGATGAACATTTTTTCGCGACGCGGGTCTTTGTATCCGTTCATATAGCTGATTATGTCTGCTGCCGCGCGGTGGTCGTTCCAGTCGTTGTAGATGAGGGCAAGCTTGTTTTCCACAGGGTGGATGTAGGCATTGTCCGCATTTGTGATGATGAGCGCGCCGGAGGCTGCGGCTTCAGAGGCTTTTTCCCGGGCCAACTCAGGGGCGACATAACTTACCCTCATCGCCATTCTGAGTTTCAGAGAGTTGGCATATTTCAGCCATTTGGATATATCTCCATAATAGACTCTGTCATACTTCGCCCAAGAGGAAGACGGGGTGCTCAGGTTGTCCGAGAACGCCTTGATTGCGGCGTCGAGTTCTTTGAACATAGCATTGTAAACATCCTGCTGGGAGTCGTATTTTACGGTTACTTTTTCATTTGTCAGGACATTGCTGTACGGGATGGGGCCGTAGGCATCCGTGAGCCTTTGCATCACGGCGACACGGAAGAGATTGGCGAATGCGACAGCCACTTCGTCGTCAGTGCCGTTCAATATGCCCCGATATGGAGCATAGAAGTTGGTCATCACATCAGTGAATGTGGTGCGTCTCCAGTCACCGCTCGGGTTGAAAGTTTCCCAGCGGGCCTGCCATGTGTCAACGGTCGAACCCATATATCCGGCGAACGGATTGCCCATGAGGCTTTCCTGGAACTGGTATTGATGCTCCTGAACAGGAATGACAAGGCTTTGCAGCGCCACCACTTTGGTTCCGACTATGTAGTTATTTGCCTGCATCTGCTCTTGGCTTACCTGATTCGGATTCGTGTTGAGATATTCAAAACGATCAGTGCAGGAAGCGAGTGCAAGCAAACTCAACAGAAATATTTTTTTATGTTTCATAATTGTCATGGTTTTTAGAAGTCGAGCTTAAAGTTTACACCCATACTGCGTAGTGATGGCATCATGAAGTAGTCAATTCCCTGATAATTGTTGCCGGTGGAGGCGATTGACTCCGGGTCGAATGGAGCCTTGCAGTATATCATCAGGAGGTTGTGTCCTACGGCGGAAATGGTGAGGAAGCATTTGTCTTTGAACCATTTGCCCGGTAGAGTGTAACCGAAGGAGAGTTCTTGCAGGCGGAAGTTTGTAGCGGAGAAGGTGTAATACTGCGGTAATCCGCTTTGGGAACCGATTGTCTGGAACCAATTCTGAGAATCAACCGACTCTCTGCCATTGACGATGACCCCTCCTGCATCGCGGGATGCTGCAGAAGATTTAGAGACTCCGTAGAAGTCTAGGTTTGCCTGTGTGGCGGAGTAAACTATGCCCCCGATTCTTCCACTGAGCAGGAATCCCAAATGCAGTCCCTTATAACTCAAGTCATTACGCCATGCGAGGTTGTATTTTGGGAAAACAGTTCCGAGGAATATCTCGCTTCCTGAATCTAAAACGCTTACTTGTCCGGCATCATCTATATCGATGAAGCCTTTCTCATTATGCTTTAGCCGCGAAGTAGTATAGAGGTCGCCTAAAGTACCACCTTTTTTGAGTATGTATTTCGCCTTCCCGAGTCATTTGATTTCAAGCCTGTCGAGATTCAACGATTCTCCGGTAATTGGATTTATGGCATTGTCCGCGAGTGATGTGATTTCATTTTTGTTCCAGCTGAATGTGAAGTTGCTGTCCCAAGTAAAACTGCGCCAACTGTGGTTGTAGCCAAAGCTTGCCTCGACTCCGATGTTACGTACACTACCGGTCTGAAGATAGATGGTGGTGTAGCCGGAAGATGGAGGAAGCTGTGGGTCGAATGTCTGGTTATAGGTGTCTGCAAGATACCATGATAAGTTCAGGCTCAAATCCTGCCAGAGTTTTGCCTCAAGACCAAGTTCAAATGTGAGTGTTCTTTCTGGTTTGAGGTCTCCGATCGGGTAATGTGTCTTGTCCTTCCAGATTTTGTTGGTCGCGTCATATTCGTAGGTCGGCATCGTGAGGAAGCGAGGGAAAGGCATACCTACGGATGCGACCGAACCTCTGAATTTGAGGTAGCCGAGTGCTCCCATATCCCATAGGCCCGTAGGCACCCAGGAAAGACCTGCGGAAGGATAGAAGAAGGATGACTGATTGGAACCGGCGAGCTGGGATGCCCAGTCGTTACGCCCGGTGACGGTCAGAAAAAGGGATTTCTTCCAGCCGAACTCCAAGCTTCCGAAAACTGACTGTGTCTCGTCATGCCATCCGCTTTTTGTTGCGCGTTTCTTTACATCGTCAAGGTCAAAGACATTGAAAACATTCGCAAGTCCGTTGTCTTGGATTGGGCCTCCATAGCGCAGTTCGTCGGAAGCAATGTAATTAATTGATGCTCCGATGTTTGCTACAATGCTATACTCCTGCGCGAAAGTTTTGTCGATATTGACCATTAAGTCGGCATAGGTTTGCGTGTCGTTGGTGCGGGCCTCGGTGTAGTGGCCGTTCTTTCCTCCTTCGGTGATAGTCGCGTTGGATGAAGCAAACAATTTTTGTGTGAAGAGGTTGTTTGCGTTGTCAATGCGAACTCGGCCTGAAACGCTCAGGAAGTCAAGGATGTCATAGTTTGCCGAAATCGAGAGCATATAACGCTTTTTGTCGTTGTTGCGGAGATTTCGGTAGTTTATCCAATAGGGGTTCTGCATGCGTAGATCTCCGACAAGGTCTTCGTTCCAGAATTGTTCCATCAATTTTGTTCCCGAATTGTATCGCTCGAAACTGCGATAGACATCAAAATCATTTCCTCGGGGAAAAAGGTATGCTGGCACCAGAGGATTGGAATAGACTCCCTGATTGGTCATGTTCTGGTCTTTCTGGATGATGTAGCTCGCAGAGGCGTCAAGTCTGAGTCGATCTTTAAGGAAATAACTTGTGTTCCTGAATGTGAAATTGTAACGGTCGTATTTATTGTTCGGGATTATTCCGTCGGAGTTGACGGCCGCAGCAGAGAAGTAGGTCTGGTTGCGGTCGGTGCCTCCGCTGATGGAGAAGGCATTGGTGTACGTGTGTCCCGTTTTAAAATATTTTTGTGGGGAGTAGTTATAGCGTGATTCTTCGGGAATATATGAGCCCCAGCTGTAAATTCCGCTGGATCCGGAGGTTCCGTTAAGTCCTGTTCCGTAACTTGTCTGAAACTCAGGTAGGATGAATGGGTCAAGAAATTCGGTATTGCTTGAAAAGGAGGCCTTTAATTTTCCTGATTCTCCTTTCTTTGTAGTTATCATAACAGCGCCGTTTGCAGCCTGCGACCCGTAAAGTGCGGCTGCAGCAGCACCGGTGAGGACGGAGATGCTCTGGATGTCTTCCGGGTTAAGGTCGGCGATGGACTCTGTGGCTCCTTTGGAGTCGAATTCTGTTCCGCCGCCACCACCGAAATTGTACATCGGAACGCCATCAATGACATAGAGGGCATTGGACGACTGGCTGATGGACTTGTTTCCACGAAGTACCACCTTTGATGCTCCGCCTACTCCTGATGAGGATGTGTTGATGGCAACACCGGCCACCTTTCCTGCAAGGGAGTTGATGAAATTGGCATCCTTTACAGATGTAAGCAGCTCGGCATTGACCTCCTGGACATTGTAACTCAGGGCCTTCTGGTCGCGGCGTATGCCAAGGGCGGTGACCACTGTGCCTTCCAAGGCTACACTTTCTTCTTGGAGCACGATACTGAATACGGTACGTGTGCCGACAGTGATGCTTTTGGTTTCGTATCCCAGACAGTTGATGTCAAGGACACCGTCGTTACCGACCACAGTCAGGGAGAACTTTCCGTCAAGATCGGTCATCGTGCCGTTGGACGTGCCGTGCTCCATGACTGTCGCTCCAGGAACAGGTAGCCCGGATGCATCAAGCACGGTTCCGCTCAACGTCGTTTTCTTGATTTTTGAGATGTAGATTTGGGTTCCGTCAATCTTGTATCGGACGCCAAACGGTGTGAAAAGTGTTTTGCAGGTGTTTTCTATTGTCTCATTTTTCACGGAAACGCTTACTGTCAGTGACAAGTCCACTCCTTGATTGAAAAACAGGTAACTTGATTGTTCTTCAATTTCAGCCAATGCTTTCTTTAGAGCGATATTTTTAAGTTCCAGCGTTATTCTTGCAGTGTTCTGCGCTCTTGCTTCAAGATTGACAGCAAGGAACGACAACAGAATAAGACAGAACACTCTGCCGTGTTGCAGAATACTGAGTTTATTCATACTTTTGTGTAATTATTGGTAATAAGTCCTGTGTATTAATGTGGCTTGTTGCTTTGCCTGCGGAGCTGATCACCCGCAGGCTTTGTTGTGCCGTGTGGTTCTATATGCCGTGTTATGTCATGATCATTGATATATGTGGTTTTTTCTTTTCGTTGCGGTTATCTATCTCAGATAGATTGTATTCGTCTTGCTGTCTTTATAGTATGTGAAGTCGATACCGCCTTTTCTTATTGTTCCGAGAGCATTGTCAATGCCGTCACTGATGCGTAATTTGCCGTTGTCAAAAATAGGCCCAGAAGTTATCTTGTGATCAAGAACGATATTGACACCAAACGCATTCTCGAATTTCTTCACCAACTGCCCGAAGTCCAGCCCGCTGATGTCAATGAATCCTTTTGTCCAGATGATGTCATCATCAGATTCCTGTTTGGAAAGGACAAGATGTCTGTCAGTTATGGTTACTTTCTCGTTCGGGTGCATAACGATTTGTTCCCCAGGCTGAAGTGTATTTGATAGTCGTATCGAGCCTTTAATAAGAGTTGCTGAGAATTCTCCGGTCTCCGAGTCGGCATTCACGTTGAACTCAGTTCCCAGTACCTCGATGTCAGATGCGAAAGTCTTTACGATGAAGGGTTTCTCTGCGTTATGTGATACCTCAAAATATGCCTCTCCTTCGAGGTGCACTTCCCGTCTATCTTTGGCGAACGTCATCGGATAAGTGAGTTTTGCTCCTGAGTTCAGTCTTATGGTAGTCCCGTCTGCAAATGTGTAGTCCATACTTTTGCCGGCAGGCACCGATATGCTCGCCAGGGTGTTTTCCAGTCTGGTCTCATATTTGGCATTGAACATATGGAAACTGATGAGGCAGAACAAAAGGACCGCTGCAACATTTCCGGCTGCTATCCATATGAAGCGGTTAGTGCGTCTCTTCTTTTTGGTGGCTTCTGGAATGTCTCCATTGAGCAACTCAATTGGTGCGCTCAGCAGGAACGCTTCATGAAGTTCCCTTGCGTTGTTATATGTCTCCTTGTGCTCGTCGTTTTCATCCAGCCATTCACAAATGGAGGATTCTTCCTCTTTGCTAGTGTCATTGTTGAAAAACCTGAAAAGCAGGTCTGCATCGACCTTGCTGCATTTCTTTTTTTGTATCATAGTTGTTGTCGTTTTCCGTGTTATATTATCTAGACAATCGGAGTGGTGGTTTTGCTAGCAAAAAAATCAACTTTTTGAAAAATATAGTTATCTTCGTAGAGAATTCGAAGATAGATAGTCAATTGAGCTGTGCCTATAACTGATAAGCATATTATAACCCAAGAGGAGATTCTTTCATTGTTCAATGAGAAGAAACGTTATATCTGCATTGCGGACAGTTATGTAAAAGACACGGTTGTCGCTGAGGAAATGGTTTCCCAATGTCTGTTTCAGTTGATGCTGTCCAAAGACGGCCAATATGTGCATAGCCCTAAGACTTTTTTCGCGACAGTTATCAAGAACAGGTGCCTGAACTACCTCAAGAAAAAAAAGAGGGAGTGTGGTTTTGAGCAGTTAGACAGTCGGTGTGCCTGGATGGATGCGGATATTGAGAGATTATCTTCTTCTGGCTGCAGGGAGGTCAAGATTGATATTCTGGACTTGCTGGAAAAATGCCGGAAACAGATGCCTGAACTTACTTATGAAGTGTTCATGGCCAGACGTATAGACAAGAAGTCATATAAGGAACTCGCAGAAATGTTCAAGATGCCTGAAACTACCGTTCACTTTGAGATATATAAGGCTTCACGGATTTTCCGCCGGGAGTTCAAGGACTATCGTGTTTTCAGTTTCGCGATTTTTCTGGCTTCTTTTATTTCATAGACAAGTCATTTGTTGTCGGATGGGTTCAATTCGGCTTTCCTCATCTGGATTGCAGTGAAGATTTTAGCGGAAGGCGTGTTCTTTATTAGTTACGACAACGATGGCATAGAAACTGCGAAGCTTCAGTTATACACGCTGGAATATTTGGGCTTCCCAGTGACGGGAATTACCAGCGTGGTGGTCGTCGATAAAAGTTCAGACCGGTTCAAGGAACTGACTACGATTGGCGTAGCCTCCTCTTCTATTATCCTTGAAATTCTTCTACTACATTGGATGTATTCTGGAAAAACATAACATAGTAAATAGGCATATATATAATTCCATTCTTAACATACACATTCCGCTCATTGGATAGCACATAGGCTTTGTTTATGTTATAGTCATCATTTGACACGAACTTATCCAATGCACTATGAACTGAATAATCTTTTCCGGACTTTACCTCTATTGGAATATTTGACAGATTGTCGGTATCATCAATCAAATAATCAACCTCCCCGTTTTTCTTGTTGTCGTAATAGTATAAATCGTATCCGTGTGCCTTCAACTCCTGAGCTACGACTGTCTCATAGACAGAGCCGAGATTAATACTCTTTATATCAGACATTACAGCCTTGATATTGTTACGATAAAATATGCCGGACAGAATTCCGACATCATTCATATATAGTTTTAATAAGTTCTTACCACTATTCTCCACCAAGGGATATGTTGGTGTACTGATTGCTTTTACCTCCAATGTTATGCCGGAAGAGATAAGATAGTCAAACTCATCCAGATAATCATTACTTCTTTTCCACTTTTTGTCTTCGATATCCTTGATGACGACTCTCTTCTTTTTATTCTCAAGGTTTGATGGAATCATATCAAAGATGCGGCGTATCTTCAATTTCTTATCATGTTCCTCCTCGTATTTAGTGGCGTCAACACCATATAAATCATGAACTTCTTTCTGAATAGAGCGGAATTCTACTACATTACGACTTGCTACGAATATCTCAACAGCTTTCGGTAGACCACCTACCAACAGATATTTTTTAAAGAGGTCCATAAGTTTGTTGTGCATCGCTTCCGACAAGGCCTCCTGCTTATGGAAACTCTCTTTCATGGAATCTATAGCAAATTCTCCTACACCATTAGCATATAGGAATTCTTCAAAATCCATTGGATACATATGTTGAATATCCAAACTTCCCATTGGAACGGATTGAGTATTCTTCAAAGTTACTCCAAGCAGAGAACCGCTGGCAATATAAGTGAACTTCTTCTCTTTCATCAAGAATTTTACAAGAGTCAGAAGATGATCATAGGCTTGTATCTCGTCGAGGAATACAAGAGTATTTTCCCGTTGCTTCATCTTATCGCCGGCCACAACACTCAATGCCATATAAAAGTCCTTCGTGGTTTTTGCGTCTGCAAAAACCCGGTCTCCCAATTTATCTTCTTCCATATTGATCTCAATATAGTTGGGGAACATCATTTCACCCACATGGCGGATGATGTATGACTTGCCTATCTGTCGAGCTCCATCAATCAACAGCATTCTGTCCGAATCCGATGATAGATATTCTTCAATCCGTGTTGCGATTTTTCTGAATAACATATTACTGCCTGTTTAGTAATGCAAATATATACATTTTCAAGACATAAACTGCGTTTTCCTATAAAAGATTCATCGGATATACTGCGTTTTCCTATAAAATAAAGCCCAAAATCACTACGTTTTCCTATGATTATCAACTTTCGAACAGGTGCGAACCTTAATTTGCACAATAACTCTTATATTTGCGAAACATTATTTATTGTCGTAATGAAAATTAAAGCATTGTTCCCGGGGTCTTTCGACCCGTTTACGGCAGGACATCTGAATATATTGAAAAGGGCATTGACAATGTTCGACGAAGTGGTCGTGGCTGTCGGAATAAATCAGGACAAACGCGGCTTCTTCGATATGGACGAGCGTATCGACATCATCAGCCAGGCAGTCAAAGGGCTTGAGGGGGTGAGCATCATCAAGTATGACAACCTTACCATAGATGCATGTCGCCAGCTCGGCATCAGGCACATCGTGCGCGGTGTCAGGAATATGATCGATTTCGAGACGGAACGTTCCATAGCAGACGCGAACAGGAAACTGGCGCCTGAAATCGAGACCATCATCATCCCGACCGCCCAGGAGTTTGCGCATATCTCTTCTTCAGCGGTACGTGATATCCTGAAACATCATGGCGACACCTCTCTTTTCCTTCCGGACGGAGTGGTTCTGCCGGAAGCCTGAACCGCATGAAACTCAAGTCGTTGCATATTCTGCTGTCGGCATTGGCCCTTACCTGGTCAGTGCTTGCGGGCGCGCAGCAGACTCCGGATTCCGCTTCGTTTGCCGCATTGGGCGCGAAGCTGGATTCCTATATGGAGGCAATGGCTCCTCTGAGTGTGCAGGAACAGGAAAAGGAATGCTCGTTCCTGATAGAAAGCTGCTCGGATTCTCTTGTGCGTCAATATGTTGCATTGAAATTATATGCTGATTACATAAATTCCGACGTGATGGGAGTCGAGGCCGTGGCCATAGACATAGCGGACAAGTGGTTCTTTAACGGAAAGATCCGGATGAAGAACGACATTGACCTGATGAATGCCAGGATTTATGCTGAATTCAACAGGCGTTCGCTGGTGGGGAAGCAGGCCGAAGAACTGACTTTATATACGGCAGAGGGGGATTCTCTGAGTCTTTTCGGCGGAGAGGGACCGAGTCGGCGTTATTCGGTGCTGTACTTCTATGACACCGGCTGTACGGAATGCCTCTTCCAGTCGGTTATGCTTCGGACTTTCCTTGCTTCAACTCATTGGTCTCTCGATGTTTACGCGGTCTATACCGGAGCGGACAGCCTTGCTTGGCAGACTTATCGGAACAGGCGCATGTATGAGGGCTCGGCCAATGTCAGCGTGACCAATCTGTGGGACCCGTCGCTGAACTCTGATTTCCAGCGGAAATACGGCGTGCTCAAGACTCCCCAGATGTTTCTCATCGGTAAGGATGGTGTGATTCTGGGCCGGAAACTGGATGTTCCCGCGCTTGAGTCAATGCTGGCAAATATCTATGCTTCAGATGATTATGTTTTCGGCAGTGAGGAGTCAATGTCCTTGCTAGAAAAGATATTCGGCAGTCTGGGCGATGATTTCGAGGTGCAGGACGTGAATGCTCTGACGGACAGGATCGCCTCGCAGTCGTTGCCTGACGTGGCGGTTTTCAAGGAGACTGTCGGGGATATGTTCTACTGGCTGTCATACCAGGAGGACGGCTGCTACAAGGAGGCGGAAAAATACGTCATTGACAAGTATATCTTGTCACGGCCTGACATCTGGGATACTGCAGCGGATACTGTCAATGTCATCGGCTACGCGCGTACGATGTCGGATCTGCTGTCCAGGTCGTTGCCGGGCACGCTTGTGCCGGACTTGAGGATTTACGGGACAATGGCCTCTGGCGGAGTTCCGGAATCCATTCTGGAGGCGTCCGGGCTTGAGTCCGGAAAGGTAAAGGTCCGTGAAAGATCTCGCGTCTGGAATATACGTCGTCTGCCTTCCGGAACATATGTGTTCTTTTTCGATACCAAATGCCAGCATTGCAAGGAGTCGCTAATGGCATTGACAAGACTGATGGCGGCCGACCGAAGGATGCGTGTCCTCTTCGTCACTCCTTACGACGGTTCTGCAAGTGGCAAGGTCGTATCAGCGAAAGAAGATGTGCTTGATGCATTTGACTTGCAGATTCTTCCGATGACGGTAAAGGTCGGGGAGAAGGGGATTGTACAGGAAAGATATGTGGATTTTGTCCGACTTGCGGCGAAGGCTTTGGACAAGGAATTGCTTGACAAATAGATTATGGTGAATTATACAAGATTATTGATGGCCGCCATTGCACTGGCGAACGTGACAGGTGCTGCGGCATTTGACATGGGGTCTGCATTGACTCAAACCCCTGATACTGTGGGGATTTATGACGGAAGGGCTGACAGCCTGGATGCGACTGTGTTCGTGGGCCGGCAGAACGGTAATTATCTTTCGAGGGGAAAGGAACTCCGTACCGAGGTGATTTCCTCTGCAGGTCTGAAGAAAATGGCGTGCTGCAACCTTGCGGAAAGTTTCGAGAACTCGGCCAGTGTCACGGTCGGATATTCTGATGCGGTTACCGGTGCCCGGCAGATAAGACTCCTGGGCCTCAGCGGAATATATACTCAGATGCTGGACGAGAACCGTCCGTCCATGCGTGGTCTTGCTGCCCCGTTCGGACTGTCCTATGTGCCTGGCCAATGGCTTGAAAGCATACAGGTCTCCAAGGGCCTTTCATCCGTGAACAACGGCGCGGAATCCATTACAGGCCAGATAAATATGGAATACCGCAAGCCTACTGACGAAAAGCCGCTTTTCCTGAATGCGTCAGTGATGAATGACACGAAAACGGATTTCAATGTCGCCTCATCCCTGCAGATGGGGGAGAAGTGGAGCACCGTGCTGCTCGGCCATGTGTCCGGAAATTTCCGCACATTCGACCACAACCATGACGGCTTCATGGATGACCCTGAGATGTTTCAGGTCAATGTCGCCAACCGCTGGCTCTATTACGGGCCTACCGGTGTGCAGGTCCGTTTCGGTCTGCGTGCTCTCCAGGATATGCGCAAGGGCGGGCAGTCGGGATATGACTACAAGAAATATACATTGGCCTCCACCTCGCCGTGGGGCTCTGATATCATTAACCGTCAGTTGAATACGTATGTGAAGGTCGGTGTGCCGATCAGTGAGGACAATGCGAAGAACATCGCTTTCGTGGCAGACTATACGCTCACGGACATGAATCTTCGGGCAGGAGCGTCCAAGTATCTGGCCACACAGAATTCCGGTTTCTTCAATGTGCTTTTCCAGGATGAAATCAATGATTCCCACAAGTTTACGCTGGCCCTCGGCGGTACGGCTGACTGGTTCGCGGAAGATTTCATGCGCAAGGTGGCGGCCCAGAAACTGGAGCCGGGTAAGAAATCCGACGCTTTCTACAATGCCGGCATTTCCGGAGAATACACATTCCACGCAGGCGATAAGTTTTCTTCGATTGTCGGACTTCGCGGTGACTGGTTCAATGGAGAAGGGTTCAAGGCCGTGCCTCGTCTGACATTGAAATACAGCCCGTTGGAACAGATTGTCCTGAGGGCAAACGGCGGTCGTGGACTCAGGCGAGCGTTGCCTGTCATTGACAATATCGGCGTCCTTTCCACCGGCAAGTCATTTACCGGAGCGTATTCCGATCATCTTCTGGAGGATGCGTGGACTTTCGGGGGCAATGCCACCTTCTATCTGCCTTTCGGAGCTTCGGATGACACGTATTTGAGTTTCGACTATTTCGGGACTCGTTTTGCGGAGCAGATGGTGGTCGATTATGAGCATGGACTCAATGCCATCGACTTTTATGCCCTTGGCGGAAAACGCTCATTTTCAAATAATTATCAGGTTGATTTCAATGTTGAGGCTTTCAGGAGATTTACGGTTTCCGCTACATTCCGTTATACGGATGCCAAGGTGGAACTGGAAGGGCGCGGTCTTGTGGAACGGCCGATGACGAGCCGTTACAAGGGAGTGCTGAACCTGCAATATGCCACAAATCTGAACAAGTGGATTTTCGATTTCACGGCTTCTGTCAATGGCAAGGCACGTGTCTATGAATTTATGAAGGATCTGCGTGGAGATGATGGCAAACTTCTGTATGCTGATGGTTATACGCCGGCGTATCCGCTTCTGTATCTTCAGGTTACCAAGCGTTTCAAGGGCGTGGACCTGTATCTCGGAGCAGAAAATCTTACCAACTTCAGGCAGAAGAACGTGGTAATAGGCACGTCTGTTGATGGCATGTCCTCTCATGTGGACGCATCTCGTCCGGATTTCGACGCGAGTGCTGTCTGGGGACCGATTATGGGAACGAAGTTTTATCTTGGCGTAAGGTTTACGCTTTGGAAATAATATGTTTATATGGGAAAATTGATTTATGCTGCTGTAGTTGCAGCAATGCTTCCTCTGTCAATGACTGTCGCTGAGCCTGTCATGGCCAATGTTATGGAAGCTGCTCCTAAAAAGGAGTTGAAGACGGTGGTCTTCAATGTCGGACTTCATTGTCAGAACTGTGTGAAGAAAGTTCAGGAGAACATTTCTTTCGAAAAGGGTGTCAAGTCATTGGATATCAATCTCGAAAAGAAAACCGTGACCATTACTTATGACGCGGCGAAGACTGATGAGGCCACATTGAAAAAGGCTATCGAGAAACTCGGCTACACTTGCGGCAAGCCGGAAGAGAAATAGGCGAAACGCTCTTGATAGTCTGAACTTCAGAACTTCTGTGCAAATACTTTTGGCAAAAACGGAAAATAGTCCTATCTTTGCCGGGCTGAATTGAGGTATGGTGTAATGGCAGCACAAGTGATTTTGGTTCACTTAGTCCACGTTCGAGTCGTGGTATCTCAACATAAAAGGCGTTTCGGAACAAATAGTTTTGAGACGCCTTTTTTGGTTTCACGCGAAACATATAGGCAGGCTAAGGCGGAAACCAACAGCTACCTGTGTGGCGACTGACGACATTGATAACACTTTAATGTATGAAAAATTTTTCTACACTTGCAGCCGTGATCTTGCTATTGACCGGCTGCGCGCATAATCTGTCATTGAAAATAACCGATATGGGCGCGATGGCTGACCCTGAATTTGACAATGCATTGATTATCAATGCGGCAATCGACAGTTGCAACCGTTCTGGAGGCGGAACAGTCGTCATTCCGGCAGGCCGTTTCATGAGCGGTACCATATATCTGAAGGCAGGCGTGGAGCTGAGGCTGGAAAAAGACGCGGAACTCATGGCGTGCAGGAACATTGACTTTTACGGTCATTATGTGACGGACAAGGATATGTCCAGGTACGATACTGGAGTGGGGACTGCCAATCAGAATTGCGCTTCGGATACCATCTGGTCTCAGGCGCTTGTCATTGCTCGTCATGCTGACGGGGCAGCTATAACGGGATGCGGAAGAATTGACGGAGGCTGCATTCGAAATCCTCTCGGGGAGGAGGGAATGCGCGGACCTCATACGGTGCTTGTTGCGGAAACGGCCGGTTTTACGATGACGGGAATAAGCATTGACAATTCCTCAAACTACGCGGTTCTCGGCTATGAACTGACTGACTGCAGATTCAATGACCTTAGGATTACAGGCGGATGGGACGGTATCCATATCAGAGGAGGGGAGAGTGTCAATGTGAGTGAGTGTGATTTTTCTACGGGCGATGACTGCATGGCCGGAGGATATTGGCATAATATGGTGATTGACAGGTGCCGCTTCAATTCCTCGTGCAATGGTCTCCGTATGATTATGCCGTCTGAAGATGTTCGGATTTCCGACTGCGCGTTCATCGGCCCCGGACGTTCCCCGCACCGTACCACTTCTGACAAAGGCGGCGATATGCTCCATGCCATGATTTTCGAACCTGGCGGATGGGGCGACGCACCCGGCACATTGTCAGGCATTTGCGTCAAGAATTGTGTTGCAGACAGTGTCCTGTCTCCGTTTTGCATGACATTGCAGGATGACAATCATTGCACAGACGTCAAGATAGACGCTTACCGTGCCACCAACTGCCGCATGGCATTGTCAGTGAAAAGCTGGGGGTGCGCAACTACCGATAAGGTAACTATCTTTAATTCAGCATTTTCATTCATCGGTATCCCGGAGCCGGGACTTGGCAGAAAAATCGCGTCAATGCCTTTTGACCGGTGGCCTTGTTTTCCTTCTTACGGCGTGTATTTCCGCAATGTAGCAGATGTAGTCCTGGACGATGTCACCTTCTCCACCATCGGCCCCGATGACCGTGATGACATTTACACCGACAATGTCCCCCGCCTGAAGCGGTAGCCTTTGAAAAAAACTATTGGTGGTAGAGCTTTTGTAAACTGCTCATCATTGGAATCAGTCAAGAATCGCATTGGGGCCGCTGTCCGGCTATGAACTGGTCCGTCCAGAGCTAACTTGCAAGGAAGAAAGTGCTTTCCTGTGTTTCCATTGACTATTGACGTTTGAAAACGTAAAGTCAGAGGCCGATCAGCTGCACGGCAAGACATAACTGCGGAGGCGCCTGTAAATTTTGGAACCAATGAGCATACCCATAAAACCGCAAAAATCCTTGTAATCTATTGAGTCATTGATTGTTACGCTGACTTTAACCCGCTATCCGACATGCTCACTCCCATAAAAAAATAGGGTGATGAGCATATTTGCATGTCACCCTAAACCTATATAATCAATTGTATATCAATTTATTATATAGTCGCTCACAGGCTTCTTGGGATGCTCATTGGTTCAGAATGGTAGGGATAGCGGGCTCCGGCGAGTATAGATCAAGACACACACGATGAAATACTATCGCTGTCTGAATCATTTGATAATGGATGAAAGACTCAAGGCGAGGTGCATCGATCCGATGGTGGATTGGTCCTTCAAACAGCTTTTCGACGTTGCCGAATACGCCAGCCTGACAGGATGAGCGAAGCGAACCTCCGGCGCCCCACCGCAGCCCGGGCGCATAAAAAAACGGCGCGACGCGGCCACGCTAACAGATTTTCTCGGACTTTATCCAAATACTAAGCATTATTCTATTAGAATTATGCCGATAAAATAATCTTTTATGTCGGCTGCGTAGGCATCGGCAAAATCATCGACCTTGTTCTGTTCCACTTGGCGTTGGGTTAATACGGAGGTGTCTGTTACTCGGCCAAGAGT
>UMHE01084147.1_pt1 | contig 53229 bp, 39 predicted proteins | sample 1965451 | NCBI WGS metagenome assembly UMHE01 (sample SAMEA4836090, study PRJEB28245) | human gut metagenome | biome: gut microbiome; material: fecal sample | place: Denmark | collected 2008 | reverse complement strand
AATTAAGTATGCACTAAATTAATTCCGCCAACAGGTATGTTTAAGGCATTAAGAGGCGCACCTATACTGGAAGCTACAGTCTTAGACAACTCTTCAAATTCAGGTTTTAGCTCGATTGTATTTCGCTCGTATATATCTCGAAGGTAAACAGTACGATAAAGGTGACGCAAGAAGTCAGACTTTTTGTCATCACCAATTTGGGTAAGTAGTTGAGGAAGGCCTCCAAACATACAATATTCTGCCCATGCTTCTTCTTTTGAGCCATCATAAACAGACATGAACTCTTTAAAAGAAAGAGGCCAGACATGAATTTCATCACCACGGCCACGGAATTCCGTAACCACGTCAGATGACAAGAAACGAGAATTTGAGCCAGTAACATACACGTCAGCACCTTCAGTAACAGATAATGTAGAAAGGACTTCCACAAAGTCCTTTACTTCTTGTACTTCATCAATGATGATATAATATACGGAATCATCAACCATCTTATCTTCCACCCAATCAAGTAAATAATCAGGATCTTTGAAAGCCTTGTTTTTTCGACTTTCCATATCAATGATTATTATATGATCATCTTGCACTCCCTCATCCAACAGATGTTTTCGGAATAGCGTTTTTAAGAGGAAAGACTTACCTGAACGTCGCAATCCAGTAATGATTTTAATTAGTCCGTTGCCTTTGGAACGGATTAATTGGTCAACATAAGTGGTTCTATCTACTATCATACTTTACGAAAAGCTGTCACTTGTGACACATTTTCGGAGCAAAGATAATGTTTTTATTTGAAATACGACTAATAACAAAGCAATCATTTTAATAGTTCACATCAAAAACTCTTGGTTTACTCGAAGGTAAGCATCGAGGACTCCATGTATATCCATCGGACATCGAACGCGATCCGATCAGATTCCGTCCGCCGTCCAATCAGATTCCGTCCGCCGTCCGATCGGATTGCGTTCGGGTGACGATGACTTTTCATGAGGTTTTACTGTGAAAATATAAAAAACATGAGGGTCATACATGGTGCTGCGGAGGCCGGAGACCTCCGCTACTTGATAACTATTAAGGGCATACACGGTGCTGCGGAGGCCGGAGACCTCCGCTACTTGTTTGCTAAAAGCCGCTGGGCGAAAGGAAGTGCATCGTTTCGCCCGTGACGGGATGACGAAACGTGAGTTCGGCGGCGTGCAGGTACATACGGTCGGCGCGCTCTATGCCGTAAAGCGGGTCGCCGAGAATAGGACAGGCGAGACCTAAGGGATGGGCGCAATGCACGCGGAGCTGGTGCGTGCGACCGGTTTTAGGATACAGGTGGATAAGGGTTCGGCCCTTGTCCACCTTTTTTGTTGTATACGCCACGGCAGTATTCGCATCCACTGCCCTCACCTCTACTATATTATATAATGTTAGTGCGGGCTTGCCATGCTCCATGTCCACACGCTGGCGCGGACGGTCGTTGATGTCGGCGATGAGAGGCAGGGAGATGGCTTCCAAGCAGCCTGACGGCTGCGCGGAAGAGTTTTGAGTTTTGAGTTTTGAGTTTTGAGTTGGCACGCCGCTGAGCACAGCCTCGTAGCGCTTCACGGTCTCGCGACTGGCAAACTGACGTTGCAACTCTACATACGCCTCCTCGGTGCGGGCAAGCACAAGCAGTCCGCTCGTGTCCATGTCGAGGCGGTGGGCGGCTTTGAGGAATTTTGAGTTTTGAATTTTGAGTTTTGAATTGTTTGCGAAGTATTCTTCTACGCTGATATTCGCCGAGTCAGAGAATTCCGACCTCACGCTCTCCGCCTTTCCCGGCACCGACAGCATGCCCGCCGGCTTGTCAACCACCATTATATACTCGTCTGCGTACAGCACACGCGGCTCGGCGGTGTGCCGCTTCTGCGCGAGCGGATTGGGCGCCACGTCGAGTCCCTTGAGCATGTGCGTGAGTATGGGCAGACACTTCGAGCGGCAGGCAGGATAATAGTGCAGATGGTGGCGGATCTCGGACGCAGGCGACTCGCCCCACCAGAACTCTGCCATGCAGACGGGGCGCAGACGGTGCTGATAGGCGTATTGCAGGAGCTTCGGCGCACAGCAGTCGCCGGCTCCGGCTGGGGGCATGGCGTGCGTGTACTCGCGGAAGATGTCGATAAGGTCGCGCTCCTCGCCCTTGGCGTTGAGCATGCGATAAGCCGAGAAGAGCCAGCGCTGCAGCTCGTCGCTCATCTGCTTGCGCTTGCGCTGAAGCGATTTTAAGAATGTTGAATGTTGAGTGTTGAGTGTTGAATCGGCTTGCTCCATCGCCTTGCGGCGGCGGCGCAGTTCCGCCTTCATAAACTGACTCTCGCGTATCATCTCCGCCTGCTCCTCCTCGCTCAGCGGCTCGCCACTCTTGCGGCGTGCGTCGCGGCGCGCCTTCGCAGCGTCCACCTCAGCCTTGAACGCGTCCACCTCAGCCTGCAAGCGCTTCTTCGTCTGCTCGTGCTGCTCCACGCTCTGCAGATACTCAGGGTCGTGTTCAATGGCTGCAATCTCATGGTTGATGGCGCTTATCTCGCGCTCCGTGCGCTTGAAGTGGCCGTCGGGCTGCTGCGCGTCGAACACGGGCGGCACGAAGTAAGGCCAGTCGTTTCTACCGCCAAGCAAACCCGAATAGGCGGCAAGGAAGCCGCGCTGCGATGCGCCCGACTCGTCGTCGTACTCAACCACCAGCACGCCAAACATCTTTCCGCAGCCCTTCTCCGTGCTCATCAGGTCGGCGTCGGCGATGTAGCGCTGCAGCTCCAACGACGCAGCCTCAGCAAGCGGGTCTACGTCGTAGCAGAACGGATAGGTGAACTGGCGGGGTGAGGGAATAGAAGTGGAAAGAGCGTGAAGCATTTTTGAATTTTGAATTTTGAATTTTGAATTTTGAATTGTCGGCTACGCCGATTTTGAATTATTCAATGTTGAGTTGTGAATTATTCAATTGAGAGTTTTGAAATTCACTTGTGCAGTTGCAAAGTTATTGAATTTTACAAATTGTAGGGCATAACACGTCGGTTTTTCGATAATTTTATCTACATTTGCATTATTGAATACCCAAGACTAAACATCTCAATTAAATATCCGAAAGGTAACAATTAAAAATTAAGAATTAAAAATTAATAATTACAGCAATGAGTACACTCAAAAAAGACTTCGCCTCTAAACTTCTCGAAGTAAAGGCCATCAAGCTTCAGCCCAACGATCCGTTCACATGGGCATCAGGTTGGAAATCTCCGTTCTACTGCGACAACCGCAAGACTCTCTCGTTCCCTTGGTTGCGCTCGTACGTTAAGCTCGAACTCGTTCACACCATCCTCGAGCACTTCCCCGAGGCAGAGGCTGTGGCAGGCGTAGCTACCGGCGCTATCGCTCAAGGCGCGCTGGTTGCCGACGAGCTCAACTTCCCGTACGTCTACGTGCGCTCTAAGGCTAAGGACCACGGCATGCAGAACCTCATCGAGGGCGAACTGCCAGCTGGTGCTAAGGTGGTTGTCGTAGAGGACCTCATCTCTACCGGCGGCAGCTCGCTGAAGGCTGTTGCAGCTCTGCGCGAGGCAGGCTACCAGGTAGTGGGCATGGTGGCTTCTTACACATACGGCTTCCCGATTGCAGCTCAAGCTTTCGCTGAGGCTGACGTACGCCTCGAAACTCTCACCGACTACGACCACGTCGTAGAGCAGGCTCTTGAGACTGGCTACATCAAGAACGAGGACGTAGAGCTGCTGCACGAGTGGCGCAAGGACCCGGCTAACTGGAAGAAGTAATAAGATGGTGTGGTGGTGAGATGTTGAAGTGGTGACATTAGCTATGCAAATTTCAACACATTTCTCAACATCTTACCATCTCAACACCTCAACATTTTTCGAAGAAAAAATACATGACAACATTCGAAAGTACAATACGACAGATCAACTATCCGCAGCAGAATGTCTACAACAAGCTCAGCGACCTCAGCAACCTGCAGGCTCTGAAGGAGCGCTACGAGCTGATGAAGGACACGATGCCCGAGGAGGCGCGCCAGCAGGCGGAGAAGATTAAGGATATGACGTTCGACGCCGACTCGCTCTCTGTCAACGTGCCGCCGGTAGGATCAATCCGCCTGCGCATCGTAGACCGCGACGAGCCGAAGTGCATCAAGTTCGAGAGCGAGCAGAGCCCCATCCCGTTCAACTTCTGGATTCAGCTGCTGCCCGTCACCTCCACAACATCGAAGATGAAGCTCACCATCAAGGCTGAGCTCAACATGTTCATCAAGCAGATGGTGAAGAAGCCGCTGCAGGAGGGCATCGAGAAGATTGCCGACGTGCTGCAGATGATACAGTATTAAGCCGAATAGGTATTAACAACAGATTAAGCGGATTTATCGGATTTTTTAGTAGCGGAGGTCTCCGGCCTCCGCAGCAACCAATGATACAAACTCTATTATTAGTAATGATTTGTATTCTACTTGGTGCTGCGGAGGCCGGAGACCTCCGCTACTTATATGTTCATGATTGAATCACTCCATATTTCGGATGAACCAAAAAAATCTGCACCAGCTTGTCACAAAACCGCGCGTCGCACGTTATATATATGTAACAAGCAACCGACAAACCCAGAACGCACCCCCGACACAACAATGGAAAACAACGTACTGACAATATTCACGCGCATACGTCAACGACTGCACACCACGGCGCGCAGCATAGCCGGTGAGGACAACGCTGACGATGTGCTGCAGGACGCGTTCTGCAAGCTGTGGACGCTGAAGAACATGCCGCCCGACCAGCTGCAAACGGAGCGCATAGCCGCCACAATAGTGAAGAACGTGAGCATCGACTATCTGCGCTCAGCCCACCGCAGCGCACAGCCCGCCAACGTCTGCGGCGCCACCGACAACGCAAAGGAGCAGGACATGCGCGAACGCTTCGACGCCGTGAAGCGAATAGTGGAGATGCAGCTCAGCGCCACGCAGCGGCGCGTGCTCTGGATGCGCGACTACGAGGGATACTCGTTCGCCGAGATTGCCGCCGCCGTAGACATGACAGAGGAGAACGTAAGACAGACGCTTTCGAGAGCGCGAAAACAGATTCGTGAAACCTATAAAAACATAAACTGATGGCAAAGAACGATATACACAGTCTGATAGAGGGCTATTTCGACGCCACGCTGAGCGAGCAGGAGGAGGCAAAGCTGAAGCAGATGCTTGCCGAAACCGACGACGATTCCGACGACATTCGCGAGGCAAAAGCTACAATGGGCTTGTTCGCCACCGAGAGATACTTCACCGAAAAGGCGCCCGCAACGAAGAAGCCGCGTACGGGATGGCGCCGACTGAAGTACGCAGCCGTGTTCGCATTGGGCGTGCTGCTCGACCTGTTTTTGGACATCGACAACCCATACAATACAAAACGCTGAAACAGCCTCGTCTGATTAAAACCATAACATCCATTCTGATAAAAAAACAACACGCTATGGAAACAAACGAGTATAGAAACGAGACAACAATGGCTATGGGCGTGCTGCTCTGCCTGTGGTTAAAGCTCGACGCGTTGCTTGAGTACGGCATGCAGCATGTGTCGCCCTTACTCATCGCCACTTGCGCCGTGCTCCTACTCGCCGTAGCGGGCAGAGCGCTGTGGCTCGCCCTTGCCGACCGTCGCCGTCTGTGTGCCATTGTGCGCAGTTTGCTGAAGTCAGACTTCTTCGATGCCGCAACCGCACTGGTTTTCCTCATGCCGCTGCTGAGCATCGAGGCGTACAGCGAGTGGTTCGCCTATGCTGCATGGGTGCTTGGCGATGTCGTGCTGATTGGCGCAATGGTGCAGTTGCGCAGACAATCAGCATCTGCAGCCAAGCAACCTCTCTAACAGCATCACCATCCCTCCTAATAATATCACCATCCCTCCAAACAATATCGACACCCTCCAAACAGTATCAACCCGATAATAATCTTCAAAAACATACAGTTATGACAACAAACAAAGTGACAGCAGAAAAGACCTGCGAGTTTCTTCTCTATTTCGTGCTTCTGATAGTGTATTCCGGCGTGTTCTATCTGCTCGGCTTCGACATTACTGACGAGAGCAGCGACTGGCATACCATCCTCTACTTCCTCGTGCTCAACATCGTCACCACGCCCACCACAAATCTCATCATGGCGCAATGGAACAAGCGCAAGCAGTGAACGGATAACTCTACTTGCAAGAATTAAAAACGGATTAAGCGGATTAAGCGGATTCTCATTGCTTGAGTAAAAATCCGTTTAATCCGCTTAATCCGTTGTTTTGTTTTACGCACCCCTAACAATCTGTGAATTTCTGAAATCTGTAGGAGAATACTCAGCAATAAATTCTGTGAGTTCTGCGTATTCTGTGGGAGAATGTTACTACGTTGGTGCACTTGAGACAAGTGCACCCCCTAAAGATTACTGCATGTAGAGCTTGAGCGTTGTGGTATCGTCTCCAACCTCCACGGTCTGCGTCTGCATCTCACCCTTGCCGTTCACGAACTTAACGATGTACTGCTGGTTCTTCTCCACATTGAACGTAAGCACATCGTTCATGTCCTGCGTAGCGCCCGTGCTGCGACCGCCGTAGAGCTGCTTATCGCCCTTGAACACATCGAGGTTGGTAGCCACGCGGTCGCCCGAATTCTCGGCATGATCCTTGTCCTTGAACACCATCACGCGCAGAGCCACGTGCTTGTCGTCGGCAGGTGTGGCAGAGAGCTGCGCACGGTAGAGGCTGGTGTAGCGGTCGGTGACATTCTCGGCGTGAACATAGCGAATGTTGTCGTCCCAAACCAACGGGAAATAATAGCCTGTGGGCTTGAACGAAGCCGCATAGATAGCCTTTCTTACGTCCTCCTTTATCGCCTTGCCCGCATCGGTGAGGAACCACGACTGGTCGAGGTCGTCGGAAGGATAATACTCGGTGAAACGCCACTGACCGTCTATCCACACCTCGTTCCAGTTATGATTGCCGCGGTCGTCGTGCCAAGCCGGAGTGCCAGCCACGCGCGACGGGATGCCTACGGCGCGGAACGCATCGGTAAGCAGGATAGAGAGACCCGAGCACGAAGCCATGTGCTGGCGCATCGACTCGTAAGGAGCCTGGTCGGGCTTCTCGCGCTTCGTGTTGTAGTCGACGAGCAGCTCGTCGCGCACGTTCTTGTTCACCGAGTCGATAGCCTCGCGCATCGTCTTGCACGGAGCCACGTACTTCTTGAAGCGCTCGTAGAAGTCCTTGCGCCAGTTCTCGCGCGCCTCGTTCAGATTCACGTAAGCCACCACGTCGTTCAGGAACACGCTGTCGGGCACGGTCTTTGCCCACGGGAACTCGGCGCGAGCCTTGTAAGCGTACTCAACGTTCTCAAGAAGGAAGTCGGCTGAGAGCGACTTCGCGTCTCTCTCGGGCATGTACGAAATGAGGAACGCCATGCCCTCGCGCTGACTTGTGGGCGCTTCCTTCAGCGCCTTCTTCAGTTCCTTCGCATTGGCACCGGCTGTAGCCATCGTCTGGTCTATCAGCTTGTTATACTTAGCTGGTACACCGGCATATCTGCCGCTCGTGCAGGCCGACAGGCCGAACGCCATAAGCAGGAGCATACTCTTTATCTTCATAATCTCTTTGTTTTTATTACATTATTCATATATAGTAAGCGCCGCATCCGTTTACAGATAGCAGCGCCGTCGTTTATAGATGGCGCTGCCGATGCAGGCTGCGATTGCTTAGTAGGCGCTGCCCTGCATCATTCGCGCGAAGAAGTCGAAGTTCTCCTTCACCACCTTGCGACCTTCCTCCTCACCGCCGAAGCAGTTGATGCGAGCCTCGGGCAGCATGTCGTGAGCGTTGAGGTAGCGCAGCATGTCGCCCGGCAGCATGAAGATGTTGCCGAAGGTGTGCGCCTTGGCGTACTCGGCATCGTAGAGCGGGTTGCGCGGGTCGCAGATGAGTCGCGCCACGTTGGGGAAGTAGACCACGTTGAAGTCAGACTCGCGCACGAACACGGTGAAGTCCACCTCGTCCTGCGGCAGTGTGAGCTGCGACACGGCACGCTTCGATAGTCCTACACGCTCGATGAGGAACAGGCGCAGCATGTCGGCATTGTTGAAGTAGAACAACGGCGAACCACTGTTCTGCTCTATCAGCTTGCTGCGCTTTTCGAGACAGAGCGTGGTGTTATGCTTGCGCTGAGCCTTCTCGGCGTCGAAAGCCTCGGTGTTGTTCGACCATGAAGCCTGCGAACCGAGGTAGAACTCGCCGCCGTACTCCACGAAGAACGCCATAGCCGACTTGCTGTCATAGCACTCCGTCTGCGGGTGAGACATGGTGAGGTCGGTCAGCGTGAACTTATCGCCGCGCAGCGACTCGAACGTCATGCTCTCGCCCTTCTTCGAGTCGACGATGCGGTAGAAGTCGAACGGCAGGTAGCGCTGCGAAGCAATCTTGTCGGCAGCCTCAGCGTTGCCGTTGTTGCGCACGATGCGAGCCAGCCAGTCCTGCGGACGCATAGCCAGCGGCTGTAGACGGCTCTCGAACATGGCGATGCTCTCAGCCACGTTCATGGCGATAGGCGGCGGACAGTTGAGCGACTGCGAGAGGCGCTGTGCCTGTTGGCGTATGAGCATCGGCGCATTCTCGTTGCACGACGCATAGCAAGCGTAGAAAGACCACTTCATGAGGTCGAGCTGCGCGTAGAAGTTCTCGGCGAACTCAGCCTTCTCGAAGAACTCCTTCAGCTCCTCGTTCACAGGCATGTCCTCGAAGCGCTTGTCCATCAGCGAGCACGCCGTGCGTGCAGCCGCCTCAAGCGCCGGCGTGTCGGGCGACACCACAGCCGACGGCTCGGTGCGTGTCATGAGCAACCAGATGAGGAAGCGTATGTCCTCCACGTTCGGCTCGTTGCGATAATAGTTCTGCATGTCTACGTCGTAGAACGGCAACTGACGTCCGTACAGCTCCTGGAAGGTGTCGGTAAGGGCGTTCCAGATGCCCAGATCCGAAATCATATCCTCGTAATACATCGTGAGCACGATAGCGAGCTCACGCAGATTGTCGCCTTTGAATTCTTGAATGTTCAGTTTCTCCATAAGCTCTGCCAAGTCTGAGGCAAAGCGTGCGTATGCAGCATCGGTCGTTCCCTTCAAGAAAAGCGGGTGACGACGCGCGATGTCCATAGCCGGAATGCGAATTTTTGTCATATTATTTGGTTTTAAGTTATTTTTTTGCAGCGTTTTTAGGGCAGCGTCTAAGCCTTTCTAAGCCTCTTTAAGCCTTCCTAAGCCTTTGCCAACTAAGCCGAGCTAAGGCCCTTTAGGCCTTCTAAGCCGTTGTTGGCTAAGCCCTCCCCGACGGGGAGGGTTGGGAGGGGCTACCCGAACAGCTCCCTCAGCACTGCGAGCGATTTCATCTCGGGGAAGTCGGGCAGGTGCAGCCTATAGTAAGCCAGCAGCACATCTACGCAGCGGTTGCGTTCCTCGCGCGTGAGGCGCAGCAGGCGCATCGTTGCATAGTTGAGGCGCAGCAGCAGACCAATCTTCTCAGCCTCGTGCGGAGGCAGGAAGTCGGCGTGCGGAGGCGCCGCATAGACAAAACAACCCTCGCGCATGTCGAAGCAACAACCGCCGGCATAGTCCTCCACGTTAGGATAGAAGCCGATGAAGCGCGTGAGGTGCAACATATATATAATGTGGAAATTAGCGAAACTGCCCTCACAGGCGTCAAGCCATCGCACGCTGTTCTCTACGAAAGCATATAGCGCAGGGTCAGCCTGCTCCGATCGCGTTACGTAGATGGTGAACTCAGCCACGAACAGGGCTATCGAGAGTTTCGCCATATCGAACGGCAGAGAGCGGAACGGAAACGCCACGGCAGCCGAACGCAACTTGTGCAGACGCTGCGTAGCGCGGTAGTCGAACTCGATGTCGAGAATGGTGAGCGGCTGGAAATACTGCTTCTTAATGCCGCCGCGCCCCTGACGCGGAATACGCTGTATGAAAGAGAGGCGTCCGCGCCCCTCGGTATACATGTCAACAATCATTTGCGACTCGCCGTATTTCAATGAGTTAAGCACTATTGCGCGCGTTTTTTCCAACATTTTCTGATTGTTTTAGTCTATTTAAGGGCAAAATTAATGAAAAAAGCACGATTTAAAGAAAAAAGAACAAAGAAAATTTGGTGGGTTTAAAATAAAGCAGTACCTTTGCATCCGCAAAAATGCAAGTAGTGTTGGTCCCTTCGTCTATCGGTTAGGACGAGAGATTTTCATTCTCTAAAGAGGAGTTCGACTCTCCTAGGGACTACAATAAAAAATAAAAAACTGAAAAAACAAGATGGCAAACCACAAATCATCACTTAAGAGAATCCGTCAGGACAAGGTTAAGGCTTTGCACAACAGATACTACGCAAAGACTATGCGTAATGCAGTTCGCAAGCTGCGCGCAATGACGGACAAGGAAGAGGCTGTAAAGCTCTATCCTTCTGTTCAGAAAATGCTGGACAAGTTGGCAAAGACTAACATTATCCACAAGAACAAAGCTGCAAACTTGAAGTCAAGTTTGTGTCTGCATATCAGCAAGCTCGGCTAAGAGTGTGCTGACAGAGCCCCATACAAGGTCATACTTCTAACGAAGTGTGACCTTTTTTTTGTTTCCACCCACAAGCACACCGCAAGCAACTGAAAAACAAGCAGAAACTAATTGGTTTCGGCGCACATTTTTAAGCATTAATATTTCCGTAAGTCACGGAAAATTAGTACTTTTGTAGTCCAAACATAGATAATCGAAAATGGCAGAAATACAAAACACCGAGAACAATTACTCGGCAAGTAACATACAAGTTCTTGAAGGACTTGAGGCCGTGCGCAAGCGCCCGGCAATGTACATCGGCGACATCAGCGAAAAGGGTCTGCACCACCTCGTGAACGAGACCGTTGACAACTCCATCGACGAGGCAATGGCAGGCTACTGCACCGACATCGAGGTGACAATCAACGAAGACGAATCGATAACCGTTCAGGACAACGGTCGTGGTATCCCGGTAGACATGCACGCCAAGCTGCACAAGTCGGCTCTGGAGGTCGTAATGACCGTGCTCCACGCCGGCGGCAAGTTCGACAAGGGATCATACAAAGTCAGCGGCGGTCTGCACGGCGTGGGCGTGAGCTGCGTCAACGCGCTCTCAACACGCATGAAGTCGCAGGTGTTCCGCGACGGAAAGATATATCAGCAGGAGTACGAGAAGGGCAAGCCGCTCTACCCCGTGAAGGTAGTAGGCGAGACCGACCTGCGAGGCACACGCCAGCAGTTCTGGCCCGACCCCACCATATTCACCACCACCCACTACCAGTGGGACATCATAGCACGCCGTATGCGCGAGCTTGCGTTCCTCAACGCTGGCATCCGCATCACCCTGCGCGATATGCGCCCGGACGAAGAGGGCAAGACACGCGAGGAAGTGTTCCACGCTAAGGACGGACTCAAGGAGTTCGTGCGCTACGTCGACCGCCACCGCACACACCTCTTCGACGACGTCATCTACCTGAAGACCGAGAAGCAGGGCATACCTATCGAAGTGGCTGTGATGTACAACACCGACTACTCGGAGAACATCCACTCGTACGTAAACAACATCAACACCATAGAGGGCGGCACACACCTCACCGGTTTCCGCGCAGCCCTTACACGCACGCTGAAGGCTTACGCCGACAACGACCCGGCTATCTCCAAGCAGATAGAGAAGGCGAAGATAGAGATAGCAGGCGAGGACTTCCGCGAGGGCCTCACAGCCGTAATCTCTATCAAGGTGGCAGAGCCGCAGTTCGAGGGTCAGACAAAGACCAAGCTCGGCAACAGCGAGGTGGCAGGTGCCGTGCAGCAGGCTGTAGGCGAGGCTCTCTCCAACTATCTTGAGGAGAACCCGAAGGAGGCAAAGATGATTTGCGACAAGGTGATTCTCGCTGCTACGGCACGTATCGCGGCACGCAAGGCTCGCGAGAGCGTGCAGCGCAAGAACCCGATGACCGGCGGCGGACTTCCCGGCAAGCTCGCCGACTGCTCTAACCGCGACCCGAAGAAGTGTGAGATATTCCTCGTCGAGGGTGACTCTGCGGGCGGCTCGGCAAAGCAGGGACGCGACCGCTACACACAGGCTATCCTGCCGTTGCGCGGCAAGATTCTGAACGTGGAGAAGGTGATGTGGCACAAGGTGTTCGAGTCGGAGTCGGTAATGAACATCATCCAGAGCATCGGCGTACGCTTCGGCGTAGAGGGTGAGGACGACAAGGAGGCGAACATCGACAAGCTGCGCTACGACAAGATTATCATCATGACCGATGCCGACGTCGATGGCTCGCACATCGACACGCTCATCATGACACTCTTCTACCGCTTCATGCCGAAGATTATTCAGGAGGGTCACCTCTACATAGCCAACCCGCCGCTCTACCTCTGCACCTACAAGAACAAGGTGAAGGAGTACTGCTACACCGAGCAGCAGCGCCAGGCTTTCCTCGACAAGTACGCAGGTGGCGTAGACGACGGCAAGTCGATACACACACAGCGCTACAAAGGTCTCGGCGAGATGAACGCAGAACAGCTTTGGGAGACCACAATGGACCCGAAGACGCGTCTGCTGCGCCAGGTAACTATCGAGAACGCTGCTGAGGCAGACGAAATCTTCTCGATGCTCATGGGCGACGACGTAGAACCGCGCCGCAAGTTTATCGAGGAACACGCAACATACGCTAACATTGACGCTTAAACACGTTAAGACACATAAAGGCTTGTACCATGAATCTTCAAGGAGTTTCGGGTACAAGCCTTTCCTTTTGTACAACAAGCAACAGAGGTCTACGGTCTCTGCCACACCCAACAAGACACATACATGCTCCGCTTAATAAATATCCTCATACTCTTCATCGCATCAGCCGCCACAGCCGCAGCCTCAACAGCAACGACAGGCGACTTCGACTGCCGTTGGCTATCGCACCCGACGCCCGACGACACGTCGCACGTGTGGTTCAGCCGCACCATTGTGACGAGCGAGAAAGATATGCCGCGCGCAGCCTATATACGTGTAGCCACGACGGGCCGCTTCGTGCTCTACGTGAACGGGCGCAACGTGTCGACGGCGCTCTTCACGCCCGACCGACAGAAGGGCGACACCGCCGTAGCGGCGATAGCCTACGACGTGCAGCGCTTTCTGCGCACCGACACCAACACGATAGCCCTACTCTACTGCCCTTCGATGCGCACTCGCCGCCAGGTGAGCGTATGCTTCTACGGCATCGCCGCCGACAGTTCGCACTTCGCCGTAAGCGGAACCGACCGACCCAGCTTCGCCCTCAACGGCAACGCCGGATGGCTCTGCCGACATGCCGACACGTGGCAGACGCACGACGGCGGCGAAGCGATGAACCGCAATCTATATCCGTACCGATGGACGGATGCCAATCAGCCGTTGGCGATGTGGCAGGCTGTAGAAGAAACCGCACCATCTCAACCCCTCACCACAACAACACCACAACACCTCACCACAACAACACCCCAACATATCTCAACATCTCAACCCCTATATCCTCCGAAGACATCTGCGGCTACAATCCGCTTCGCATCAATCCGCTCGTAGACAACGCCGCCCGCATCAGCCGCATATACACACCGCTCCTCACCGAGCAGAGCGGAGATACTCTCATGGTGCATCTCGTGCCCAACCGGCGCCACCTAATACGCGTCACCCTGCGAGGCTGTCGCCGCGGCGAGCGCATCCGCATCGGCAACCTGCAGTACGTCTGCACGGGCGAGATGGACGAGCAAGCCTTCACGCGCTTCTCGCCCACCGACCAGAACACCGTAACCATCAGCGGCGACCGCCACTTCTGCTGCGAACAAGTGCAGGAAGTGGAGAGCATCTGCCTGTAGACAGACGCATCTTTACGCGTTCGTCGCTGCCGGAAGCACGATTACCGCGTAGAGAAAACCGCGTTACCGCATATCGGTAACATCATTACCGCGCATCGGTAACACCGTTACCAGCAGGCGGTAACAACCCTTGTTTTTAGGCTTCATTCCAACAAAGCGCAATATAATAAAACATAATTTTCCATATATAATAAGGTGTATATAGAAAAATATGCTTACTTTTGCGCCCAAATTAAAGATACAGATATAAAATGCAAGAAAACTTAGTTATCGTCGAGAGCCCTGCAAAGGCAAAGACAATTGAGAAATTCTTGGGCGACGACTTTAAGGTGATGTCGTCATACGGTCATATCCGCGACCTGAAGAAGAAAGAACTCAGCATAGACAAAGAAACGCTACAACCAGCCTACGTCATACCGAAGGACAAGGAAGAACTTGTGAAGCGCCTGCGCGAAAACGCCAAGAAAGCCGACAAGGTGTGGCTCGCATCCGATGAGGACCGCGAAGGAGAAGCCATCTCATGGCACCTTTGCGAAGTGCTCGGACTGGACGAGGCGTCTACCAACCGCATCGTATTCCACGAAATCACGAAGCCGGCGATTCTCGCCGCTATCGAGAACCCGCGCCATCTGGACATGAACCTCGTGAACGCCCAGCAGGCACGCCGCGTGCTCGACCGCATCGTGGGCTTCAAGCTCTCGCCCGTGCTGTGGCGCAAGGTGAAGCCGGCGCTTTCTGCCGGACGCGTGCAGTCGGTAGCCGTGCGCCTCATCGTAGAGCGCGAACGCGAGATTCAGCAGTTCAAGAGCGAGCCCTACTACCGCATCAACGCCATCTTCGCCATTACTAACGCCGACGGATCGCAGTCGGAGGTGAAGACCGAGCTCGACAAGCGCTTCACGACACACGACGACGCAATCGCATTCCTCGAGAAGTGCAAGGACGCCGAGTTCAGCGTAGCCAACGTTACGAAGAAGCCGCTGAAGCGTATGCCCGCTCCGCCGTTCACCACCTCTACGCTGCAGCAGGAAGCAGCCCGCAAGCTGGGCTTCTCGGTGTCGCAGACCATGATGGTGGCGCAGCGCCTGTACGAAAGCGGTCTCATCACATACATGCGTACCGACAGCGTCAACCTCTCAAGCCTGTGCATCGGCGCAGCCAAGGAGGAGATCATCAAGCTCTACGGCGAGGAATACAGCTCGCCGCGCAACTTCCACACCCACTCGAAGGGAGCGCAGGAGGCTCACGAGGCTATCCGCCCCACATACATGGCGAACACATCCATCGAGGGAACAGCGCAGGAGCGCCGACTCTACGACCTTATCTGGAAGCGCACCGCAGCAAGCCAGATGGCGGAGGCGCAGATTGAGAAGACTACCGTGAACATTGCATCGTCTAACTTCGACGAGCGCTTCATCGCCAACGGCGAAGTAGTGAAGTTCGACGGCTTCATCAAGGTATACCGCGAGTCGACAGACGAAGACACCGAGCAGCAGGACGAGTTCGCTCACAACCTGCCGCCAATCAAGGAGGGCGACGTGCTCACACGCCGCGAGATTTCGTCGACAGAGCGCTACTCGCAAGGCCCAACACGCTACACCGAAGCAAGCCTCGTACACAAGCTGGAGGAACTCGGCATAGGCCGTCCGTCTACATACGCACCGACAATCTCCACAATACAGCAGCGCGAATATGTTGTGAAAGGCGACAAGAAGGGCGAGGAGCGTCCGTACGTCATCGACACTCTGCGCGGTCTGAAGATTACGCCGACACGCAAGGTGGAACTTACCGGCAACGAGAAGGGCAAGCTGCTGCCTACAGACATAGGCATCGTGGTGAACGACTTCCTCATGGAGAACTTCCCTGCCATCATGGACTACAACTTCACGGCAAAGGTAGAGCAGCAGTTCGACCAGATCGCCGACGGCAAGGAGGAGTGGACAGACATGATGAAGCACTTCGACCAGGAGTTTGAGCCGACAGTAGACAAGGTAATGAACGCACGCTCGGAGCATAAGGCAGGCGAGCGTCAGCTGGGCATCGACCCCGTAAGCGGACACCCTGTGTTCGTGAAGATAGGCCGCTACGGTCCGGTGGTTCAGATCGGAACAGCCGACGACGACGAGAAGCCGCGCTTCGCACAGATGCCTGCCGACAAGAGCATGGAGACAATAACACTGGAGGAGGCGCTCGAACTGTTCAAGCTGCCGCGCACCATCGGCGAATATGAGGGCAAGACCGTCACCATAGGCGCAGGTCGCTTCGGTCCGTACGTGCTGCACAACAAGAAGTACGTGTCGCTGCCTAAGAACGAAGACCCCATGACCGTAACTCTCGAGACAGCCATCAGCCTCATCGAGGAGAAGCGCAAGGCGGAGGAGCAGCGCCATCTGAAGAAGTTCGACGAAGACCCGAAGCTCGAAGTGCTCAACGGACGCTACGGCCCGTACATAGCCTACGACGGAGCCAACTACCGCATACCGCGCGACCTGCACGAGAAGGCTGCCGAACTCACATACGAGCAGTGCATGGACATCATAAAGAACCCGCCGGCGCCGAAGAAGCGCACCGCTGCCAAGAAGAAGTAGAAGAATGACACGAATCATCCTCATCGGCTATATGGGAGCCGGCAAGACAACCATCGGAAAGGCTCTCGCCAAGGAGCTCGGCGTGACGTTCTACGACCTCGACTGGTATATAGAGACACGCATGCGCCGCACCATAAAGCAGATATTCGACGAGAAGGGCGAAGACGGATTCCGCCGCATCGAGCACAACATGCTGCACGAAGTGGCGGAGTTCGAGAACGTCGTCATCTCGTGCGGCGGCGGCACGCCATGCTTCTACGACAACATCGACTACATGAACTCGCAGGCGCAGGTGGTCTACCTCAAGGCGTCGCCCGAAGTGCTCTACGAACATCTTCAGATGGGACGCCGCGTGCGACCGCTGCTGCTCGGCAAGTCGCCCGACGAGGTGAGGAAATTCATCGTCGAACAGCTCGCCAAGCGCGAGGAGTTCTACTCAAAAGCTAATCATACATTGAACGTCGACTTGCTCGACAATTTCACGAAAATACAAACAACAATAGAAAACCTGAGAAAAATACTCAAGAGATGAAGAAATGGACCATTGACGATTCACGCGAGCTCTACAACATCAACGGTTGGGGCACGTCTTACTTCGGTGTAAACGACAAGGGCGACATGTACGTGACGCCATGCAAAGACAACGTACAGATTGACCTGCGCGACGTGATGGACGAACTGCAGCTGCGCGACGTTACGCCGCCGGTGCTGCTGCGCTTCCCCGACATTCTTGACAACCGCATCGAGAAGACTTCGAGCTGCTTCAAGAAGGCGGCTGAGGAGTACAACTACAAGGGCGAGAACTTCATCGTCTATCCTATCAAAGTGAACCAGATGCAGCCCGTCGTAGAGGAGATTATCTCGCACGGACGCAAGTTCAACCTCGGACTGGAGTGCGGCTCAAAGCCCGAGCTGCACGCCGTGATAGCCGTACAGTGCCAGAGCGACTCCATCATCGTCTGCAACGGCTACAAGGACCAGAGCTACATCGAGCTGGCGCTGCTGGCGCAGAAGATGGGCAAGCGCATTTTCATCGTCGTTGAGAAGATGAACGAGATTGGACTCATCGCCGCTGCCGCAAAGAAGCTCGGCGTACGCCCCAATATCGGCATACGCATCAAGCTGGCTTCGTCGGGCTCGGGCAAGTGGCAGGAGAGCGGCGGCGACGCCTCGAAGTTCGGTCTGCGCTCATCGGAGCTGCTGCAGGCTTTGCAGACGCTCGACGAGAAGGGCCTGCACGACTGCGTGCGCCTCATCCACTTCCACATCGGCTCGCAGATTACAAAGATACGCCGCATACAGACAGCCCTGCGCGAGGCTGCAAACTTCTACGTGCAGCTGCACAAGCTGGGCTATAACATCGACTTCGTCGACTGCGGCGGCGGACTCGGCGTCGACTACGACGGCACACGCTCGTCGAGCTCGGAGAGTTCGGTCAACTACTCTATCCAGGAGTACGTGAACGACTGCGTCTACACCTTCGTCGATGCGTCGGACAAGAACGAGATACCGCACCCGAACCTCATCACCGAGAGCGGACGCTCGCTGTCGGCTCACCACTCGGTGCTCATCATCGACGTGCTCGAGACAACATCGCTGCCGCAGATGCGCGAGGAGTTTGAGCCTACGGAGAACGACCATCAGCTCGTGAAGGACCTCTACGAGATATGGGACAATCTGAGCCCGCGCACGATGCTCGAGAACTGGCACGACGCCGAACAGATACGCGACGAGGCGCTCGATCTCTTCTCGCACGGCATCGTCGACCTGCGCACACGCGCCGAGATAGAGAGCATGTACTGGAGCATCTGCCGCGAGGTGAACAGCATGGCTAAGAGCATGAAGCACATGCCCGACGAGCTGCGCGGACTCGACAAGGTGCTTGCCGACAAGTATTTCTGCAACTTCTCGCTCTTCCAGTCGCTGCCCGACGCTTGGGCTATCGACCAGCTCTTCCCTATCGTGCCCATACAGCGACTCGACGAGCGCCCTACGCGCAACGCTACACTGCAGGACATCACTTGCGACTCGGACGGCAAGATTGCCAACTTCGTTACCAACCGACAGGCGTCGCACGTGCTGCCCGTACACACGATAAAGAAGAACGAGGAGTACTATCTGGGCGTGTTCCTCGTGGGCGCTTATCAGGAGATATTGGGCGATATGCACAATCTCTTCGGCGACACCAACGCCGTGCACATCTCGGTGAAGGACAACACGTACCACATCGACCAGATATTCGACGGCGAGACCGTTGAGGAGGTGCTCGACTACGTGCAGTACAACCCGAAGAAACTCGTGCGCCAGCTCGAGATTTGGGTGACGAAGAGTGTCAAGGCGGGCAAGATCTCGCTCGAAGAAGGCAAGGAGTTCCTCAGCAACTATCGCTCTGGTCTCTACGGCTACACTTATCTGGAGTAGTAAACTATTTGTATAGACGCACAAACGCGCCGACCGATACGAACATTCGTAACGGTCGGCGCGTTTTCTTTTTATATGCGGCGGCAATATACCGTCGCTATATGTGCCGCTTATTCAACGATGGCGAGCACATCCTCTACAATCTGAGCGTCGAGCAGACGGTTGTCGGAGAGCAACTGCTCGACGTCGAAACGGTCGTAGAGACCTTTCTTCACGCCACATACGAGCACTTTCATATCGGAAGTGCCGTAGTAGGCGGCGATGCGCTCGCCGAATCCGCCGTCCTTGCAGCCGTCTTCGAGCGTCACCACAAGCTGATGGTCGGACTTCAGCGCATCGAGCGTAGCGGCGTCAACGTCGTTAAGGTAGCGCGGATTGATAAGCGTTGCGTCGATGCCCTTCTCGGCGAGCAGACCGACGACGCTCTCGCCCTTCTGATAGAACGAACCGGCGGCGACTACAGCCACTTTCGATCCGTGGCGCATCACCTTATACTGCGGTTCGCAGGCGTACTCGACATCAACTTGCTCAGTAGTGTGCACCACTTCGCCCGTCGGAACACGCAGCGCAACGGGCGTCTTTTCCTGCTTTATAGCCCAACGGAGCATGGCGAAATACTCCTCACAGGTAGTGGGCGCAAGATAGACAAGACCGGGGATGCTGCAGAGCATCGGTATGTCGAACAGGCAGATGTGCGTGATGTCGTTCATGGAGCGCACACCGCCGCCCACAACGTTGATGACAGCCGGATTGGCATTGATGCAGAGGTCCTGCGCAATCTGGTCGTACGTGCGCTGGATGAAGGTGCTGTAGACGGTCCACACGGGATGCAGTCCGCCCTTCGCCATGCCCGATATCATTGCTACAGCCTGCTCCTCGGCTATGCCCATGTCTATATGCTGCGAACCTGCCTCTTTGCGCTTTGCAGCTGTGAATCCGCCGGCTGTAGGCGTGCCTGCCGTGACAGCAATGAGCGTCGGGTCGAGCTTCATCTCGCGCAGCATCCAGTCGCTGAACAGCACGGCGTAGTCTTCCGCAGGCACGACGTCGGGCATAGAGCCGTCGGCATTGCGCACGGGGCGCGAGCCGTCGTCGAGATTGAAGGGCAGTCCCCAATGCCACGCCTCCTTGTCCTGCACGGCGGGCGCATAGCCGTGACCTTTCTCCGTGTGTATGTGCACCACGGTGGGGCGGTCGGTGTCCTTCACGCTGCAGAACACGTCGATGAGCTTCGCTATGTCGTTGCCCTGCTCAAGATACTTGTAGTCGAAGCCCCACGCCTTGAACCAGTTGTGCTCGCATGTGCCGTTGCTCTCGCGTAGCGCACGCAGATTCTTGTATATTCCGCCGTGGTTCTCGGCGATAGACATCTCGTTGTCGTTCACCACGATGATGATGCCTGTGCCCAGCTCCGACGCCTCGTCGAGACCCTCGAACGCCTCACCGCCCGAGAGCGAGCCGTCGCCGATGACGGCTATGATGTTCTCGTGCGTGCCCTTCACGTCGCGCGCCTTCTGTAGACCGGTGGCAAGACTCACGGATGTGGAGGTGTGACCCACCTCGAAGTTGTCGTACTCGGGGCATTCCGACGGCGACGAGTAGCCCGAAATGGCGTTCATATCGTCGACATCGCCGAGGAAACCTGCGGCGCGACCTGTAAGCACCTTGTGCGGGTAGCACTGGTGGCTGACGTCGAACACGAACTTGTCCACCGGCGCATTGAACACGTAGTGCAGAGCCACGGTCGCCTCAACGAAGCCGAGGTTCGGACCTACGTGTCCGCCGTGCTTGCTCACGCGGTTGAGCACCGCCGCACGTGTCTCGTCCGCCACAATGTTAAGCGTCTCTATGTCCAGCCCTTTCAAGTCGGCTGGCGACTTAATATTCTCTATGTACATGCTTGTTTTATTTTTTATGTTTTACGTTTTTCAGATTGCAAAGTTACGCATAATGTTCCGTACGGCGCATACCGCCAATACGGCAGAACTTACCAATATTGCGTTTATTCAACCCGACATGCGTTTCCCTCAACGGCAAAGAACTCGTTTCTTGAGAACAACAAAGGGCAATATCAAGCCATCCTGTTGATGTTTTGATATTGCCCTTCGTAGTGCTATATTTGTAGTTTTATAAGTATATGCCGCTTACAGCTTTGTTTGCATTCAGCCTGCAAGCGACAGAGTGTTCGGTTATTAGAACTTGATGGTGCGTACAACCTCCTCTTCAGGCTGCTGCTTCACCTGCTCGCGCTCGTCAGATACGCGGAGTTGCAGCTCCTTCACCTGCTGCGATGTGCGCTTGTATGTCGGAGTGTTCTCAACGGCGAGTATAACCTCCTCGTTGTCGAGGTCTTCTGGCTGGAAGCGGAAGATTTGCGGACGGCGCTTGTACACCGTACCACCGTTGCCGTCGGGATAGTATTTAACTATACGTATGCCTTTCTTAATATCTTCCTCTGTCGCTGCGGCGGTTTTCTCCTGCACAACCTTCTTGATGTGCGAGTCCATTCCGTCGACGTCTCTGATGCCGAAGCCCGTAGCGAGGATCGTTACCTTCACCTTGTTGCCGAGATCGGGGTCGAGACCGATACCCCACTTGATTTCGAAGTCGGAGCCGAACTGCTCCATGAAGTCGTTCACCTCGTTCATCTCCTCCATCATGAGGCCGCCAGTAGCCTGGTTCTCCTTGTCGCTGCCCTTTGAGAAGTTGATGCTGAGAAGAATCTTCTTCGAGTTGAAGATGTCGTTGTCGTTGAGAAGCGGCGAATTGAGTGCGTCCTGTATAGCCAGTTTCACACGGCCGTCGCCCTCGCCGTAGCCGGTAGACATGATAGCCACGCCGCCGTCCTTGAGCACGGTCTTAACGTCGTTGAAGTCGAGGTTTATGAGTCCGTGGTTGGTGATGATTTCGGCGATTGACTTCGCTGCCACGCTGAGCGTGTCGTCAGCCTTTCCGAACGCGTCGAGCACGGTGAGCTCGGGATATATCTTGCGCAGACGCTCGTTGTTGATAACGAGGAGCGCGTCCACGTGCTTCGCCATCTCGTCTACGCCGTCGAGAGCCTGGTTGATCTTCTTCTTGCCCTCGAAGCGGAACGGGATGGTGACGATGCCTACCGTGAGGATGTCGAGTTCTTTCGACACGCGAGCGATAACCGGCGCTGCTCCAGTACCTGTTCCGCCGCCCATTCCGGCGGTGATGAAGGTCATCTTCGTGCCGTCGCTGAGCATCGACTTGATGTCGTTGATGCTCTCCTCGGCAGCCTGACGCGCCTTCTCTGGCTTGTTGCCGGCTCCGAGTCCTTCCTTGCCGAGCTGCAGCTTCATGGGCACGGGCGAATCGTTGAGCGCCTGCATATCTGTATTGCAGAGCACGAACGACACGTCGTGTATGCCCTCGCGGTACATGTGATTGACGGCGTTGCCGCCGCCTCCACCTACACCGATCACCTTAATAATAGTATTCTCTTTTTCAGGTGCACCGAAGTCCACCATCGGGTTGATATTGTCTGACATAGTAATAATCGTGTTAAGGGTTATTCATTGACATCGGGTTCGAAGATAGAGCTTCCGAACTTCTTGAGCGAGCCGAAGAAGCGGCTGAACTTTGTGGGCTTATGTGGCTCCGGAGTCTTCTCTTCCTCTTCTTCCTCTGCATTGGCAGCGGGCTGTGCTGTGGTCTGCGCTGCAGGCTGTGTGCCTGTGCCTGTTATTGCCAGCGTCGGGTCGAGAGTGACTGTGTTCTCTGAGTCCGGCTCCACTTCTTCGTCGAAGAGCGACCCGCTGATGGCGCGTCCGGCGCAGTTCATGTCGCCCTTTGCGAGCAGACCGAGGATGGTGTTCGTGGTGCCGTCCTCAGAGAGAATCACGTCGGAGTCCTTCTTGTTGATGTTGAGTGTGGTAGACTTCGCGATGCGCACCTTCTCCACGTCGAACACTTCGTGGAAGAGCTTATCTACGTTCTTCATGTTGCTGCCGCCGCCGGTGAGCACGATGCCGCCGAGCAGCTTGTCGGCGAACTCGTGTGGCACGAGATACTTCACGTTCTCCACTATCTCGAGCATGCGCGCCTCAACCACCTGGATGAACATGCGGCTGGGTATCGTTCTGCCGTCGCCGATGGGTAGAGTTGCGTCGGCGTCTATATCTTTCTCGTCGGTCAGAGCCGAGGCGTGCTTCAGCTTCATCGCCTCTGCGTTTATCTCGTCTATCTGCAACGACTCGAGGTCTTTGGTCACGTTAGATCCGCCGAGCGGAAGCACGGCGATATGGCGCAGCTTGTTGCGGTAGTAGACCGATACGGTTGTGGTGTCGGCGCCGAGGTCTACGAGCACGCATCCTGCGCGCTTCTCGGCGTCGGTGAGCACGCAGTCGGCCATCGTGAGCGGGGCGAGATACATCTCAGCCACCTTTATGCCTGAGTTGTCGAGACTCTTATTGAGGTTGCGGTAGAACGAGCGGCGCCACAGCACGTTGAGGAAGTTGCCCTCAAGATGTCTTGCCTGGATGCCTACGGGGTCGTCCTCGTAGTGTCCGTCCACATTGTATTCTTGTGTTATGGCGTCGAGAATCTCGCAGTCTTTGTATTCCATGCTGCGGTTGGTGTCCATGAGTTCGTTCACCATATCCTGCGACACGATGCAGTCGAGCGGCAGTTCCTTCACGATGGAGTTCTTGACGCTGTGTATACTCTGGCCTCCGATGCCTACATACACCTGTTCTATTTCGGTTTTGAGAGTATTCTTGAGTTTGCTTACAATGTTGCTCAGTCCCTGTGCGGTACGTTCAATATTATATGCTACGCCCTTGCGTATGTACGAGGCGGAGTCTTCTTTAGCGACAGCAAGAATAGAGATGCTGCCATCGGGGTTTTTCCTTCCGGCAATTCCGGTCATCTTTGACGACCCGAGCTCAATAGCTACTATAAAATCCTTTGCCATACGTTTTTTATCTTGTTGAGTGTTAATTATCTTTTGTTACTTGATTCCGAATTTTATGCTTTGCCGGCTTTCGACTTCTTTGCCTTCTCGGGCTTTTCGGTCTTCTTCTCGGTCTTCTTCACAGACTTGTCCGACTTCTTTTCTGTCTTCTTCTCGGTTTTTTCCAACTTCTTTTCAGATTTCGTTTCCGATTTCTTCTTTGTCCGGTCGTTGTTTGAGGCGTTGTCGGTCTTTTTCTCCGTGTCTGCGGTCGGAGTTGTCGTAGTCTCGTTCTGCGGTTGTGTTGTTTCGGCGGCTGGTTGCGCGGGGGCTACGGGCTGTACGGGAGCTGCAGCCTGATGCTTTGCCGACTTCTTTCGGCAGATGATTTGGTTGTCGAACTCGATGTCTATGTACGAGTATTTGTTCCAGCCTACTTCTGAGAGTCCGTACTTGTAGAACTTCAGCAGTCGGGTCATCTTCACTTCCATGAACTTGCGTATGAGCGTGTAATGGTCTGTGCGTCGGTTGCCGTCGGGCAGTCGTCCGAGGTGTACGATGTGGTCGCCTACGCGCGGCACGATTTCGACGCTGTGGTTAGGCAGCACGTTTATCTGCTCTATGAGGTTCTTCCACACGTCGTTTGCCATTATCACGCGTCCCAAGGGTGAGAGGAAGTTGGTGGCGTACCAGCGGTTGATTGCTCCTGTTGCGATGATGAGGTCGCTCACGTAGTGGGTTGTGGGCATTACGCGGTCGTTGTCGTCTACGTAGTAGTCGTCGCCGTTGTCGGCCTTGATTCTTATCACGGGCATGCGCTGGGTTACGCTGATGTATACGTGTCCGCCTTCTGTCTTGTAGCAGTCGGCTGTCTGCACGAAGGGGCTCGCCTTGAGCATTTCTTCAATTCGGCGCGCGTCTACCTTGCATATTTCCTTGCCCATGGGGTAGACGCCGCCTTTCTGCAGTCTGTCTTTTATTATCTTCGCATCGATGAATCCGCTTGTGGCGTTGTCGGCGATGTCGATGTTCACCTTATTGCACAGCGTATGGTTTCCGCCTTTCTTGTCGAATGAGCAGAACGCGAACGCCAGGTATACGGCTATCAGTACATCGCTTAGGATGAAGAAGATTTTGCTTGGAGACAGTTTCACTTCTTGTTTTCTATTATTTTTGTTATTTGTGGCATATAGTTGTCGAGGTCGCCTGCGCCGAGTATGACGAGCACGTCGAAGTCGCGCTGCTTAACGAGGTCGAGCACGTCGTCTTTGCGTATGATGCTCTTCTCGATGCCTGGTCGGAGGTTGTCGTAGATGAGCTGCGATGTGACGCCTTCGATGGGTTGCTCGCGTGCGGGGTAGATCTCTGTGAGTATCACCTCGTCGAGCTGGCTGAGCGCATCGGCGAAGTCGCGGTAGAAGTCGCGTGTGCGAGTGTAGAGGTGGGGCTGGAATATAGCTGTGATATGGCGGCCCTTGTAGAGTTCGCGTATGCTCTTTGCGCTCTGGTATATCTCCTTGGGGTGGTGTGCGTAGTCGGAGAGCAGGACGTGTCGGCTGTCGTTTATCTTGAAGTCGAAGCGTCGGTCTACGCCGCGGTATGTCTTCATGCCGTACTTGAGTTCTTCGGCTGTGCATCCGGCGAGCTGTGCCATTGCCATTGCTGCGATGCCGTTGTCGATATTGATGGGCACGGGCTGTCCGAGTTCTACGTCCTTTACGTTCTCGATGGGCGAGACGAAGTCGAAGGTGATTGTTCCGTTGTCGATGCGTATGTTCTCGGCGTGGAAGTCGCCCTCGGTGCGACTGTACTCGTATACCTTCACTCCGGGCTGCACGTCGGCGTGCATCTCGAGTCCGCGGTGAATGATGAGTGCGCCGCCGGGCTGTATGAGTGTGGTGGAGTGGCGGAAGCTTTCGAGGTAGGCTTCTTTAGTGCCGTAGATGTCGAGGTGGTCGGGGTCGGTGGCGGTGATGACGCTCATCCATGGGCGGAGCCAATGGAAGGAGCGGTCGAACTCGTCGGCTTCTATCACTACATAGTCGCTTTCTGCGGAGATGATGTAGTTGGTGCTGTAGTTCTTTGATATTCCGCCAAGGAAAGCGTTGCAGTCGATGTGGCCCTGGTGCATGATGTGTGCGCACATTGTAGAGGTCGATGTCTTGCCGTGTGTGCCGGCTACGCAGAGTCCCTTGTGTGTGCGTGTCAGTGTGCCGAGCACCTGTGCGCGCTTTTCTACGGTGAATCCGTTTGCGCGGAAGTATTGCAGCTCTTTGTGTTCGGCTGGTATTGCGGGTGTGTATATCACGAGGCACTGTTTCGGGTCGCGGCAGGCGTGCGGTATCTCGTCTACGTTCTCCTCGTAGTGGAGGAGTGCGCCTTCGCGTTCAAGTTGCTTTGTGAGTTCTGAGGGTGTCTTGTCGTAGCCTGCCACTACCACGCCCTTGCGTATGAAGTAGCGTGCGATGGCGCTCATGCCGATGCCGCCTGCGCCTACGAAATAAACGGCTTTGATATCTTTGAGTTCCATTTCTGTTTCTTTATTTTTTGTTGGCGAGCTTGAGCACTTCGTCGGCAATGACGTCGGCAGAGTTGTGCTTGCCAAGTTTCTTTATGTTGGCTGTGAGCTGCGCGAGCTGCTCGGGGTCGTTCACGGTGTCGACGGCGAGCTGCAGCAGCGTTGCGGGTGCGTCGGCGTCCTTCACGTAGAGGGCTGCGTCCTTGTTGACGAGGGCGAGTGCGTTCTTCGTCTGGTGGTCTTCTGCCACATTGGGCGAGGGCACGAGTATGACGGGCTTGCCTATCAGACAGAACTCGCTGACTGAGCTTGCGCCGGCGCGGCTTATCACGAGGTCGGCTGCTTTGTACGCCGCTCCCATGTCGCCGATGAAGTCCATCACCTTAAGCATGGGCAGGGGCTTGTGTGCCTTGAGCTGCTCGGCTACGGCTGCGCTGTAGTATTTGCCGGTCTGCCAGATGAACTGCACGCCGCTTTTCTCTACGAGGTCGAGGTGCTGCAGCACGCTTTCGTTCACGGTGCGCGCTCCGAGGCTGCCGCCTACGAGGAGGATGGTCTTCTTAGCGGGGTCGAGACCGAAGCTGCGCAGGGCGTCTTCGCGCGAGACGGTGGTCTCGATGAGGTTCTGGCGCACGGGGTTGCCGGTGTTTATTATCTTCTCTGCTGGGAAGAAGCGCTCCATGCCGTCGTATGCCACGCATATCTTGCGCGCTTTTGCAGCAAGGTGCTTGTTGGTTACGCCGGCGTATGAGTTCTGCTCCTGTATGAGCGTGGGGATGCCCATCGAGCTGGCTGCGTCGAGCGTGGCTGCGCTGGCGTATCCGCCTACGCCGACCACTACGTCGGGCGCGAACTCGCGGATTGTCTTGCGCACCATTCGCTTGCTGCGCAGGAAGTCGAGCGCAACACCGATGTTACGGGGCGACCAAAGCGGGCGGATGAATCCTCTCACCGGTAGTCCTACTATCTCGTAGCCTGCGTCGGGCACACGCTGCATCTCCATACGTCCGAGGGCTCCAACGAAGAGTATCTTCGCGTTGGGGCACTTCGATTTAATTGCATTGGCTATTGATACGGCTGGGAAGATATGGCCTCCGGTGCCGCCGCCACTAACAATGACTCTTAATTCCTGTTCCATTTGCTCACATTTCTTTCAACTTACAAAATTAATCATTTTTTCTGATAATGTAGATTATTGTGCTTTTTTTATTACGCTTTTTTTAATTAATGTGCAACCGATTGCAACCTACACTCTGAGACCCTATTGCTTGAATGCGCAGAACGGACTTCAACGTACGTATAGAACAAAAAAATTCCCACAGCGCTGGAATGCAATTACCGATATGATGTAGTGTTGTTACATATATGCTGTAATTGCATTCCAGCGCTGCGGGAATTATACGTATGTTTTGCTTCTACTTTCCGATTCGAAGGCTTCAGCACTCTGAAAGCCTACGCTACGTTCGTGTCTGCTATTATCTCCTGCTTGCGCTGCGCCGATCGGCTCACGCTGAGTATCGCGCCGATATACACGCAGTTGATGATGGTCGCCGTACCACCCTTACTGATGAACGGCAGCGGCTGACCCGTCACCGGCACCAAGCCCACAGCCACACACATGTTGAACAGCGCCTGCGTCACGAGCAGCAGCGCCAGTCCCATGGCGAAGAACGCCGGGAAGTTGTTCTCGCAGCGGCTGGCTATGCGCCCCGTGCGGAACAGCAGTATGATGTAGAGCATAGCCACGCCCGTAGCGCCCAAGATGCCCATCTCCTCGATGATGATGGCGTAGATGAAGTCGCTGAACGCCTGCGACACGAAGTCGCGCTCCTCGGAGTTGCCCGGTCCCTTTCCCATGATGTTCGACGTAGCAATGGCGATGTTGGCGTGCGCCACCTGAGCGTCCTTGTCGAGGTCTACGTCCTTCGGCGCCACATCCTTGTGGGCGAGGAACTTGTTGATGCGCGATTTCCACGTGTCGAAGCGGTGGAACACCCTCTCTACAGTGCTTTTATCCTCCTTCTTCTGCTCTATAGTCTGCTCGGTAAGCGTCTGGTTAGCGGGCTTCTGCGCCTCCTCGTCGGTACCGAACGCCATGACGCAGCACACCAGGAGCGCCACAGCCAGCACCACGACGCCCAGAAGCGCACCCAACTGCCGCGCCGGAACACGCCCGAGCAGCATCATCATGAATATCACCAAGCAGAGCAGCATCGCCGTCGACAGATTCTCTACCATGATGAGCGGCACGATGGGGAGGCACACCATCAGGATATACCTGAAAGCCAGCTTGTCGGCGCCATTCTCCGTCTGCAACGCACTCAGTATCTGCGCCGTTGCCAGCACCATAGCGCCCTTCGCTATCTCCGACGGCTGAAACTGTAAGCCGAATATTACTATCCAGCGTTGCGCACCGTTGGTGGAGGCGCCAGCAACAGCCACCCATAGCAGCGTGACTACAGCGAAAAGCAGTACGAACGGCGTAGCCATCTTGAAGTATCTGCACTTCACGTTGAGCGTCACCACCATGCAGACTATTCCGATCACGATCAGCATGATATGCTTCAGCACCGGCGCCGTATAGCTGCTCGCCTTATACGTGAGCTGCGACGAAGCCGAATACACCTCGATGATGCTGACAAGGCACAGGAAGAAGAACACCATCCATATCACCTTGTCGCCTTTGAATATATTGCCTAATGTCTTGTTTATCATTGCTTGTTGCTATTTTATGTTGAGGTGTTGTTGTGGTGAGATGGTGAGATGTGTGGTGTAACATCTCAACACCTCAACACATTTCTCACCATCTCACCATCTCACCATCTCAACACCCTATTACAGCCCTCTCACCAGCTCCTTGAACTGCTCGCCTCTGTCCTCCATATTCTTGAAGAGGTCGAAGCTTGCGCAGCACGGACTGAGCAGCACGGTGTCGCCCGGCTCAGCCAGCTCGTAGCAAGCCGCCACGCAGTCCTTCATCGAGTGGGTATCGCGAATCTCCACGCCCACGTTGTCGAAGAAGTCGTGCAGCTTCTTGTTGTCGGCTCCGAGGAACACAAGCGCCTTGCACTTCTGCTTCACCAGATCGAGAATCTCGTTATAGTCGTTGCCCTTGTCCTTGCCGCCGATGATGAGGATGGTAGGCGTCTTCATGCTCTCAAGAGCATACCAGCAGGCGTCTACGTTCGTAGCCTTCGAGTCGTTGACATACTGCACGCCGCCTACCTTGCACACCTTCTCCAGACGATGCTCCACGCCCGGGAAGTCGCTCAGGCTCTGGCGTATCACGTCCTTCTTGATGCCCGTGATGTTGCCCGCGATGCCCGCAGCCAGCGAGTTGTATATGTTGTGCTTGCCCGTGAGCGACAGCTCCTCCTGCTCCATGTTGAACGGCGTAGGCTTCTCGATGGTATACTCGCCGTCCTCCATATAGCCGATAGAGCCTTTCTCCTTCAGCTCCGAGAACGGATACTGTATAGCCTTGATGTCGTACTTCTCCAGCTCGCGCTTGATGACCGGGTCGTCGTTCCAGTAGATGAACGAGTCCTTGTCGGTCTGGTTCTGTATGATGCGCATCTTCGCGTCCACGTAGTTCTGCATGCAGTAGTCGTAGCGGTCGAGATGGTCGGGCGTGATGTTCAGCAGGATGGCGATGTTGGCGTGGAAGTCGTACATGTTGTCGAGCTGGAACGAGCTAAGCTCTATGATGTAGTATTCGTGCGGATCCTCAGCCACCTGCAGCGCAAGCGAGCGTCCGATGTTGCCCGCCAAGCCCGCGTCGTAGCCTGCCGTCTTGAAGATATGATAGATGAGCGACGTCGTTGTCGTCTTGCCGTTCGAGCCGGTGATACAGATCATCTTCGAGTGGGTGTAGCGACCCGCAAACTCAATCTCGCTGATGATGTGTATGCCCTTCTCCATCGCAGCCTTCACCATCGGAGCCTCCTTCGGTATGCCCGGACTCTTGATGATTTCGTCGGCAGAGAGAATCTTCTCCTCGGTATGCTGACGCTCCTCCCACTCGATGGCGTGGTCGTCGAGCAGCTTCTTGTATTTATCTTTGATGGCAGACATGTCGCTAACGAACACGTCGAAACCTTCCTTCTTTGCCAACACTGCGGCACCGGCTCCACTCTCGCCGGCTCCAAGAATAACTATTCTTTTCATCTTGCCTATCTAATCTTTAATGTTATAATGGTCATAGCCGCCAGGATTATCGTCGTAATCCAAAAGCGAACCGTAATCTTCGACTCGTGGAATGCACCCTTCGGTCGAGTGATGAGATACTTGCAGTCGGGGTCGAGCTGCGAAGCCTGCGTGCGGAAGTTGTCGTGGATAGGCGTGCGCTTGAAGATGCGCTGCTTAACGCCGCGACGCTTGCCCAGCTTGTAGTAGTAGACCTGCAGTATGACGCTCAGACTCTCCACGAAGAAGATGCCACAGAGTATCGGCAGAAGCAGCTCCTTGTGGATGATTATCGCAGTAACGGCGATGATACCGCCGATTGTGAGCGAGCCGGTGTCGCCCATGAACACCTGAGCCGGATAGGCGTTGTACCAGAGGAAGCCTATCAGCGCACCCACAAAGGCGCAGAGGAACACCACAAGCTCCTGCGACTCCGGTATGTACATTATGTTAAGATAGCTCGCATACTCTATGTGCGAACTCACATACGCCAATATGCCCAACGCCACACCGATGATGGCGGAGTTGCCGGCACACATGCCGTCCATACCGTCGTTGAGGTTGGCGCCGTTGCTCACCGCTGTCACCACGATGATAGTCATTATCACGAACAATATCCAGCCTGCCGCAACGCGGTGCTCGCCGAAGATGCTCGTAATGCGCGAGTAGTCGAGGTTATGGCTCTTGACGAACGGGATGGTTGTCTTTAGCGACTTGTGCGCTTCGCTCTGATGCTTCACTACTATCTCCTGACCCTGACGCTCGTAAACGAGGTTCTCGTTCATCTTGACGTCTGGCGACGCCCACAGCACAAGACCCACTATCAGACCGATACCCACCTGACCTACTATCTTGTAGCGGCCCTTCAAGCCTTCCTTGTCGTGGCGGAATATCTTTATGAAGTCGTCCATGCCGCCCAGCACACCGAGCCACAGCGTGGTGACAATCATCAATATGAGGTAGATGTTGCGCAGGCGTCCGAGCAGAAGCACCGGCACAAGGATGGAGACGATGATGATGACGCCGCCCATCGACGGCACTCCTATCTTCTTCACACCGAACGGGTCGATGCTTGCGTCGCGCGCAGTCTCAGTAATCTGCTTGCGCTTGAGATACTTGATAAACTTCTCGCCGAACCATGCCGAGATAACGAGCGACAATATCAGCGCCAACAGCGAACGGAACGAAATGTAGCCCCACATGTGCGAGCCACTAATGCCGTATTCTTCGAGGAAACGAAAAAGATAATATAACATTTCTGAGTTTTGAATTTAAATTCTAAAAGCACTCACGTACCACTTCATGGTCGTCGAAGTGATGCTTCACACCCTTTACATCCTGATAGTTCTCATGTCCCTTGCCGGCTATGAGCACTACGTCGCCCTTCTTTGCCATCATGCAGGCGGTGCGTATAGCCTCGCGGCGGTCGACAATGGTTATCACCTTCTTCATCTGCTGCGCGTTGAGTCCGGCGAGCATGTCGTTGATGATGTCCTGCGGCTCCTCGAAGCGCGGGTTGTCGCTTGTGATAATCACGCGGTCGCTCTGCTTCACAGCCTCCTGCGCCATAAGCGGACGCTTTCCCTTGTCGCGGTTGCCGCCGGCTCCGCATACGGTGATTACCTCGCCCTTTCCGTCGAGCACCTCATGGATAGCGTTGAGCACGTTCTCAAGAGCATCCGGCGTGTGGGCATAGTCGACAACGGCGGTGTAGCCCTCCGGCGAGTGGATAGGTTCGAGACGTCCGCTCACGCTGTGCAGCGTACTCATCACGACGAGCACGTCTTCGGGCTTCTTGCCGAGCATAACTGCCGCGCCGTAGACAGCCAGCAGGTTGCTCACGTTGAACTTGCCGATGAACTGTACGCCTACTTCCCTGCCGTCAATCTCGAGATACATGCCCTCGAAGTGGCATTCTATTATGCGAGCCTTGAAGTCAGCCACGCTGCGTGTAGAGTAAGTCTTCACCTGAGCCTTAGTGTTCTGCACCATAATCATGCCGTTCTTGTCGTCGGCGTTGGTGATAGCGAAAGCTGTTTTGGGCAACATGTCGAAGAAAGCCTTCTTCGCGTTGCGGTAGTTCTCGAAAGTCTTGTGATAGTCGAGATGATCTCGTGTGAGATTGGTGAACAGACCGCCGGCGAAAGTGAGTCCGCCGATGCGCTTCTGCGCTATGGCGTGAGACGAGCACTCCATGAAGGCGTACTCGCAGCCTGCATCCACCATGCGGTGAAGCAGTTCGTTCAGCGCTATCGGGTCTGGCGTCGTGTGGTCTGCCGGCACAGCCTCGTCAACGATGTAGTTGCACACGGTAGAAAGCAGTCCGCACTTATGTCCCATCTTCGAGAACATATTATATAATAAGGTGGCGATAGTGGTTTTACCGTTCGTTCCGGTCACTCCTACGAGCTTCAGCTTAGTAGAAGGATTGCCGTGGAACGTTGTTGCCACCTCACCCACTACGTCTTCGGTGCTTGCCACCCGAACATAAGTTACGTTTTCGTCGGTTTGTTCTGGTATTTCCTCGCAGAGCACAGCCTTTGCGCCGAGCTCCACCGCCTTAGGTATGAACTTGTGTCCGTCTACCTGAGTGCCCTTCATTGCCACGAACAAATGTCCGTCCTTGATACGGCGAGAGTCGATGTTGACACCCGTCACTTCTACATCATCGCTGCCTTTAACAGCAAGAACGGTGATGTTCTTAAGCAATTCTTTAAGTTTCATATATCTTTGTTTTTTTATCCGAGTTTAAGCGAGCATACCATGCCCTTCTTTATCCTTTCTCCTGCGCCGATGCTCTGCTCCGTTACCTTTCCTCTGCCCGTGAGCCTAACCTTTACGCCTCTGCTCTCGATAAGAAAGACAGCGTCGCGAGCTCCCATGCCGTGAACGTCGGGCATTACCGACTTGTCGCCTTCGTTTACGCGTTTCAGCTGAATGACACTTCTGTCGCTCTCGTCGGCGCGTCCCCAGATGGGGTTTCCGTTGAGATAAGAGCCGTCCCAGTCTGTGCGCTGCTTCACGCCGAGATGCTCAAGCACATAGCTTGCAGCCAGCACATTGCCGCTCTTAACCTGCGGGATGAGAACAGAAAGCGAATCGCGGGCGTCAGAAGCCTCCAGCTTGAGGCTCTGCGCCATGATACCTTCTGCGATGTCGTGGAACACAACGCCGCTCATTCCGCCGCCCGAAGCCGGCAGACCCGACTTCTGTATGCAGACGATGCAGCTGTAGCGCGGCTCGTATGCGGGGAAGAAGCCGGCGAAAGACAGCAGATAGTTCATCTGTCCGCTCTTATAGCCGGCGGCTCCTTTCGAGATCTGAGCCGTTCCGGTCTTTCCTGCGACGAGGAACGAGGGCGAGCCGGCTTTCTTTCCGAGGCCCTGACTCACTACGTGTTCAAGTATCGTGGTTATCTTCTTTATCGTCGACTCCTTGGCTATCTGCTCACGCAGCACTACGGGGTCGAACTCTTTTATTACTACTCCGTCCTTCATCACAGCCTTCACGAAGCGCGGCGCAACCATCTTTCCGCCGTTGGCAATGGCGTTGTAGAAGGTAAGAGTGGAGATAGGCGGCACCTGCGTCTCGTAGCCGATGCTCATCCAGGGCAGAGTGGTCTTGCTCCAGTTGACATACTGCTTGCCTCGCGAGTCTTTCTTCGGCATTCGGATGCGTGCCGACGATGCACCTTGCAGCGGAATGTGCAGGTCGTCGGCGAGTCCGAGGCGGTATATTCCCTGCACGAACTTCTCTGGTGTGTTGTGATAGTGGTCGTCGATGATGCGGCTGACTCCGATGTTTGAGCTCACCATGAGCGTCTGCGGCAGAGTGAGCATGCCGTAGCCGCCGCGTCGCCAGTTGTGGTCCTTCATTTCTCTGCCATACATCGGCCAAACGCCGCCGGCAGTCTCCACGCGGTAGGTTGTGTCGACCACTCCGTCGTCGAGCGCCACCATTATGCTTGCGGTTTTGAACACCGAACCCGGTTCGAGCAAGTCGCTTATAGCGTGGTTCTTTATCTCGTGATAGTCGTCATCGTCACACTTCGTCATGTTGACGATGGCTTTGATGTCGCCAGTCTTAACCTCCATCACGATAGCCACGCCCACATTGGCGTTGATGAGTCGCAGCTCCTTGAGCAGCGCGCGTTCGGCGAGGTCCTGCATCGACACGTCGATAGTAGTGACGATGTCGGCGCCGTTCTCCGGCGGCGTATCCGTGATGTCGAGATATCTGTTCAGCACCTTGCGTCTGTGCCGTATGCCCTCTACGCCTCTAAGGAGCGAGTCGTACGAGAGTTCGAGTCCGCATTGTGCGGTATCCTTCGCGCCGAACATCTTTCCGATGGTGCGGCCTGCGAGTGAACCGTACGCCAGTCTGCGAGCGTTATGCTCCTCCCAGTGGAAACCGCCCTGATTGGTTTTCAGACGGAACACGGGCAGACGCCTCACTTCTGAGAACGTGCTGTAGTTGATGCGTCGGTTCCACACGGGCCAATGGCGCTTGTTCTTCTCGAAGCCCTCCATGAGATGCTTCTTGAACTCAGCCGCCGTGCGGTCGGGGAAGATAGCGTTGAGCCCCTGGCAGATAGAATCGATTTTCTCGCAGAAGAGCGTGTCCTTCTTCGCTTCGCGCAGCGCCTTGAAGTCCATGTATATGTTATACTGCGGCAGCGACGACGCCATGAGTTGTCCGTCGCAGCTCAGTATGTTTCCGCGCATAGGCTGCGTCTTTAGGCTGTCTACCTTCACGCGGTCTGCCACTTCCTCCCAGTATGCGCGCTTTGCCGTCATGATATACAGCGTCTTTCCCAGCACGCTTATAGCCACCAGCGTCATTATGACGGCAATGAACGCATAACGTGGCATTACTTTCTTGCTATCAAACTTGCTCATTTCTCTTCTTGATTAGGAATGGTTATAATATACGGTGGCTGCGTAGGTATGTGCAGCGTGCTGTCCTTGTCGTTGTGCAGGCGTTCGAGCACCTTGCTCTCGCGAGTCTGCTGCGTGAGGTCGCTCGAACTTGAGAGTGCTCTGTACTTTGCATCCTCCAGCTCGCTCTGCAGATTGTCTATCTTGATGAGGTTCTGCTGACACTTGTATCGGTTCGAGATATAGACGATGATGAACAGCGTTATTAACACTATCACCCATATCTGCTGTCGCAGGAACTGCGTGTTGAGCATTTCGCCACCGAGAATCTTTCCCAGCGTCACGTTCTTCGTCAGCGGCAGTTCGTCTTCTATGGCTTGCTGTCGTATGATTGTGCGCAGCGACGGTGCGCTGTCTTCCTCGTCGTCCGCCGTTTCTGGTGCGGTCGCTGTCTTTGTTTGCGCTGTCGGTTTGTCGGCCGCAGGCTCTGCTGCAGCAGCCGTAGGCTCAGCGGCTGCAGCCGTTTCGCCAGTCGTCTGTTCGCCCTTAGCGTTGTCTTCTGTGTTGGTCACATCCACCTTTATGGCGTCTGTTATGGGGTTATCTTCTTTCATTGTCTCATTTCTTTTCAGCTATTCTTAGTTTTGCGCTGCGGCTGCGTGGGTTTTCTTCTTGTTCTTGTTCCGAGGGCAGTATCACCTTGTTGTTGACGAGGCGGAACGGCGTCTCGATACGTCCGAAGAAGTCCTGCTGCACCTTTCCCTCCACGTTGCCCGACTTCATGATGTTCTTCACCATGCGGTCTTCGAGCGAGTGGTAGGTTATCACCGAGAGTCGTCCGCCGGGGGCGAGCAGTTCGGTAGCTGCGAGCAGCATCTCGCGCAGCGCATCCATTTCGTGGTTCACTTCAATACGCAATGCCTGAAAGAGTCGCGCCATGTCTTTTTTCTCTCGCTCGCGCTTGAAAAAAGGCTCCACGGCAGTCAGAAAATCCTTCGTTGTCTTTATCTCCGCCTGCTGACGTGCCTTGACGAGCGCCGCGGCTATGCGTCGCGAGTTCTTCAGTTCGCCGTAGATGTAGAAGATGTCGGCGAGTTGTTCTTCGTCGTACGTGTTCACTATCTCGGCAGCGGTGCGTCCGGCGCGCTTGTTCATGCGCATGTCGAGCGGCGCGTCGAAGCGGAACGAGAATCCGCGTTCGGCGTCGTCGAAGTGGTGCGACGACACGCCGAGGTCGGCGAGCAGTCCGTCGATGTGTTCCACGCCGTAGTAGCGCATCCAGTTCTTCAGATAGCGGAAGTTGCTGCGCACGAACGTGAAGCTGTCGCCGGCGTCGGGAATGTTGCGCTCGGCGTCGGCGTCCTGGTCGAAACTGTAGAGGTGTGCGCCGTCGGTGAGCCGCGAGAGTATCTCGCGCGAGTGTCCTCCGCCACCGAAGGTGACATCTACGTAAACGCCGCCCGGCTTGATGTCGAGTCCGTCAACGCTCTCGCCGAGAAGCACCGGTACATGATATGTTGTTGCTGTTGTAGGATTGTCAGTGTTGTTCTTATACATTATATATGCGTATTTGGGTGTAAAGGTACACAAAAATTCGCACACATGGTTACAAATCTTTATCAATTTTGTTTAAATACGACATTTCTTGTACGAAATTGTTCGTATGTAAAAAAGATGTAGTATTTTTGCACCAAATATCGAAAAAGTAACAGATATTTCGGGTATATGAACGAGATAACAGAAAAGACAATAGACATCGAAAAGATACTGCGCAGCAAGATGGGCAGCAAGGCGCGCTACGTGCCCGGACTGCTCGTCGGATGGCTCAAGAAAATCATCCACCAGGACCAGGTGAATGCGTTTATCTGGGAGCACCGCAACGAGAGCGGCGTAGAGTGGCTGGAGTCTACCGTGCGCTATCTGAAGATGGACATACGCATCATCGGCAAGGAGAACCTTCCGCCGAAAGACGACGGCAAACTATACACGTTCGTGTCCAACCATCCGCTGGGCGGACAGGACGGCGTGGCGCTCGGCTCAATCATCGGACGCCACTACGACGGACGCTTCCGCTACCTCGTCAACGACTTGCTGATGAATCTGCCGGGCTTGGCGCCGGTGTGCATCGGCATCAACAAGACCGGTCGGCAGGGACGCGACTTCCCGCGCATGGTTGAGGCGGGCTTCAAGAGCGACAACCACATGCTTATGTTCCCCGCCGGACTGAACAGTCGCAAGCAGAAGGATGGCTCGATACACGACCTGCCGTGGAAGAAGACGTTCATAACGAAGAGCGTGGAGTGCCACCGCGACGTGGTGCCCATCTATTTCAGCGGACGCAACTCGGAGCGCTTCTACCGCATCGCCAAGTTCAGCGACCGCTGGCTGCCGTTCAACCTCGCCATGATATTCCTCGTCGACGAGATGTACCGCAACGTGGGCAAACACTTCGACATATACATCGGAAAGCCTATACCCTGGCAGACGTTCGACAAGAGCCGCACGCCGTACGAGTGGGCACAGTGGGTGCAGCAGGAGGTGTACAAGCTAAGCCCCTCCCAACCCTCCCCGTCGGGGAGGGCTTAAGAATGCCCAAAAGGCTTAAGAAGGCTTAGTTAGCAAAGGCCTAAGAATGCTTAGAAAGGCTTAAGAAGGCTTAGAAAGGCTTAGTTAGCAAAGGCCTAAGAAGGCTTAAGAAGGCTTAGAAAGGCCTAAGCCCCCCAAAAAAGAGCGCCCCCCAACAACCACCCCAACCAGAAGAGAAAGCAAGAAAAAACAACACACAAATGGAAGAACCAATCATTGAACCGGTAAGCAAAGAGCTGCTCAAGAGCGAACTCACGCCCGAGCGCCAGCTCCGCATGACCAACAAGAGCAACAACGAGATATACATCATCACGGCACACAACGCGCCGAACGTGATGCGCGAGATAGGCCGACTGCGCGAGATAGCATTCCGCGAAGCGGGCGGCGGCACCGGCAAGCCGATGGACATCGACGAGTTCGACACCTGCGCGAACTGCTACAAGCAGCTCATCGTGTGGAACCCCGAGGCGGAGGAGATAATCGGCGGATACCGATACTTGCTCGGCACCGACTGGGAGCTCGACGAGAACCGCCAGCCGAAGCTCGCCACAAGCCACATGTTCCACTTCTCCGACAAGTTCATCGACGACTATATGCCCTACACTATCGAGCTGGGCCGCTCGTTCGTGACGCTCGAATACCAGAGCACACGACGCGGAGCGAAAAGCCTCTTCGCGCTCGACAACCTGTGGGACGGTCTCGGCGCACTCACCGTCATCAAGCCTAACGTGAAGTATTTCTTCGGCAAGATGACTATGTACCCGTCGTACATACGCCGCGGCCGCGACATGATTCTCTACTTCCTAAAGAAGCACTTCGACGACAAGGACAACCTCATCCTGCCACTCCATCCGCTGAAGATAGAGACACCGGAGGAGGAGCTTGCGGCGCTGTTCTGCGAGGACGACTTCAAGAAGGATTATCTCATACTCAACCGCGAGATTCGTGCGCTGGGCTATAACATCCCGCCGCTCGTGAACGCTTACATGTCGCTCTCGCCCACCATGAAGCTCTTCGGCACCGCCATCAACTACGGCTTCGGCGACGTCGAGGAGACGGGCATCCTCATCGCCGTGGACGAGATTCTCGAAAGCAAGCGCGTGCGCCATATCGACTCGTTCATCAAGGAGCACCCCGAAGCGCTCAAGATCACCAGCGGCGCCAACAACGTCATCTACAAAGAACGCGCATAGGAGGGTACGGCATCCCTGCCTACCCCACGCAGCCTGCTGCTGCGATGTACTCCCACAGAATACGCCGAATTCACAGAAGCTTCTGCTGAGAGATTCTCCCACAGATTTCACGGAATTACACAGAACCTTCTGCTGAGATATACTCCCACAGATTTCACAGAATTACACAGATGTTTTAGGCTAAGACTTCTGCGTGCTCTGTGAAATCTATGGGATTTTTTTTGCACCATACTTCTGTGAATTCTGTGAATTCTGTGGGAGACACTACGCACCCTGACAATCTGTGTAAATCTGTGAAATCTGTGGGAGAACATCTCAGCAGAGTGAAATCCATGGAAGCTCTCCGCATTGGCATACTTTTTGCCAAGACGATATTTGTCGTTTTTGACCCTCCATATTTCGCGAAAAATCAAAAACAAAATCCGTTGTCAGTTTTTCGCGAGTTTTGAGCACGTTCGGAGTGTGCAAGCATAAACACATGGCGCACAACGCCTTACGGCATTAAGCGCCAAAGTGTGCAGTTTTCGCTTCAGCAAAACCAAACTTTTCGTGAGACTTTACCATGTAAAAGCATAGCTCTTACCATGTAAAAGCATAGCTATTACCGTGTAAAAGCATAGCTATTACCATGTAAAGTCTCACGAAAAGTTTGGTTTTTCTATGTTTTTCCACTAAAAACCCTCAGATTTTATTGCCTTTCGTCCTGCTTTCGCCTTTTTAAACCTAAAAACACGCCTTCCATTTCTCCAGAATGAACTTTTTCGCTGCACTCACTTGTACAATATTTGCATGGGGTTTGGCGGAGGGTTCCAAAGTTTTTTTGAGAAATTTTCAGAGTGCAGAAGTCAGCTCCCACAGAACACGCAGAAAGCGGATTTATCGTTGGCAGTGGAAATATGCCGCACAATTCGCCCTATTACATATTTTAACAATGCTTTATTGTCTATCTTAAGACATTTGTCTATATTTGCAATTGTCAAGAAGACTCAAACAACCAAATACTAATATTTTTTAAACTTTTTATTATGAAAACCCAAATCCCCCCGATTGCTCGCCTGTTAATTGCTATATTTATGTGCCTGACCATCTGTGGTAGCCATGCATTTGCCCAAGAATCGTATGCCGTGTTCGACGAAGCCACAAACACGCTAACATTCAAGCACGACACCAACAAACCCGATGGAGCGTTTGCGCTGAATGAGGGCAGAAATGCCCCAGGTTGGTATAAACCCGATTACTATGGAGACAATACAAGTATCATCAAAAAAATTATCTTCGATGCCTCATTTGCCAACGCACGCCCAACGAGTTGCTACGAATGGTTCTGTGGTTGCACACACTTAACGATAATAGAGGGTATTGAATATCTGAACACTACGAACGTGACGGACATGAGTGACATGTTCGCTACCTGTTCTAGACTCACAACACTCGATGTATCACATTTTGACACACAGAACGTGACGAACATGAGCAGCATGTTCAGTGACTGTGGGGAACTCACAACACTTGATGTCTCAAAATTCAACACACAAAATGTGACGGACATGAGTTGGATGTTCAGTGACTGTTATACTCTCACAACACTCGATTTATCAAATTTCGACACTAAGAACGTACAGAACATGGGTGACATGTTCGATGGATGTACAGCTCTCACAACACTCGATGTATCACATTTTGACACACAGAACGTGACGAACATGATCGGCATATTCTATGCTTGTCATGCTCTCACAACACTCGATGTATCAAATTTCGACACTAAGAACGTGAAGGACATGGGTGGCATGTTCTGTAGCTGTTCTGCTCTCACAACACTCGACCTTTCAAATTTCGATACTAAAAACGTGACGAACTTGAACAGCATATTCTGTAGCTGTTCTGCTCTCACAACACTCGACCTTTCAAATTTTGACACTGAGAACGCAACGAACATGGGCTGGGTGTTCCAAGACTGCTCTGCTCTCACAACCATCTATGCAAGCGACAAGTACGTGACAACAACATGTAAGGTAGACTTTGATATGTTTCTAGGCTGCGCTAATCTTGTGGGTGCCGTGCCCTACGACGCAAGCAAGGTGGGCAAGGAAATGGCGAACTACACCACTGGCTATTTCACATATAAAGCTCCTACGGGTATTGATGCGCCGACGGTGTCGGACAACACCGCAGCGGAGTATTACGACCTGCAGGGCCGCCGTCTGAACGCACCACAAAAGGGTGTGAACATCGTGAAGCGTGGCAAGAAAACAACAAAGATGCTCGTGAAATAGCGGACTGCCCCGGCTGGGAGATGCAGTGAGATGCTGGTAGATAGCTGGTAGATAAAACAGCTATCTACCAGCCTTCAACTCACTACCTAACAACGCGTTACACGCCTGCTGGAAGATATGGTAGATTTTTCGCACTAATTAAGTTATGACACAAAATTCAGCAATTAATAGCTAACGATGCAAATCGTAGGAGGGTATGCATCCCTGCCGCACCCACACAGCCTGTTACACAAATTAAAGCACCGCTGCTTGCGTTTATCTAAACGCGGATTAAACGGATTAAGCGGATTCGTTGGCGGCGAAAATCATCGATTAGCCGTAGCGGCGGTATCCTGCCGCCGCAGCAAGCTGCATTGCTAATCATTACTATCAGACTTGGTGCTGCGGAGGCCGGAGACCTCCGCTACGGATGGACGCACCCAAAAATCCGTTTAATCCGATAAATCCGTTGTTGATTCTACGCACCCAAACCATCTGTGTGTGAGTGAAATCCGTGGGAGAACACCGCTGCTTACGTTATTTTAACAACGGATTTATCGGATTAAACGGATTCACTTGCTGCGTAGTTTTCGGATTAAACGGATTCGTTGGCGGCGAAAATCATCGATTAGCCGTAGCGGCGGTATCCTGCCGCCGCAGCAAGCTGCATTGCTAATCATTACTATCAGACTTGGTGCTGCGGAGGCCAGAGACCTCCGCTACGGATGGACGCACCCAAAATCCGCTTAATCCGATTAATCCGTTGTTGATTCTACGCACCCTAACCATCTGTGTAATTCTGTGAAATCCGTGGGAGAACATCTCAGCAGAAGGTCGCTGCTTGCGTTATGTAAACAACGGATTAAGCGGATTAAACGGATTCGTTGGCGGCGTAATTATCGGATTAAACAGAGGCTACGTGGGTACGGCAGGGATGCCGCACCCTCCTACAATAGCATCCATGGAATATGCGGGAGGACATCGCCGAAGCAGAACAAATCGACCAGTCACACGGAAAATATCATAGAAAAAACGACCAACCTGTCAGAAATTATTCGTAACTTTGCAGCGTCTATTGTAGAATCAAAGCTACTTGAATTTTTGCAACACTGAAGCAAGCTGACTCTACAACATGACAAGGCGTGGAATGACAGACTATACTTCAAGAACTAACTACTATCTTCTGTTACACAGGCTACTTTATTATTTATTACTAACTAAAAGTGTTGCAAAACCAAAGACAATGAGTATTCGTTATCTTCTTTCATTGGCGCTTTTCGCTGCTGCTGGGGGGGTATCTTCAGCATGGGCACAGACCAGTGACATCACTGCCTCGGCGAATGTAAACAACCCCGAGAGAGTGTACACCATCAGCAACTGCAACGGGCTGACGATGACACCGCACACCTCGCCTACACAAAAGAGCGAGAACGCAGGCAAGTTCGCTTTCTATGCCACAAGCACAGAAGGCCAGTATCTCATCTACAACGTCGACAGCAAGGTGTGGGTCTCTTACGACCAGGCTTACAGCTACAGCAACGGTCCGAGCAAGGCTAAGCTCATCAGCGACAAGGCGAGCGCTCAGCCGTGGAAGGCTAACAAGACAACCGCGCAGAACGGCTCGGCTGCCTACGAGTTCCAGCCAATCACCTCTACCGGCAAGGCTGACAAGTACATGAACTGGCACGGCGGCGTCGTCTTCAACCCGCTCGACAACAAGACCATCACCGTGGGCCTGTGGCAGGACAACGGCAAGAAGGACAACGGCAGCGCATGGGTGCTGCATGAGATGGTGTCGAACACGTACACCGTTAGCGGTGCAAGCGTCACAATCAACGGCAAGACATACAACGACGGCGAGACTATCACCGTAAGCGGTTCGCTGCTGCCGAGCGACGTCACCGCTCCCGAGAAGGAAGGCAAGTTCGCCACCGTACAGATCGACCCCGAGACAAAGACCATCACCGTAGCATACTACGACCTGCCCACACTCGAGGACAGCGAGCCGTACACCAACGCATGGCTCTATCCTATTCAGCAGGACAAGGTGGGCGACGCGTCTGCATGGCAGGAGAACAACGTATACACATTGGGCAACAACGTGCTCCAGGCAAGCTTCCTCAACACCGAGAAGGCTATCTACTTCCTCGGCTCTAAGGCTATGAACCTCGTGGCTGGCACTGAGCCTTTCTACGTGAACTTCGGTTCGGGCGTGAGCGTGGCAGCAAGCCAGATGACTCTCGGAAAGGTAGAGCTGGTAGACCTCGCTGCCGAGCCGAACGCCATCCGCGGCGCCAAGCACTATGCCGGCAAGGCTCTGCAGGCTAACTACACATACTCGTACAACGGACAGCAGATCAGCATCGTATGGCGCGCCGTGCTGCGCTCGGGCAGCCACTACCTGCGCACCGAGATGGAGCTCACCGGCGTAGACGACGTGGATATGTTCAGCATCATACCGATGTCGTACAAGGTGGACACCAAGGCTGCTGGCAGCAAGCCGAGCGCTATCGGCAACACACGCGGACAGGTGGTTCTGAACGACAAGATATTCGCTGGTCTTGAGACTCCTACCGCTTTCAACACCGTAGAAGACGTGGCTAACACCGACTACTCTGTAATTCAGGGTATGTGGAGCCGCCACACCACTCTGAAGAAGGGCGACACATGGAAGGTGTCTGCCGTTGTGGGCCTCATCGCGCAGGACGGCAAGCAAAGCTCGAAGAACATCCGCGAGACACAGAAGCGCCGTTCGTTCCTGGCTTACTCTGAGCGCGAGCGTGCAGTGCCTTGGCGTGCCAACCCCTGCTACATCAGCTGGTATGAGCTTAACATCGACCGCAACAACGCTGCTCCTGGCAGAGAATACACAAACATGACTGCCGACGGCGTGCTCGACGTATTGGCACACTGGAAGAGCAGCCTCTGGGACCGCTACAACGTGGCTCCGAAGAACTTCGTAATCGACGACGGATGGGACAACTACGGCACATGGACATTCCATAGCGGTTTCCCAAGAGAGATGCGCGACATTGCTTCGCAGGCTGCCGACATGGGCGCAAGCGTAGGTGCTTGGCTCGGTCCGGTAGGCGGCTACGGACAGAGCGGCGAATATCGTCGCAACTACTGGAAGAACAACGGCGGCATGCAGCTCTCTAACCCTAAATACTACGACACATTCCTCGCAGCAGCAACAAACCTCGTGAAGAACCAGCACGACGAGAACGGCAAGGGCTCGTTCGGCTTCTTCAAGTTCGACGGCATCTCTGCACAGGGTACAGCCGTTGGTCCCGACCCGGGCGACACCGGCAACGAGAACGCTGAGGGCATCATCCGTATGGAGCAGTACATCCGCGATAACCTCAAGGAGGACATCTTCTTCAACACTACTGTAGGCACATGGGCTTCGCCGTTCTGGTACAAGATCACCGACGCCACATGGCGTCAGGACGCCGACTGGAAGAAGATCGGCACCAACCCGAACGACCGCGAGGCATGGATCACATATCGCGACATGCAGGTATATAACATCTACGTTACCGACTCTCCGCTCTGCCCGATCAACACGCTGATGACTCACGGCTTCATCCTCACCGAGCACGGCGACGTGAGCAAGAACATGAACTACGAGAACGCTCTCAACGAGCTGCGCTGCGCATTCGCTTGCGGTAGCGGCATGGTAGAGCTCTACAACGACTATAAGCTCATGGACAACATCAACAACGGCAAGCTGTGGTCTGACCTCGCCGACCTCATCAAGTGGCAGAAGGACAACGCTGACGTGCTGATGGACGCTCACTGGGTAGGTGGCAATCCGTGGAACGGCTACAGCCACGAGATATACGGCTGGGCAGCATGGAACGGCAAGAAGTCGACACTCACCCTGCGCAACGGCGACACAAAGGCGAAGTCAATCACTCTCACTCTGCGTGAGGCTCTGGAGATTCCGACTAACATCTCTGGCAAGATCGTCCTCACAAAGCCGTTCGACGACCAGGCAGCTCTGGAGGGTCTCACCGAGGGCGAGGCTATCGACATCGACCAGCAGCTCACACTCACTCTGCCTGCTAACAGCGTGTTCATGTTCGGCGGCGTAGATGCCGACCCGTCTTCTGCCATCAATGGCGTTGTGAACAACAAGAATGAAAAAAAAACGCTCGCCGACACCACTCTTTACGACCTGAGCGGTCGCAAAGCCACAAGCAAGCACGGCGTGCTCGTAAGTAACAACAAGAAATTCATAGTACGCTAAGTCTGACACTCGGACAAGCATATAATAAAGACAAAGAGGAGCCTCGGCAAACACCGAGACTCCTCTTTTTTGTTTTAAACGTACCATCCAGGGGGTGCAGCTGTCTCAGCTGCATCAACAAAGCTGATGACATTCATTTGTTGCCGGTTGGTGCACTTGAGACAAGTGCACCCCCTTGAAGACACCCAAAAAATCCGTTTAATCCGATAAATCCGTTGTTGATTCTACGCACCCTAACAATCTGTGTGCATCTGTGAAATCCGTGGGAGAACACCGCAGCAGAAAACAGCGTGGAGGGTGGTCAAAACTACAAAATAGAGACAGAGGGCACTGTTTGCTCGGTCGGTGCACTTGAGACAAGTGCACCCCCTTAGAGTGCACCCCCTTGAAGGCACCCTAACAATCTGTGTGCATCTGTGAAATCCGTGGGAGTATATCGCAGCAGAAGACAGCGTGGGTACGACTGGGGATGCCGCACCCTATACGATCGGCAGCGAGATGCCCTGTATCTTCTGATAGATATCGAGCGCGAAGATGTCGGTCATGCCCGAGATGAAGTCGATGACAGCCATGACACGCGTCTCGAAATCGTCGCTGTTGATATCGTACTGACTGCTGAAGCGCTTGCGCAACTGCTCCGAGTGGAACTTGCCGGGCTCGGTGGCAGCCTCGATGAGCGTATCCATCAGCGTCTCCATAATCTTATAACCCGACAACTCCACGTCGAGCACCGGCTTAGAGTTGTAGATGCGCTGCACGCTCACCTCGATGCAATGGCGGTAGGCGGCGCTCACGAGCGGAGACACATGGTCGATGAGCGAGCCCTGCAGCTTGCCTTCAAGAATCTCCAGTTCGTGCTGCACGAACGCCTTCGCACACTCGCTCTCGAGCAGTCCGATGGCGCAAGCACGCATATACACAATCTTCTCGTTGTTGTCGGTGATGCCCTCCTCGTCGATGCGATTGAGGATATGGCGGCGCGCGTCATCGCCGAAGAAGCCCAGCAGCAGACCGCTTGCCTCGTCGTAGGAGAGGATGCGCAGCTTGTGAGCGTCCTCTATGTCCATTATCTCGTAGCAGATGTCGTCGGCAGCCTCAACGAGGTAGACCAGCGGATGGCGTGCATAGCGCAGCGGTTCGCCCTCAGCCGAGAGGTGCAGCATGCCAAGGTCGTCGGCGATGCGCTGGAACGCCTCCTGCTCGAAGCAGAAGAAGCCGAACTTGCCCTTCTTGCCGGCGCACTCGCTCGAGTAAGGATACTTCACGATGGAAGCCAGCGTAGAGTAAGTCATCACGAAGCCGCCGTCGCGGCGTCCGTGGAAGCGGTGCGTGAGCAGTCGGAAGGCGTTGGCGTTGCCCTCGAAGTGCGTGAGGTCATCCCACATCTGCGCCGACACACGCTCCTTCAGCGCCAGTCCCCTACCCTCGCGAAAGAACGCCTGTATAGCCTTCTCGCCGGAGTGACCGAACGGCGGATTGCCCATGTCGTGCGCCAGACACGCCGTGCTCACGATGGTGCCAAGCTCCTCGAAGAGCGTACCAGAGAGTTCGGGACGAACACGCTTCAAGGCTCGCGCCACGTCGTTGCCAAGCGACATGCCCACACTCGCCACTTCGAGCGAGTGAGTCAGTCGGTTGTGCACGAAGATGCTGCCCGGCAGCGGGAACACCTGTGTCTTGTTCTGCATGCGGCGGAAGGGCGCCGAGAAGATAAGGCGGTCGTAGTCGCGCTTGAACTCCGAGCGGTCGTCGTGGCGCTCAGGGTGGCGCAGCTCCTGTCCGAGACGCTTGTTAGATATGAGTTGTTGCCAGTTCATTGCCATAGTGGTTTTGTTTTATCGTTTATAGCACAAAATTAAAACTATTATTCCGAATAGACAAGAAGATTGCGCAGTCGGCGTCGCCATTTCCAGTTTTTTAATACTCCAAAACGGCGTTATCTCGTTATAATTAAGTACTTTTGCAGTTTGAAACATTACGTCTTAAACTTAAATAGAAACACATAATGGTAAAGATAAAGATAGTGAACCGCGGAACGCAGCAGCTTCCGGCGTACGCCACACCGCAGAGCGCAGGCATGGATCTGCGTGCCAACATCACCGAGCCCATCACCCTGCAGCCTATGGAGCGCCGCATCATCCCCACCGGACTGCACATTGCGCTGCCCGAGGGCTACGAGGCGCAGGTACGCCCCCGTTCGGGTCTGGCCTTCAAGCACGGCATCACCGTGCTCAACTCGCCCGGCACCATCGACGCCGACTATCGTGGCGAGCTGGGCGTGCTGCTCATCAACCTCTCTACCGAGCCTTTCGTGATTGAAGCCGGCGAGCGCATCGCACAGATGGTAATCGCGCGCCACGAGCAGGGCGAGTTCTGCCTCGTTGAGGAGCTCGACGAGACCGAGCGCGGCGAGGGCGGATACGGACATACCGGAGTGAAGTAAGCCTCCTACGGTTAGCCCTCCATCGGCAACTCACTCCCAAACAATAAAAGAAGAAGAAAAATGAAGAAAATCATACTCTTTGCGATAGCCTTGGCAGCCATCGCCCCTCTCTTCGCAATAGGAGGAGCGCGCACGGGAGCAGCAGTAGACCAGAAGTGCGACACGATGAGCATCTCAGCCGACTCGCTGCTGAAGGAGACGCCACTCTTCGACCGACTCTATCTCGACGCCGTGTGCCGACAGATAGACAGCGACTCCACAGCCTTCGACCTGCTCGAGCAGTGCCGCAAGATGCGACCCGACGCCGCCGAGGTCTACTACTCGCAGGCTATAGCATACGCCAAACGCGGCAACGACTCGCTTTCCATCGAGTATATGCGCCGAGCTGCCGAGCTGCAGCCCGACAACGACAACTATCTGGAGAACGTAGCCGAGACATACATACACCAACGTGAGTACGACCGCGCCATCGAAGCCTACGAACAGCTCTACGCCCACCACCGCGACCGCAGCGACGTGCTCGAGATTCTGGTTCGCCTTTACGATGCGAAGAAAGACTATGCGAAGATGCTCTCCACCGTAGACCGCATGGAGCAGGCAGACGGACCGAGCGAGGACATCTCGTTCATGCGCATGGGCATCTACGAGCAGCAGGGCGACAAGAAGAACGCCTACCGCATACTGAAAGCGCTCACCGACGACCATCCCAACGAACCCTCGTACAAGGTGATGCTCGGCAACTGGCTCATGCAGCACGACCGCAAGAACGAGGCGTTCAAGTGGTTCGAGAGTGCGCTGCAGGACGACAAGCAGAACGAGTTCGCACTGAACTCGCTCTACGACTACTACCGCAACACGGGCGACGACGCAAAGGCACGACAGTTGCGCGACGACATACTGTTCAGCAAGCAGACCGACATAAAGACAAAGCTGTCTATGCTGCAGCAGGCCATTCGCGAGAACGAGCAGGAGCAGGGCGGCGACTCGACCATCGTGCTCGACATCTTCGACCGCGTGATGCGCACAGCGCCGCACAACGCCGACCTGTCTAACCTCAAGGCTGTGTACATGCGTCTGAAGAAGATGCCGCAGGACAGCATCAACGCCGCATACGCTCACACGCTCTCCTTCGAGCCCGACAACCTGTCGGCACGACTCACGCTGACGCAGAACTTGTGGGAGGAGAAGAAGTGGAACGAGGTGGTCGACCTCTGCGACAAAGGCATACAATACACACCCGAGGAGCTTATGTTCTACTACTTTATGGGACTCGCCTACGTGCAGCAGGACAAGGACGCTGAGGCTTACGACGCTTTCAAACGCGGACTCAGCGCCGTCGACCTCAGCAACGCCGACGAGACACAGCGCACTATGGCGTCCGACATGTACGGACTCATCGGCGACATCAGCTACAGCAACGGCAAGTACGACGAGGCGTTCGGCGCATACGAGGAGGCGCTGAAGATGAAGGCTGACAACGTGCAGGTGCTCAACAACTACGCCTACTATCTCTCGATGCAGAACACACGCCTCGACAGCGCGGCAGAGATGAGTCTGAAGACGCTGAAGGAGGAACCTACGAACGCCACATTCCTCGACACCTACGCCTGGATCCTGTTCCTGCAGAAGCGCTACGACGAGGCGAAGGCGTACATCGACCTCACTCTCGCCAACGACAAGGACCCGAGCAACGTGCTCTGGGAACACGCCGGCGACATCTATCTGATGACGGGCGACAAGCAGAAAGCCGTAGAATACTGGCAAAAGGCGATTGAGAGCGGAGGCGACAAGGCTCAGCTCGAACGCAAGATAAAGACACGCAAGCTGAAGTAGTGCACCGACGCTGCCGCGGCATGCAACCACCCGAATAAAACAGAAAAACCCACGAAACGAAACAGAAAACAATAATAAGATGAAGAAGATATTAAGATACGCCCCGATAGCCATGGCTATGCTGCTCATGGCTTCATGTGCGAGCAAGAAGACCATCACCGACGGCACAAAACTGCCCTCGCTGCCACACGCACAGACCGAGAAGTCGGCTGAGAAGCAGTCGCTGCAGTTCGTGCAGCGCATTGCCGACAACAACGCCACCACAGCGAACATACTCGCCAGTGGCGACTTCACGCTGAGGACTGGCAGCAAGGAGATTACGGTGCCCGCTAAGCTCAGCATGCGCAAGGACGAGTGCATACGCATCCAGCTGCTCATGCCTATCCTGCGCAGCGAACTCGCCCGCATCGAGTTCACGCCCGACTATGTACTGCTCATCGACCGCTACCATAAGGAGTACATAAAGGCCTCGTATTCGGAGGTGAGCTTCCTCGCCAACAACGGCATCTCGTTCTACAGCCTGCAGTCGCTGTTCTGGAACCAGCTCACGGCGCCCGGCGCCAAGCACCTGTCTGCCGCCGACCTGAAGAAGTTCGCAGCAGACATAACTGCCACAGGTTCGCGTGTGCCTGTGTCGCTCTCAAGCGGCAACATGACATTCAAGTGGAGCGTAGACGCAGCCACAGCGCTCATCAAGAACGCCGACATCTCGTATCGCAGCGCTGCGCACGGCACATCGTCGCTCGCCTGGAGCTACGACGACTTCAAGACCGTAGGCACAAAGAAGTTCCCGATGACGCAGCAGTTCGGCTTCAACACCAACTACGGCGGCAAGAACCATGCAGCGCAGGTGACGCTGCAGATGTCAGCACCGAAGACAAACGCCGACTGGGACGCCAAGACCGAGGTGTCGTCGAAGTATCGCAAGGTGGAGGTAGACGAACTGCTCCGCAAGATAACATCGCTGCAGTAAAAAACGCAGCGCAATTGATGCAATAAACACGTCGCAAGAATGAAGAAGTTAATAAACATAATGCTCGCCGCCCTGATAGCTCTCGCCCTGCCCTGCACGGCGAACGGCGTCAACGCCGAGCAACAGCAGCGCAAGACAACCGCCGCAAAGAAGACAACCACTCAGCGCAAGAAGACTACGACGGCAAGAAAGCCCGCCACCGCTGCAAAAAAGAAAACAACGCAGCGCAAGAAGACCGCTACAAAGAAGAAGAAAGGCACAAAGCAGAACAACGCAAAGTATTCTACAGCCGAGATTCGCGGACTGCAGAGCAAGCGCTCGGGCATTCAGAAAGAGATAAAGAAACAGGAGGCGGCTCTGCGCGCCAACAAAGCCGACGTAAAGAAGCGCCTCAACGACCTGCTCATCCTCAACAGCGAGATAGACCGCCACAAGCAGAACATCGACGGCATACAGCGCGACATAACACACCTCGACGGCAACATCGGACTGCTCAACGCCCAGCTCGCCACACTGCAGCAGCAGTTGAAGGAGCGTAAGGCGAAGTACGTGAAGTCGATGCGCTACATCTCAAGACAGCACACCATGCAGGACCGCCTGATGTTCATCTTCTCGGCGAAGAGTCTCACCGAGATGTACCGCCGTCTGCGCTTCGTGCGCGAATACTCGTCGTGGCAGAAGGCGCAGGGCGAGATGGTGAAGTCGAAGCAGCTGCAGGTGAACGAAAAGCATAAGCAGCTGCAGCAGGTGCGCGGACAGAAGAACGTGATGCTCAACAAGGGCAGACAGGAGCACCGCGCACTCGAAAGCAAGCAGAGCGAACAGCAGACTATGGTCAACTCGCTGCAGAAGCAGCAGAAGACCATACAGAGCGTGATTGCGAAGCAGCGTAAGGACGCCAGCGCCCTCAATGCACAGATTGACCGACTCGTCGCTATAGAAGTGGAGAAGGCGCGCAAGCGTGCCGAGGAGGAGGCTCGCCGCAAGGCTGCCGAAGCCGCCGCTGCGAAGAAGCGTCGCGAAGCAGAATTGGCTCGCAAACGTGCCGAGGCAGAAAGAGCACGCGCCGAGAACGAACGCCGACTGCGCGAAGCTCGCGAGGCAGAGGAACGCGCCAAGCAGCGTGCTCGCGAAGCTACAGCACAGCAGAAGGCATGCGCCGAACAGCAGGCTCGCGAGGCAGAGGCTCAGCGCGAGGCTATAGAGCGCAAGGCAAAGGCAGACGAGCGCCGCTCTACGAAAGAAATTGCCAACGCCAAGCGCGAAGTGGAACAGACCTACACCGTGTCGTCGGTAGACCGCATGATGTCGGGCGGCTTCGAGGCAAACCGCGGACGTCTGCCCATGCCTGTATCGGGCGGCTACCGCATCGTGTCGCACTACGGACAGAACACCATCGAGGGTCTGCGCGGCGTGACGCTCGACAACAAGGGCATCAACATCAAGGGACAGCCAGGCTGCCAGGCACGCGCCGTGTACGACGGCATAGTAAGTGCGGTGTACGGCATCGGCGGACAGTGGCTCGTGATGGTGCGCCACGGCGTTTACATCTCGGTCTACTGCAACCTCACGTCAGTAAGCGTGCATAAAGACCAGAAGGTGTCGACCGGTCAGGCGCTCGGAGCAGTCGGCGGCGAAGGCATACTGCAGTTCCAGCTGCACAAGAACAGCAGCCGACTCAACCCAGAGCCGTGGCTTAGACGATAAAACGCCCGAAACAGGGTAGAAAACTCAGTAAATATTTGCAAACGTTGCGAAAAATTAGTAATTTTGCATCGTTCAGTGGAATGAGGGGCTCCGAGAGAGCTCCTCATTTTTATTTATAAATGCAATATATGATAAACAAAGACACCGTAAGAAGTATCGTAGAAGAGTGGCTTGACGGCAAGGAGTATTTCCTTGTTGACATCGAGATAAGCCCCGACGACCGTATCGTAGTAGAAATTGACCATGCCGACGGCGTGTGGATTGAAGACTGCGTAGAATTGAGCCGTTTCATCGAAGACCACCTCAGCCGCGACGAAGAGGACTATGAACTTGAAGTAGGATCAGCCGGACTGGGACAGCCTTTCAAGGTGGCTCAGCAGTACCACTGCTTCGTAGGCAAGGACGTGGAAGTGCTCGACGCCGACGGAAAGAAGTACAAAGGTGTGCTCAAAGCCGTTGAAGGCAACGATTTCACTGTGACGGTGCAGGAGAAGCAGAAGGTGGAAGGCAAGAAGCGCCCGCAGCTCGTAGACACAGACCACACCTTCCAGATGGATAA
>UMHE01082583.1_pt1 | contig 56613 bp, 90 predicted proteins | sample 1965451 | NCBI WGS metagenome assembly UMHE01 (sample SAMEA4836090, study PRJEB28245) | human gut metagenome | biome: gut microbiome; material: fecal sample | place: Denmark | collected 2008 | reverse complement strand
TTGGCCTATTTGAGATTTTTGTCCCATAAAATGTCCCATAAATTTGCACTTTTTAAACACCCCCAAAAAAGCTCCAAAAATCCCAAAAATATTAAGGTTGCCCAACAATAATCCAGCACACAAAAAAAGTCCAAAATATGATCAAAAATGAGCAAATTATGTCAAAAATTTTCTTGAGTTTTTTATTCACGAAATTGACCTCCAAAATTTAAATATAATCTATAAATAACCCGCAAATAATGACAGTAATTACAGAAACTAATGTCAGTAAAAATGGAGAAATTTTTACCATAAAATCGGAATCTTTTGAAAAAACTTCGAACTCCATTACGATCCCAATGACACCTGCCATAGCACTTAAAATGTTGATAAATGCCAATGTTGAGAGTGCATATTTAAGCATTTCCATTTCCTCCAAAGAAAAATATTATTACGCAATAGCTTTCCATATTACTAAAATTTCGTCATCATACCACTCCTTCGTACCTCTCGAATCCATTGTTAAAAGATACGGAGCATCCTCTAAATCGTCTCCAAAAACGTCATGATCATACTCATAAACCATGCCATTTGATCCACGAAAAGCACTCCAATCACCCTCCGAAATCAGTTCACCAGGCATGTAATATGTTCTCTCATCAGCCCAGGCGACCCCTTCATCGAGCTCGAAATCGCATGCTTTTGCATGAATACTTCCCAATCCAGAGAGCCCCAAAAGGCCAATTCCGATCAGAAAAAGAGCCGCCAAAGCTCCAGAAATCACTCTTGAAACCATCTTTTTTGTCCGTTTTTTCATCATTTTCACCTCTAAAAATGGCCATTTTGACCATAAATTTTCGATTTTTAGGTAATATTTCGCTCTTGCGAGCATTATTTCGGAGTTTTACTCCTCAAAAATAAAAGGAAGAGAGCCCATTTCCGAGCCCTCAATCCCCACATTTTAATCATTTTCCTTCCGACAAATGATCATTCCGGTAATATTCTTCGTATTTTCAGGATTGCCAAGCAATTCAACTGCCTTAGCAAAGCTATTAATCTTGCCATTGAAGCGATCTTCATTGACAAATCGGTCAAAAGTATACTGGCCAACGCCTTTCCATTCAAGCTCGCGTGTGAATTGACCAAAGTCAATTTCCTTCGCAAAACTTCGAATTATCTGATTTTTGCCTACTTTGCAACCACTGATTCTTCCCCAAAGATACATCCCAACGCCGTATACGAATACGCTTCCGCCAACTGCAATTGCAGCTTTGTTCTCCTTAACGAATCCAATACCTTTTTCCTTCATTTCTTTCATTTTCATATAAGAAAACCTCCTTAAAATTTGTGGGTTTATCCCATTATAGATCAAGATTTTTTCACGAAGGCGTATTAGGACCATCCGGATCAGGAGAAGTCTGCCCAAAATCAACTCTTCTGACATTATCAAACATATCCAAAAGGATCTGGTCATCGCCATATACAAGATACATGAGCTGGATTGCCTCGTTGAGCGGTAAATTTGAGAGAGCTTTCTTAAAAAGTTTTAAGGTATCCAGATCGCTCTCGCCCAACTTCCGATCATCTTTGTATTTGATATAGTCGCATAAAGCATCTTTCCAGTTATCTTTATGAGAAAGCACAATACTGAGATTGTCATTTCTGTTTCTTTCTGCGGTTTTATTTCTGTAAATGAACATATACATATTAAAGTACCCTCCATTTTGCGTTTTTAAGGTCTTCCAGAATCCTCAGAAATCTGTCCGAAATCAACCTGTCGAGCATTGGCGAATATATCCACAATTTTTACTTTGTCGCCATTGAGAAAATACATGAGCTGAATGGCATCTGGAAGCGAAAGATTACTTATAGATTTCTTAAAAACATCAAGAATCTTTTCATCTTTCTGCTCTCCCACAATATAAATGAAATCATAAAGAGTATCTTCCCAATTGCTTCGAAGACTTTGGATGTAACCAATTTGATCGCCCTTTTTGTAAATAATCAAATACATATCAAAACACCCTCTATTTCGCATTTTAAGGCCTCTAGGAGGCATTTTGACCCCCCCTAGAGGTATACTTATACTGTTATCCTTTGATCGGCTTCTGATGATCCTATGGATTGAAGCTCTGGAGTACATTCATAGAATCCGGAATCGCCTGCTCAGCTACATTGGCGCTCTCTGTCTTAGCTGCATTGCAAGCAATCTTATAGCGTTCCTGCTGAGCCTCCCAGGCTCCACACATGCAATTCCAAATGAATGCACGATTATGAGGCTCATCTGTCATCCGTCTGCACCACTTCATAAAATGCCGCATCGCAGAATCGAAGTAGATCTTAGGATCAATGCCCTTTCGCCAGTTGTTTTCAGAATATTTACGAGCGCCATCTTCATAATGCTTTGCCACTTCAAGCATGGCATTAGCCCATTTATCATTCAAAAGCGTGGCGACTGCTCTCTTATCGTCAAAGCTAAACGACTGGTGATTGAAACCATTTTGACCATTCATAGGATCCGGCACGACCTGCTGGAACATGATGAATGTCGCTGCCATTCTAACAAAGGTATTCTCGATTTCCTGAAGCCGATTAATGGGATTCGGATGGTTTCCACATATGACCTCTGTGTCATTGAGCTCTTTGTCCATCCATTCTGCATATTCTACAATCGGGCCAATACACTGGTAAGCGCTAACGGCTTGATACTTGCCATTACAAGCCTCATAGCCATAATGTCTGGTATAGAAGAGATCACCCATTGTCTCACGGATCCTCAAAGCAATCCCCCAAGGGACAAGATCCATCCGTCCCTTCCCTTCCTGCATATCTCGCACAGCACCTGTTCCAAACTCTCTGCGATTGCCACTATCTTTCAACTCTGCCATTTTTATTAGCCTCTGCAATGTATTTATTCATGGTCATGTTGTCGGCACATGCATTACGTGCCTCATTTCCGAAACATAAGTTAATCGCCTCAATTGTGCGATTAGTAAGTGCAGAATGCTCAACCGGGATGAATCGTCTGCAAACAAACTCGACAGAGAAGTTTCCATTGCCATTTTCAACGATCGCATCAAGTTTATCTTGCGTGTTACGAAATGCAGTTTCAAGTTTGCAGATATCTTGGCATCTGCACCGATCACATTTGTAAGTTTTATCCATTTTGACCTATCCTTTCCATCCATGCTTTTTATAGTATTCCACTAAATCTATTGCTTTTTGAACAGCCCAAGGAGTCTCCAAAGGCAAATTGTAGCCAGTAGAATGATCGAAACCCTGAAACCCTTCTGCAAGAAATGCATTTTGAGCAATATGAGGATATTCTTTGGTAAGACGTTCAAGCTCCAAAGCCCATTCTGCCCATCTTTCATCACTAATGAGGTTTTCATTTAATCGATAATAGATAATCGAGTGCACTAAGAGCTTCTTTCGAAGATATTCAATACGCTCTTTTACCCATTCAGCTTCTGTTGGAGGAGATTTTTTTATTTGTCGACGCACTTTCTGCCTCCTTAAACTCTGTTGGAACCCTAGAATGCAAGTTAGAAGGGTTCTGCAAGCAGTCATTGCAGGGATCTTCGCCCTCATCTAGCTTATAAAATTTGCATTTAGGGCAGAATTCATCAAAGCGAACTTCCTTTTGAGGATACTCCATATCGATCTACCTCCAAATTATTGATTCCACAGGATTGCCAGTTGCCATTTTTACAGATAATATGGCTTCCCTTCGGCAAATCCTGATCGCCAAACGCAGCCCAAACCAGATCCTTTAACCGAATTGTTTTTCTTCTACGTACGTAATAGTTTCTCTGGTCTGCAACAGAGACACAAGAGATATGTTCATTTCTATAAACGCTTTCGAATGGATGGACCAATGTAGGAAGACCGCTATAGTCTAAAACATAAAGATCCCCGGTAGAGACCAGACGGTAACGAGCACCTCTCCAAAGAAATTCCACAGTTCGATAAGACACGTACTTATGAAATGAAATATCGTGTGCTTCTGCAAAGAATCGATCAATACTTGCGGTTGACTTTCTAATAGTTCCCATTTTGACCACAACTCCCATACTTTATTTGGTTAAAAAGGTATCGAGCTAGGATCTTACATTGCTGACGATGCTCGCATTCCACTCGAATTTGATCGGAATCAGACCGCTTGATTGTCTTTGCCTCAAAATTTCGACAATTTTGGCAATATTCTTCCAATTCTAGCTTAATTGGCACATACTTCACCACCCATTGCGTTACTAATGGACTTCTTACCGTCCAAAATCGCCATTAGAAGGTCAAGATCCTCCTGAGCGAATGCCGTTGTGAGAGTAGAATCAAGAGTGCCATCTGCGCGGCGAACATTCTTAACAATCGCAGCAGCTCGAATACCATCCGGATTGGTGCGAACCGTTATTGTGTAAACAATTTTTTCTTCCATTTTGATTTGTCTCCTTATAAATCTTTGAAATTCTCAATCCAATATTTCATGTCATCTGCAGAAGCAAACCCAGAAATTCGAACTGCTTCTTCAATTTTTGCATCAACTTGCATCATCATATGATCAATGATAATTTTGGGAAGAACCTGATGCTCTGCCATAGCTCGAATAGTATCAAGTTGCCGATTTAGTTCCATGAGGATTTTGTATGCTTCAATAGCATCTCGCAAGCCAATTGGTTTCCGAATAACAATCCTTTTAATATTACTATAATCAGCCATTTTCAAGCTCCTTTTTGAATCATTTTATCAGGATGCTTTCTGGACCGAACGGCAACTCGTAATGTGTAACTGAATTGCTCGAAAACCTGAAAAACATCATACTTTGAGTACTCCATTTGTGGCATTTTCAAGCTCCTTTATGCATTTTTTGTTCGAACTGCCTTTACTGCTATTGCACATGCCCAATATGGGCAATTGATGCAGTCTTGATAAATGTATTGTTCGTTTCCAATATTCTGAATCTTTCCATTACATACACCGTATACTGCTAAATCTTTCTTTGCCATTTTATCATAGCAATCTGCATAATATAAGTTCGATTTTGTATTCATAAGCCTCAGTTCTCCTTATTATCAAACTGTATTTGCATTTTTCGCATATAAGCACCCTCATTGAATTTCTTTTTGTTGCTTAATGCGCGGGATATAGCTGCGTCAATTCCGGATCGAGATTTAAGATGGAAGTAGTACAAGTCCACGAACCGCGTGTTAAGTCGATCGATGCGTCCGCAAGCCTGCTGAAGTTGCTTATAGCTATATGTCTGGGAGAAAAAGACAATGGTATCGGTTGTAATACAGTTCCAACCCTCGGCTCCGGCATTATACTGTACCAAGTAAACCCATTCCGGTCCGTCCGGGACTTCATTATGAGCATGTCCATTCCATTCTCCTATCTCGCATCCATCCACATTTTCGAATAAGTTTAGAAGGATTTCGCGTTCGTAATCGTAGTTATAGAATATGATGAGTTTTGGGTGATCTTCAAAGATCTCCATCAATTTGACCTGACGATCCGTATCCTCATTCACGATCCTACGCATACCAAAACACAATTCCGCTGCATTTTTGACTGGCTCATTTGTCCAGAGATTAAAACGCTCTCTAATAAATGTCTTATATTCGAGATGTGAATAATTACACCAGACATCCTCGTGGTGCTGAACTGTGCTACGTTCGAAATCCATCTCAACTAGAATACGATCTCTTAATCGTTCCAGTCTTCTCGTGTTGAAATATCGATCAATTTTTGGAAACTTTGCAAAACGACTCCAGATTACGTGCTGGTTGCAGAAATCAGTTTTGTTTTTATAGAATCCGTTAGCAATGAATACGGGACAATAGTCCATCCAGGTGTCGCCCGGCGTGGCCGACAAGATGAGCCATATATTGCCTTTTTGTGGGTCTGTGATGGCGAGAAATGACTTGACCCATTTTCCGTATCCTGTAACTCGGTCTTCATCGAAAATGAAGAAAGCATCTCGTATATTGATGTATTTTTGTATATTATTCCAACTGTCGATGGCGACCCTATGTTGATACACTGATATATCTGGATTGGTTGCAATAAGATAGGGGGCCATGTCTCCTTCCCATTCATTTCGATCTCGTTTAGCGGCGGTCGTGATAATATAGAGGTCCAAAGGTCTTTTCCGCATTTGCGAATCTTTTCTCCGTAAGTCACCGCCATTAAGTTGAAAGAAATACCCGAGAGCAGTTCGTGATTTACCGCTTCCAGTGCCTCCATTAAGGATGCACCCGCTGCGAATCTTTCGCAAAGCATCCATTTGAAAATCATATAAGAAGTCTGACTGTGTCTGATCGAATCTGGGTCGAAGACTATCTGCCATAGAGCCATTGCTAACCTCCATTATTTATAACAATATAGTGTCTTAAAAGCTCCGATTCATCTTGTGTAATAATGCCATCTTCCTCTGCCATAAGACGTTGTCTTATCAAACTGAGATTTGGATAAATCTCATCTAAAACTTTTCGAATATCGGAAGTCTTTTTAGCTATCTCCAGGCAATCTGCATAAGTAATAAAGAAGTTTTGAGCATTCATATTTATTCTCCCTTCGCCATCCAAATTTTTGGATCAATAAATTTTTCTGGAGCTCCAATTATCATGCGATAGATTACTTTACCTTGCTTTGAGAATACTATTTTGGTACTTTTAATGATGCCTCCATATAATCTCAGTTGGTTGCAAAAATGATCTATAGCACCTATCTTTACATAAACCTCATAAGTTTTCATTTTGTGCCCCCATGAAAGAGAAAAGAGCCCGATCATTTTGACCGAGCCCTATTTCTCATTTGTAAATAAACTGTAACAACAATATGAACGACAATGCCAATGCTGTCAAGATAACCGTCGTACTATTATCATCCATTTTCATTTTATCACCTCCATAAAGGAGGCGGTTTTTATCGCGAATGGAGTTCAGGATGCTCTAAAGGATCGGGAGGAAGTTTTTCGCATTTCTTAGCAACCCCATCGAGAATCTCCGTGAATGTCTTCTCCGAACGAAATGGCTGACCCAGGCCATTGCCATGAATAACTTTTTTGGAATCAATAAGCCGATTAATGGCGTTTGCCCCACCATACATTTTCTTAGCAACTGCTGCAACAAAACCAGAATATTCACTGTATTCATCGTTCTTATTGCATTTTACAACAGTTTTTGTGCCATCAGTTCAGTAGACAATCGTCGCAGCATCGTGATAGATGATTTCTTTAACGCCATATTTCATCATATTATTCCTCCTCGAAATTCCATTATAGTCGACCTTGGTCTCACATCTTATGCCATCGACACCTGCAAACCATTCTCGATTTACAAAATTCCGTGTATGCTCGTTTGCTATATATTTTCCAAGTTCATTAAGTGTCATATTTTTCCCCGCATTCTCACGATCTTTTCTGGCAGAAGTGACCTGACTTAAATATTTATGGAATGTCATTCGATCGACAGATGCCACTTGATCCACATTCAAGCAATGCTCAGTCCCCATACTATCTTGATCGGTTGGCGAGTACACTCGAACAATAATTCTAGCCCCAGTAGGACTACTTAAGGCGCTTTGAATATATCCGGGGCAATTGAAGTCTTTTTCGCTCTCTATCCGAGATGATAACATATGCGATTCTTTCCATTTATTTCTTCCTTTCAAAAGCTTTTTTCTTTCTGCCAATCCATTCGTCTGGGGTAATCAATGACCAGCGACCATTTTCCTCTTTATAATAAAGATTAATTGGCCGCACTTCCCCATTAGGAAGTTTTACAGAAACTAAGTTCATGGTATCGAAATCGCCATTTGCCGGATCCATTAGAAAATCCGTAACATATGCGATATACTTTTCTTTGGTCGGCATATAAGGAAATTCAATAGGGAACATCCCATCGATAATCCTCGTAATGAAGCCACTATGAAAATAGGCAGAGCTAGTATCTACCGGATTTTTACAAAGAATTCGATCGTTATCTGAGAATCTGACAATTCCAGTCTTTTTGTTTACCGTTTTGAATAGGCTTGGCATACGTTTATGCTGGAAGGTAGCCTCATTTTCATGATCGTATGCATGATTCCACATAATCTCTGTATCTTCAAGTGGCATCAGAGGAACCTCATTCATCAGCTTCTCCAAAATTCCACGAGTAATCACGAAACTCGTCCCAGTATGGCCATCCTTCATAAGCTTTTCATAAGCTCGCAATGCTGAATCATAGCAAGCGATCATGTACTGCGCTTCATCGTTTTTATTCCGTTTTAACTCTGCCTTTGCCAATTGAACTTCCTGCCGCGCCCAATCGTACATACTCATTTTGATTCACCTCATCTATAATTATTAGAGCCACTATTTATGTATCGAAGGGCGGCTGGTCCTCCGTTTGGTGCCCCATCGGGGATTTGAACCCAGGACCGATCGGTTATGAGCCGACTGCTCTGACCAGCTGAGCTAATGGGGTATATCAAATGGGCTGCTTTTAAGACATTTAACCTTAAGAGATGGCTTGCTACAAAAATATTGAGATTGCCTGAATCCCTTTCAATTCAAAAATATGATTTGAAATATTTTTACCATCTATAAGGCACCCATTTTGACCTAATTACATATCGGCGTACTTAGCGGCAAACCGGCTCTGCTGAATTGTTACATACAGCTCCTGCAGATACGCCTTGATACGAGTGGTACCGTTGTCATCCCACAGGCGAGGACGTACAACGATATCAGAAGTGATAATATCGGCGCCGTCGAGAATATCGAGGTCCTCTTCATCGAGCTTCGTCTTGTGACCATCGCAGATCATGTAGATCTCAGGCTTCTTCCAGAAATTGAAGTTGATGGACACATCCAGAACATGCTTGGGGGCGTCGCCCTCATTCCGAGGACGCAGAATCCGAATGTTCCAGCCATCTTCGCTCAGATGCTGGGCCATATCGGGATCATCAACGACTACAGAGAAGGTTCGGAAACCTTCCTGACGCTGATACTTGGTGGGACGGCCAGAGAAGTTCTTGAAGGTGATCTCGGCATTCTCGAAATAGATGTTCTCAGGGTTCAGCATAGTTTTGTTCTCCTTTAAATGAATATATTTTAGCGCAGTTAGCGTACTGCAAAAAGTTTATCGGCATGATCATCCTCCCAGGGTTGACCTGCCATTTGCCAGGGACTAGCTTGCGGAATATAAGGATCATCAGAAATGAACCACTCCACATCGCCATATTTTGCGATTTCCTCAATGGCCGCGTCAACTTGAGATGTATAAAATCTCATATCGACATTTGCTTCCATTGCGGTTCCACGAATTGCTTCAGATTCCATCCAGCGATATCCATCAGCACCGCCTGCAGAATCATATTTGATGTTGCCAAAATTATCTGTGTTCTGACGGAGTAAGATACCTCCACCAGAACCAGGCGCAATAGGCGTAAACTGGCCAATTCGTCCAATAAACTGTAGGCTATGGCCTTTTGCGATCTCTGCATCCAACTCGGCAATTCGATTTGGAATATCTGGATCAGACCATTCACCAGTTTGCTTATCTCGGAATTTATCAGTCAGTTTTTTCTTTTCCTTCTCAAATCCAGAAACATCAGGCATACTCTCATTGAAGTCTAAGAATAGCGCAGAGTTCTGAACAGCAAAGGACTCACAGAAATCATCGAAAACAATCTCGTCATGTGAGAAGAGGGTTTTGAAGACATAGGGGACAGCAAACTGCAAACCGGTAGCGGTCCACCAAATATCTTTTCCGGTTTTCTTGTCTTTCTTCGGGGTCTTGAATCGAGCGACATAAACGGTATTGTTGACCAAGCAGAATTTATCGAATTCAGCCTCAGTCTCAAATTTGTAACCATATTCCATACCGAATCTGATAACAAAATCACGAATACGATCATCCGCATCAGGTATTTTGATCGAGTCTGTCTTGATATGAGCAACCGTATAGCCAAGATTCTCAACTTGCTGTTTCAAGAGCGTCATGAAGAGAGCGCCACGTTTTGCAACAATATTGTCGATATTTCGAGGATCTTTGAAAAGATTTTCAAATTTGGCACTTGTCAAACCGTAAATACTGTTAATAACAATCTTCAGGGCCTGAGCCAAGGAGTCTGCAAGCTCTTCTGTCAAATATGGCTTCAGAGCACCCTCCAGATAAGTTCCAGCTAGCTCGAAATCATGATGCTTAATCGCAACACGTGCGTCAACGAGCTCTTCCAATCGTTTGGTGTACTCGGGACCAAATATGCATTCAAAGATCATGCTGTGAGGATGCATGGAGGCAACATCGCCGTCCCAAAGATCACCATACATGCCGGGACATCCGTAAACACGTCCACCTTCGCCAATCTCAGCTTCCAAATATGTCGAGGTTCCTCGTTCAAATTTATAGCCTTTGAAGAACGGCAGAATAGAATATGTTTCAGGATAGTCTTTTTCCGGATCAAATATTTCATAGATCGGGAGACCTTCTGCATCGAATACATGGAACTGATAATCCGGACCAAACAGCTCTCGATACTCTTTGTATTTTGACGGAGGGACCGGCTGGCTCAGATCCCGATAGTTGAAATGCGACTGCGGGGATTTGTTTTTGCCAAATATAATACGACCCGACAATGTGTTTGTCGTATCATTGACAGTTGCACGCATTCCATGAAGCTTATGCACAAGCTCAACCTGAATTTGACGTGCAGCAAAGTCGCCCTTATTCTTCTCAAATACCGCTTCGGTTGCCAGAACATCATTGTCACAATACTTTGCAACTTCTTCCCAGAGTTCTTCCGGAACTGGCTGATCCCAAGGAAGACTCATTTCTTGATGATGAATGCCTAACTCAATTTCCCACTTTTTAAGACTCTGCTTTTTCGAGCAGAAATCGTAAACATCAGTATAGGAAATATCATAGGCAGATCCGAACATAGCACTTGATCGCTTTTTAGCAATAATGTTCTGGCTCAATTCAAAGATCTGCTCATTTGTGTAACCAAGCATCCTTGCATAAAGAATATGGTTATCATAACGACGACAGTTGAATCCAACCAGCTTCATATTCATAAGCGCCTTTACTTCAAGCGGCGAGGGATTGATCATCCGTGTGATTGTTTTACCAGGACCTTGTTGCTTCCAATTAATTAGAAGTAGGTTCGGATAAACCTCGCAGTCGAAGAAGACAAGCGGGTCATTATCGCTCGTGCTTTCGTTGGACATCTCCACAGGTTCTACTGATTTGAAGTGCATTTTGCTCACCAGTTTAATGCAGTATTTTGACTGATTTGTGCTAGAAGCAGCCAACCCAAGCACAGCATTGCTTAGATCAGATACATCGTACTTCATACCAGACTCGTAAGCATCTTCAAGAATCTTGTAGATAAAGTCAATACTGGATCTTGTATCTGCATGGATTTCTTTGTTGATGTTACGCATTACCATGATTCGAAGTCCTTTTTCACTCTTGATCTTATCAAGATTGACCACGGTCTTTTCTCCTTTCAATGGTAATCCGCTACTAATCGTAGCAATCGGCAAATCATTGCATTTTGACAGCATACGCCGTAACGAGGACCCACCATTGAATACTTTCACCTCAATGTATTCATCATATACACGACTCAAGCGCAAGGGATCGCCAGAATATAAATAGTGGAGATGAATACCTTGACCGGACTTACTGAGTTCTGCATATGTCGGAGGCCACTTGCTAGCAGCTTCGTAATTCTTTTGGAAGTCCTTTTTCCCATCTTTTTTCAGATCGAAGTCGATTACAATATGCTGAACAGGGACTTTCACATAATGCAATTTTGTCGGATCAAGATCCTTAAGCTGAGTTTTAACAGACTTCCAAGCGAGTGCAGGTGTTTCATTTGTTGTAGCATATTGAGCAGGGCAAAGCGCACAATCCTCGTCAAATACTGAAGTTGTATGATCAGAGAAATCCAACCATTTTGACCCTTCAGTTTTCTTAGGAGGTGCTTCTTCTGTAGATCCTTCCTCGCCATTGAGCATGCCAACCTTAATATCTTTCAAATATCCACGAACTCGTACACCATCCTCAGTATAATATCGTTCGTAATATTCGTGAAAATATAAGCAAATTTCCTCTTTGAACTTGTTCCGAGGGAGAGGCTTATAGACATTTGCTTCTTCGCAATATCCCTTATACATATCCCAAGCATCCTTCATGCAGATGCCGTCTTTTCCATCCATAGCCGCATACAGTTCCTGCATGAAGTTGTAGAAAGAGTTCGTGACAGTCATCATTGCTTTTGGAATATAGGAATCGTAGTATTCAGGATCTGCCAAATATACTTCCCGGCAATGCCAAGCAATTGCACCAAGTTCGAAGCCAACCTGCTTAGTAAGTTTGTTATACTCTCTGAGAGGAACTTTCTCACCACTCGGAGAAACGTCAATTAGTCTTCTAAGAATACCAGATCGTGCATCCGTGATTTCAACGGGCTTATTTGAGCCTAAGAATAAGAACGAACGGAATCTGGTTTCATATAAAGATTTATGCTTTTCATTGACGACCATTGTCTCATGAGAAACCAAACTATTCAGTCTAGTATTGTCCTCAATACGGCTCAGATCGCCATCATGCTGAATGGCCACCAATGGATTCGATTTAAATGATTCCAATGCAAATTGATTACTTGCACTTGCAAGAGCCTTTGCATCGAATACACTATAATAGCCATCAAAAAGTTGCTGGATAATGTTCAGTAAAGTAGATTTACCAGACCCAGGCGGGCCATACAATACCAGGAATTTTTGAATCCGCTTGCTGTCGCCAGTTACTATCGAACCAATAGCCCACTCGATCTTATGACGTTCCTCAGGTGTATACAATGTTCCGATCAAATGATCCCAAGCATTGCACTCGCCTTGTTCAAGAGGATATGAGAGACGCTTGCTAACATAATCTGTCTTTTTGACCTCAACATTTGAAAATGTCAAGGATTCGTCCAGAACATGGTAGTTGTCCCGGCATTGACGCTGACAATATGCATGCCAACGATCGATCATACCATTTTCCGCATCCCACATATAAAATGCTCGTGCACGCGACTGAAGATCGGGAGGCATTTTGTTGAAATATGCTTCGACCTCCTGGTCAATCAGCCGCAATGCATCGAATTCGTCCGTAGACCACAAACCCAACTCTTGAATCCAGATGGCATAAAAATCGCCGCCTCGAATCATTAGATCTGCAGATCGCTTGACGATGAATTTAGGAAATACTTCGATGCCCCCAGCCCGATTGGTTCGAGTGGCAACCATCATGAAGTCGAGCATGAGGACTATCTCCCTTCTTTGATTATACTATTAAGATATTCGCACATTTGATACCAGATTTCAATGTTTCGGAAATCTTTTTTAGTTCCGGGAACATAAAAGAGACTACCATTTCCATCCGGAGAATATTCTCGATCCATAAAACGATCAAGAACCATGTCGACATAATCAGCATTATAGTTAGAGTCAGTCATACCGCTAAGACCAAGCGAGACGATCATATACCAAAACCACTGGTTCGTACGGTCGCCGAACTCACTACTAGCCATAGTCTCTTCTTCCATTCGAAGTGCAAGCGCAATCATAACCTCGAGAACACTGCACTCGTACTGGTCCAGAAGCGTTAAAGTATGCTGAGAATGTCCGGCATAGTCTCCGAATCGATCTCGAAGCGACAGCCCATCTTCCAAACGATTCCCATCCATAGCAATATAACTATAGCGGAAAGGCGTCTGAAAAAGATGTGCAGTTAGTCTCTTCCATTGGATGGTCTTCGAAACGGAAGCATTGACTCCGCAGATCATCTGGTACAAATATCGATAGTATTCCCACCAGAGCTGATCAGCCGTCAATAGGACCATCCTCCTCTTCGCCATCAACGTACGGCAGAACCTTGATCATCTCGTCATAATTGGTGAGACATGCGTCAATTTCATAGTCGATTTTATCGACATCATTGCGCATATAGACAGTGTCTTTCTCCCAGTCATCGAAATGATTCTCAAAGTCGCCAACGGTTTCGGGATATACATCCGGATCGATTACAATTCTAGGGTTGTTGTCGTAAGCAAGGACTCGGTTCTTCTCATACCATACGAGCATGATCTTCTGATACCCATTATCCGCATCAAATTGTTCAGGAGGGATAGAATATGGTTCGCATTCATCCTCATCCCCCATTTTGACCAGAGTTTCAGTTTCCAATTCCCCATCTTCGTTTTCCGTAATCTCCGTATCGACACGGAACGGAACATCGCGACATTTGGTGTAGTCCTTATAGCGATCCTGAGTAAAATGCTCAGAGCTCATACAGGATTTCTCATGAACCACTTCTTGCATATCTTCCTCTTGTTTGGAATTGTCCATTTTGACCTCAACTTTCTTCTGGGGATTATTGGAATAATAATCTCGAAGTTGGTCCGTTACTGCCGCAAGAGTATCTGATTGCTTTTTGACCATATAGAAATAGGTGGCGCCAGCCCCGAGACCCGCACCAACTATTGCGCTAATAGCAAAACATAAACTTTTTTTCATTTCTTTTCACCTCTTATACAAATGGATCAGGAATTGCATGGTCATATTCGATTCCACCATCAGACTTGGTTGTAAAGTGATTATGCCGGCCATCCCCATGAAAATATCGGAATTCGCTAGGCAATACACGATATCTCTCTTCCCCAGTCGACCAATCTTCAATCACGAGTTTTGCAAGATCATAGAGCTCATCAGTGACAGGATTGTCGGACTTGTAGCCAACAAATTGCCTCTTAGCTTTGATGCAAGTCGAAATACCGCCATAGCCAGCATCGACTCGATTGAGAACTGTCCACATGGCCTGCGCGCTTTGATAGGTTGCAGATCGATCACCATATTTAGTACTCTGGATCGGAAGATTCATACTCTCACCATAGCACATCTTGGCCATGTTTATAATATCTTCTTCCGAATACCATTTTTTCTTAATTTTTGGTTCCTCGATGATAATCTCAGTTTCCTTACTGGGCTCTATTTTAACCTCTTCTTCTTTATCGGAAGCGATCACATAGACATTCACGACGGGAGGTTCTTGAGGTTTTTCAGTAAGCTGAGTATACCAAAGCATGACCGCCATGCCGGTTAAGAAGCACAATATGCATGTTAAAACTGCATCAATTACGCGAATTTTCATGAGTAGATTTCCTTTCAGGTTTTCTTTGGAAAATATGGGCACTTCTCCCAATCCTCACCGGGTGCAAGCTTGCAGCATTCTGCAAGACAGTTTGTATTCTTATATTCTGGATGATTGCATTTTGGAAAATTCGGATATAGTTTTTCTTGAATCCCGAAAAAGTCTGCCATATAAGGCCCAATAGTCATGACACTGCAGCTCTTGAAGTAATGCTCAATTTCTTTTGGAATTTCTGCAGGATCAGTCCAAAGGCTTGTTTCAATGGGCGTAACACCACTGTTTTTGCAGTAATAATAGACCTGATCGTCGCCTTTTTTACGAAGAATCCTACAATCAAGACTCATAATTAGCCTCCATTATACTGATCCCAAACGCCGCCTTCGGTTACAAGGGATAGAATATCGCCCTGGACGTTAAAATCCAGAATAATAGAAGGTTCGGTGCCCTCAAGGAATTCTGCAGCCTTCTGAGTATGAGCTGTAAAGATGCCGAAGTCAATGCCTTCGTAATCGGCATTTTGATAAACCCAGCCAACAACGCTGCCAGCCTTAGTCGGACGAAAGCCCAGACGTTCGTACACCTCATTCAGGAAGATATAGCCACGAGTGCGAATTCTCTCATTGAAGTAGTTCTGCTCCATCAAGAGAAATGCACGGTTATGATCTGCAGAGGGCGTCCACTGAGTAGAACCAACTTCATCAAAGACTCGAGCGTACTGACTCAGTTTGTCGCCTTCGTAAGTCAGAACCTCTTCCTTAGTTTCCTTCACTTCTCCAGTTTCAGGGTCGATAACCTGATTTGCAACGATCTGCTTTTCAAGGCCATTTTTCAGCATGAAGTCAACATCTTTTCCATACTTATTAACAACACGCTTCCGATAGTTCATGAAGTCAGTGCTCAGAGCAGAATATGCGGCAGCCAGAGCCACATTCCGTTTCTTCAGAATATGATGCCCAGCCAGAATACAAGTAACGGAAAGAATGCCTAGGCCAACAGGAAGTGCATAAGTTTTTACCATGCCAACAGCGACCTGCATGCCAATGGTCTTACGATCTTCCTGCTCATTTTCCTCAGTATACTCGACTTCATTGTTTGCAGCGAGTTCCTTCACATCCTCGATATTCTGCAGGCTCTTTCGTGCTTCAGCGACGATATCATTTGCTTTAATCGTCTGCTTGCATGCAACGATAGCCGCAACGATCCCAGTACCGATGCCTGCCGCAACAAGAATCTCAGGGGAATGCTTCTTGATGCCAAGCTTGGTCTTTACAAGGATCTGGCCAGCTTTAGTTGCCAGTTCAGTCTTTTTCATGATCTTTCTCCTTTATTTAAATATAAATGTTAGTCAATGGGCATCGGATGCGGCAGATGAATTACCCAGCCACCTCGAGACGCCGTGATATATGCGTTTCTAAGGTCACTCCAGCCAAATTTTTCGTTGCTAGGATCGATAATATTCGTACGGCCAATAATGTCATAGAAGCCATTAACCGTCAGAATATCATAGCCGGCGATTACATTCTGCATTTCATCAAGAACCCTCTGGGCGTCAACTCGAGACTCGAACCAGACATTCTCGATTTCCATTCCGGAGTTCTTTCCAGAATAGACGTACTGACTACCATTGCCATTTGATTTTCCACTCGAGATTCCATTGTAGTTGATATAGCTTTTGCCAAAGGAATTGGTGGCTTTTCGATCTGCATATGCATCGCCTTTTACGAGATAATTGATAGCGCCAGTGACACCTTCGACAACTGCCCGCTGAATCAGCGGCGTTACGATTTCATCAAAAATGAAACTTTTCATAGTCTGGCCAGATGCCGGCTTAATACCGACAAATACCTTTGACCAGAGACTTTGCGGAACTGGCTTAGACTTTCCACTGACAACGCATTTCAGATCGGGTTTCTCTTTTTTCTGAGCTTGTTTATTTCGCTCTTTCAAAGTATTACTCGGATACTGTTCCATTTTGACCCTCCATCTTGATTTGTGCAATACCGGACAGTCCGAGTCCGATACCAAAACTTAAAAATACAATTCCGGTATAAATTCGATTCTGAGGATTTCCAATCAATCCCTCTTGAATCGCCTTGTTTGCTTCTCGCATAAGCTTAATCATTGTGAACATAAAAGCTCCTTAAAGAATAAAGGGAGAGACCTTGATAGATCTCATCCCTTGTAGACTCCCTAACTCTTCATAGTTAGATCTGACGATGGTTTACTCCTCTGCTTCGTCCGTATCCATAGTCTGAGCTTCCGCAGCTTCCTTGGCCGCCTTCTTAGCAGCACGCTTTGCTTTGATCTTCTTGACCAGCGCAATTCCGCCCAGGATCAAACCTGTCGCAACAGCACCGCCAACCATACCAGAACCAAAGCCGCTACCGCTTTCGCAAGTGCAGCCGCAGTCTTCTGCGGTCTCCTCAGGAACCATAGCCTCTTCGGGCTCAGTAACCTCAGTGTTCTCCATAACCATATTCTCGTCCATTTTTATTTCCTCCTATAAATATAGTTTTTGGGTATTTCTACTCCATAATACAAAGTGAATTTTTCGCGAAAAAAGAAGAGGCCGTTAAGACCTCTTCTGCTTAGAATATTCTCGTTCAATCCACTTGAACATATCTTCAACTTTGAAGAATCCACCAGCTTTAGCTGCTCGATGTAGATTTTGACTACCCTTTAGTACAGCCTCATACATTCCATCAGTATTTCTATATCTTTGATGAATGTCCGCTAATTCGAATGCATGATATGCAACCATAAGATAGCCGCTCATCATAGCTTGCCAACCTTTTCTTCTTGGTTTCCGAATAATGATCATATAGATCAACTCCTTTCCATAAAGGAGTCAGAAAATGTCGCGAAATCCTGAATTACCAGGGCTCCACGTCATAATATTTCGGTGCAAACTTAAAGTCCATCACCAGAACAGGCCGCTTTTTGAAATCCAACTGGGAACTGAAACTCAGCTCGATCATTTCATTGTGATTGCCAATCTCCCAAGCAAAGAAATCTCCATTCTTCGTCTGTGGCAGATTGATTCGATCGTAGAAGTCGTTGAGTGAAACTGTCTCACCATCCAAAACAGTTCGACTCAGGTCTATAGCTGCTCTACGCAGAACCTCAATGTCAGAATAGAAATATCGGCCGTTCCAGGCGTCCATACACAATGTATCGCCCTGGCCAGTGCTGATAATTTCCCCATCGACCGGCGGATTATTATTAACACGATCCTTGTCGATTGCTTCTCGGACTTCTTTTTCTTTCTTTTCACCGACAGTCTCAATTACTTTCTCAGAATACTCCTTGAGACGAGATTCGGAAAGTGCATAGGCCGCTGCGAGTGCCGCATTCTGCTTTTTATCAACATTATGTGCGAATATAATCATACCCGCAGAAACACCGGCCAAAGCAATAGGCGGCAGATAATATTTCCAGGTTACCTGAATATAATCCTTGATCGTTAAAGCAGGGTTCTTCTCGTTGTCCTGCAAATATTCATCATGTTTCTTGCATTTGCGTTCTTCTAAGAGCATACTTGCTTTGGGCGTTACACGAACTGCAGTTATACCGGCGATCATAAAACCCGCAATACCTCCGCCGACCATAAGACTTGTTCTATGTTCAGATGCGAAGGCCATGCCCATATTTGCGAATTCTTTAAGCTTAGTTAGCTTCATTTTGATCTTTCTCCTTTTTTAAAAATGGAAGAGCGTGTTAACGCTCCTCCTTGTTGTTGCGAATCTCATTTTGATTTGTTACGAAATCGAGACCCGCTTTAGCAATCGTTCCAACAGCAATCAAAGCTGCCGCTGCAATCTTCGCAATCTTCATACCGTCTAATTTCTCACTCATTTTGATTCACCTCCATAAAGGAATACGATTTTGTCGCGATTACTATGAAAATATAAAGGAGAAGACTACAATCAAATCTGACTGCAGTCCTCTACCACGGTTTCGTTAGACTCGATAATGAACTTACCGAACTCATGCATGAAACCACTGATCAGGCTAATCATGGCAAAGCCGCCAATAGCAGCAACCATAATTTCCATAGCAATGTGCAACATAATTCATTCTCCTTTATATTTTCATTATTTTTTATTGTCTTTCCTTTCCATAATAGAGGATGAAAATGTCGCGAAACGAAGAGGTCATGAAGACCTCTTACTAATGATGAACCATGCTAATATGCCAATCGATAATCCGATAATCCAACATAAATCTCGAATATATGGATTACTAACGAACATTTTCATCACCTCCATAAAAGGATACGATTTTTTCACGAAAATATAAAGAAGAAAGGGCCCGAAAGCCCTTTAGTTCTTCTTTTTCTTTTTCAAGAAATGCTTTACGATCAAACTAATGATGAATATCGCAACGATTACATCACCAAATGTTAGCAGGAATGCCGTGCCTCCAATAAGGAACACGATCACCGCTATAATTGCCAAAATAATCAATGTGATAATCAACGCCGCCAATGTGATCATATTATCACTCCTTTCCATAAAGGAAGCAGAAATATCCGCGAAAGGAGAGAGACCCTGATAGATCTCATCTCCCGCAGATTAGTCCTCTTCTTTTTTCCAGAACATCAGCTTATGCTTAATTTTCCAGAACTTTTCGCAAACCCAATCCTTGACATCATATGTCATAGTAATGTACCATCCGGCAATCTCAACAATTGAGATCAATGCACAGATGCCGCAAAGTTTTTCATATGCCTTCCAAGTAATAGGCTTATCTCCGAATTCTTTCAGCTTCTTAAACATATTCAAATCCTCCTAAAATATGAATTTGGATTTCTCTCCATAAACTAAGAGGATTTTTTCGCGATTAGCTTATAATTTGACCGATACCGTAATCTTGGTAATCTTCAGTCGGGAGAAAGGGCATGTCTATATAGTAGCACTCCAGTCCATCATCAGTTTTCTGAAGTCGATGCTCGAATTCGATCCACCCATATCCGTAGAAAGCAACTCCCGCGTCCTGTGACCATCCAATATCGTCCCCTCCAACGATTGGGTAGATGCCAAGGGCATCAAGGAATGTGTTGAAGCTAGCATAGCCGGCAAGAGCAAACTCTCGGTTAACTTGATACTCTGCATCGATGACCTCCTTCATCGTACGATTGAAGTATTTATTATAGAATGGTAGATAGAATAAAAGCTGTTCATCGGTATCTCTCGGAAGCTCTCTATCTGCCTTCATCTCAGCTTCATACTCTTCCTGGATCTTGCAATAGGTCTCTTGGTCAACATTGTTACGGACGACTTCCTTATATCGTTCGTAAGCCTGTCCAAGAGCCATATAAGCACTCAATAGCTGGGATTGAGTACGTTTATCGAGGATATGAGCACACCACATGCATCCGATGGAGGCGCTGGAGACGATAGCAACAGGCCAATAGATACTCGCATAAGCTTTAACCTTTTCTATTGGCTCCATTGCCTCCAAATTACCCTCATTTTGAAGGATTTGCTCAGCTTTTGTTGCTTTTCGAGTTAAATAGATGCTTGCACCAACGCCAATAGTCGATGCGATCGTAAGGATTTCTGGAAGATACTTCTTCAAAAATCTACCGCTTTTTTTCATCATGTATTTTGTGTTCATCATTAGGCCTCCTCAAATGACTGTTCAAAATAGCTTTTTGTATAAGTATCGAAACTGCTATAAGAATTCTTAACTATATAATCTCCGATTCCTGGATGAAGGGCCTGATATTCGGTTATAATATAGATTTCCGGTGGATTAGTTTCTCTCATAAATTTAGCATTTCCGGCCCCGACAAAATCCTGAATCTCATCGAAATTATAACCTGTCCATCGGACCGCCTCGACAACAGGGGTCTTTTTGATGTATCTTTGAACCATGTTTCACCTCAAATATAAAGGCTAAGAGGCCTTGATAAACCTCCTAGCCGGACTTGTCTTACTTACTGATCTTGATCTTCCCAACGAGATTTCTTGCCGTCGGATGCGACCATGCTCCAGTATCCTCGAATTGAATACAGTCCCGAATCAACCGAGTATTCACGACCAACGGTGCCACGATCCCAATAACAGTTACGCCCAACGTTGCAATCTGAATGAAACTATCACCAGTAGCTTCCTTCAAATCTTTCCGTAACGCGATAAGTTGATCAAGTTCGTTGATGCACTCATTTCGCTCATTCTCTGTCTCAGCCTGCCTCAATTCTTTGGTCTTTTTCTGGATCATGCGATCCAACATAAATGCACTCATCATTTTGACCTCCAATAAAGTATTAGACTTCCGTCCATAATACAACATGTTTTTCTCACGACGAAAAGAAGAGGCCCAGTCATTTTGACCGAACCTCATCTTTGTTTAGACCTTAATCTCAAGACCTTGTTTTTCCAGAATATCCAGGAATATCAAAGCTTTCTCGACGTCTCTCGTTTTAATCGACTGTGCGCAAAGTTTGACCAGTCCTGGTCTATTGTCAATCACGAAGAATCTACGAATCGACCGATAATGCATTAACATATCAGTTGCTTCGTATCTCAACGTAAGTGCCGATAGGTCAGATTGATCAATCTCGCGATAGCGGATTACTCTAAATCCGTCTTCTGCTCCACCAATTCCATAGAGATATAACTGTTTCATAAACAAACCTCCTAAAATATAAGTTTCCATAAAGGAGGCAGATTTTTTCACGAATTTCGAAACTTATCGTTTAACTGATGAACATCAATGCCAAATTTCTCTTTGAGCTTATGCGTACAGACCCAGAGCTCATCTCCTTTATCGGTAAGCTCATAGCGTTCGCACATGGCGTGTAGATCTTTACTGAAAGAATTATAGAACTTCATAAGACACTCCTCATCGAATCCAAAAATCAGATGAAGATTCCACAAGACCATGGCATCGATCTCATCGACATTGTTGCGGTCGTATTCGGCAATACGCTTCTGGATCTCCATATTGAGAACTTTAGATTCTTCATTCGTAAGATCTGCACCCAACAAGATCTTTCCTGCTTTTCTAACTCGCATTTTGACTCACCTCAGACGATGCCATCTTTTGAAAGTTCCTGGACAACTTCTTGGTATGTATCTCCAGAACAATAGAATTGACGGTCCACGTATACAACGTAATGGCCATGCTCCTGGACAATACTTATGAGGTCTGCATTGACTGTCCGTACCCGACAGTGACTATGGTTTTCCATAATGTTAAGAATCGCTTCATTCCCCATTAAGAGCCTCCTCTGCGGCTTCTAATCCACCGCTAGCACAATTTAATAGCTTCTGAGAGCATCTGAGCGCCGTCTGCCGAATATATTCATAGTCAGTCTCTGTAAATTCATCCTCACGATCGAGAAGCTGAGACATGATGTCCTGATTGCGAGCAAGTTCGTCGTTGAATGCAGTGTATGCATCAATACATTTTGCCTGTTCGAGAACATCAAGTTCAAACCATTCGTTCATGAACTTGCAGTATTCATCAATTGCTGTTTCGTATCGTATCATGGCGCTGACGACATTTGCTGAGGGTCTTGGCTTAGACTCATCATCAAATACATTTGAAATATCAGGAGATTGCTTTACAGCCTGCCCTCCACAAGCTGTTAACAAACAGATAGCAAATGCCATAGTAAGCATTGTCCATATTTTGATCTTTCTCATAGTTAAGCCTCCTTAATTAAAAGTAAACCAGTTTCCTTGAGAATCCTGCATAATTTCTTTGCCACAATGCTTGCATTTGCAATGAAAACTACAGCCATCATTCCAAATTTTTGCATTTTTATCAGGCTCGTGCCACCCAAGAATATCATGGTAGATGAATCGAGGATGACCTGTCAGCAAATACATAATTCCGGGGAACCAGATAAGAACGAGAATTGCAAGCAAAATTTTAGCAAGGAGCATAGTTAAGCCTCCTTCACAATTATTTCAATGATCTTGCTGGTACGAATGACTGCCCGACCGGGTTTTTGAGGTATATAATATTCCGGATCACGATCGGCTGTGAAAAACTCTGCCGAATGCACTGCTCTGACAAGTTCTGAGGTCGTCGTATTGAGATCACATTTACTCTCGATGATAACATGGACAGTGTACATGCTATTTATGCCATCCATAATAAAGTCAACACGATATTTTGTCATTTTGATTCCTCCTCAAATTCACCGGTGATAAACTCGGAATATGGAAGCGTCTTAATCCAGTCACAGAATGTAACACGCCACTCGTCCTGCTTATGATTCTTACGCTGCTGGTACATATGGGCAAGTACCTGATAGTTAAGCAGTTCCGTACGTTTCTGATTATAAGAACTCGGAAGCAGCTGAATCATCTGCCACCAAATATCTTTTGCAGGGAGACCAGTTTCTTCCTCGGTTTTAAGCGCTGCCAAATATTTTTCACGTTCATGGTTAAGAGCATTACAAGTCATCTGCAGAAGACCTTTGGGCGTATAATAGCATGTTGCGCCGTCAACATCAACTGCTGTCAGAGCACGATCCTTAGAAATGTCGTCTCGTTCTTCATAAGGGAGCATGTCATCCGGTCCAAATAAATGCTCGTGACTGAAGTCATCAATGGTGAATTCTTTTGCGGCAATCTTGTGCATTGTAGAACAGGAATTGCCGACTGTGCCGACCTTATAGGTGTCAAATTCTTTCCACCAATAAAGCGGCGCTGTGATATCACAAGTCACGATGATCATACGGAAAAGTTTTGCATGTTCATCGCCGGCAAGTCGAAGCTGTTTCATACGCTCATAGTCATTTGGTCCAATGACAGGAAACGGCATACAGGGAGTCCATTGGTATGCAGTCGCACCGGGAGCGATCTCATTGGCTTTTAAGACCATATTCTTCATGACGGTATCGCTGCGGTCCCAAGAGTTCATCGGGTTACGCATACCGCGAATAGCTGCTTCCCAGCAATAAGTTTCAGTTTTTTCAATTTTCAGCATTTTCAGCTTCCTCCATCCATTTCTTTCCGCGTTCGGCTTTTTCCATATCAGTTAATGCATGCGGGCACACATATTGGTTAAGTTCGCAAAAACAGCACATAGCACCCCGGGTTAATGCAAAGCACCGATTGCTCAATGCGCGGCAATCTTCTTTCAAGGCATTTGTATCATCAGTATAGTTTCTTGTAAGATACCTTACCATCTGGCGCAACCGTGCGTTTTCCTCTTTTAAACTTGCATTTTCCTTTGTTGCATCAGATGCCATAGCTTCTCGTAGTTCGTTAAGATTCATAGTTGCCTCCTTTATAGTAGCATTCTTTCCATTTTGACCGCATGACTTTTACAATTCGACAAATGTTGGATCGCGTCATCCCTAATCGATCACTTACATATTTTTGGGTCTTTCCGTCTATTAAATATTTAAGCACTGTAATTTCTCGTTCATCAAGGCATCGAACAAATTCTTGAATATACATTGGCGTGTAGTCATCCTCGTAAACAAGAATATCCTCAATTGTGAGAGGGTCATCTCGCCTATCACTATTTGCAAGAACCGTATGAAGCGAAACATCTTTTGCATATTTATTCTGCCTTCGTAAGTCCATGAGAATTTCATTAAATATGCACCTTGTTGCGTATGTTGAGAACGTATTCCCCATAGATTCGTCAAATGAATCAACCGCTTTGATTAGCCCAATATATCCATTTTGAATAACATCTTGATTGGCTGTATATTGTGGAAAATGTTTATGGACAATATAATGAACTAAGTTCATATTGCCTATAATTTTTTGTTCTCGATCTGTCATGGCGTTTTAGCCTCTTGTTTTTCCGCATAAATATGACTCACATTCATTAAGATATATTTAATGGATTCATCATCCATAAATTCAGAATTCTGCTTATTGATCACCAAACTTGTGTACTTTTCGCCATCAATATCATGAGCGATATTAAGTGTCCCTACAAATTTTAAAGTTTTTGTTGTTGCGTTCACGCCGATGATGTATCCAGCAACTGTGCAAAGAATCATGGTTGCGCCAATCAATAAAATCTCAAGAATCAATTTCATTCGCCTCCATCCATTTTTCAAGTTTTCCATAGCATTCTGGGCAAAGATCCATGCCACAACTACGTGGGCTATAAATATCAGTGGTTATATGATAGATACGCTCGCGATCACCATACTTTTCATCCATGTCTTTTAGTTCAAAGAACTTGCCGCATCGATCGCATTTTAATGCTTTAGACATATTATTCCCCCCATGTTTTATATTCTTGCTCAAGATTTGGAAAATTATTTATAATATCTTGGCGAAGAGTATTCATGACTTCCCATATTTTCATGTAGAATTGGACAGTGGTCGAAACCGGAATGATTTGATAGGCATTTTTCCCACATTTTGAAATCTGAATCTTAAGACCGGCCCCACCATTGAGTGAATGAAACTCAACAGACCAGCCAGTCAGAATACAATATACTAATTCTCGTGTGACCCAATCTCTTGCGAGCTCTATGTTTTTCTCATTTATTTCTTTTTCATCATCCTCCATGTAGAGATCTATAGCATTCTTGAGATTTTTGATTGGGGCAGGTTCTGACAAAGTCTGTGCATGAAGTTTGCAACAATCCGAGCTAAGTTCATCCCAAAACGAGATGCCGAGCAGTTGTTCTTTTTCAGCATGCAAAATTAATTTCTCAGTTACAAAAATAGTGTCCATATTTACCTCCAGAAAGAGGAGAGACCATGATCAGTCTCTCCAAATAGTTAGTTAGACTCTTCCATGTCGTCCTCTTTGTTTTTCATCTTCGCGGCAATTTCCGGGATAACTCTATCAGCAAGTGTCTGAAGTGTGATCACTCCAACAATCGCTCCGATAGAATACCAGAAACCCCTCTTAAAATCGTTAAACATAACAGAATTCCTCCTTTCCATAAACTACCTTGAAAATATCGCGAAAAGCTAAGAGGCCATTATTACAGCCTCCTGCTTTGCAGAGTTAACTTCTCATTACTATAATGTGAGCATCGGGATACGCTTCCTTGAAATCTTTCAGAAGTTCTACTAGCTCTCGTCTAGTGACTGAGATCCTGAATCCAGCAGCTCCCTGAAGACCTTCTGTATTCCAATCACCTGGACCGATGGCAACGCCATCATATCTAGAGATTGGGTATGCATAGTCTTCAGCAATCTCGCCGAACCCATAGGCCTCGTCCGTCAACACAAACCAGCTCTTCTTCAAAGCACCCTCATTCTTAATACCCATGATAATACCTCCATAAATATAATGTAGAGTTTCTCTCCATAATAGATGAGGATAATATCGCGAAAATAAAAGGAGAGGATACGTTAATCCTCATCCTCATTATAAATATCGTCATCTACCAATCCGTATTTGACAACTCGTACTGCATCAACAATCATCCAAGCTATAAAGCTGATAATTGCAATGCATGCTCCAAATCCGAAAATTGCAGATAAAATATTCATATCATACACCTCCATAAAGGGATATGAAATATACGCGAAAAGAGAAAGAGGCCATTAAGCCTCAATCTCAAGAAAGTCTTTTTTAATATTCTCGATGTTGATTGTCAAGGTCATGCATGCCACGCCAAGTCCGAATACTACTGCAGAACCGATACCCATATAATAATGGATACCAATCATACCAGCAATAATCAAACTAATGCTAAGCATAGTCACAAATCTTTCCAAAGTAGTCATAAGAATACCTCCATAAAATTTATTTTCTTTCCATAAACTACCTTGAAAATATCGCGAAAAGGGAAAGGCCATGCTTTCCCTATAAGTGCTCAGATGTAATTCTGAAGACGCTCAACGATGAGGTCAGAATCAATGCTCATCATGCCAACTGCCTTACCATCTGCATCGCGTGCTACGATGTCCCAGAAGCAATCACCAGTAGCCAAGTGCTGAGCTTCGATCTCAACAGTAGTAACTTTGTCACTATTGTCAAACACGTTCTCAGACTTGATGTACTTCATAACCGCTTCGTCAGCATCATAGTAGCTGATGTAGTTGATGGTAGTTGTATCAATGTCAGTATTCTTCTCATTGTTGTTCATCATAGTAATTACGCCAATAACGCTTACAGTGATAACCATAACCATACCCAGAATAGTAATAACCTTTTTCATAATAATTCTCCTTTAAAATATGTTATTTTAGTTGTCTTTCTATTCCATAATATGGTATGTTTTTTACGCGAAAAAGAAAGAAGAGAGGGCTCGAAAGCCCCCTAATCATTTGATAGGTCTAAAGATTTTTGCAAGAGTTTCTTTTGTTTTACAATGTTTTGACATCATCTTGACCACATCTTGAAATTCTTTTGCACCTGGGGCATTTGCATCGGCTAAATTTTTAGCCATGCTTTTAAAAATCCCATATGTTTGAGCATAAACCATCTCAGGTAGTGTCATCTCTTTGAAGTCAGATAGTAAATCTATTCGCTCTTGTTTTGTCATTAAAGTTCACCTCCGTAAAGGAGTATGAAATATACGCGAAAAAAGAAGAGACCATGATATATTCACGGTCTCCTCTTAGATGCTTTCTACTCTGTAGTCTCGCTATCATTTGCCGAATTATTCTTCCCAAATATCCCGCCATTATTATGTTCGAAAATATTCTCGATAACTTTGGCAGAAAGCGTCCCTAGCAAAACTACAATTGCCTGTTCAGACAAAGTTTCGATCGGGAATGGCTGGCTAAGAACAAATGTAGCATATGCAGCAAGAATATAAGATGTACTAACCCAAATGAGTGCAAAGAATTGACCGGTTATGAAAAGCCACCGAGTAATCGATTTAAATCGTTTATTCAGGAAACAAAATATCTTTTTTCGGCAGGCAAATATAACCAAGATGCAAATGAAGATGGCCGCCAAGAAGCCAAGACCAAATGCGAAGAAGAGAGAGGGTGTCATTTCTTATCGCCATCCTCAACTTTGAGAATAACATTTTTCTTTTCGGTCAGTTTATCCATAGGAATAGAAAGCTTTGTTTTATAAGTAGCGCCCTGCATTTTGATTGTGCCATCACCGGGATATTTAGCGGCGCTCAGCCCAAGCAGCATGCCAATGAACACGGTGATTGCAGAAAGCGTACCTACAACTTGTTCGCAATAGGGAAGGCCCCAAATCCCCGAGATGGCAAAATAGAGCGTACCTAATCCGGGAAGCAAGATCTGAGCGATCCATTTCAGTGTATCATACGCTTTGTTACTTAGAGTCATTTTGAACACCTCATTTATTAGGATTTGGTTTCATGGGTAATGTGCGAACAACATCCATGACTCGTTTGGCTGATCCGTTTCCGCCCGCCTTTTCATACGGGTTAAACAGATAGTCATTGAGATTTTCATACTCATCCTGGTATATGTAACCACGCTCAATGTATTGCATACCAAGTTCTACAATACGATCATGAGCAAGGCCTACCAGTAATCTTGTTTTGGCGTCTTTTTTATTAATGTGCATCTGAATCAAAGTCCAAAAGCCACCTGAAGCGAGGACAGACGCCAAAATAGTAAAGAACATCTGAATATACGGGTTCATAAAGAGACACTCCTCACACAACCAGTCGCTCCAGTTCATAAGGAATGAATGACCAGGCTTCTTCACCCAATACAGTGCTTGCTATCTGGAAGATCTGAAGCCCATAATCTGCAATAAAATTACAGACCCATTCCTCAGCATCAATCCATAAATGCCGCGGGACTGCCCGGTGAACATCATCGAGCAGCCCGTAGCTAAACATGACCACATGGCCAAGTTCATGCAATAGCACTGTCGTGAAAAAGCTTCCTTCTAACGTATCGAGCAAATACACCGTTCGAGTTATCGGGTCAGTTGTAGCGACGGTTCGCGTACCTGTCTTCTCGATCAACATCGGACTTGCATATGGGACTCGTTTGATACGCCATAGATGCCCATTCACAAAGAAACTATCCATGACTTGGCTGTTAGTTCATTTCCTGAAGTAAAGCGGAGAAATCTTTCTTCATCTTCTCCCTCAGGTCGGGGTCGGCATCATGCCACATATCACGTAGTGTAGCAATTGTCTCCCCAATGTGCATTTTTGCACTTGTGGACATTTCCATCCGATCTGCATCAGACTTCGTAGCATTGTAGTGCCGTCTGGCATCGAGATATTTATCCCAATTTCGACCCATTTCGCTGGTGGTCGCATGGCGTCCAGAATAACCCATCCGAGCATACACATCATACTCATCAGGATCCCAACGACGGTCCATCTCAGGAAGGACACGCATCATGCCGGAACGACCCATTTTGAATCGTTCGTCGCCCTCGTGATCCTCCATAGCGCCGATCTTCTCTTCGTAATACTTACGTTTGGCGCAATAATACTCCATTTCGTAAGTATCCTTGATCATATCGACGACTTCTCCAAGTTCCTGTGCATTGATTTCGGACGGATTGCCACTCATGGCTTCTTTGGTCCAACTCATGAGTTTTTCACGCATCATGCAAATATCGTAGTTCGCCATAACTGCACCCCCTTAAGATACTCTCTTGATATACAAGAGAGGATTCGTAGAGATGACCACAGGAACAGCACCGGTATTGGTGACAGTCAAGCGATCAAAGTCACAGCAGTTGACAGAGATCAGATCAGAGATGGTGATGCTATCGAATGCATTTGCGGTAGTAATCTGGCGAACCATCGTGGATTCGGGCAGAGTATCTCCACCAATTGCAAAAGAAAGCTGTGCCACGCCAATGGCCTCAGTCGTTACATTTGCCTGGAAGAAGGCTTCATAGCATGCCGGGCGCTTGCAAAGCTTTACGCTACCGGTTCCAAGACGGAAGCATTCCGCACAGCCGCTCCTCTTCACAATCGTGGAGAAGGTAACAGACTGGCCAGGCTGTACTGTCTGAGCAGTAAGATTCGTGAGTTTAATCATCGAAATATACCTCCATTTCACTCATTTTGAATTTTTGAGAGGGGGCCTTCCGAAGAAAGCCCACCTCAGCACAGTTAATTGCAAGCGCAATTGCAGCCGCAATTACCCTTCAACTGGGAGACAATGTTTTCGGTCTGATTACGCTGGGAAATACCCAGGTTCAGCTGGTTGATCAGGAGATCCTTGTCGGCGAGCTGGGCCTTCAGCCGATCGATCTCCTGCTGAGTCAGACGATCGGACAGAGCGCGGAAATTCGCGTTATCGTTCTGAACAATCTGCTGACCAACTTCGTGAATGGCAGTCTTAATTGCGCATGCATCAGTCGCCATATCATACCGCACCTGTGCGATAGACTGACGATTCTCACAGCAGCAATCAGCCAACTGCCGGGAAAGTGCGTTAGTGTCCTGCATGTTTGCGATACCCATCTGGGTAAGCGCATTCTGGATTCCGAACCCAGTCGTAGAGATATTCTGATTGATCGTGTTCATCTGGGCAAGCTGGTCATAACCGAGGGAGCAAATCCCGCTGTTGATGCCATCAAGCTTGTTGATAATACCGGAGGTATCAAAGCCACGCTGAATATCGCCAGCAGTAGCGCACTGGCAATCACCGCCACCAGCGCCATATCCGCCTCTGCCCCAGCCAAACAGTGCAAACAGAATGATCAGAATTCACCAGCCATTGTTTCCGCCCCAGCCATCATCGCCGTTGTTGTTTCTGGTTACGGCCGCAATATCGGCCAAACTCGGTGCGCTCATGTTGAACATAGAATGATCCTCCTTGAAAAATAAAATATTTTACAAAACGAGTTTCATCTAAGGCCGCGCGCTCCCCGGAATCAACTCGTAGTGTACGAATTCAATTACGGGATTCTAAAAAACGACTTTGCTTGCTGAAGAGCTTCCTGCTCAGATACGCCAAAAGACTGGCAAAGGTTTTTCGCCATCTGCTGTCCCTGGGCAACATCTCCTCGTTGCATGATGTCCATGAAAGCTCGTGCCTGAGGGTTGTTGCGGAAGCTAGGGTCGGAGGAAATTCGATTCATCGCCATCTGGGCAAGAGCCATAATAGGATTATTCATGTTTTGCCTCCTCTTCAACGGATTGCTTGGTAGTACGTGAGGACTTTTGATTTGGCTGAGAGGACGTAAGCATCTTTTCGAGTTTGTCCAGCCTCTCATTTAAAGCCATTTTGAATTCCTCAAATCTCGGGTCAGGCGCAGACTCCGCATTGGGGTTCATGCGCTGATAGATTTCGGTTTGGATCGATCCATTGCTATTCCAAGCCTTTAGAATTACATGAGAGTAATCAGAAGATGGGAATACAGCAACAGTGCCATCCATAGGAATCTCAGATGCCCGAATATCATCTGGGGAATTCACGACTCGACCTGGGAGATACGTTGGTCTCGGAGGAGGAGTCTGCTGGGGAGTCTGCTGAAAGATACGCTCATTGATCTGAGGCACTTGCGGAGAATATGCCATCTGCCTTTGAGCAGCTGTCCAGCCTGCTTCGAACGCTTGTCTGTCATTCATAGGAGCTGGACTACCTGTATTGAACCATTGGTTTTGATCCATAGTAACGTCTCCTTATGTTTGTTTTCAGATGTTCGTGTTGGCGATTAATTAATCAACGGGAGCAATAGTCTTTACATAACCATCCTTATCGTAGGTAATTGCAACCTTGCTCCCAGCCAGTTCCTGAATCTGAGTTTTGTTTGCCAGTTTGACATCACGACTCAAATTCAAAGTGCCGCCGGTATTTTTAGACTCTTCCTTTGCAGGGGTAAAGCCCTCTTCCATTTCTTTTTCGGACCATCCAGAAACAGCCCCCTCAAAATCCAAATGGAAATTTGCACCGGCGGCTTTCAATTCGGCATTGATCTCAGTTGTCGTTTTGCCGGTTCTCTTACCTTCGTTGATGATCTGTTCGAACTTTTTTTCCATAGTGTTTCTCCTTTTCAATTTTTATATATGAAACCCATATCGAGTTCATATTAGGTTTTCTTCAAAAGGATCTTGTCAGCTTCATCCTGTGTCAAAATTTTCTTTTTGACAGCATTTTGAACCATATTTGAAGTCCACAGTCCCTGTGCATACCAAAGTGCAATCTTATCCTTCATTTTTGACCTCCAATCAATGTGTCGGTCATCATGGCGGTATAGGCGACCTGTGCTTCTATTTTGTCGAGTCTGCTAACTGGGATTGGAGGGTCATATTTACTTCCTATAGCGGCTCCATCATAAGATTCCAATGCACCAATACTATCTGCAAAGGTCTTATCGCTCACTATAATATTTACTATGATCCCATTTTCAACAATACAGTACATGATCACACCACCTTAACTAACGGCTAAATACATACGGATAGTAAGGACGCCGTTTCCTCCACGACCGCCTGATGCACTTGTTGCTCCAAAACGGCCGTATGAACAGGCACCGCCACCACCGCCACCGCCAAGATTGTCAATACCTTGCGCGCCAGGATTGCCAGAATCATTTGTACTACCTTGTAAAGTATTTGCGCCACCAGCACCACCGCCAGGATTGCCGCCGACTCCACCGTTACAATTACTAATTACAAGACCTATGGCCGCACCGCCACCACCGCCACCGCCGTATAACGTATCTGTGGTAAATGATGTATATATTTTTTGAGTTCCAGCCAATCCGGGATATATATTTACGCTGCTAGAGTTTACATAATTTCTGGAATTCGCGCCAGAACCATTGCCAACACCGCCCACATATTTATCAATGTATTTACTTTCTGGATCATCAGAATTAACCAATACTTTACTTTGATAAGTAGGATGTTTTCCACCCTCAGCATTGTTTCCTAAAAAGGAACTGACACCGCCATCGCCACCAACTCTATTTGGATCTATGGCTGAGGATAACGTTCCACCACCAGTGCCACCAGCACCAATTATAACCGGATAATCATGATTCGGTAAAATACTAACGGATTTTTTTTCAGTAACATATCCGCCGCCACCACCAGCACCACCACCAGCATATCCATTAGCATGATATAAATACTGATAAAGTTCTCTTGCATTTACGTACGTGCTTCCACCACCGCCACCACCACCAAGCGCAAAGTCAATCAATTGACAATTTGGCGAGAATCTGATGTTCTGACTTTTTGTTATTTTTAAGAAATTTCTACGCGTAACCGTGAGAGTCCTTGAAATTGTTTCACCAGGATTGACAGAAATATCCATAGTTGCATCCTGAATATCTCCATATCCAGAAATAGAGATAGTTGCTCCATGCCCATTGATATATGCAGTAAGCTCGCCATTATCATTCGTCAGAGCCGTATCCCCAGAATTGATTGGAAACACATTCGCGATTCGAACACCTGAAACCGGTTTTCCAGATCTGTCAACGACTTTTAGCTTTAAGGTTGCAGATCCTTGAACAAGCATGTTTGTTTTAATACCAAGACTTTTAAGACCATCGTCTACGCTACTATTAGAATCAATATTCAAAATATTAGCGCATTCACTACTGATCTTGATATTTCTTGCATCTTTCAGCTCATCAATTTGCCTCTGAAGATTAGCGGCGATATCGCCAGAAAGCTGAGCCTTGACATTTTCAAACCATGTGTTAAATTCAGCATCCCACTGGTTAAACAGCGCAGTAATATCAGTCTGCTGAAGAACAGAGGTGATAAACGGACAAGTGGACTTACCCACATTCACTTCAATCTTATCAGCGCTAATGCTAGTCACACCAGCACTGACAATTACATAGCCAAGTGCATATTGATGCAGAGTCTCAGTATTAGCTAATGCAGGTTTTGCGGGATTGGCAGACGGAGTACCCTTAACCACCTTAATGGTATTTGCACGGGTACTAATTGCAGAGTTAATCTCTACAACAACAGCATCAATTCGAGTAAGGCTCACATCCGCGGCAGGAATATCCAGAGGGAGCAGAGCATCATTCAGCGTCCAAGTGCTATTAAACCAGCACTTACCAGTCTTCACAACAACCTGCATCCCGGTTCCCGCAATCGGCATTAAAGATCCGCCGATAGATGCGAACACGCCATCTGTAATAATTCCATTAAATATGGAACTCATTTGCTCAGCATTGTAAACTCGATCCCTATTTAGTGAGTTATAAAAGCCATAAGTTACAGCCATAAAGAACCTCCTTTACCCAATAGTTTCATCCTCCGTGGACGTAAAAGTAGGAGTAATCGTGATACCATTCGCATCCTGAGAAAATACAATCTCAGAAATATAGACTGTACCAGTAATTCCGAATTCATTTTCGACCTGAACAATATCACCTATGTTGAAATCTTCTCCATAGATATACTGTCTGGTTGCTTCCAGTTCGCCTTCAAAAGCAGTAGTTGTCTGATGTTCGCCAAGTTCTGCAATGGCTTTTTCTTTATTGACAGCATTCCAGGTAGCATATTCGCCGCCTTGTTCGCCATCATTGACTCCGCCGTTGTCAATAAACATCTCTCTTCGAGCGAGTCCGCTTGGCGTCGCCGTTTCCGAATACTGCCAAGTAACAACCTCGGCTTCTTCATAAGTTGTCTGCTCCTCGACCACCCATTCGCCGTTATCATCTTTGTATTTATTTTGAAGAATAACTTCTTTCTGATAAGTTCCAACAGCATAAATGCTGTTCTTATAAGACTTAAAAGATTTGATGTAGTTTGAATTCAAAAGGTTTTCAAAAGATGGGGAGAATGTGACATAAGGATTTACAGACTGTGCATAAGATCGATCGGTGCCAACATAAAGCTCAAACTCGAAGCCGCCAGCACCTTTAGGAAGAATTCGCCAGCCGACTTTGTTCGCTTGGCAAAGACTACAGACTACATCGTAAACGTTTTCACCACGAATGCTTAATTCTGAAATTGAGATACTGGTAATTCGAGAATCCGAGCTAGTCTTTAGAGAGAATCCAGGAATTCGTCTTGTCCCGCCAGAAGAAATAACCTCATTTTGAATAATTGCAAAGAGTACGCTCTGCAAATTTCCAGAGAAATTCTGAGAACTTGTAACAATGCGCCGATCCAAAATGCTTTCAAGGCTTCTTCCAGTCACAATTAATTGCGGACCTTCCTCAGCATCTGTTTCGATCTCAACAGTCTCAATGACCATCAACCGATCACTGTCTCGATTCCAAAGATAATTACCAATCTGCATAGCCTGAATATAGTCAAGCCGAACCGGCGTATAGATCTCGAAATCACCAGCTTCATTATACCGAACTGTCCAAATGGCTGAAGTGAATGTATCAATCATGGCGATACCGTCATAGTTCTTATCCAAGACCATGAATTCCATAATCAGATACCTCCATAAGCATTTCGATAGGAAAATGTCATTGCGATATTAGAAATACCTTCTTTTACCGTAAAGTTAAAGATGTTCTTTCCAACTGAGATCTGGAACCAATCAGCAAGCTTCTCAATAGCAGAAATTGCATTGGTATACTTACCGTCGTGCAAGACCTGAACATACTTATCTCCACTAACTGTGGAAATGATGATGTCATCACCATTCGAATATTCTCGTCCAATCAATGTCTTGATACGGTCCAAATCAATCTTGATAGACTCGTGCGTCTCAACATTGTACACAACAATCGGTCCAGTCACTTTTCCAAGAGAATGAATTGTAATGAGAATGCCGGTATCAACATCGCCATGATAATCGAGAATGGATCTTGTATCAAGATTGATAATGCCAAATTCAATAAGATCCTCTTCCAAAGACTCATTAGACCAAGGAAATTCAAAGTTCGGTGTCACTGTTGCAAACTGGGTTACACTTGGGTAAGGATCATAGAAAAATGGATCCAGGCAAAGAATCGAGATCTGTGCACTTTCCTCTCGAGAGAAAATATCTGGTGTATTAGACTCCACATAGCCCTTCGTTTCCAAAGAACGGTTGTCAGTTTCAACACGGATCGTAACTTCCTTTTTCAGAGGAAAGTACTTATAGGTTTTCTGTCGAACATCTTCAATTGTTGGCGCAAACATAAATTGCAGATTGAAGACAATATTACGGGTGCTGGCCCGTGCGGACGAGTAAAGAGCCCCATCCGCCGTGGCCAGATCCGTTGAATTAATGTTAGCTTTCGGGGGTCCCAGGCCAGTAATACTCTTAACAATCAGCCCCGATTTTTCAGGATGAAAGAGATCCAGCTCGAGAGATTCGCCCTTCGGATTGATTACCGTGATGGACTTGATCATACCTTAGAAATCGCCTCCTTGAAAGCAGTAAACTGATTGTTAGTATTGCGATAGATCTCAGAGCGGCTGAGAGACTTCGGAGAATAGTTATTCTGCACAAACTCAACCACCTGAGGCCCATTTTGGTTATTCTGCGGGACCGGCTGTTTCATACCGTTTTCATGAGAGCTCAGAGAACTTGCAACAGCATTTACACGAGCGCCGGTTACATAAGTACTAATAACTGGTGTCTTCATCGAACCGAGTTTATTAAACCCAGAGCGAACATGCGTCAAATCAACAACAGGAGCAATCTGCGGATGAAGCGTCGGGTCAGTATCAATGATATCGGCAAGCTGTCCGATAGTATCTCTTGCAGCAGCAATCGTCTCTTCAGAAACACGAGTCGCAGAATGAGAGATCTCGCCCTCCATATTCTGAAAACCAATTGACATACCAAGGCCGCACATCTCGCCAAGCCACATAAACTTACGAGAAGGAGAATGCGAATCAACTTCTATTTGAACAGCAGTAAAAGCTGCCGCTGCAACTTCCCTTGCAGCTATTGCGATTTCTTCGCTCTTTGAAAGAATACCCTGCTTGAAGCCTTCTGCGCACATCTGGCCAAGTGTATACCATTGACCAGAATCCTGTGTAAGTTGATTCTTACCAGCAGTTGTCAAAGCCTGTGCGCCAGCAGTTACAGCAGAAGTCGTCGTTACCATACCACTGCCAATCGAGGTGGCATACTGGACACCATAATTCTCAAAATTGGTAGTGAGCGCTCCGAGTGTAGATTCAGCTGTGGCGAAATAGGTGTCGGAAACTGTATTCATAGCAGTAGAAACTGCACCAGTTACGGAATCAGTCATCGTCTGAGTTGTATTCTTCAGGTTGTAACCCGTACGCTCAGCCGCAGCAGCCGAAATCTGCTCCATCGTGAAGCCCATCTTAAGAAGATCATCCTGAGACTCCGAGACATATTTTGCATATGCAACCATCGCATCAGTCGAGTTGTCGGCAACCGTGTTACGAGACTCGTTAAGCTTACTCATCAGATTTGCAAGATCGATCTGTTCCTGCAAAAGCTGCTGATAGGCCTTCTTAGCATCTTCGCTTGTCTTGCCCATCTTCTTGACAGTGTACTCATATTTCTGGTTTGCCTGATCAACCTTCTCATTTTGAATTTTGATCTTCTCAGTAATGACGGCGGTTTCCTTGGCCTTCTTATCCTGCTCAGAAGCGGTCTTACCAATCGTTGCTTCCCAAAGTTCCTGTTCCAAATCAATCGTAGAAAGATCGAGATCAAGATCAGAAAGCTTCGATTCAAATGCTGTTAAGAACGTATCTGCAGCCTTTGTACCAGAGGCAGAGAATGCACCAGACGAGTTATTAGTTGCCTGCGTGATTGTATCAGTAAGGGTATTGGTAAGTCCGTTTACCGCAGCATTAGTTTCATCAGTATCAAAACCAATACCGGTCAAACCAACAAGGCCATCATTCGCATCGACATCAGAATATTCATCTTTGATAGCCCCAGTAACTTTTTGAGCAGTATCCTTAGCCCACCCTTTCAGGTTGGTTCCAGCTTTTTCCATACCCTGGAGCATACGACTGCCCATATAGGTGCCAGCAGATTCAGCCTTATCGCCATTTGCAATAGCGCCATTCGCTAGTTCAGCCGCTGCTTCGGCAGGCTTTTCTTCGAATTTCCCATCGGTTGCTGAATCGTATCCCTCGAGAGTTTTGTTACCGAGATTTTCACCAGGAGCTTTTGCTTCTTCGCTTTCAGTCGGCAAGAACAAACCCTTAATGGCATCCCATCCAGCAGCGATCATCTCGGTCCATGGAGAATGCCATCCAGTAACATTCCGGAAACCATTCAGAAATGCGTTACCGAAATTAGCGCCACTGGTCTTAACAGTCTCAAGAGATTCGCTACCGGCAACACCTTTCAAGAATCCAGCAACACAGTCTTGACCTGCCTGACGGAATTGTTCAATATACTCGCGAAGTGCTGTAATAGATTGCACAACATTCTGGCAAAGCATGTCAAGTGGTGTCGGATCTTGAACCTGAGAAGTATAGGAGAAGAATTGCCATAGATTCCAACCAAAGTTAGAAATTTCAGAGCTAAATTCCGTAAGAGTCTTCGTGCTGACTTCTTGAATCTCAGGGAGAAATGCGATCAGTCGGCGCAAATCGGTGATGATATTATTTGTGGCGGCATTATTTATCTGAATTCCAGAGAGATTCTGATAATACTTAGCAATATGCCCACCAAACTTGGCAACAGTATCGCCGAAATTATCAAGGTTCTGCTTACCAACAAACCGGGCAAGAATGCTATCGTCAGGCAGCAAATTGGCGATCTCGACCAGGGCTCGTGCACCAGCAATAGATTGGTTCATTGCTCCAAAATCAATACCGCTAACGCTCCAAGCATATGAAGCCATAGCATCGCCAAACATGGTCAATTGCGTACCAAATAGCATGAGATCTTTTGTTCCAAAGAAGAAACCAAAGATGCTCCAATCAGGAATTGTATTTGCAATCTCGACCAATGCTCGTGCACCGGGCAGAGAATTCGCAATGGCTGTATTGTCGCAGAGCTTGACAGCAAGAGAATAACCGGTTAATGCTGCACCAAACAGAACCAACTGAAGACCAAAACCAGCAAGATTTTGAGTTCCAGTAAAGAGATTGAAGAGACCGCCTTGCTTCGGAATTGTATTTGCAATCTCGACGAGGGCGTTTACTGCGGGAAGAGATGCGGTGATGGCATCCATGTCGCATCCAGCAAGACCCTGGCTATAAGCAGTAAGCGACTGACCAAGCAATCCACACTGCATTTTGAATTGTTCAAGATCCGGTGCACCAATAAAAAGTTCGAAGAGTCCGACTGTTGCCAAGATAGCTAATCCGCCAGCAAATGCAATCACTGCCTTAATGCCGGAACTAACTTGGTCAAACTTCACGTTGGCCATGGAATCGTTGAATGCTTTAATGGATTCGCCAAGGATCGTTATGGATGTTCCGATACCACCAGCAACAAAACCTGCAACAAGGTTTCCAAGTGCCTGAGAAATTGTCAGGCATTTCTGTGGAAGATCATCGGGAATATTTAGACTATTGATAATAGCAAGAATGACCCCAAGTGTTGTGCATACTCCAATAAGAGCTAGCAAAACAATACCGATACCGGCAAGGGATGCTACTCCGCCAGAACCTAGTGCGATTAAGCCTACAGCTGAACTCGACAATGCAACTGCCATGACAGATAATCCTGCCGCCAGTGTAGCAACACCAGAAGCAGCTTCTATTGCTTGGTCAAGATTCGGTGCCAGAGTAACAAGCAAACCCAAAATTGTTGCAAGTCCTCCGACAGCAAGCGTTAGAATAGCCATAGATTTAACACTTATTTCAGCTTTGCTGGTAAGTGCACCCATAACACCAAATGCAATAAGCATCGCAGAGAGACCATATGTAGCCGTTTTGAATGTCTCTGGGCTATCTTTCATGGCGATACTCAAAGCGGCGACCATAGTACCCAAAGCAACTGCTGCAATGGTCATAGTTGTGATGCTCTTGCTCATGTCTTTTGCCTTAGCAGTAGCATAAATCATTGCGATAAAGATCGCAGAGAGACCAGCAACATAAGCAAGCCCCTTAATCATGGCGCCAGTATCGAGATACCCAACAATGCCACCAATAACGGCAAGAACGCCGATAGCAGCAGATGCAGCAAGAAGCGTCACAGAAACTTTATGAGCATCTTTTCCAGCAAATTTGGAGAATGCAATCAAACCGCCCATAAATATGGTTAAGAATCCAATCGCAGCAATTCCCTTGACTAGCGTCTGTGTTTTAAAGTTTCCGAGTAGCGCGACAGCCGCCATGATCGCATAAATTCCGAGACCAATACCGCCCATAAGAGCACCAGCCTTAGCAGCATTAGTACCTGCAAGATTCGTTGCGGCAAATACCGCAGCCAAAGCAGCGATCATCAGCCCAAGTTTCTTGATTACGCCCCAGATATCGTCTATATCGTAATTCTCAAGTTTCTGGATGAGTTTCAGTACAGCAGACAATGCGAGTACCGTCGTAAGAATTGCGCCAGCACTTTTCAGTTGAGAAGTTCCTTTCAACTTACTAAGAGCGACTGACAATGCTATTACAGATCCAGTCGCTAAAACTAGAGCATTAATGACAGAGTTGATATCTCTAAAAGAAATATCAGAAATATTCTTAAGTGCTTTTGCAATAATGTATATCGAAGCAGACATTGCTAGAATGTTTGCAGCAGCACTGTTAAGAATCCCCGTATTGCCAACAGATGCAGTCAGGAGACCCATCTTATTGGTCATCAATGTTGCCGCCGTAGCAAGTGTTCCTACAAGAACACTGATAGCAAGGACATTATCCAAAAGAATATTTGGGTCCATATCCTCGAGCATCTTAAATGCAGAAGCGAGAAGAAGTAGACTTCCAGCCAATGCAGCAACAACTTTAGCAAGAATACTTGCAGCCGCAGCACCAGTTGCGGCCAATGTCGGCATCATCGTAAGTGCCTTAACAAAGATTGCAAACGCTACCATAGTAGCAGTCAGCATAACTGCTGCATTTTGAAGTTTATCAGTCGGCAGTAAAGCAAGAACAGTCAAAGAAGCTGCTAAGATAGCAACAGCTTTTGCCATTTTCACATAGTTTGGTGCATTTATAGAATTCTTAACAGCATCAAACATACCGGCAATAGATGTCATAACTTTATTGACGCCTGTCGTAAGACCGGCAAATCCTTTAGTAAGATTACCAATTTCCGTAACAAATTTGGTCATTACCTTTGTAAAGTTATTGACAGACTGGATGATTCCAAAGCCAAATGCAATACTTAAAAGTGCTCCCCAAGGAACATCCTTAAGCCAACCCCTAAGTGTATTAAATACAATAGAGATTCGTCTAGTTAGATTATCAAAACTCGCACCAGTTTTGTTGCAGACACTTTCAACAGTAGATTTGAAATTTTCAAGAAGACCATTGGTGTCGGTAATGCTAGTTGTAAGTCCTTTAAACCAGCTCCATGCATCTTTTCCAATTTGACTAAAGATCCCAATCAAATTAGGAAATGTTAGTTTATCAATCCCTTTTATTCTGGAAACGGTTTCGGAAATATAATTGAGAAGTTTTAAAGCTGCTTGGGCACCTGATTCAATGGTGGTTGCCAAAAGTTTAAATGCCGTCTGCCCAATCCTACTATCCTTAAATTGAATAAAGAGATTCTTAAGAATGTCGATGAGTTTTTTGGCACCAGAACCAATCTTTTCAAAGCTGACATTAAGCTTTTCACCAGATATGGTCATGTTCCTAAAACTGTAAAGTAAATCGCCAACGGTGCCAAGTATTTCAAGAACTAGATCTCCAAAGCTACCCAATTCTGGAGCAACCAAATTCTTAATAATATTTCCAAGCTGTTTGAGTGTACTAAAGAGAATATCAAATACTGAAAACGCACCACGAGCAGCTCTACGAAGATTCGTCATCTGACGAGAATTCAATTGCAGAGCTTTCATCAGATTCTTGAAACCATTCGTGAATTTCAAAAGATCCTGGCTTGTTTTGGCAGGAAAAATATCTCGAAATGCATCTTTGAAAGGCTTAATGACACGAAGGATAGCCTCCATCATTTCATTGATACCTTCAAGCATGGTCTTTCGACCGCCGCCTTCACGCCAGCCCTCAAACAGTTCATTACGAACATCACCAGATGCCGCAAAAACTTCGTAAAGGATGTTGGCAAGGTTTGTCCAAAGCTTTTTAGCTTCTTCATAGTCGCCAAATATCAACTCGAAGGTCTTCATCCAACCGGTAGATACGGCATCGGATGTTGCAGAAATAGCTTCTGCGAATGTCTTAGCTTCCTGTGCAGACTGGAAAGACTTTCGGCCAAGCTCATAAGTAGAAGAGCTTAATTCATCCAGATATCCACGAAGTTCTTCTATATCAACGCCTGTCATGCTGGCATAAGCCTGAAGATCAAGTGTTCCTTCTGCATACTTATCTACGGCCGAAAGTAACTGTGTAGCAGTTAAATCTGTAGCAGAAGATACTTCATAAAGCTTATTTGTAAATCCGCCATAACGATCCAAAACATTTAGCAAAACATCCGATGTAAACCATGCATCAGAAAGTGCATTGTTGAAATTCTGAACGCTAACGGCATTATTCTTCATGGTGACGTAAGTTCCATCACCCTTTTTCTTAAGTTTTCCAAGCGCAACAGCCGCTTCAATTGCATTTTCTTTGAATTCAGCAGTAGCCATGTTTGCATTCTCGATGGATTTCCAGTCAATCAACTTGACCGCACCAGTCGATAATGCTTGCGAAAGATTATACATAGCACGACTAGCTTCATTGGCATTGGCACCAGAACGAGCGGCCCAAGTAGCAATGCCTTGCATAGCCGTAACAGATCGATCGAGTTTAATACCATTGGAAGTAAACTTACCAATGTTTCCGACCATTTCGGTAAAGTTATAAGAGGTTTCGTCGGTGAACCAGTTTAACTTTTCGAGCTGACTATTAACATAGCTCATCTGGGCTCCAGTATCTTTGAAGTCCTTAGATGTTGCAGCCATAATGGTCTGAACAGCACTTGTCTTTTCAGCATATTTATCCCAGCCAGCATTAACCTGGTCAAGTGTCATACTGCTGACAAAACGCTTTGTTGTATCAATGAGGGCATTCGTAGCACGATTTACAAGTGTAGCTTTTGCTACCATAGTTGTAAATCCACCGTTTATTCCCTCAATAGCTTTCAAAAGAGGATTTGCATCTACCTCTTTGAAAGATTCATTTACTTTGTCAAGATTTTTCGAAGCGCCCGAAAACTTTAAAGCATTCTTAAGTCGATCCAGAGTAGATAAACTTTTGCTTGCTTTCTTTTCAAACTCTTCATTATCAAATCGCATTTGTACAACGCGATTATCAACTGTTGTAGACACTATCTTCTAACCTCCTCCCACAGTTCCTTAGAGAGTTCATCAAATATCGGCCGAATGGCTGGATTGATGATGTCATAGCCCTCAACATATCCGCCAGTTCCAGTTGCATGCCCATACTGGAGGAGGATGATCACAGGGGTTCCTTTGCCGCCAAATGCGTAGCCATCAATTGTATTGGTGTTATACCATTCAATCGAGATGCCCTGCGAATCATTTTGAATTTTATAACCCCAGGACTCGGCCGTAATACCTGAATCTACCGGGGTCGCACGAATCAGAGCTTCTAATCCGCGTCTAGCATATGCATCGAGAATGGGGCGATAGTCTTTGGACGCCAAGCCTTTTAAGTACTTCTCGGTATTATTAAAATTTCCACGTGTCCTAATGGCTATCACCCGCATTCTCCTTTCTTAAGGCCGCTTAACTCCAGCGAGCCTTTACTTCTCGAACATCTACATGAACAAATTTTTCATAAAGACCAACGCCACCGGAATTTCCGAGTTTCTTGTCAAACCAATCATAAATCGTCTTAACAGGAACACCAGAAATATAGACATCTGCCGCAGTGCCATACTTATGCTGGCTATATGCTGCACCGCCGATCTTTTTGTTGTAAGGTTCTGTTCGATAGGCCGAATTAATGATGATCGGCTTCTTAAAATATTCTCGAGCTTCCTGCAAGAGTTTAACCAATGCCGGTGCTACAAATATAGTATCGGTATTATCTTTGCAACGAAACTCTTTAACTTTAAAGTTAGAAGAGAGTTTCTTTTCACCATCTTTCTTCCAACTATACGCATAAATAGGGATCATAGGTTTCTCCCCCTTTGGTTCATCAACCTCAGTTTCTGCAACTTCAGAAATGATGACATATACCGAGATAGTTCTGGATGGCTTGATAATTCGAGTAGAATCTCTAAAAGCCGTAGAGGCTCCACCATCGCCGATCAGAGCATAGTTCCAGCCTTTCTTATATAGAAGATCTTGGAAATCCCACAATCCGATTTTAGATTCGACTCCGAATACGAAATTGTTTCCTTTAAAGCCGAAAGCAGGGCGACTGGTCAAACGAGGTCTTGCTTTGGTACCATCAGCATCTACATGCGATGTGAGATCTTTTCTCTTTTTGCCATTTGGAATGACGACTGTATTTGTAAAGTAACTGTCAAACCCATTATGTGGTAGAACACCCCATTCCGGATTGCCATTCTTTTTCCAGCCAATGCCAAATTCATTGTATGCAGGCCGATATAATGTTGCCCCATCAATCTTAGTATGCGCAAGAGGATTTCTCGTCGACATATTAAAGAAGGGACCATTCATGATCGTTACATTCGGACCACCATACAATTTCCACATCGTCGAAAGTGTATACTTTGTTTTCCGATTGTCGATCAATCGGATTCGGCATTTATTCACGGGAATGGACTTATAAATTGCCATAAGATTACCCTTTCGTTCCTAGTTTTCTTCTACGCTCAGCATTCAGCTTAGAATAATCTCGAGCAGTTTCCTTCTTAGATTTCTTCTTCGGATTCTGCTGTTCATTGCAAACCTCAATTAGCATCATGAGACGATTTAAATGCCACTTTTGAAACTCAACAGGAATTTGAAAGGCAACCATCCATCCGTAAATTACTTCAGAAGTGACTGTTTGCCCTTTTCCAAATACTGGCTTCTTTTTAGCATCATGATGCGTAATTGTAGTTGCTGTCATCGGTGCTGAAATGTAAGCATCAATGTCTCGAATGTTTTGCGGACTCAATCTCTCATAAATTTCATCCGGAACATTCTGTGTCAATGTCATACAGCGGACATAGTCACGTGATTCCACTGGGGTTAATTGACTATTTAAGTATGGTTTACACCATTTGGATTCCCATTTTGAAATTGAGACAAGGCTATGTTCGAGCATAAGTACTTTCTCCGGATACGTCCGAAACTTCTCGAGCGCTTCATCATAAACTTCGGTCGCCGGAACGACCAGCTTAAGCATTCTCGCTTGCCTCAATAGACTCTGGGAGCTTCTTAGCTTTCTGAGCATTCTTAACCTGCTCAATCACATTAGCGCGATCCTTAGCGCTCATGCCGGGCATAATACCCACGATGAAGTTGATGATCTCGTCATCCTCGCCGCCGAGCAGCATCATCAGGATCTCATCATGTGCGAGAGAATACTGAAAATCTTCCTTGATTTCAGGAGTCTTCAGGAAGACATCGCTGCCAGGCTTACGAACGCCATAAGCATTCACGAGCAGATTATCGATGAACTCAGCGACGGCTTTCTTATCGCCCTTCTGCTGGAGTTCAGTAAGGCCTTCAATCAGGCCATTGTCAAAGCCAAGGCTCATCTTGGCAAGATCAGACTTATTCAGATGGAACCACAGGTCCTTCTCAACCTTATTGCCATCGTAGTCCTCATAAGAAACATGCTGCTTAATCATAGATCTTTCTCCTTTTTACTCATTTTGATTTTTTAAAGAGGGGCTAGGATAACCATTCCCAGCCCCTCAGGATAGTTAGGCCGCAGACAGGATCTCGGCAATCTCGTCGGGAGTGGGCAGAACCGCACCAGTGGAAGTCTCATCACCATACAGCTTAGCCTCAATCTTTGCCAGCTTGGTGCTGTCGATCTTGGTGGAATCGATAACCAGCAGAGCAGTAGGCTTCTTGCCAGTCACATTGACAGGGGTGGTGGACAGCTCCCAGCTGAAGGTCAGAGCCTCGGGGGAGTCGTTGATAGTCTGATAAGCCTTCTCGGAAGGAGACACCTGGCAGCCATACACCAGATGCAGCTTATAACCATGGTCCTGGCCATCAGTATCGTTACCGATCATGGTACGATAGCAGAAGCCAAAGACGGAACGGGACTGCTGGCCAACATAGACACCGGAAGCATCAACCAGCTCCTTGTTACCATTGCAAGCCTCGAATTCCTCGGGATAGGTATAGGCTTCAATGGTTGCGCCGAACTCCTCGGCAGAGATCAGGTTCAGATACTTGATGTTATCGGCATACTGGCCGGTAGCCTCAGCACCAGAGGGAGATTCAGAAACAGAGATCAGGCCATTCCAAGCAACGCCATTCTTGTAGGCGCCGGTCTGATCGGGGAAATACAGGACACCATGGTCTACACCAGTTTCATACAGGTGTTCACCGGTCTTATCCCATACGAGTTTAGCCATAAGATTGTTCCTCCTTAGAAATAAAGATCGAAAACATAGTGGTAAAGATTATCGGCTGGATAAGCTCGATTCATCGTGCACATGGGGAGCTGTGCAATCTTCATAGGAAGATCTGAGTCGGGATCTTTTGTTACAACCATTACCACGTACTTCTTCGTAAGTGAATACGGATTATTATCTGCAAATGTTGTATCAATGTCGTCAAATTTGTAGATAATACATGGGTATGACATTTTAATTGTGGCCGGAGGCTGAAAATATACGCGTTTCGAAACCCCCATGATCTTATTCAAGATCTCAGATAGTTGTTGACGCGATTTCGCCATTATACACACCTCCGATCGAGATGATTAGACGGGGGGATTGGACTTCAACAGATTGAACATTCCAATACGCCCCCATCCATTCAACATATCTCATGGCAAAGAAGTGCGCAAAAGCAAACGGGTCAGCCACAATGCTAATCTGGTTATTAACATCAATGTTGTCGTTGATGCCTTCACCAGAAGTTGCTTTTTTCACATTTCGGATAACGTCACCCATGTAGTAACGAGCTACCGGAGTCTCCGTATAAACATCCGGGGCAGTTTCCATCGGCACAACAAAGCCGATTGCGCCATAAAACTTTGCCATTTTGAATTTTTGGTCAGTCGGCCTTAGCCGCGGCAGTCACCAGAGTGTTAGCACTAGCGGTCATGGCGCTCACGCCGCTAACAGTGCCGACCTTAGCAGTCTCGGTGTAGAACAGAGGAACAGCATAGCCGTTCTCGATCTCCAGAACAGCGCCCTTCAGGAAAGCGTCCTTCAGCTGAGAGGTCGTCATCTGAGTCTTATGAGCAGCGTCAACGTATGCCTTGCTGGAAGCAACATAAATGATCACCTTAGCGACATTCTTGTCTTTCGCATCCTTGAAAATCATATCCATAGTGAGTTCTCCTTTCTGCTATCTTAGATTAGTCCTTCTGGACCTCGAAAGCGATGGCGGCGTAGGGACGAGTCAGAGCGCCAGAGCAACGAGTCTCCATCAGATACTTATACTGGTTGTAGTCGATGTCGAAGTCATCGAACATGCTGACCTCGCCACCCTTGTCGGCGCCGACGTTGTAGTCATTCAGGTTGACCAGCAGAGCGTCCAGAGCCTGAGTCTTGCCGGTATCATCACTGCGGGTCAGGCCAACCATAGACTCGATCGTCACGATGCTGTTCACACGCAGAGCGGTGCGCAGCTTCTCAACGGTGTCATAGATCACGCGGCCGGTAGTGTCCTCCAGCATCAGCATCTCGGTCAGCATATCCTCAGTGGTATACAGATCGGGGTTGCCGGAGCCCTTGTACAGCTTACGAGACTTCACGACTGCCTTGATGAAGTTCTTGGCATGCTCGGCATCGCTAGTGCCAGCAGTCACGGGGTACTTCACGGTGAACAGCTCAGAATCAGTCCAGACAGGACGAATGTTCTGCTCATTGATCTTGTCATCGCTGGAAGCCAGACGGCCGTCGCCAATCAGGATGGCGCGAGCCAGTTCCTCATTCAGCATCATCCGCATCTCAGACTTCAGCCAGGCAACAACATTGAAGTCGGTGATGTCAAGCTGGTCGTCGCGGTCCATCTTCTGCTTCTTATAGATGGTGGTAGGAGTGGTAGTGCGCTTCAGCAGGGAGAAAACCTCTTCCTTCTTCAGCTTACCCTTGATATAGCCCTTCGCACGAGCCTCATCTTCAGTGATGTCAGCAAAGATAGACTTAATGCGAGAGAAGGGAGTGCGATGGACCTTGCTCATGACCTGAGAAACCCAAGTCTGATCACGCTGGATGAAGATGGGCTCATTGGTCATCTTACGAGCATCGGGGAACAGATAGCCAACGTTGGTCACACCATAATCGCCGTCAGCATGCTGGATAACATCCTGCAGGGCTTCAGCATCATCGCCACCAGCTTCGCAGTGCTCCAGAACAGCCTGCTTCAAAGAGCCCAGACGCTTGGCATCCTTCAGGATCTTCTGCATATCGTCGTGGCTCAGAGTGGGAGCCGCGGCATTCTCGGGGTCAAAGACATTGTGCTTCATATCGGGATTATCCTCCTCATCGTCATCATCGTTGTGTTCAACGCTACCGCCCTTTTCTTCAAGAGCTTTGCCAATAATATAGGCAACGGCGGCCTGCTGCTCTTCATTCAGGGTGTCGAGAACATCCTTCACGGTCTTCTCATTACCTTCGGAATTCTCTTCTTTCTTCTGGTCCTCATGCTTCAGATCTTCGTCTTTCACTTCGGGGTCCTCCTTCTTTTCCTCATCAGCATGGGCGAGAGTAATACCGCCAGCTGTGAAAATATTTGCATCATCGAAATCGTCATCACCATCATCACTGTGAGTGAGATTCAACTTTTCGATATATGCCTTAGGGTTCGCTCCGGCCAGAACAAGACTTACCTCCTTAATATTGCCATGAGAGACAACATTTGTAAACTTGTTTCTAGTTAGGCGATTTGCATGAATGGAGAATGCGCTTACATCTCCATGGCTTACAAGTTCCTTTGCGGCAATGCCAGCCTCGGTGCCATTGAAAGAAATCTTTCCATAGACACCATCATCACGTGCTTCCAGGTCAGCATGGCCAAGAACAGCTTCGACATCATCATGGATATGCATCCACACCACCGGAACTCTAGCGCCATTTTGATCTGCAAAAGCTCCCTGACTAATTGTAACGCCATCAGTGCATTTCACACCATATCGGGTTACATAGCCTTCGCAATCATACATCTGCGTTTTCTCCTTTCTTTAATAAATCTGCAAATCCACCAGAAGGTTCATCCCCTTGTTTCTCTTGATTGAGGTTCGAGTTACGCAGTTCATCAGCCTTTGGATCATCAGAAGGTTTAATGCCGATAATCTGGCGGATTTCGTTACTGGTAAGGATCTCATTTCTGGTGAACTTATCGGCAATCTCAGCAATCTGGCTAACAGGAGTAATGCGGAAGGGTTCAGTAAAGAACATGACAGACTGTCCTTGTGTCCGGGCAGTTTTGGTCAAGAACTTTCGCTTAAACTCATCAGTGATTGTGGATGCCAAAGGTTCAACAGTCTTATTCTGATAATTCAACATCGTCTGCTCGTCGGCCGTACCATCCAGAATACTCTGGCTGAAACCTAACTGGCTATAAAGCATACTCGTCAAATACTCAACCTGCTTCAAGAGGTTATTCTCGACAGAGCGATTGAGCTGAATTACCTTCTCGGTGCTGTCGATATATGCGATACCGAGTTTATTCCCAGCAAGCTGGTCTTCAACAGACTTTCGACGAACCTCGGCCTGCTGCTGACGTGTTTCGCTACGAATCGTATAGGGGAGCTGGATAATCAAATCCAACTTACCAGATCCAGCCTGCTCATCAATTACATCCAAAAGGCGAAGCTTTCGAATAAGACGTTGCAGGGTGGAGTTTGGTGCATTCATTACTGCATAAAACGGGTTTTCAAGGATCGCCACATCTCTCTTTCTAAAAGTGAATTCCTGGCGTTGGCCCGTTACACTATTGTAAAGACGCACCTTTACATGCTGTGGATACCATTCTACGATTGGACCAACTCTCATTTGCAAGATATCATAAGAGCTGGATACTTCAGGGTCATCTGTTGTTTCGACAGGAACTGCGGCGACAACACCTTCATCGATCATGGACAAAACCATATCATGAACAAATGCTCGTCCGCTCTGATCCAGGTTTGCTTCAGTCTTAAGAACCTCATTCAAGCCCGTGCTCATTTCTTCCTTAAATCGTTCATTCTCATCAAGGCGAACATGTCGAAATTTCAGTGATGCAACATCCAATGCGATCCGATTGTAAATCGCATTCACAATTGTTTTCTCATTGTTGGATGATAGAATCACTCGGTCAGCCCGTTGAGAGTCCCCATAGCCCAATCGCCAGGACATATCAGTCATCGGGTCCCGATTTTTAAAGACGTTCCACGCACGCCTTATTCTGGAACCAAAAGATAGATCCATGCGGGGTCCTCCTTATTAGGGGTATGCACTCATTTTGAATTTTATCCGCGACGTCTCTCGCGAGCCTCAGCAAGGCGATCGTTAAATGCATCCAATTCCTTGAGATACATTTCAAATTCGTCTTTCTGCTTCTTAGCGAGTTTCATATCTACTTTTGCAAAATTGCTCTCCATAGATTTATACCACTTGGCACCTTTTTGAGCACGCCGAATTGTTTTTGCGCTTCTTCCCTCAAGCTTCTTCTCAAGTTTCGAAGTATTTCGGCGACCTTTAAAAGCGCTCATACGGCGCTGGGAAATAGTATAGGAAAGACTTCGTTCTGCATTCTTGGCTTTGTCATACTTTTCGCGATTCTTTTTGGCTTTTGCAGAGGATTTTTCATATGCCTTTACTGGATTATGCCGAATCCCCCATTTCATACCGAGAACGCCATAGTGATAAAGCTCTTCTTGTCCACAAGAACCATAAACAGCCATAAGTTTCTCCTCCTTCCTAAGAAAATTAGTCAAAGAGATCTCGATTCAGCTTCCATGCGATGTAACCATCCATCATAGCGGCAACAGCATCAATCTTCTGATCGTATCTCTTTTTATAAAGCATGCGGTTACCGTTTACATCTTCCAATGTAATACAGTTACCCATAGAATATGTCATCAACTGCTCATCAAACAGCAACGCTCGATCCTCAGAAAGCTTCTTGAGTTCGCCAAGGGGGACAGTTTCAGTCTTCTTGCCCTGAATAACTTTCTCAATGCCGAATGGGCCATTCTCTTGAGCCCAGCGAGCAATAAAATCCTTACAATTGTAAGGGTCATAACCAACAGCACGAACATCATAATTATTCTGGATAATAAACTCGTCAAGATCCTCATAAATTTGCATGGGGTCAAGCGTCGTTCCATCCAAAACAATTAAGCTGCCCTCTTCCATGAACTCTTCATATTTCTGCCGCATCGCAGGATTTAGCTTCATGACTGTCCGACTAGAAATATAGTTTCTGGTCTTGATTCCGAATTGCATACCTTTGAGCGGAAACAGAAATGTGAATGCAAAGAAGTCATCGCCCTGAGAAGCATCAATTCCCATAGCGCAAGGCATACCATAATACAGCCGTTTTGGATGACAGATAGTCTCTTCATACGGGAAGTAGTATGTGTAGCCCTCCATAGGAAGTCCAAATCTCTTAGCAAGAATATCATTTCTTGCAGAGGGGACTTTCTCAGCACGCTCGACGTCTTGCTGATAAGCATCATAACTCACGCTAATTCCAATATTAGGGTTTGCCTTAATCCACATCGCCGGATCATTGATCTCGTCAACGCTATCAAGTTTATACCACCAAATGGAGACATGCGGATTCTGATATTCGCCTTTCAGGATTGATTGTAACTCCATTTTGATTGCATCGCCAACGCCATTTCGTACAGTACCTTCAGAAGAAGTTGCCACGATCTGGTAGTCTTTGACTTTTGAAGCACCCTGTTCAATAGCGCCAATAGGATCTTCACGAATTTCCCCAGAAAGCCACTCATCGACTGTTGCATACTTGCATCGTAAACCCTGAAGTTTATCAATACTCAAAGGCCGAATCTCAATTAGTGAGTTCGTCATGAAATTCATGATACCCTTCTTGGTTGGTGCCAATTGACAGCGATTTGCTTTGCTTCCGGTTGTATTTTGCAGAGATCCAGCAGTAAGCATCTTAAAGACAGGCCCACGCGCACGTGAAATTGCCGTTACCAGAGGAGTGGTTGTCTCTTCGGCAAGCCGCATAGTCGGCGCCACCACAATCTGCTGAGTCGTTGATGTGTCACAAATCTGACCATAAGACTGTACACAAGAATCATAGAGAGATTTCGCCGCGCCTCGTCCAACGATTAGATACTGCTTATGGATAAGTCTTCTTTTTAACTTTCTGGTAACATATCGACCGCCTTTACCTTGAGGATCCGGAACATAAGTGCTCCGAGTTTCAAAGTAAAACCAACCATATAATTGTTCGCCCCAAAGTTTAAAGGAATCCATCATCTCAAAGTCGGATCCATCTGTTAAGACGAGTTCGCTTTCGCAATATGTGATCCAACCCTCAACAGGAGCCGGATCGTAATATACGCCCGGGTTCCGAATCAATTCGTCGATTCGGTTCATCTCCATCGATATCTCTCGATTGACGGGGATTTCTCCTGCCAGCACCTTCTCCCGGAATTCGCCGTAGTAGCGAGGCACTGCAGTGTTGGATAGATACTTTGACATTAGCCACCCTTCCGCTTCTTTTCAATGTCCATCAACTTTATGATTGATTGGTAATTTGCATAAGCTTTCTGTGCTCCGCCCATAATATTACCAATATTTTGAGAAAGATCGGCAATATCTTTAGAACCAGATTTCATCTTATCAATCAATCGCTTACCCTTGTCGACAGTAGCTTTAATTTTCTGGGCTTGCTGCTGTGCCTGCTGTTGCTGAGATTGCTGGTTGGAAGGATTCAGCATACTCATATATGTTTGCTCAAGTCGAAGCCGATTGATTGCGCGAACCAATTCCTCATCAGACATTTCTTTTGCTTTCTGACTGGGTGGTTTAGCGGCTTCTTCTTTCTTTCGCTCTTCTTCTGCCCGAACAGCAGCTTTTCGTTTAGCTTCTCGAATCTCTGCATCACGTTTTTCAGCTTGCAGTCTTCGATGCTTTGCCCAAATGCTTTCAGGTCTTCTTGAGGTCGCCTTCGGCGCAGATTCATCTTTATTCAAACGACGCTTTTTCGGGTTATCCTGATACGGTTCTTTGCCAGAGCCATATGGATACCGACCCGACTTTCTCGGAACGCCATAATGGTAAAGTTCATCGCCATATACAGCCATGTAAGCCCTCCTTTCCTAGGAGTAAATATGCTAAAAATTTAAGCATCATGTAATTCATTGGCTATTAATTACAGAATTGCTGAATTTGAACAAACCAATCGTATAATACGTATTGGCATCACGAAGCATGGCTTTTGCATAGTCTGGTTGCAATGCTGTAAATGCTGGATCATATGGGGTGAAACCGCTAGGTAACTGATTGAACTGAATTCTTCCATAAGGAACTCCGTCCAAATATGTTGCATAGAGTTGAACCCTTCGTAGCATAGAAACAGTAAGAATATCGGCATCATAGTCACGATAAACACTGATTCCCACGCCCGTAAGTCCAGTTCCACCCCAGATAATTCCAAAACTATCAGCACCATTCTCATTCTTTGGCGTTCCAGAAATAATTGCCAAATCCATTTGGCTAGCATTCAAATCGGTCGCCCGTTTTAAATTCGGAATGTTAAGCTGATCGGCAATTGTGGTTTTTCCATCGCCAGTATAAGTTGCTTTGGAATAATCCATAGAACCAGTTGCAGCACCTGCTCCAAACTTTGCAGCAATCAAACCATAAAATAGATTCAGACCGTTAGGATCAAGGAAGGCAGCCATTTTGAGGTCACCTCCCTATTAAGTTCCGGCAACAATCGAATCAATTGCCTCATTTGTAATTGGAGAAATTTCGACAGGGCTGCCGAGCGGATCCCAGGTGCCGTCTTCAGTCCAGCCATAGTTCATGTTGGTGTCCTTGACATTCCAGATATCGCCAATGGTATTACCTTCCGTCGGAAGCTGATCATAGGTATCTTTAGAGCCCTTCCACCTATAGACAGTAGAAATGTCAGACTTCTTAGCAAAGTTATTATTGGCATCGTCAATGCTCAATGCACCAACTTCAGCGGCTGTGTAAGTCGGCTTAGTAGGAGTCTTAGCCCATGCAGGAACCGTCGGGTCAGTCTCGGTGTAAGACTGAAGTGCTGTATCTGCTTTTTCAAGAGAGGTCTTGACAGAGGGTGCGAGATCTTCTTTCAGAATCATGCTCTTGAATGCGCAAGTTCCAAAGTCATTCATATACTTCAGAATTTTACCGGCAATGGTGTTGAATGATTCACCAGAAACAATGGTTTCTCGCTTATTAGGAGCTGTGAATGTAACTGTTACGCTCGAGGCATCGCCATTCGTTGCGAGTCGAGTTGTATCAGTTGGATGAACGTGATCGCCTCTTGCAAATGCAGATTCAGTACCGACACTGCCAGATCCAGAGTCAACCTTAGGAACCGTGTTGGATGCCGCAACTCCGTCAGGAACTTCAGCAAGAGTAATGTATTTCTTATCGTTTTCAAGCTGAGATACCTTAGAAGGAATTTTCTTTTCCGTAGCAGATGCAGACGTGGAAATTGCATCAGTTATCTTTGCCCATAAATATCCCAGACCGGCTTGATCAAGAAAATTAGGAGTAGCCATAATCTACCTCCTTCTTTGAGAGTATGTGCCATTTACAATTGCTTGTATTGTTTCTGCAGGGATAGCTGTATCAGAAGGAACTTCAGCAAGAGTAATGTATTTCTTATCGTTTTCAAGCTGAGATACCTTAGAAGGAATTTTCTTTTCCGTAGCAGATGCAGACGTGGAAATTGCATCAGTTATCTTTGCCCATAAATATCCCAGACCGGCTTGATTGAGAAAGTTATTAGCGGCCATTTGATCACCTCGTTGACTTCTTCCAGCTAGACTTATTGATGATCGCATCGATCTGAGCCTCAGTCATTGCGCTAGACTTATTCAGCTTCTCACTCAGGCTGGTATTCGTTTTCTGGATAGTTTCATCCAAATTCGTAATAGCCTTGATGGGATGCTGATTAGGAAGATCACGATTCTTAAGAACAGAATGATCCCCAGTAGCAACAGGGCTGGCAGGATTCAGATCGTCATACGGTTTGTCAACAGCAACGCTAATTCTGAATTCAGACTCGGCGGCCGCATCTTTTAAAGCTTGCATCTGTGCAGTCGAAGTAGGCGGATCAAAGATCATCTTCACTTTGGCATAGACATATGTCTTCACAAACTGGAGACGAGAATCACCAGCAGGAATCAAATCTGTCCAAAGCTGATCGGGTCCATCCACAACAACGCTTCTAGCAGCATCCAAACCGATTTGATAGAGATTTGCTAACTGCGAGTTTATATGCATGATAATGTCAACATCGAAGGGAGTATAATCAGGGGCCGCCCCGATGGCTTTCTTGATGGAAAGCAGAATACTCGACTCGATCTCAGCCTGGGTAAACACGCCCATTAGCGATCCCCTCCTTTCGGTCTTTTCCATGGACAGGTATCGTTAGGTGTACGGTTTAGCACTGGAAATATAGCATTTCGAATGCCACCATAGTGGATGAATCGGTGAGTTCTATCAGAGACGCAAACAACATTGTTCTTAGAGAATATTATAGGGTCTCGAGCTTCGATCTGTTCTGGTGTAATTGGATTTATGTGGTGAATAATAATATCACTACTTTCCAAATCATAGTCAGGAAGTGCAAGATCACAGCCTTCGTCCCTAATGATAATATCTCTTCGAAACTTTCGCCACTCATCTGAGTGATAGAGAGCCTGATTCAAATATCGAGACCATCCAAAAGTTTCTTCGCCAATGCATGAATGCGTTTCCAAATATTCAACTCTGCCAATGTAGTTAGGAATACTAAGAAGCTCAGTATATGTCTTCATCATACTCCTCCTCCTCATCCATATCACCGTTATACCGTTGCATAGCTTTCCTAGCTGCTTCATAAAGTTCGTCCTGACGGGCCTGCGCACGAATATTATCTTTCTTAGCAGATGCCAATTCGACTTGCTCGGCAAGAAGTTTCTTTTCGAGCCGTTCGCGCGTAGATCCAAGCTTTAAATAATGAGTAATCAACTGAGAGGAAGCAGTTCCATCTCTCAATTGCTGCTCTGCTAGGTCCTCAGCGAGGGAAATAAGGTGTGCTTCCCTAGCTTCTACTGACAGGGCTGGACGATTCTTGGCTTTCGTCTTGTCATTAGCAGCCTTTGCCAATGGTTTCTACCTCCTCTCAGATAGATTTAGTAAGTTATAGAACAATTCTGCCCAGAAAAATGCCTCGGGTTTTATGGAAAGAAAAGACGGAAAGACGGATAGGCCATATAGGAGGCAATCTCGGCAGGAGAAAGATCATGGCAGAAAACCCTAAATAACACAGGAGGTGAATCTGTGACCCGAGGCATTTTCCCGAGCAGAATTGTTCTGGCATTTTGACCCCCGGAGAAATTTCT
>UMHE01048043.1_pt1 | contig 57222 bp, 39 predicted proteins | sample 1965451 | NCBI WGS metagenome assembly UMHE01 (sample SAMEA4836090, study PRJEB28245) | human gut metagenome | biome: gut microbiome; material: fecal sample | place: Denmark | collected 2008 | reverse complement strand
AAACTCGTTGTACATCCACACAAGAACGTACAACGAGTTTTTTTGTTATTTATATCGGGAGTTTTGACACGCCCTCCCCCTATAGTGTTTGTACTAAAAGCCGTTTAGAGCTGTGCAAGCTCCACCACCTTATCTACGGCAGCAGAGAGTCCGTCGACGTTCTTGCCACCAGCCTGAGCGAAGTGAGGCTGACCGCCGCCACCGCCCTGGATGAGCTTGGCTGCCTCGCGAACCATCTGACCAGCGTTAAGCGAATGGTCCTTCACGAGGTCGTCGCTCATGCATACGTTGAGCATTGGCTTCTCGTGAGCTACCGAGCCTACAACAGCGAGCAGGTTAGACGGAACAGCCTGGCGCAGCTTGAACATGAGGTCCTTTGCAGCAGCCGGCTCCAGCGGGAGGACAGCTGTGATGACCTTCACGCCGTTCACCTCGCGTGCCTTAGCGATGAGGTCGTTCTTTGTGCGCTCTACGGCAGCAGCCTGGAACTGCTCGATGTTCTTCTTCATAGCGTCGTGCTCCTCGATGTACTTGCCGATGACGCCCTGCAGGTCCTTTGCGTTGTTGAACAGACCGCGGATAGCCTTCAGCACGTCCTCGATGTTGTACATCAGCTCCTCGCACTCCTTGCCGGTCTTTGCCTCGATGCGGCGGATGCCGGCAGCTACGCTGCTCTCAGAGATGATCTTGAACATACCGATGCGACCTGTCGACTGTGCGTGGATACCGCCGCAGAACTCGCAGCTCGGACCGAAGCGCACTACGCGTACCTTGTCGCCGTACTTCTCGCCGAAGAGGGCGATAGCGCCGAGCTTCTTAGCCTCCTCGAACGGAGTGTCGCGATGCTCGTCGAGCGGCAGGTCCTGACGGATGAGGTCGTTGACGAGACGCTCTACCTTGCGCAGCTCCTCGTCAGTCACCTTGGTGAAGTGAGAGAAGTCGAAGCGCAGCGTTGTGGGCGATACGAACGAGCCCTTCTGCTCTACATGGTCGCCGAGCACCTGCTTCAGAGCGTAGTCGAGCAAGTGGGTAGCGGTGTGGTTGGCAGCCGAGCCCTCGCGAGCGTCTACGTCTACGCAAGCCATGAAGTCGGCCTCCGGGTTCTTCGGCAGAGCCTTCACGATGTGTACCGACTGTCCGTTCTCGCGCTTTGTGTCGGTGATTGTAACGGTCTCGTCCTCGCTAACGAGCACGCCGGTATCGCCTACCTGACCGCCCATCTCGCCGTAGAATGGCGTGTTGTCGAGCACGAGCTCGAAGTATGTGTTCTTTTTCTGTGTCACCTTGCGATAGCGCAGGATGTGGCACTCGTATTCGGTGAAGTCGTAGCCAACGAACTGCTGTTCGCCTTCGCGCAGGAAAACCCAGTCGGAGTTCTCAACAGCGGCAGCGTTGCGTGCGCGTTCCTTCTGCTTCTGCATCTCGGCGTCGAACTCGTCTGCGGCAACGGTGAATCCGTTCTCGCGGCAGATAAGCTCAGTGAGGTCGAGCGGAAAGCCGTATGTGTCGAACAGACGGAATGCCTGCACGCCGTCGAGTTCTGTCTTGCCCTGCTTCTTCAGTTCGTCCATAGCCGAGTTGAGCATGTTGATGCCCTTCTCGAGAGTGCGCAGGAACGAGTCTTCCTCCTCCTTGATAACGTGGATGATGAGGTCGTGCTGAGCCTTGAGTTCGGGGAACGCCTCGCCCATCTCGCGTGTCAGAACGGGGATGAGCTTGTAGAGGAAGCCATCCTTCTGTCCGAGGAAGGTATATGCGTAGCGCACGGCACGGCGCAGGATGCGGCGGATTACGTAGCCAGCCTTAGCGTTAGAAGGCAGCTGACCGTCGGCGATAGAGAACGCTACGGCGCGCAGGTGGTCGGCGCATACGCGCATAGCCACGTCGGTCTCCTCCTTCTCGCCGTACTTCATGCCGGTGATGGCCTCCTCTTCCTTGATGATAGGCTGGAAGATGTCGGTGTCGTAGTTGGAGTGCTTGCCCTGCATAGCGCGCACGAGGCGCTCGAAGCCCATACCGGTATCGATAACGTGCATCGGCAGCGGAACGAGCGAACCGTTAGCCTTGCGCTCGTACTGCATGAACACGATGTTCCAGATCTCGATAACCTGCGGGTCGTCCTTGTTCACGAGTTCGCGTCCGGGCACCTTTGCCTTCTCCTCCGGTGTGCGCGAGTCGAGGTGAATCTCCGAGCACGGACCGCAAGGACCCGTATCGCCCATCTCCCAGAAGTTGTCGTGCTTGTTGCCGTTGATGATGTGGTCGGCGGGCACGTGCTTCGCCCAATATGATGCAGCCTCGTCGTCACGGGCGAGTCCTTCTTCCTCCGAACCCTCGAAAACGGTTACGTAGAGGTCGGCGGGGTTGAGTTTCAAAACGTCTACGAGGTACTCCCAAGCGTAGTCGATGGCGCCTTCCTTGAAGTAGTCGCCGAACGACCAGTTGCCGAGCATCTCGAACATGGTGTGGTGGTATGTGTCGTGACCTACTTCCTCGAGGTCGTTGTGCTTGCCGCTCACGCGAAGACACTTCTGTGTGTCGGCACGACGGCGCGGTTCGGGCTCGCGTGTGCCGAGGATGATGTCCTTCCACTGGTTCATACCAGCGTTTGTGAACATCAATGTTGGGTCATCCTTGATTACCATCGGCGCACTCGGCACGATGGTGTGTCCTTTCGACTCGAAGAACTTCTTGAACGAGTCGCGGATTTCGTTAGCTGTCATCATATTATACAATATTGTCGTTTGTTTTTTAATTTCTTTCTAAAACGTTTGCAAAGGTACTTTGTTTTGGTTACTTTTGCAAATAAATTGCAAATAATATGGCATTGAATACCAATAAGAACGTGAAGTTGTACTACTCCATCAAGGAGGTGGCGGCGATGTTCGACATACGTGAGAGCACTCTGCGTTTTTGGGAGACGGAGTTTCCGCATCTGAAACCCAAAACCGTGGGACAGAACGTGCGCCAGTATACGGAGAAGGACATCGAGCAGATTCGCGTTATACACAACCTTGTGAAGGTGCGCGGCTTCAAGCTCTCGGCGGCGCGCAAGATGCTCAACAAGAACCGCACGGGCGTGGACAAGAGCTCGGACATTCTGGCTACGCTGATAAGCGTGCGCGAGGAGCTGAAGGAGCTGAAGAAGCAGCTCGACGGGATGGTGTAAGGCATAACGCAAGATGCAGATACTACAGAAACACGAGTTGCATGGCAAACCGTAGCCTCCTACGATATGCATCGCCAACAAAACTCATCGGACGGCGAACGCAATCTGATCGGACGGCGAACGGAATCCGATCGGACGGCGGACGGAATCCGATCGGACGGCGTTCGGTGCACGATGACAATCCGCCTACTTTCACCCTTACACCCCACCAATTAAACCGATTTTTATAAACTAAATCTATATAAAACAATGAGAAAATTCATCCTATTGTCTGCCGCTACGCTCCTTTCAGCCATAGTTTCGGCGCAGACCGTAGCACGCATGGACGACCTGAAGCCCGAGCAGAAGTCGATGGCTGTAAGCCTCAAGCTCACGGGCGAACTGACAACGACGGGCAACAGCGACTATCGCCAGTTGCGCGACCTCTGTTTCCAGATGCGCTCCGTTGACCTTAGCGAGGCGCAGAGCACCGCAATCCCTAACAACGCTTTCCACTCGCGCCACCAGCTCGAGCAGATCACGCTGCCAACAGCGGCAAAGTCGATCGGTTCGCAGGCGTTCTTCGCATGCGACAAGCTGGGCAAGATAACCATTCCGGCTGGCGTAGAGACTATCGGCGCGGCTGCATTCTCGGGCTGTACAGCACTGGAGGAGATAACAATAAAGGGCGCTCCGCAGATTGCCGAGTATGCCTTTGCACGACTCACGGGTCTGAAGACCGTGCGCGTCGACTCGAAGATGCCGCCGAAGGCTGACGCTACAGCGTTCTACGGACTCAACCGCCAGAACGTGAAGCTCATCGTGCCGAAGGGCAGCGAAAAACTCTACCGCAAGGCTGCGGGCTGGAGCCTCTTCTTCAGCGACGCCAAGGAGCCGTATCAGGTGAGCAAGCCGGAGGACTGCCTCGTGCCGTTCCCCGCAGAACTTAAGATGCTGAAGGGCGCCGACCTGAAGGTGAAGACGGCGTGGAACATCATAGCTGCCGACGGACTCTCGAACGAGGCAGCACAGGCTCGACGCGTGCTCACAGAGCGCATCGGCAACATCGTGAACAGTCGTCAGCGCGGCACACAGATTACGCTGGCGCTCGACAACTCGCTCAGCGACGACGAGGCGTACACGCTCGCTGTAGACGCCAAGGGCGTAACGGCGAAGGGCAAGACAGCGCGCGGCGTGTTCTACGCGCTCATGACGCTCGACCAGCTGCTACGCGGCAACGGCGCTACGGAGTGTGCCGACGCCATCCCGGCGCTGTTCATCAGCGACAAACCGCGCACGCACGTTCGCGAACTGATGGTCGACCCTGCCCGTACGTTCATACCATTCGAGGACCTGAAGGCATTCGTGCCCGAGATGGCGCGCTATAAGCTCAACGCCATGCACCTCCATTTGGTTGACGACCAGGCTTGGCGCATCGAGATAAAGAAATATCCGCAGCTCACGGAGCAGGCTTCGTCGCGCTGGGGTCAGGACGACATTCAGATGCCGTACAAGGGCTACTACACGCAGGAGCAGATGCGCGAACTGGTGAAGCTGGGCACTGAGTATCACGTCGACATCGTGCCGGAGATTGAGATGCCGGGACACGAGGTGGCGGCCATCAGCGTGTTCCCCGAACTCACTTGCCACCAGCGCCAGGTGCCGGTGCGTACGACCTGCGGCGTGTCTAACGAACTGCTCTGCCCGGGCAACGACTTCACATACGAGTTCCTCGGCAATGTGTTCAAGGAGATTACCGACATCTTCCCGTCTAAGTATATTCATCTCGGCGGCGACGAGGCTGGCAACCCAGCGCTCGACTGCTGGACCGACTGCCCGAAGTGTCAGGCGCTGAAGCAGAAACTCGGCATCAAGACCACCGACCGCTCGGAGAACTGGCGTCTACAGGGCTATCTGTTCGACCGCATGATAGAACTGCTGCGCGACAAGTACGGCAAGACGCCGATGTTCTGGTACGAGTCTGACTTCAAGGAGATTCAGCCCGGCTGCGTAACCTTCGCTTGGCGCAGCGGACAGACGCAGGAGGCACTCGACGCTGCCGTGCGCAACAACGCACGCATCATGCTCTGCCCCGGCGAGCACTGCTACTTCGACTATCCGATGGCGAAGGGCGATATGCCGGAGGTGAACTGGGGCATGCCCGCTACAACGCTGAAGGATGCCTACTCGCTCGACCCGGCGTGGGGCATGAACGAGCAGTTTGAGGAGTACAACCTCTTCGGCGTGGCTGGCACACTATGGAGCGAGTGCATACCGACCGTAGAGCGCATCTACTATCAGGCTTATCCGCGCGCTATCGCTCTCGCAGAAGCTGGCTGGACAAAGCAGCAGAACCGCTCGTGGAAGGGATTCCTCACTCGTCTGAAGCCGACAATGAAAGACATGATGCGCCGTGGCATCACCTGCTCGCTCGAAGTGAACGGCGAGAAGTAAGATCGCATATAAAACGACTTCAAATTGAATCTATACAACGCAACTTGGGGCTTGCATCTTTCATGCAAGCCCCAAGTTATTTTTTACACATAGTAGTGTATGTGCTGTTCAATAATAACCACCCACATATACATAACATTTTACAAAAACACATAAATAATAAATAAATAGCACGCTATTCTTGTATTTCTCACAACAAAATCGTATTTTTGCAGTAAATCAAAACAATAGAAATATGGCACAATTCATCAATCCTTTCTCAGATTGGGGATTTAAACATATCTTTGGTCGTGAGATTTCTAAAGACTTGCTGATTTGCTTCTTGAACGACCTGTTTGCCGGCGAGTTTGTAATTAAATCGCTGGCGTTCGGCAACAAAGAACAAATCGGACTGTCGAAAGATTCAAGAGAGGTGATATTCGATATCTATTGCACGACGGACGAGGGCAAAGAGATTATCGTGGAAATGCAAAACCGAGGACAAGAACACTTCATTGACCGGGCTTTGTATTACACCTCACGCGTGATAGTGAACCAAGGCATAAAAGGAGAATGGGACTATGACATACGACCCGTCTACACAATATGCTTCATGAACTTCATCGACCCGTTGCTACCATTTGGCAAGTTCAGAACGGACATGATACTCGCCGATAAAGACAACGGAAAGATGGTGTCCGACAAGATACGCATGGTGTATCTGATGCTGCCGTTCTTCGAGAAAACAGAGACGGAGTGTGAAACCGATTTTGAACGCTGGATATTTGTTTTAAAGAATATGAATACATTTGAAAGAATGCCATTCCTGGCTAAAAACGCTGTGTTTAAAAAGTTGGCTGAGATTTCTGACCTTAGAACTCTCAGCAAAAAAGACATGGACAAATACGAGGATAGCATCAGAATCATGCGCGACGCCTACGCCACTTACAAATACGCTATAAAGACCGGATTGGAAGACGGACGAAAGCAGGGATTAGAAGAAGGAATGGCGCAGGGAATAGAGAAAGGAATGGCGCAGGGAATAGAGAAAGGAAAAGCAGAGGCAGAGCACCTAAAGAACATTGAGTTTGCAAAACTCATGCTAAGCGACGGCGACTCTACTGAGAAAATACAAAGATACACGGGACTTACGGCAGAAGAAATTAACGAAATTGCGCAAAGCCTACATTAATAAGTAGTCGCAGTGTAAACTGAACTGTGTTACGCACAAAACCCGCATAAGTAAAAATAAGAAATCCGCAATGCTGAAAAACAAGCATTGCGGATTTTTTTGTTATAGTATCTGAAGCACCTCCTTGAGGTCCTCAATCTTTTTGAGTTCGTCCATGATGACACTCACTTCGCTGCGGTCGTGAACGCGAATCTCGATGGTGCCGTCGAAGATGCCCTCCTCGCTCGAGATAGTGATGCGGTGCATATTGACGTCGAGCTTGTCGGAGATAACCTCCGAGATGTCGTGCAGCATTCCCTTGCGGTCGATGCCGCGCAACTCTATCGTCGCATCGAAGAACATCACCTTGTGCATATCCCACTTTGCGTCGAGGATACGATTGCCGAAGCTCGCCTTCAGTCGCGAAGCCACATCGCAGTCGCGGCGATGAATCTCAATGCGGTTCTTGTTGTCGATGTATCCCATGATGTCGTCGCCGGGGATGGCGTGGCAGCAGGTCGGGAAGATGTATTGCGAGATGTTCTCCTCATTGATGATCACCGGCTTCTTCTTATTAAAGCCCTCACCCACTATGAATAGATTCGACTTCTTGTCATCCTTGCTGTTGTCCTTCTTAAGGAATGGCACAAACTTGCGCCATCCGCCCTGCTCTGCCTTGCGCTCGCGCAGCTCGTCGAGATCTTTGTCACCGAGCAGGACGGAGCGTTTGCCAAGCATAAGGAACAGATCCTCGTGCTTCTTTGCCTCATGCAGTTCGCAGAGTTTATTGAGCACCTGCGTAGTCATCTCCAGTTCGTTCTTGCGCAACCAGTCATCGAGTATCTGCTCGCCTCGCTTCTGCAGTTCGCGGTTGTCGCGGCGCAGTATCGCCATAATCTTCTGCTTCGCCTTCGCCGTGAAAACGAAGTTTATCCACGAAGCCTGCACGTGCTGCGACTTCGACGAGAGTATCTCCACCTGGTCACCGCTCTGCAACTTGTGGCTCAGCGGTACCAGTTTGTGGTTCACCTTGGCGCCGATACAGTGCGAACCGAGGAACGTGTGTATCTGGAAAGCGAAGTCGAGCGCCGTACATTGCGCCGGCATAGTCTTGATTTCGCCCTTCGGTGTGAACACGAATATCTCGCTTGCGAAGAGGTTGAGCTTGATGGTATCAAGGAAGTCCATTGCGTCGGGCTGCGGGTCGTCGAGAATCTCCTTGATAGTAGACAGCCAGTTGTTGAGTTCCGAATCTTCATCAACGGTCTCTACACTCGACTCCAGTCCCTTCTCCTTGTACTTCCAGTGAGCGGCAAAGCCCTGCTCAGCCACTTCGTCCATATGGTCGGAACGTATCTGCACCTCTATCCACTTGCCCTGCTTCGACATCAGCGTCACGTGCAAAGCCTGATAGCCGTTTGCCTTCGGGTGGTTCACCCAGTCGCGCAGACGGTCGGGGTGCGACTTGTATATGCGGTTGATTGCGACATATATCTTGAAGCACTCGTTGATTTCCTCCGAACGCTCCTTCGGCGTATATATGATGCGCACAGCAAGAATGTCGTAGATTTCGTCGAACGTGACGTGCTTGTTCTGCATCTTGTTCCAAATGGAATAAGGACTCTTCACACGCGCCTTCAGTTCGTACTTTATGCCCATCTTGTCGAGAGCTTCACGTATAGGAGCAGTGAAGTTTTCGAAAAGCATGTCGCGCTGCGCCTGCGTGCCGGCAAGCTTTCCCTTGATATAGTCGTACTCTTCTGGATGCTCGTAGCGGAACGAGAGGTCTTCGAGTTCAGTTTTTATCTTGTTCAAACCCAAGCGGTTTGCGAGTGGAGCGTAGATGTAGAGCGTCTCACCGGCAATCTTATACTGCTTGTTAGCCGGCTGCGACTGCAGAGTGCGCATGTTGTGCAGGCGGTCGCAAATCTTGATGAGTATGACACGGATATCATCGCTCATCGTGAGCAGCAGTTTCTTGAAGTTTTCTGCCTGCGCCGACGCCTTGTCGCCGAAAATACCGCCCGAAATCTTGGTCAGTCCGTCCACAATCTGCGCAATCTTCTCACCGAAGATATTCGTGATATCCTCAACGGTATAGTCGGTATCCTCGACAACATCGTGCAGGAGTGCGGCGCAGATGCTTGTCGACCCGAGTCCCATCTCCTCCACCGCGATACGTGCCACCGCAATAGGGTGCATGATGTATGGTTCGCCCGACAATCGGCGCACACCTTTGTGTGCCTGTCGTGCGAAATTGAACGCCTTGGTTATAATATCAACCTTCTTTCGGTGACGCGATGCCACATATATATCGAGTACTTCCTTGAAGGCTTGTTCTATCATTTGGTCATCAGCAGACTCTCGCTGCTTGTCTTTCAGATTCTGGTCGTCCATGATTCAGGTCTCCTATATATTAATAAGGTATATGTGTATGCGGCAGGGTGCAGAGATTCGCACCAGTCTTACTTGATGCGAATCTTCTTGCCTGCACGTATGCTGCTTCCGCTAATCTTGTTAAGCTTTTTCAGTTTTCTAACGGTGGTGCCGTTGCGGCGTGCTATCTCAGAAAGCGTGTCGCCCTGGCGAATCGTTACGTTCTTGCTGCGTTCGCGGCGCGACTTTTTGCGCGACGCCTTGCTGTGTCTGCCGCTTCTGCTTGAAGAGTGGCGCGACACTACCGGAGCGTCTGTGTTTACTTCCACTTCCAGGCGCTTTGTGAGCAGTTCGTCTGGTCTGTAGGCGTAGATAGAGTCTTCGTTGTCGATGAAGTTGCCCACCATAGCCAGCGGCAAGCGAATTGCAGACGGCTTTGTGCTGCCGTTCACAACGCTATGGCGATACTGCGGGTTGAGCTGCTTTATCTGGTCAATATCCATACCGAGCACCTGAGCCACCTGCTCGAAGTGTACGTCGCGGTTTACAACCACGGTGTCGGTCTTTACGGGCAGGTCTGCACGCATCGGACAGATATTGTGCTCGCAATAGTAGTTCATTATATAGTTGGCGGCGATAAACGCCGGCACGTAGCCACGTGTTTCTTTCGGCAGATAAGGATAGATGCGCCAGTAGTCTTTCTCGCCGTTTGAGCGGTGGATGGCGCGGTTGATGGCCTCCGGACCGCAGTTGTAGGCTGCGATAACGAGGTTCCAATCGCCGAAGATCTTATAGAGATCGCGCAGATAGTGGGCTGCTGCGTACGAAGCGCGAACAGGGTCGCGACGTTCGTCAACAAGCGAGTTCACTTCGAGTCCGTACTTCTTGCCGGTGGTGAGCATGAACTGCCAAAGACCGGTGGCGCCGACGCGCGAAACGGCGTTAGGATTGAGCGCCGACTCAATGACCGGCAGATACTTCAATTCGAGAGGCAAGCCATACGACTCGAGAGCCTCCTCGAAGATAGGCATATAGAAGTTCTGTGCGCCGAGCATTACGCTCACGGAGCGGCGCAGACGTCCGCTGTAGCGGTCGATGAACTTCTGAACGACGTCGTTGTAGGGCAACTCGATGATGGTCGGGATGCGGCTCAGACGCTCCTTGTACACTTCTGCGCTGTAAACCGGATTCACATCAGGCATGTTGCAGTCGAAGCTCATGTGGAGATAAGTCTTGCTGTTGTAGTTGTTGAGCAGACTGTCATAATCGTGAGTAAGCGCCTCAGGCAGGTCAATCACTTCCTGCTTGCCCTGGGCGTCGGTTACTATTATTTCGTCGTCATTATTCTCGCTCTGCGCGAGAGCCTGACTTGCAAAGCCGAAAAACGCTGCGGCTATAATTATCAATGATTTCTTCATAATCTTTTGTTTGTCTTTAGAAATTCAGGCTGCAACTCAATCCCAAGCTGTTAGCCTTGAAGGGGTTCCGTTGGCGGTTGTCGTTGATGATGGTCGGCTCCAGCTTAAGGCTCAAATCCTTCGAGATGTCGAACTCTGAGAGCGACGCGTCGACGTATGCGTCAACGATTGAGAGTGCGTAGACACCAACCAGGCAGAAGAAGCTAAGGTCGCGCCAGCGGCGGAACTTGTCTTTGCGCTTTTTGAAGAGCGTCTGATAGCGTTGTATGTTCGACTCGTCGATTTTCGCTCCGAGATGCAGGAACTGGTTATAGCTCTGCGTGTTCGGGTCGTCGTCCATCAAGTCGAGATAAGCCTGCGAGTAGTCGGTGTACATCTGATTGTTCCAACGCATGGCGTAGATGCAACCCACGAATCCGCCATACACAATCGGCAACTTCCAATACTTGCGGTTATATATCTGTCCGGCGCCGGGCAAAACGATGGCGAGCCACATGGCACGTTTCGGATTGGGGCGCCATGTGCTCCAGTCGCGCTTCATCTTGTAAACGCTGTCTGCCTTTATAGGCGAGAGTGCGTTGTCGGCTACGCTGTCTGCCTTTATAGATGTGAACGAAACATCCATACTATCAGCTACAGTCTGCGCTTTTGCCGTTATAGCGGACAAGAGCAGAATCGCAGCAAGCGCCAATGTCTTTAATATATATGTAATGTTCTGTTTCACTATTATTTCTTGTTTATGTTTTGTCTGCAAGCTGTTGCAGGTTCTTACTTCATCTTGTCGAACACAGCCATGATATGCTCCAGTTCTTCTTCGTTTGCGAAGGGTATTGTTATCTTTCCCTTGCCTTTGGGCGAGCATGTGAGCTGCACCTTTGTCTGCAGGAATTCCGAGAGGTGGCTGCGCAGGGCATTGTACTCCTCTGGGAGCTTTGCCTTTGCCACAATCTTCTTTGTTCCGCTGTTGACGTCTTCGCCGTTCTTGAGCATCTGCGCCATTTCCTCAACCTTGCGCACGGAGTAGCCGTTCTTGAGCACTTCGTTGAAGAGTTTTATCTGCAGCGAGGGCGAGTCGATAGCGAGCAGAGCGCGAGCGTGTCCCATGTCTATCTCCTTTTTCTGCAGGGCTATCTGCACCTGAGCCGGCAGACGCAGCAGACGTAGATAGTTGGCTATGGCTGTGCGACTTTTTCCTACGCGCTCCGACACCTTCTCCTGCGTCATGCCGTCGGCGTCGAGCAGGTGTTCGTATGCGAGCGCAATCTCAATGGCGTTGAGGTCTTCGCGCTGAATGTTCTCGACGAGCGCCATCTCCATGATATTCTCGTCGGCGATGGTGCGTATGTATGCGGGAATGGCTGTGAGACCAGCCATCTGCGAGGCGCGCCAGCGGCGTTCGCCCGCAATGATTTGGAAACGTTCGTCGCTTATCTGTCTGAGCGTTATGGGCTGAATGATGCCAATCTCGCTGATGCTGTTTGCCAGTTCCTGCAGCGCATCGGGGTCGAAGTCGCGTCGGGGCTGGTTAGGGTTAGCCTCTATCTGGTTGAGCGGTATTTCGTTTATGGTTGATGTGCCCTGCGTGCGCACTCCTCCGGTGTCGATGAGCGCATCGAGTCCGCGTCCGCCTTCAATCTCGTCGAGTCCGCGTCCGAGCACGCTTCGGTTATATTTCTTGTGTACTGCCATCGTCTTGTTTGTTTACTCTTTTTTCGTTCTTGTTGATAATCTCCTTGGCGAGTGCCAAGTGGTTCTTCGACCCAGCCGAGTCGGCGTCGTAAAGAATCACGGGGAGTCCGTGGCTGGGACTCTCGCTGAGCTTCACGTTGCGTTGTATGACAGTCTTGAACACAAGTTCCTGGAAGTGGCGCTTCACCTCGTCGTATATCTGGTTGGCGAGTCGCAGGCGGCTATCGTACATGGTGAGCAGGAAGCCTTCTATCTCCAATGCCGGATTTAGCTTGCTCTTTATTATCTTGATGGTGTTGAGGAGTTTCGTGATGCCTTCGAGCGCAAAGTATTCGCACTGCACGGGTATCACCACCGAGTCGGCAGCGGTGAGCGCGTTCACGGTGATGAGTCCGAGCGACGGGCTGCAGTCGATGAGTATGTAGTCGTAGTCGTCGCGTATCTGGTCGAGCATGTTCTTTATTACGCGCTCGCGGTTCTTCAGGTTGAGCATCTCTATCTCTGCTCCCACGAGGTCGATATGGCTGGGAATGACGTCGAGTCCGTTGATGTCGGTGGTGTAGACTGCGTCGTGCACGTCGGCGTGGTCGATGATGCACTCATAGAGCGAGCAGTCAATCTCTTTGATGTCTACGCCCAGTCCGCTCGACGCGTTCGCCTGCGGGTCTGCATCCACCACGAGCACCGTTTTCTCGAATGTAGCGAGCGATGCTGCCAAGTTTATCGTTGTTGTCGTCTTGCCTACGCCACCCTTTTGGTTGGCCAATGCTATTATCTTTCCCATTTGAAGTCAAAATTATTTGGCAAAGGTACATATTTTATATGAGAATAGGCTCGTTTAAACCTTTTTTCGTACATTTGCAGTTGAAATAAAACTAAAATTATGAATACTAAAAAGCCATTAATACTTATTTCGAACGACGACGGCTACCATGCCAAGGGTATAAACTCGCTTATTGACATGCTGCGCGACATTGCCGACATCATAGTTTGTGCTCCCGAATCGGCTCGTTCCGGCTTCGCTACGGCGTTCTCTGCCACGGTTCCGCTGCGCTTGAAGCTGCGCCGCGACGAGGAGGGCATGCAGATGTGGTCGTGCAACGGCACGCCGGTCGACTGCGTTAAGCTGGCGCTGCAGGAGTTGTGCGCTGATCGTCTGCCCGACATGATTCTGGGCGGCATCAACCACGGCGACAACGCCTCGGTGAACGTTCACTACAGCGGCACGATGGGCGTAACCATCGAGGGCTGTATGAAGTACATACCGTCTATCGGCTTCTCGCTCTGCGACTTCGCGTCGGATGCCGACTTCGAACCGCTGCGCCCGTACGTGCGCCAGATTGTGCAGAAGGTGCTCGCCGAGGGTCTGCCCAAGGGCGTGTGCCTGAACGTGAACTTCCCGAAGCTAAAGGAGTTCAAGGGCGTGAGGATGTGCCGCATGGCTATGGGCACGTGGTACAACGAGTGTGCAAAGATGCGCCATCCGCACGGCTACGACTACTACTGGATGACGGGCGCCTACCGCAACGACGAGCCGGAGCAGGAGGATACCGACAACTGGGCACTCACACACGGATATGTCTCAATCACGCCGACGCGCATCGACGTTACAGACTACGACTTGCTGCGAAGTTGGAAGGAAGAATTTTAAGCCCCTCCCAACCCTCCCCATCGGGGAGGGCTTAGTTAGCAAAGGCTTAGAAGACTTAGAAAGGCTTAAGAAGGCTTAGGAAGGCTTAAAAAGACTTAGGAAGGCTTAGAAAGGCTTAGTCAGGCTTAAACGTCACTTATAAAGAACAATGAAATACTACTTAATAGTTGGCGAGGCATCGGGCGATCTGCACGCCTCGCATCTTATGAAGGCTCTGCTCAAAGAAGACCCTAAAGCTGAGTTTCGCTTCTTCGGCGGCGACATGATGTCGGCTGTCGGAGGCACACGTGTGCGCCACTACCGCGAACTGGCGTACATGGGCATCATCGCCGTACTGCTCCACCTGCGCACTATTCTGCGCAACATGGCGTTCTGCAAGCGCGACATCGTGGAGTGGCGGCCCGACGCCGTGATTCTGGTAGACTATCCTGGCTTCAACCTCAAGATTGCGAAGTTCGTTCACGAGCATACCAAGATACCGGTCTACTATTATATCTCGCCGAAGATATGGGCGTGGAAGGAGTATCGCATCAAGGAGATAAAGCGCAACGTCAATGAGCTGTTCTCGATACTGCCGTTCGAGGTGCCGTTCTTCGAGCAGAAGCACCACTACCCTATTCATTACGTGGGCAACCCTACGGCTGAGGAGGTGCGCCAGTTCCGCGCGGCGTACAACGTATCGGGCGAGGAGTTCCGTCGTGAGCACGGACTCGACGAGCGCCCCATAATAGCGCTGCTCGCCGGAAGCCGCAAGCAAGAGATTGCGGGCAATCTGCCACAGATGATTGCTGCTGCGCGCAGATTCGGTGGCTATCAGCTTGTGCTTGCTGCGGCGCCTGGCATCGACGCCGAGTTCTACGACGCATTCATCGGCGGAAGCGACGTGCGCGTGGTGCGCGGCGAGACCTACGCTCTGCTCTCACATGCCGACACGGCGCTCGTGACGAGCGGCACGGCGACGCTCGAGACGGCGCTCTTCCGCGTGCCGCAAGTGGTATGCTACAATACGGCGCTGCCTAAGCTGGTGGGCTTCTTGCGACGCCTCGTGCTGAAGGTGAAGTATGTGTCGCTGGTGAACCTCATCGCCGACCGCGAGGTGGTGCCGGAGCTGGTGGCCAACACGTTCTCGGAGGCTAACATCGCCGTACAGCTCAAGCGTCTGCTACCCGACGGCGCAGCGCGCAGAGAGATGCTCGAGGGCTACGAGGAGGTGTGGCGGAAGATTGGCGAGGACTGTCCGTCGGAGCGCACAGCGAAGGAAATGGTCTTAAAAGTAAAAAGTAAAAAGTAGCGGAGGTCTCCGGCCTCCGCAGCAAGCTATGTTGACATTAAAAATGCATTTTTGTGCTGCGGAGGCCGGAGACCTCCGCTACTAATCATGCAAATATAGTACAAGCAAACTCCCGCGAAAAAACTCATTCTAGAGATTTGAAAACCGCAAAACGAGCGTTTTCGATGCTGTTCTTCACTCTAAAATCATAAAAAGTGAGACTTTTCGATGTAAAACGATAGGTTTTGCATTGTATTTCCTATCACTTTACCCTGTAATTCGATAGACTTTACACGGTAAAACCTATGCTTTTACCGTGTAAAGTCTATCGAAAAGTTTGATTTCTCCTAAGCTAAAATTGCACACTTTCGCAATTATCGCCACAACACTTTGTAAGCCAAACGCTTACAACTGCACGCTCAAAACTCACGAAAAAATGCACAAAGGATTTTGTTTTTGATTTTTCGCGAGTTATGAGCGCTTAAAAACTGCAAATATCGTTTGGGCAAAAACCATGCCAAAACCAATTAAAGGTACTTCTCCACAAAGCCCACCACCCTGCGCGCGTACTCCTCTTTATAGTCGGCATACGCATCGGCGTGCTTGCTGCCGTGCGCTATCCAGAGCGCCTTCGGCTGCGGCTTCGCCTCATAGAGAGGATAGACCATCCATGTAGGCACGAACGTGTCGTTGTCGCCATGAATGAAAAGCATCGGCTTCTGGCACTTCGCCACCTGCTTCAGCGGCGAAGCCTCGTTGAAGCCCCAGCCGTACTTCGCCTTTACGACCCACGACGCCGTGTACATCAACGGGAAGTCGGGCAGCGAGAAGCGCGCCGAAATCTCTTTCGAGAACTCGTCCCAAACACTCGTATAGCCACAGTCCTCCACAAAGCACTTCACGTACCGAGGCGTCTGCTCACCGCTGACGCACATCGTCGTGGCAGCGCCCATCGATATGCCGTGAACCACAAGGCGCAGCGAGTCGGCAGTCGTGCCGAACATCTCTGGCGCAAGGCTTATCCAGTGGAGCACGTCGAGACGGTCTTTCCATCCCATCTGTATCGCCTCGCCGTCACTCTGCCCGTGCGCATAGAGGTCGGGCAGCAGCACGTTGGCGTTCATCTCGCGGTTGTAGATGCGCGCTATTGGCAGCATGCTTGTAGCTTTGTCGCCGTAGCCATGCACGAGCACAGCGGTGCGCCCCTCGGCACGTGGCGAACGCACGTAGAGAGCGTGGGCGCGCATGCCGGTCTGCGGCATCACGACGAACGTGTCGCGCAGGGCGCCGGCGGCTTGCAGACTGTCGAGCCACGGCTTCACCTCGGGGAAGCGCTTCTCTATCTTCGACATATCCGAGTCGCGGTCGCGCTGAACGCTCACAAGGGCGTAGTCGACGAGGTAGAACGAGGCAGCCGTGATTATGGCAAGGAAGAGCGCAAAGGTGGCGCCAATGGTTACGAATAACTTTTTATGTTTCATACTATCTATATATAGGAGGCTACTTGAGATACGGCTTCAGCACCTCAACCCACTTCAGGTATCCCTTGCCGAGCAGGTGCAGTCCGTCGTTGGTGTACTCTGGGTTCATCACATCGGTAGTAGGTATGACAAGCGACTTGTACACGTCGATATAAGTAACGCCGTGGCGTGCGGCTACCGCCTTTATCTTTGCGTTGAGCACAGCGATGTCCTTCTGGCGGTTCATGTGACCCAAGAACTTGTTGAACTTCGGGTTCACCGGGAACACGCTCTGCACGTAGAGCTTCGTCTTGGGCGACTCGCGCTTCACGCGCTCAACAATCTTCGCCACGTTCTTCGCCACCTCGTCAACGCTCTTGCCGCGCGAAAGGTCGTTGGTACCGATAAGCAGGAATATCTTCGAGGGCTTGCCCTTCGTGATGGTGCTCAGACGGTCGAGCACGCCCTGGGTGGTATCGCCGCTGATGCCGCGGTTCTTGGCGTGCGGATTGCCCAACAGCTCAGCCCACTCGCCGCCGTTGGTGATGCTGTTGCCAAGGAAGATGATGTCGCTCTTGCTTGTAGGCAATACCTCGAAGAGAGTAGCACGCTGATAATAGAATGTAGAGTGCTTCTGCTCCTGAGCCTGCATCGTGCATGCGCAGAACAGACTCAACATGATTAATAGTTTCTTCATAGTTCGTTATTTGTTTTAGCGCCGCATCAACCGGGATGCGGCAATGGTTTTTAAACATTTTCTTAACCTGTTTGACAAAAGTACGAATAAAAAACGAAAGGAGCTATTATTTTTTGCATCCTTTTGCACAAAAAACACAAAAACGAATAAGGCTTATTCGGCAAAAAATACTTAACTTTGCAGACGTTAAATCAAAGTGTAACTAATATATGGACGACTATCACGCGGAAAACCCGAATTTGTAATGCAGGAGGACGCTCTCACGATGCGGTCTCCCAAGCATTGTTTAACCCAAGGAGACAGCTTTTATGAGAACATACTGGAACACCAATTCTACCCTCAAACAAATTGAAGAGTGGCAGCCGAACTGCTGGATACAAGTTACATGTCCAACAGATGAAGACCAGCAATTGCTGGAAGACAAGTTCAACATACCCGATTATTTCCTTTCCGACATCAGCGATACCGACGAACGTGCGCGTTACGAGTACGATGATGGCTGGATGCTTATCATCCTCCGTATTCCGTACGTGAAGGAGATACGCTCGCGCACGCCGTACACCACCGTGCCGCTCGGCATCATTCACAAGCGCGACGTCACCATCACCGTATGCTACTACGAGACGAACATGATGATCGACTTCGTGTCTTATCACCAGAAGCGCGGCGAGGGATTCACCGACTATGTTGACATGACATTCCGCCTTTTCCTTTCTTCTGCCGTGTGGTATCTGAAGCGTCTGAAGCAGATAAACACTCTCATCGAGAAGGCGAAGCACAATCTCGACCATAACGTGAACAACGAATCGCTTATCGCTCTCTCGCGTCTGCAGGACTCGCTCACCTACTTCGTCACCTCTATCCGCGGCAACGAAACCTTGCTCGCGAAGCTGAAGTTCAAGCTGCAGGTGGACGAGTTGGACGCCGACCTCATCGAGGACGTAAACATCGAGATGTCGCAGGCTCGCGAAACGACCAATATCTACTCCGACATTCTCGAGTCGACGATGGACACCTACTCGTCTATCATCAACAACAACATGAACACCGTGATGCGTACGCTCACCTCCGTGTCTATCATCATGATGTTGCCGACGCTCATCTCCTCGTTCTTCGGCATGAACCTCATAAACGGACTCGAGGACTACCGCTTCGGCTTCATCGTGGCGATAATCATATCGGTTATTATCTCCGCACTTTCATGGATTATACTGCGCCATAAGCGACTGCTTTAAAGCAAAATGCAAAAATAAATTGCGTTTTTTGTCGCTATTCAAAATATTTTATTTAAGTTTGCAGTCTATAATAAATAATGTGAGGATGTTGGCTCCGCGCCACATTCGTGTGAATTACCCTTATCATAAACTTAAAACAGTTAAATGATGGACTCTCAAGAAAACGCCCTGTTGCAAGGTGCACAAGAAGAGCAGAACGTAGAGCAGACAGCTGCCGACGTTCAGCCAGTAGAGAACACTAAAGTCTACAAAACCAAACAAGAAGTCGTTGAACGCCTTAAGGAAATCGCCGCAAGCGACGAGGCTCCTGTCAAGGACGAAATCGACCTTTTGAAGACGGTATTCTACAAACTCCACATCGCAGAGCGTGAAGCACGCCTGAAGGAATACATCGACGGCGGCGGAAACCCTGAAACCTATCAGGTGGTACCCGACCAGGACGAGGAGACTTTCAAGGCTCAAATGGCTGTAATACGCGAGAAACGCGCGCAAATCATGCAGCAGCAGGAGGCAGAAAAGCAGGCCAACCTGGAGAAGAAACTCGAAATCATTGAGAAAATAAAGGCCATGGCTACACCGCCCGACGAGGCAGGCAAGTCGTATAACGAGTTCAAGGAGCTGCAGCAGCAGTGGAAGGACATCAAGAACGTGCCGGCTGACAAGGCTAACGAGCTTTGGCGCAACTATCAGTTATATGTAGAGCAGTTCTACGACCTGCTCAAGCTCAACTCTGAGGCTCGCGAATACGACTTCAAGAAGAACCTCGAGATGAAGACCAAGCTCTGCGAGGCTGCAGAGAAGCTCGCCGACGAGGAGGACGTCATCAGCGCGTTCCACCAGTTGCAGGAGCTGCACCAGCAGTATCGCGAGATAGGTCCGGTCGCAAAGGAACTGCGCGAGGAGGTATGGGCACGCTTCAAGGCTGCGTCTACCGTAATCAACAAGCGCCACCAGCAGCACTTCGAGGACCTTCGCGCTAAGGAGGAGGAGAATCTGGCTCGCAAGACCGCTCTCTGCGAGAAGGTAGAGGAGCTTGGCAAGGCTGAGAACAAGGGCGCTGCCGACTGGGAGAAGCGCTCTAAGGAGATTATCGACATTCAGAACGAGTGGAAGACTATCGGCTTCGCTCCGCAGAAGATGAACGTGAAGATATTCGAGCGCTTCCGCGCTGCCTGCGACGACTTCTTCGGACGCAAGGCCGAATACTTCAAGGCGCTCAAGGTCACATTCTCTGAGAACATAGAGAAGAAGAAGGCGCTCGTAGAGAAGGCGCAGGCGCTTGCCGACAGCACCGACTGGAAGGCTACAAGCGACAAGCTCATCGCGCTGCAGAAGGAATGGAAGACCGTAGGCATGGTTCCGAAGAAGCTCGGCGACCAGCTCTGGCAGGAGTTCCTCGGCGCATGCAACAAGTTCTTCGAGGCTCGCAACGCAGCTGGCGCTGGACAGCGCAACGAGGAGCACGCTAACCTCGAGAAGAAGAAGGGCATCATCGAACAGCTGAAAGCACTCGCAGAGAATGCTGCTGAGGCAACGAAGGAGAAGGTGCAGGCGCTCACAGAGGAATACAACAAGGTGGGACACGTGCCCTACAAGGAGAAGGACAAGCTCTACGAGGCTTATCACGAAGTGCTCGACCGCATCTACAAGGAGCTGAATATCTCTACAAAGCGCCGCCGTCTGAACGACTTCAAGGCTAACATCAAGAATGTGGCAAAGCGTGGCGAAGAGGCTCTCGACAACGAGCGCGGACGCTTGGCTCGCCGCTTCGAGCAGCTCAAGCAGGAGATTCAGACCTACGAGAACAACCTCGGATTCCTCAACGCAAGCTCTAAGAAGGGCAACAGCCTCATCGACGAGATGAACCGCAAGGTGCAGCACCTGCGCGACGACCTCGAACTGGTTCGCCAGAAGATTAAGGCTATCGACGAGGAGAACAAGTAAAGATTAGTTCGGGAGGCTTAGAAAGGCTTAAGAAGGCTTAAATGCTTAAGAAGGCTTAGTAAGGCTTAGAAAGGCTTAGCCCCAACAAACAATAACCAAAAAGGAGTCAACGATTGTTGACTCCTTTTTTGGTTTATCAGCGTAAGCGGAAATCCCCGCTTTTTATTTTTTCATATCCCTATCCACCATTGCCGCTACGCACGAGTCCGACCACACATTCTCTGCGGTCTCAATCATGTCGAGCACGGTGAATACGGGCAGGATAATACCCAATATAGCCACCGGCGCACCCACGCCCGACATCAGCGAGAGCGTGAGGAAGAAGCAACCCATAGGCACTCCGGCGTTGCCGATGGCAGCCACAACCGAGATGAAAAGCCAGAGAAGCATCACGGGCAGCGAGAGTTCGATGCCGCCGTTCTGCATCACGAAGAGCGACGTCACGAAGATGAACGCCGCGCAGCCGTTCATGTTGATGGTTGTGCAGATAGGTAGCACGAAGCGCGCCACCTTGCTGTCGACGCCGAGGCGCTCCTCCGATGTCTGAATTGTGACGGGAAGCGTGGCTGCCGAACTCTTGGTGAACAGAGCCATGAGCACAGCCGGCATCATGCGGCGCATCACGTGTACGGGATTGAGTCCGCGCGCCATGAGGAACAGCGGCAGCACAACGAAGAACTGCAGCAGATTGCCGCAAAGTATCACGGCTACGTACTTGCCTATAGAGGCTACGACCGTGCCAGCCGACACCTCAGCCGAGAGTTGCGCGGCGAACGCCACGATGCCTACGGGCAGCACGGTGATGAGCCAGCGAATGAGTCGCGACACGACGTCCTGCAACGCAGATAGTCCGCGCATGAGCAACTGCTTGTTCTCGCCTTCGGGCATCTTGGCAAGCGCCAGTCCGACGGCAACGGCGATGAGCAGCACCGAGAGCACGTTGCCCTCGATGAACGGACGCAGGAAGTTGTCGGGCACGATGCCAATCATGTATTTCAGGTACGATCCGTCGGCTATTTCCGCAGGCACGGCATCGCCCAAAGTGCTGTTGCGCACCATGTCGATGGGCAGATTGTCGGGCGAGATGATGATGTAAAGCACCATTCCGACGGCGGCTGCCGCCACGGTTGTGAGCAGCGTGTAGCTGATGGTATGGCGGAAGATGCGGCGTGTCTCGCGCTGCATACCGAAGGTGGCGAGCGTTGTGGTGACGGCGAGTGCGATGGTGGGCACGGCTATAAACTGAAAGAGGCGTGTGAAGATGGTAGCCACGAAGTTAGCCGCCGTGTTCACCCACTCCACGCCGAGCAGTCCGAGGCACGAGCCCACGACGAGCGCTCCTATCCACAGCCAGAAGTTCTGTCCTCCGCCGCAGCAAGTGTGTTTTGTTTCTGTTTTTTTCATTATAATCTTTAAAAGAAGGTTTTTTATTTATAAAATAACGGGGTATTCAATTCCAAAGAATGGGGTATAAAATTATAAATAACGGGGTATAAAATTCTAAAGAATGATTTATAGAACCTAAAAGGAAGATTTATTAAACCCTATTCCTATTGCGTTTTGCCTTAATTCCAACGGTCGGCGGCGTTCGGTGTCCGCACGGGCGGCGGACGCAATCCAATCGGGCGGCGGACGCAATCCAATCGGGCGGCGGACGGTGTCCGTCGGAAAACGCAGGGCTTTTAGCGCTTCGCCTTGAAGAACTCGGTCATGAGTGTTCGGCACTCCTCCTCCAAAACTCCGCTCACCACCTCGCACTTCGGGTGCAGCGCCTTCGGAGCGAACATGCGGAAACCGCGTTTCTCGTCGCTCGCGCCGTAAACCACGCGTCGCACTTGCGCCCAGCCCAATGCTCCGGCGCACATTATGCACGGCTCTACGGTGACGTAGAGCGTGCAGTCGGCAAGATACTTGCCGCCGAGCTGGTTGGCAGCCGACGTTATAGCCTGCATCTCGGCGTGCGCCGTAACGTCGCCGAGCGTCTCCGTGAGGTTGTGTGCTCGCGCAATGATGCGGTCGCCCGCCACGATGACGGCGCCCACGGGTATCTCTCCCTCGTCGCGCGCAGCCTCTGCCTCCACAAGAGCGCGTCGCATAAACTGCTCGTCTTTATTCTGTTGTTCGGTCTTGTCCATATTCATACCTTATTATATATAGATACAAAGATACGGAGAAAGCGAGAAACTACAAAACATGCTCGTCTATTTTTGTCGCTCTGCACGAATAATCAGACGCTACAGAATGCTGTGCGCCTACACCATACAAGCACAGCATGAAAAAAAACAACAAATTCACTTTTAGTTAAAAAAATATCACAAAATGTTATGCGTTTTAAAATATTATTTCTAACTTTGCGATATGCAAGATGCAAGCAGACAATACGTCTGTAGCACCATTTAGACAAAAATAGAGAGAGAAAAACACACAAAGAGTTATAAAAACAATAATTTAAACGATTAAAACACATTAAAGAAAGAGAGAGATAAAAAGAAAGGATAAACCACAAAGGCGCCGCCGATTAACGCAGATGTTAAACTGCTGGTACGCAAGAGAGAGTTAACGCTAATAATTTTTTTATTTTGTATTAGAAGATACACATTTGTATTAGAGAGTACAGAAATAGAAAGCACAAAAGAGAATTCAAAAAAAAACGAAACATTAACATATAACCGGTTCGTATTCCGCCGGGTATGCATTGTGCGTTCCTATGGTTTGCGAACTGATTACTAACAATTAATTAATTAATCGCATGAAGAAGTCACTACTTTACAGCCTTATGGCACTCGTTGCCACTTCGGCATCCGCAGGAAGCAACTTCCCGACTAACGGCAAACTCGCCAAGTTGACGGAACAGTATCGCACCAAGAAGCTCGAGACTCCGCTCGTAAAGCTTCATGGCTTCGACTCGCCTGCAGCGAGCCTCGCTAAAGCCAAGACCTCTACACCGTCGAGCACGATGGAGGCTAAGACTTACGGGTTCCTGTACGACGAAGACGGAAACGTGTGGTACTACACCCAGGACAACGACTATCGCGGCACCGGTTTCAACGCTTCTATCAACAAGGCAGTCATCAACGTCTACAACCAGAACCACGAACTGGCAGGTACGTTGAATGTGGAAGTGCCCGAGGATATGGACATTAACCGCGTGGAGCCTTACGGAACGGTGACTAAGAAATTCTTCGACCTCGACAACAAGACGCAGGAAGTGCTCGTGGAGTTGCATCAGGTGGGCAACGCCGACAACAACTATCAGGGATCTTACTACACAAAGGCTTACCGCATTGAGGACGGCACACTCGTGCAGGAGTTCAACGGCGCCGGCGTCTTCCTTAACATACCGAAAAACTCATGGACCAAGTATCAGCGCCTCATCATAAGCAACGCCAAGTACGAGGCTATCGACGGCAAGACTTATGAGGACGGCAGCCCATACTACACCACAAACGACTATATCGACGTTTACAAACCCGCTTCTTGGGGCGCAGGACCGGCTGTTGAGCATCAGTTCGTAGTGGACGAGGACTATACCTACTACGGCAACGACGGCGCACCGGTGCAGGTGTTCAACGTAGACGGCACTCCTTATTATATGGTGTCGCACTACGAGAAGCCGTGGCTCAAAGGCTACGACGAGGAGACTTACGACCCGATACCTACTCCGAACAACAAACTCGTCATCAAGACTTACGACGAGCGCTTCTCGCGCGTCGACTCTCTCGCTGTGCCCGTTGAGCAGAAGGAGGACACACAGTTCGCTATGGCGCTCATCGGCAATTTCGGCTCGAAGACGCTCACCAAAGACTATTTCAAGAAGGACGACAAGCTGGCTTACGTCGTTACGTTCTTCGACTATATGACAGCTCACGACGACTATCGCTACCGATTCGTGGCATACGACCATGAAGGCAACAAGATTGGCGATATCTGCGACGGCGTATACAATGCTTGGTTCGACCTCAACTCGATAAAGGGCGCTGAAGACCAGATGGCTTTCATGCAGTATACAGCCGACGAATCGTCACAGCAGCTGCGCATCGTCAACCTCCCGTCGTGCGAAGAGGCTATGGTTATGCCGGCAGAGATTGAGGGCAACCTCATCAGCACCGTCATGAACCGCTACGGAAGCGCAGACAACTACAAGTATCTCATGAAACTCAGTCACGGAGGCGACGACGGCAATGGCAATGTCATCGCACGCGTGGCATGGATCAATAAGGATCTCACCGTAGACCACTACACCACATTCAACCTCGGACCGCAGGCAGAGAACTTCGGCATGTCTCTCTCTGACAACTATCTCGACCCGTACTTGTTCGATACCAACGACAAGCTCGAATTCTGCTACCAGGCAAAGGTTAGAAACGAGGAGACTGGCAAGCTCGGCAACGTATTCGTTATCGCTGACGAGGACGGAAACACTATCCGCACCTTCGCAAGCTCGGACAAGGGCGTGGCTACAACTGCAGGTTGCTACAACGCTACCGCTACACGCAAGGAGTTCTACGTACAGTACAACGACGAGACCAGCAACAAGTATTATCTTGAGTTCTTCCAGCTCCCGTTCGAGAAGTATCACAACGGCGGCGACGGCACCAAGCAGAACCCGTACCTCGTAGCTACTGCGGGCGACCTCATCGCTATGAAGGACGATCCGAAGGCTTTCTACAAGATGGTGAACGACATCAACCTCACCAACTTCAATATTGTTAACGACACATGGACACCAATCGACGCTTTCGCAGGCAACTTCGACGGCGCTGGTCATGCTATCGACAACCTCTACATCAACAGCTCTAAGGCAAGCGTAGGTCTCTTCGGCGACCTCGCAGAGAAGGCTTCTATCAGAAACCTCGTGCTCACAAATCCCGAAATCGAGCTCACCAACAACAACAGCACAGTGGGCGTTCTCGCAGCAAGCGCTGTAGGCGACACAATCAAGAACGTGCATGTGTTTGACGCCGACATCGAAGGCGAAGCAGGTGGCATGATTGGTGGCATCGTTGGTCAGGCATCTCTCGAGACAAGCCTCTCGTCTGTATCGCTCAACAACTCAGATATTGACGCTCCGCAGGCAAACAGCGTAGGCGCAATAGCTGGCGACATCCGTACTTCTACCGTTATCGCAGCAGCTGCTGCCAACAACGTGAACATCAATGCTCAGCAGACTGTAGGCGGCATCGTTGGCGCAGCAATGCAGTCGACAGTTAAGGACGCTCACGTGAGCGGCACTACTCTCGCAGCCGACAACACCGTAGGCGGTATCCTCGGCAGCAACAACTCGTCTAACGTAGACAAGTGTATGTTCGACGGCACCATCACCGTGAAGGAAGCTATGTGGGACGGACTTTCTGCAGGCGGCATCGTAGGTTCTCTTGCTCCTGACTGGACTGGCAAAGCTACACCTCTCGTTACAAACAACGTAGCAAAGGGTGAGATTGCTCTCGCTGAGGGCGCTGAAAGCGACGCTACTATCCACCGCATCGTGGGTCGCACCATCGAGAACGAGGAAGATTGCACCGACAAGGAGCTTCGTCTTGCCAACAACTTCGCCGTTAATGGCATGAAGGTGAACGGCGTAGCCGTAGTATCTGACGACGCTGCTACCGTAGAGGGCAAGACCGCTACCGAAGCTGAACTCAACAAAGCTGCTCTTGAGGCACTCGGATATGCTTACGGCACAACAGATCAGGCTCCTTGGAAGGAGACAAGCGCTCTGCCGGTGCTCTACTTCGAGAACTCTCTCAAGGCATTCACACTCTCAAGCACACAGCTTACTCTGAAGCCTAACGATGAGTGCGAACTTGTTGCTAACTCTTACGGTGCAAGCGCTCTTAACGCAGACGTTGAGTCGACAAACAACGAGGTCGTAGAGGTTACTTCTACCGACACCGACGAGGAAAGCGTCATCATCGCTCTGAAGGCTAAGAAAGAAGGCAAGGCTACTATCAACGTAACTCTCGACAACGTAACCGTATCTTGCGAGGTAACTGTAGCTGTTCTGAACGGCATCAACGAGACTGTCGCAGACAACAACGCTCTGGCTATCGTGCCTGGCAACGGTGTTGTAAAGGCTGAAGGCGCACTCTCTATGGCTGCTTTCGCTCTCGATGGACGCAACGTAGCAAGAGCTAACGGCGAATTGCTCAAGACAAGCGAGCTTGGCAAGGGCGTATTCGTAGTGGTTGCCAACTTCAAGGACGGCAAGAAGGCTACAGCAAAGGTTATCGTTAAGTAAAAACCCTAAAATCTACAGATTTTGAACTTACGTAATATAATTGTCACAGCCACCGTGCTACTCTGTTCGGCAGAGAGCGCGATGGCTGTGCCTGCTTATCCTGGTATCATCAAGGTGAAGCAAGCCGACGGCACCGTACTATCGGTGAGACTGCACGGCGACGAGCGAGTTAACTTCATGACAACCGACGACGGTTACCCTATTCTGCTCAACCGTCAGACGGGCAACTACGAGTATGCAACACTCTCGGGCAGTACGTTGCGCACGAGTGGCATCATAGCAACCGACGCTTCGATGCGTACGGCGCAGGCGAAGCAGTTCCTTGTGAGCTACGACAAGAACGCTACGCTGTCGGCGGCAAAGGCGAAGAGCATGAACGCGAATGTGCTGATGCAGCAAACCGACACACACAAGCGCAACGCGAAGCCGAAGAAAACGCTGACGAATAACTTCCCGCATACGGGCGAACAGCACTCGATAGTTATCCTCATGGAGTTCAAGGACAAGAAGTTCTCTACGATGGACAACCCGCAGCAGTACTACACCAACGCCATGAACCAGGAGGGCTTCACGGCAGAGAACGGCGCCAACGGCAGTGCGCGCGACTTCTTTATCGCGAGCAGCAACGGCATGTTCAGTCCTACTTTCGACGTCTACGGACCGGTGCAGATCAACTATAACCAGCACGACGCAGGACAAGGCACGTACAACACCAAGATAAACATGGGCACGTTCGTGAAGGCAGCCATCGAAGGTCTCGACGATGTTGTCGACTTCTCGCAATACGACCACGACGGCGACGGATTTGTCGACAACGTGTACATCTATTATGCGGGCAACGGCGCCGCCGACTCGGATGACACGCAGACGATATGGCCCCATGCGTTCGACTTGCGCAAGTGGAACATCAATCTCACCACCAACGACGGCGTGGGCATCGGCAGCTACACGTGCAGCAACGAGGTGGACGGCACACGTGAGGGCAACCTCACGACCGGCATCGGCACCTTCGTGCACGAGTTCGGCCACTGTCTGGGTTTCGCCGACCACTACGACACGCGCGACGCAAGCGCCAACTACACGCCGGGCGATTGGGACACGATGGCGAGTGGTTCGTATAGCAACAACTCGAACACGCCCCCGCTCTACTCGGCTTTCGAGCGATACGAGATGGGCTGGATCGAGCCCGAGGAGATTACGCACCGCAGCGGCGGCGTGAACAGTCTGCCCAATCTCGGCAGTTCGAACAAGGCGTACAGAGTGAGCGTGCCTGGAAAGGACAACGAATACTTCCTGCTCGAGAACAGGCAGAAAACCGGTTGGGATGCCTACCTGCCTGGTCAGGGAATGCTCATCTGGCACATCGACGACGTGCCCGAAGTGTGGCAGAAGAACGAGGTGAACAACAACGCAGCCCACCAGCACGTGGACATCATCGAGGCTAACGGCAAGCTCTCGGGCTACCAGTACTATCAGACTGGCGTGCCCTTCCCCGGAGCGAGCGACGTGACGTCGCACAAGTTCAAGGCATGGGACAAGACCGAACTGCTCACTATCGAGAACATCACCGAGACAGACGGCGTCGTTTCGTTCATCGTGGCAGGATCGGACGCCGGACTCACCAAGCCCGACTTCACCGTGAGCGACGTGAGCTACGACCGCTTCCGTCTTTCGTGGCAGAAGCAGGCTAACGCCGAGAAGCACATCCTCGACATAAAGAAGGTGGAAGCCGACAACTCGCTGAGCGCAGTGGGCGACTACACGGAGATGGCTGTTGAGGGCGAAGAAGTGCTCGTGACGGGTCTCGACGAGGACGCTACCTATCAGGTGAGCCTCAGCAGCTGCGCCGCATCGTTCTACTCTGAGCCGCAGACAAAAACGGTAAGCACCACGCAGATGCCGTTCACGGAGAAGCAGGTGAAGAACGTGAAGGTGACAGACATCAGCGGTTCTACGCTTAGCGCCTCATGGGACGCAATGGACGAGGCGCAGCAGTATCTCGTGACACTCTCTACGCGCGCTTTCGACGGCGACGAGCAGACCACATCGTACGACTTCGCAGACAAGAAGGACGGCATGCCCGAAGGATGGTCTACCAACAGCAGCAACTTCATCAGCAGCGAGGGCTACTACGGCGAGGCTGCTCCGGCGTTGCGCCTCTCGGCTAACAACAGCTACCTCATCGCCAACAACGGCGAAGCGAAGTCAAGCAAGATCAGCTTCTGGTACTACGTATCTGTGCCGAAGGAAGGTTCGGTTATAGAGGTGCAGACCATGAGCGACGACGAGTGGACAACGGTGAAGACTATCGACGCTTCTACCGAAAAGAAGGAGACCGCAACGGTTGAATTCGAGCCGACAACGCAGGTGAAGATTTGCTTCAAGCGCAGCGCAACATCGAACGTGCTTATCGACGACGTGAGCGTGAGCGGCAAGGGCATAAAGAACCATCCGCTCGACCGCTACAACATGAAGGATGTGCAGAACGCCACTACCTTCACGTTCTCCGACCTCAACACCCTCACCGAGTATAGCCTGACGGTTCAGGCTGTGCGCAACGGCGAGAAGACAAAGCCGTCGGCAGAGGTGGTCGTAACGACGACGGACAGCACGAACGCCATCGAAGCTATCAACGTAGACAAACTTACGGACGGCAAGATGTACGACCTCTCGGGCAGACGCGTGACGGACGCTGACGCCAAGGGCATCTACATCAAGAAGGTGAACGGAAAGACAGTCAAGCAGATTGTAAGATAAAAGCTATTATAGAACAAACGCAAAGAGTCGGTCAGAATTCTGGCCGACTCTTTGCGTTGCCTACAACAGATGCCGCGCCGGTAAATGACTATTCAGACATTTTGTTATTGCTGCACAATAAAATAAATATTCATTTTACCGGCTTAATCATATTTTTAAACTACCTTTGTACGACACCAAGAAAAGAAACAGCATGGCAAAGCATAACAACACGGGCAAATGGGGCGAGGACCTGGCTGCCGACTATCTGCGCGAGAAGGGCTACGAGATAATCGAGCGCGACTGGCGCGACGGACACCGCGACATCGACATCATCGCGCGGTCGCCCGACTTGCGCACTATCGTGTTCGTGGAGGTGAAGACGCGAGCTACGGATGTCATCACAAAGCCCGAGGAAGCGGTTGACAGACGCAAGATTCGCAACATCGGCATGGCGGCTAACACGTACGTGAAGATGCTGAACGTGCTTGACGAACTGCGCTTCGACGTCGTTTCGGTCATCGGCGGAACGAAAGAGACGGCGCAGGTGGAGCACATCGTCGATGCGTTTAACCCGTGCATGGCATTTTGAATTTAAAATTCTTCTAATGAAAATACTGAAACTCACGGAGACGGCGTCTACGAACGACGTGCTTCTCGCCCACCCTGCCCCGTCGAACGGCGAGATGGTTGTGGCGGTGGCGGAATATCAGACGGCAGGACGCGGACAAGCAGGCAACTCGTGGGAGAGCGAGCGCGGCAAGAACCTGCTGTTCTCCATACTCACCTGTCCGCAAAACATAGCCATAGCCGACCAGTACGTGCTGTCGATGGCTGGGGCACTGGCGCTGAAGGCTGCGCTCAACCGCTACACCGACCACATCACGCTGAAATGGCCCAACGACATCTACTGGCACGACCGCAAGATAAGCGGAACGCTCATCGAAACCACCGTGAAGGGAAAGCGCATAGACCGCTGCGTGTACGGCATCGGTCTGAACGTGAACCAGCGCGAGTTTCGCAGCAATGCGCCCAATCCCGTGTCGCTATATAATATAATAGGTAGGGAGACGCCGCTCGAGGAAATGCTCGACGCCGTGCTCCGCAGCTTCGAACTCTACTACCGGCGCGCTGTGGAGGGCGACCGTGACGGCATCTGCGCCGAATACAACGCCGCGCTGTTCCGTCGCGAGGGCATGCACGCCTACGAAGACTGCGCCACGCACGAGCGCTTCGAAGCACGCATCAGCCGCGTAGCGCCCAACGGACGCCTGCATCTCACCGACACGCAAGGGCACGAACGCACGTATTGGATGAAGGAAGTGAGGTTTATAGTCTAATGGTTTGGCTACATCACAAAAAAGCAGTACATTTGCATCACAAGGGGGTGCACACAAGGGGGTGCACATAAGGGGGTACACTTGTCTCAAGTGCACCAACCAAGCAAAGAATAGCACCAACAGCTCTGTTGGTGCAGCTGGGACAGCTGCACCCCCTAAGGTGCACCAACCAACCAAAGAATAGCACCAACAGCTCTGTTGGTGCAGCTGAGACAGCTGCACCCCCTAAGGTGCGCCAACCAACCAAAGAATAGCGCCAACAGCTCTGTTGGTGCAGCTGAGACAGCTGCACCCCCTAAGGTGCACCAACCAAGCAGAGAACACCCCAACAATAACAAATAACAAAACAAACCAAACATACAACATGGCAAAGTTCAAGAGAATTCTCCTCAAGCTCAGCGGCGAGAGCCTCATGGGCAAACAGAGCTTCGGTATCGACCCGGTACGTCTGGGCGAATACGCAGAGCAGATTAAGGAAGTGCACGAAATGGGCGTGCAGATAGGTATTGTAATCGGCGGCGGCAACATCTTCCGCGGACTCAGCGGCGCATCGAAAGGCTTCGACCGCGTGAAGGGCGACCAGATGGGCATGTGCGCTACCGTCATCAACTCGCTCGCACTCAGCTCGGCGCTCGGCGCACTGGGCGTGAAGACTAAGGTGCTCACAGCTATCCGCATGGAGCCTATCGGCGAGTTCTACTCTAAGTGGAAGGCTATCGAGGCAATGGAGGCAGGATATGTCTGCATCTTCTCTGCCGGCACTGGCTCACCCTACTTCACTACCGACACCGGCTCATCGCTCCGTGGCATCGAGATTGAGGCTGACGTGATGCTCAAGGGCACACGCGTCGACGGCATCTACACAGCCGATCCCGAGAAGGACCCGACCGCTACGAAGTTCACCGACATCACTTACGACGAAATCTACACACGCGGTCTGAAGGTGATGGACCTCACCGCTACAACAATGTGCAAGGAGAACAACCTGCCTATCTACGTGTTCAACATGGACATCGTAGGCAACCTGAAGAAGGTGATGCAGGGCGAGGAGATCGGCACATTGGTACACAACTAATCATCAGTTGGTGCAGATAAGACATCTGCACCAACCGTTTTTTTTCTTGCTATGTAGGTGTAGATGAGACATCTGCACCCCATGAAAACGTATAAATACAGAAAGATGAATATTTCTTTACGCAAATCATTATTCGCAATAGCCCTCTTCTCGTTCGTCGGCGCCTTTGCGCAAGGCCCCAACAACAGCGGCACCTACTACAGCGCTGCCGACGGCAAGAAGGGAAAGGCTCTCAAGACTGCATTATCAAAGATTATCGGCAACCCAGACGTTGTTTCATATAAATCCTTACCGGAGGCTTACAAGAAGACCGACCGTCGCGACGACGGCAAGGTGTGGGATATGTATTCTTGCACAACCAACTATAACTTCAACGACAACACTGGTGGCTACAAAGGTGAGGGCGACATGTACAATCGTGAGCACTCTTTCCCGAAGAGTTGGTTCGGCGGCAAGGTTTCGCCTATGTACAGCGACATCGTTCACGTAGTGCCTGCAGACGGCTACGTAAACAACCGCCGTGGCAACAATCCGTTCGGCGAAACCAATGGCGAGACATACAAGTCGAACAAGAATTTCAGCAAACTCGGTAAGTCAACAACACCCGGCTACACGGGCACCGTGTTCGAGCCGAACGACATCTACAAGGGCGACTTCGCGCGCATCTATCTCTACATGGCTACATGCTACGAGAGCAAGATAAGCGGTTGGTCGAGTCCGATGCTCGCCGGCAACTCCTATCCTGCTTACAAGGAGTGGGCGCTCAACCTGCTGCTGAAGTGGGCAGAGCAGGACCCCGTGAGCGAGAAGGAGATTAAACGCAACACGGCTGCCTACGGCGTGCAGAAGAACCGCAACCCGTTCGTCGACTATCCTGGTCTGGAGCGTTACATCTGGGGCGACATGCAGAACGTGCCGTTCAGCTACGATAACTACCAGAACCCAACGTCGATCATCACCGTCAACGCACCCACCACTCCGCGCCCGGTACGCATCTACACCATCAGCGGCACACTCGTGCGCACTACCAACGATGCCGACCGCGCCCTCGACGGACTCAACAAGGGCATTTACATCGTAAACGGAAAGAAGTACGTTGTGCAGTAGAGCCTTTAAAAGTAAAAGCGGCTGCTGGAAATGTTTCGTTTCCTGCAGCCGCTTTTTCGCATATATTTTAGCATTCACTACACTTTTATAGGCGAACTTTCACACAAACACTACACTTTTATAGGCGAACTTTCACACCAACACCACACTTTTCTAGGCGAACTTTCGCACGAACACCACACTTTTCTAGGCGAACTTTCACACCAACACCACACTTTTCTTGGGGAACTTGCCAATAAAACCACACACTGAATCGGGTTGAGACCCGACAAAAACACAATTACCGCATACTGGAACTTCAATTACATGTATGCGGTAATGAAAGTTCCGGTATGCGGTAATGATGTTACCTGTATGCGGTAATCAGCTTACAACTGTAGCTTAACGCTCTAATAATAGAGTTTGTATCATTGATTGTTGCGGAGGCCGGAGACCTCCGCTACTATATAGTTATAATAATAAACTATTATTATCACTCCAAATTCCAGATGACCCACTTTTAAGCCTTCAATGCAGCAACAAACTCGCGGTGGAATGTGCTGTGGAAGTGGATGATCTCGCGGCGAGCCTCGTCGTCAAGCTCCCAGATGTTAGCTTCGCCGGCGCGGTGAGCCAGTATGTGGCGCACGCAGCGAGCAATCTTGCGCTTGTTGTTGCGCGCCTGGAGCTGGTCGCCCTGGATAGGCTTCTGCGAGATGTAGGAGAAGGCGCAGAGGCGCTGCATGAAAGCCTCGTAGCGGTTGAAGAGCAGTGCCTGACGCATCATCTTCTCTGGGTCGGCGTCGAGACCTTCCATGTCGATGAGTCCGTCGAGATTCTCGTGACTCCAGTCGGCATCGCCGAGCCAGTACCACTGGAAACCGAGGTGCTGCTCCATGTGCATGAGTCGCTGCGCAAGCATGTCCTCGTCTACGTTCTCCTCAGCGCTGAACTGCTCGAAGGCGAAGCGCGCGAGAGCCACTCCCGTGAGCTCAACGGCGTCGGCACCCTCCACCTCGTCGCCGGTGAGAGCGATGCGCCAGCGCGCCATCTTGTTCTTCACGAGCAGCGAGTGAGCGCCCATGAGCAGGTCGCTGAGCGGACCCTGCAGGTCTATCTCCTTAACAAGCTCCATGCGGTTGCGCATGTCGCGCACCGAGAGCCGGTTGTCCTCATTGAGCACGCACATATAGTTGAGCTTTCCCTCGTCGAGCGCTATCTGGAAGCGGTCGTTAGCTTGGTCGCCCACGAAAGCATACGAGTAGTTGTGGATGTCGCTGTGCGCTATCTCGATGTCGCCCGAGAGCTTGTTGTCGTCGGCGTCAAGCAGAGAGAAACCCACATACGGTATCTGCAGGCGCAGCGTGAACGGGTTGCCCTCGCGCGGAGTGAGTCGGCAGCTGATGCCGTCGTCGCCGAAGTCGTCCTTGCGCACCACGAATCCCTCGTCGGTCTCGTGCGCACGGTCTATCTCGATGGTGCCCTGGCGCCATGTGAAGTCGAACACAATCTCCTGGTCGTCCTCGCGCACTACAGAGAGGAATCTGTCTGGCGAGATGCCGAGATACACAGCCTCTACCGGCTCTACCTCCTCGTCGCCCTCGCCGAGCACACAGATGTCGAGACGGCCTACCATCGGGTCGTCTTCCCAGTCGTCGGCGTCGGCTCCGTCGGCGCGGAACACCACAAACGAGAGGCGGCACTGCTGGCGTGTGCCGTCAGCGCGGCAGATGAAATAAGATGTTTCTTCGGGTACGTAGATCGGCGTGCTGATGTACGGGTTCGTGCAGCGAGCCGAGTATTCTACCTCGGTCCAAGCGGACGAGGCGTGAGTGTTTTTACTGCTTGTCATATATACTTTACAATGTTATCCTTTAATCTTTTCGGGTGCTGTCTGCCAGGAATTGCGGCAAACGGACTGCAAAATTACTAAAAAATGGCGAAACAAGCAAGCACAAAAAGAGAATTGAGAGTTGAAAGTTGAAAGTTATGAAAAGGCAGGGAAACGGCTGGAAGATAGATGGAATAAAAATGGAAGAAAGGCTGGTAGATTTCCCGTTTTTGAGGAAATCTACCAGCCTTTAAATGGTTTATAATATGAAGGTTACGGCGATGCTGGAAGATATGGTAGATTTTTTCAGCAACCATACATTCTACAGACCGCCGTAAATTGAAGCGAAAAAATTACTTTTTTTGCGTCTTCGAGAACGAGTACGGAGCGTCGCTCTCAGCTGTGCCGCGCTGCTTGTTCGGCTCCGACGCCATGTCGTAAACGAACTGAGCGCCGTTCATTAGGTCGGTGCGCGTAACGTAGTTCTTCGTGTACGGAGCGCCGTTGAGCTGCAGCGTCTTCACGTAGCAGTTCTCGTCCTCGTTGTTGCGTGCCTTGATGCTCACGTTCTTGCCGTTCTCGAGGTGGAGCGTCATCTCGTCGAAGCGCGGAGCACCGAGCACATACTCGCCCGAGCCTGGGCATACCGGGTAGAAGCCCATTGCCGAGAACACATACCAAGCAGAAGTCTGTCCGTTGTCCTCGTCGCCGCAGTAGCCGTCGGGATTGGCGTTGTACATGCGGTCCATAGTCTGACGAATCCAGTACTGCGTCTTCCAAGGCTCTCCCGAGTAGCCGTAGAGGTAAATCATGTGCTGTACGGGCTGGTTGCCATGAGCGTAGTTGCCCATATTCATGATCTGCATCTCGCGAATCTCGTGGATAACGGCGCCGTAGTAGCTGTCGTCGAACAATGGCGGCACGTTGAACACCGAGTCGAGCATCTGGTTGAACACCTGCTTGCCGCCCATGAGGTCGATGAGTCCCTGCGGGTCGTGGAACACCGACCATGTGTAGTGCCAAGCATTACCCTCGGTGAAGGCGTCGCCCCACTTCAGCGGAGAGAACGGCTTCTGGAACTCGCCGTTCTTCAGACGACCGCGCATGAGGTTGGTCTCCTTGTCGAACACGTTGCGGTAGTTGAATGCGCGCTTGCGGAACTGTTCAAGCTCTTTCTTCGACTTGCCCAGCTGCTTGCCGAACTGATATATGCACCAGTCGTCGTAAGCGTACTCAAGTGTGCGAGCCACGTTCTCGTTTATCTTCACGTCGTAAGGCACGTAGCCCAGCTTGTTGTAGTATTCGTAGCCGAGACGTCCGGTAGACGAAACCGTCGGGTGAACAGCCTTTGTGCCATGCACTACAGCCTCCCAGAGCTTCTCGGCGTCGTAGTTCTTCAGTCCGCAGAGGTAAGCGTCAGCCACGATAGACGCCGAATTGTTGCCCACCATGCAGTCGCGATGACCCGGCGAAGCCCACTCGGGCAGGAATCCGCTCTCCTTGTATGCGTTCACAAGACCAGCCTGCATCTTCTCGTTCATCGACGGATACATCACATTGAGCAGCGGGAAGAGACAGCGGAAGGTGTCCCAGAAACCGGTGTCGGTGAACATATAGCCGGGCAGCACCTCACCGTTGTACGGCGAATAGTGTACGATTTCGCCCTGCACATTCTTCTCGTAGAACGAGCGCGGGAAGAGCACCGAGCGGTAGAGGCACGAATAGAACGTGCGGAGGTGGTCGATGTCCTGCGACTTCACCTCTATCTTGCCCAGCACGTCGTTCCATGTCTTGCGTCCGCGAGCCTTCACAGCGTCGAAATCGTCGTTGCCAAGCTCTTTGAGGTTCTCCACAGCCTGCTCCTCAGAGATGAACGACGAGGCGATGCGCACGTTGAGCTGCTCGCCGCGCTTTGTCTTGAAGCCTACGATGGCACCGGCGTGGTTGCACTGGCTCACCAGTTCGCCGCTCTTTATCTCGCCGTTCACGACTACGGATGTATATGCGAACGGGCGGTCGAACTTCATCACGAAGTAGTTCTTGAAGTTCTCGGGCACGCCGCCGTTGTTCTTTGTCGTATAGCCCACAACCATGTTCTGCTCGGGCAGTACCTTAACGTACGAGCCATCGTCGTAAGCGTCAACGACGAAGCTCGCCTGCTCCGCTTCGGGATACGTAACGCGCATGATGGCAGCACGCTCCGTGGGCGCAATCTCGGTAACGATATCGTAGTCGGCAAGGTAGGCACGATAGTAGTAAGGTGTGGCTACCTCAGCCTTGTGCGAGAACCACGATGCGCGCTTCTCCTCGTCGAACACGGGTGCGCCTACCTCAGGCATAACGGCAAACTGACCGTAGTCGTTAATCCACGGACTCGGCTGGTGGTTCTGCTTGAAACCGCGCAGCTTGTCAGCAGAATAGGTGTATGTCCAGCCGTCGCCCATCTTTCCGGTCTGCGGTGTCCAGAAGTTCATGCCCCACGGCATTGCAACGGCAGGATAGGTATTACCCGTAGAAAGCGAGTGCTTCGACTCCGATCCGACAAGCGTGCTGACGTAGTCGACCGGCTCGTAGGTCTTGGCAGTGCCTGCACATACGGAAGCGAGTGCGAGCACGGCTGTGAATAGTTTTCTCTTGTTCATATTTGTTTGTTTTAGTTATTGTAGATAATGCTTATAAGAGTCTTTCCGCAAACGACGGAAACGCACTTAGGCGAAAAAGACACGCTTCTTCATTGCAAAGTTAGCGATTTCAGACGAAATACACAATAAATAACGCGCACATACGTTGTTTATTATAAACAATAAACACATGAAAGCAATAATTTCGCTCGCAATATTCCTCATGGCTACGCTCACGGCGTGGGCAGACAGCGCAAAGGACAGATGGACTGTCTATCAGAGTTACAGCAACATCACGGAGATAGAGCCGGCAGGCAACGTCTGCTTCGTGCTGGCTTCGAATTCGGTGTTCTCTTACGACACAACCGACGGACTCGTGCAGACCTACGACAAGGCTGGCGTGATGTCGGACGTGGGAGTGAGCCACATAGCTTGGGCTAAGGCTTCGAAGCGACTGGTCGTGGTGTACACCAACTCGAACATCGACCTGCTGTCTGCCAACGGCGACGTGATAAACGCGCCCGACTTCTACCTGAAGACGACGACGCTCGACAAGACTATCAACCATATCGACTTCGACGGACCGTACGCTTACCTCTCCACAGCGTTCGGCGTGGTGAAGCTGAACACGCGCGACGGAGCCATCATGGACACTTACGACCTGGGCACCAATGTAAGCTATACGTACGTGAAGAACGGATACCTCTACGCCGAGTCGAAAGAACGCGGACGCCTGCGCTGCAAGCTCACCGACAATCTGCTAGACAAGAGCAACTGGGTGCGCGAGGACGGATTCACCACGCTGCGCGAAGACCGCACCAACGTGCAAGACGCACAGACCAAACTCTGGTGGACAAAGACCGCCGACGGCAAACTGACTTGCTACGCTCTTGACGCCGACGGCAAACGCACATACATGACGGAGGGCGTGCAGCCCGAAGGTCCTGTGTCGAACAACTTCTACCGCCTCTATGCACACAACGGAAAGATATATGCCGTGGGCGGAATGTGGAGTCAGGAAACAAACGGCAATCTGCCTGGCGAGGTGCATGTTTGGGACGGCACTACATGGGGACACTTTGAACAACCAACACCAGAGCAATTGGGACACAATAATGTCGACTATCTGTGCATGGACTTCGACCCGCTGAAAGAAGGACACGTGATGGTGGGCGCCAAGAGCGGACTGTACGAGTTTCAGGACGGCAAGTTCGTGAAGTGCTACAATAGTAACAACAGCCCGATGGAGTCGGCTGCGAGCAACAACAGTCCGAACTATGTCATGGCAAACGGCGTGAAATACGACGCGAATGGTAATCTGTGGGTACTCAACTGCAAGTCGACAAACCCACTTAAACTGCTCACGAAAGAGGGCGAATGGAAAGAGTTGAAGCACTCGAACTTTGCAGGTAACTACTCACGTGATGTAAAGGAGATTTTCATCAGTCCAACATACGGATACATGTGGTTCATCAATAGCTATTGGGAGGAAACCAAGCTTTTCGCCTACGATTATCAGAACGATAAACTATACGACGTGGGTGGACCTACATACACCAACGAGGACTATGCAACAATCAAGCCCTACTACCTGTTTCATGTAACAGAAGACAAAAACGGCAACATCTGGATTGCTTCATCGGCAGGTCCATTATACCTCACCCCAAGCGACGTGAAGAATGGTGGCGGTTTGGTGACACAACACAAGGTACCACGCAACGACGGAACGAACCTCGCCGACTATCTGCTGGCAAACATCGAGACACGATGCATCGCCGTCGACGGCGGCAACCGCAAGTGGATAGCAACGTCTAACGGAGTGTTCCTCATCAGCGACGACTGCAACACGCAGGTCGAGCACTTCACCACCGACAACTCGCCACTGCTGTCGAACACGGTACACTACGTACTTGTCGACCCTAACTCAAACATGGTATATTTTGCCACCGACAAAGGTCTGTGCTCATATCAGAGCGATGCAACCACACCGAACGAGAAGATGACGAAGGACAACGTGTATGCATACCCTAACCCCATGACGCCCGACTACACGGGATACATCACCGTGGTGGGTCTGAGCTATAACGCCGACGTGAAGATTGTGACCTCGAACGGCACTCTCGTAAACCAGGGCAGAAGTACGGGCGGTTCGTACCGATGGAACGGATGCGACCTTAAGGGCAAGCGTGTGGCGAGCGGCATATACATGGTAGAGGCAGCCACAGAAGACGGCGGCAAGGGAACGGTCTGCAAGGTCGCAGTCATCAACTAAACAAAACCTTATCATTATAGAATTACGCTTCGCTCTTAGCCGAGCGAAGCGTAATACCCTAATTTGTATATTTTCAGAATAAACAACTTTGGATGCGAACCCGACAAGAGCTTGCGAACAGATGTACCAAATAGTTTATGCAGACAACGTAGTGCCCACAACAGACAACAACTATTGAGTTTGTGAATGGCACGGAGCAACGGAGAGTAATCAATCAATTCGGGGGCAAACTCATGAAGCGTACGTAGAGCCTCCTCAAGTTTTTGAAGATAACGAGTGTTCGATTCAAACGACGTGTATGCAACGGGGTTGTCGATGTGCAACACTCTCACGCCAGCACGCTGCAGACACTTGCCAAGCATCACATCCTCATAACCGTAGCCTATGATGCGCTCATCGTAAGCCACACGCTGAAGCACGGTGCGATGATAGAAGAAATTAGTTGTGCGGAACGCATTGTAAGGATTGCGTGTTCGCTCGGCTGCTGAATGTGTTGTCTCTTCGTACTTCTCATATCTAAAGCGCAAATTCTGGCGATAGAGCGTAGCCTCTTCAGCACCGCCACATACACACACACCACCACATACTGCCTCGCCTGGCAATACGTCCGAATTGACATAACGTTTTAAGAAATCGTCGTAGACAAGTGTAAGGCGAGCGTCAACCATAAGATGCCACTCGTAACGCCCCACACTACTCATCTTATTGCGCATGGCTGCACGACACTTACTATGCTCCATACGCACATAACGACAACACGAATAGCGTTCCAACGAACGATTAAGGGCTATCATAGCCTCATCTGTACTACCATCATCAAAGACAACTATTTCATAGCGCAAACCTTCAATGGCTTGTGCCTGGCGATAAACAGCATCGACAAGACGCGATGCATCATCATTAAAGATCGGTATTAATATAGATAGTTCGGTTACCATAATCATTCGGTTATAATAGTACTATCATAACGTAGAAGTAGCGTTTTTATTGCAACAACAAACAATAATTATGAAAAATAAACGTTGGATGTTTAAGCACTATTTCTTTACGCCATATGAAACTAAGCATCATCGTACCTATATACAATGTAGAGAGCACGCTTGAACGCTGCATCAGGAGTATTGTTCAACAGTCGTTTACCGACTTTGAGCTACTGCTTGTTGACGACGGAACACCGGACAATAGCGGACATATAGCTGACGAATTGGCATCAAACGATGAGCGCATACGTGTGTTTCACAAATCCAATGGCGGACTCTCCGACGCACGCAACTATGGCATTGACCGCGCAAAAGGCGAATACATCACCTTCGTGGATAGCGATGACGAATTGGCTCCAGACACACTACAACCACTGATGCAGGTACTGAGCGAACAAACCGATATAGATATACTCGAATATCCCGTAACAGAACGCAAAGGACGACCCGACGAACACGTCTTCATGCCCGAAAACAGAATGTTCGAAAGCCCATTGGAATGGCTCGCTGACAAGGGTTTCTCTCATTGCTGGGTTTGCAACAAAATATTCAGAGCCACTCTGTTCGACAACGTGCATTTCAAAAAAGGAAAGAAATACGAGGACGTGTACCTCATTGGCGATATGCTGAACATCTGCCACAACATCGTCACTACGCAACGGGGCATGTATATATACCACTGGAACGATACTGGTATTGTGGCACAGAACAACATGCACTTGCTCTTAGAGGCTCAGATAAAGGTAGTCAAATTACTGAATATCGACACTACGCGACCCAAGTGGCACCGGTTATATATGAATATGTTCACCACTCAGCTACACGCTTATTGCAACAACAACCAGATTTTGCTGCAAAACAACAAACTAAAGATAAAGCAATTCACCACCAAAAACGAAAGAATAAAAGCCGCATCACTGAACATCTTCGGAGTGAAAGTGGCATGTGTCTTATTTAAACTACTACACCAACTATGAGAATAATATACACAATAGAAGATATATCCGTTAAGGGAGGTGCTGAGAACATTATCACTCAAAAGGCAAACCACTTCGCCACAGAGTATGGGCACGACGTATTGATTGTGTCCATATACAAAGACGAACGCCCCGCAAGTTATCCACTTGCAAAGGGCGTGCGACTCATTTCGCTCAACATACCATTCATAGCAAAGAATTGTAATGTAATTTGCAAAAACATCAACCGAATACGGATGTTATTGTGCTTATTAAAAAGGTTCCAAAAAGTGGTGGATACAGAACAGCCCGACATCATCTTCTTCACACTTAGCTTAGGTGCCCTACTACTGCCGTTCTGTCGCACACGGGCGAAAAAGGTGTATGAGTCGCATTCAGCTCGCCAATTCACGCCATATCACAGCCTTTTTTATCCCATGGAACGCAGTGCTGACACAATAGTATGCCTTACACACGGCGATGCGCAAAACTATAAGAGAGCGAAGTATGTATGCGTGATACCCAACTTTATTGAGCAACCGAAGCGCAGCGTAGCAGACTACGGTCGCAAGAAGGCTATCGCCGTGGGCAGACTGGAGGATCCAAAGGGCTTCGATATACTCATTGACTGCTGGAAACGGGTGGCTGAACAGCATCCCGACTGGCACTTGGACATATACGGCGAAGGTTCGTGCCGCAACGATTTGCAATTGCAAATCGAACAACTGCAACTGAACGACCGTATAACGCTCTGCGGACGCTCGAACAACATAATGGATGTCTACCCCGAATACAGTCTGCACATCATGCCGTCGCGCTACGAGGGGCAGGGCATCACGCTCATCGAGGCGCAAGCATGCGGTCTGCCTTCTGTAGTGTTCAACTTCAAGTTCGGTGCGGCTGACATTGTGCAGAACGGCGTCAACGGCATCATCGTAGAGCAGGACGACTGCAAGGCGTTCAGCGAGGCACTTTGCAAAATGATGAGTTCGGAGGATATGCGCAAGAAGTACGGAGAGAATGCGCTCGAAGTGGGCAGACAGTACTTCAAGGATAATGTTTTTGGAAAGTGGGTTGAGCTTATCAACACCCTAAAACAATAGGTTCAGTGACCGTGCGGCGAACGCGGTCCGATTGGATGGCGAACGCAATCTGATCGGGCGGCGGACGCAATCTGATCGGGCGGCGTACGGAATCCAATCGGATTGCGAACGCCGCACGATGCTAAAAACTATAGTTTAGCATACAAAAGGCTATAATATAACTGTTCATATTGCTTCGCTACAAGGCGATAATCGTGATACTTATGAACAAACTGTATGCTCTCTTGCGCCATTCTTTCGAGCGTTCCGTCGGTGAAGAGGGCACGCTCAATCGTCGCGATGTTCTCCTCGTCGGGCACATCGGGGCGCACGTTGATAATCGGGCGCAGCGTATCCTCGCCAATAAACTCGTAGTATTCTTCTTCGCCTCCACCGATGACAACCGTTCCGCGAGCCATTGCCGCGAGCGAGTTCATCGACGGGGTGTAGCTGTAGAGCTGGTCGACAAGCACGTCAGCCTCAGCAAGCAGGTGCATGTACTCGTCGTAAGGCACTCCTTCTACGTATTTAATCTGCACCTTGCTGGGATGTCTACGCGCCACCTCCTCAACGAACGTGGCTATCTTCATTGCACCCTTCATGAAGTCGCGCTTGGGCTGAAGACCGATGAGGATGGTGAGGGGATGAGAGGGTGCAAGTTGAGAGTTGTTGGGGTGAGATGGTGAGGTGGTGACATTACCAACACATCTCACCATCTCACCATTACACCATCTCACCATCTCACCATTACACCATTTCACCATCTCACCATCACACCATCTCACCATCTCTTCACACTCTATCGGCAGCGGTATGTAATGGAGCTTTGCGGCGTAAGGCGGTTCGTTGTAGTCGAGCCAATACTCGTAGAGACAAGCCACGAGGGCGTCAGCCATGCGTGTCGTCTTGCGCCACGAAGCCTCAGCACCGTGCTCAACGACATCAGCAATGCGGTTGCGATGCTGGTCGGCGTTCTGCAGCTGTCCGCTCCAATAGGTGTCGGAATAGGCAGGTACGCCCTGCGCCTGGCGGCGGAATATCTGCGGGTCGTCGCCAAAGCAGCCTTTCACAACGCGGCGGTTGGTGAGCTTGAGGAAGCGCAGCAGTAGCGTGTTCCAGCGATACATGAGCGGCACAAACTGATAGTTGTGTATCTGCACCACGTCGTTGCCGCACAGTTGCGGCAGATGGCGCAGCAACTGCCACACCACCCACAAGCCTCCGAGCTTGCCCCAACGCCCGTCGCGGCGCAGGTCGATGTCGCGCGGAGCATCGTGCCAGCCATTGCCGTCGGACATGGTTGTGACGCGGTGTCCACGCTCGAGGAGTCCTTTCTTCAAAGTATTGTGAAGAAAGCTCGCCTCGCCTATCAACAGTATCTTCATATATCGTCTTTTTTATATATCTCACAACCGCTTGAAGTTGCCGTTACCGTCGAGCACCTCGTAAGTCTCTACCGTGACACGCTTGCCCTTTATCTGCAGCACGTCGAACGAAGCGTTGCCGTCCTCGTCGCGCCAGGCGTTATTCACCTGGTGGATGTCGTAGCCACGATAGTGCTGCACGGATTTGGCGTGGGTATGACCGACGAAGAAGGCTGCAAGGTTGTAGTGTTCGAGAATGTCGAACAGCTGCGTGCGCTGCTCCTCCGTCCACCACTCCAACGCCCATGCGTCGAAGCCGTAGTGCTGCACGTAGACCACAGGCTTGCCGTCGGAAGCGTACTTCTTCAAGTCGTCGGCAATCCACTGCATGTTGCTCTCGCAGTAGGTGGTGTCGCCGGCAGCGAGCTGTCCGCACACGAAGTGAACGCCGCCGATGTCGAACGAGTAGGAACGCGACGAACGGTGTATGTTCAAGATGCGTCCAGCCTGCTTCATGTCGAGCAGCGTAGAGTCGAGGTAGTGGAGATTAAACTCCATGCCGATGCGGTTCTGATCTGGTCTGCCACTCTCGGGCGATATGTCGTGGTTGCCGAAGGTGGGATATGTGTCGTAGTGAATCTGTCGGTAGCCGGGTCCTCGCTCCCAACGCTGCCGGTAGAGGTCGAGTATCTTCGGGTCTGACTTGTCGAAGAGGTCGCCGGCGAGTATCACGCCGTCGATGCGTCGATGGTCACCGAGCGCATTGATGGCGAGCACATGGTGAAACTGGTCGGTCTCGGGTGGCAGGTCGAAATGTAGATCGGCAGCAATGACTACTGTGCAGTTAGCCTCACGCTTCTTCTCCGACGCATAGCCGTTGAGGGCTGAAAGCGCAAAGAGCAGCAGAGTGGCGAATATCATTTTTGTAAGCATAGTGAGATGTTGAGGTGGTGAGATGGTGATAAGATGTTGTTATGGTGAGATGGTGAGGTGGTGAGATTTGTGGTGGTGATAAGATGTTGTTATGATGAGATGAACACATCAACATTACATATGTCACCATCTCAACACATCACCATCTCAACACCGCAGGCAACAACGCAATCAGATTGCGTTGTTGCCTACGGCTACTTCCTTCTCCACACTCTCGCCGTCGCCCCAGATGAGCGTCAGCTTGAATGGGATATTCGTATTGATAGTAACTTTCGGTTTCTCGTTAACAGAACTGCGCTTAGCCACCTTGAACGAAATATTGCCGTCGGCGCCGAGCGGATAGCGGTCGATGCCATAAGCATCGAGCAGCTGCACGTCGAGCGTCACGTGCGAGTCCTGTATGTCGGCACGTATGCCGAAGATATACTCTATGAGGTCGGCGATTGGCGGCAGACCGGTCCAACCCACAAAGTCCTTGCGAGCCATGAAGCCAGGCGCAGCATCCTCCGGAGCATAATACTCCCAGAACGTGCCCGTCTTCTTATACACCTTCAGCACATTGTTGTAATGGTTCATCACGATGTCGTGAGCCAGTCGGCGATAGCCTTTCTCCACGAGTCCCGAAACAACCATATAGTTGGTGCCGGGCCATACGCCGCCTTCCCAGTAGCGTCCGTTAGCCTTATACTTCGGGTTATCGGCAGCAAGCGACGCCACACGGTGCGGACGGTTGAACTTACAGGTGTCATCAAGGTGCTCCACGAGGCGGTCGAGGCGCTGCTTGGGCAGCACATCGGTATGCAAAGCCCAGTAAGCATAAATGCCCTGCGTCGTAGAGAGCGAGTCGTTGGCATACTGGTCGTAGAGGAAGCCGTCGCGTTCGCTCCACATGTTCTTGTTGATGTACGCCGAGAGATTCTTTATGTCGTCCTCAAACTCCTCAATCTCCTGCCAGCGCTCAAGGTAGAAACCCATCTTCAGCAGAATGTTCGCCACCATTATCTGCTGCAGGCAGGCGTCGAGCCATATCATGTGACCATTACTGTAGATAGTGTTGTAGCCTTCGGGCACGCGTGGCATATTGTCCATGCCTGTGCCCCATCCGCTGCTCCAGTAGGTTCCGTTGCGCCATGTGCGGTTGAGCTTGAGCCACTTGTAGTAGGCGGCAAGCACGGGGAACACCTTGTTCAGACGATTGTCGTCACCGAACTGCGTGTAGTAGAGCCACTCCGACCACGGCAGCAGGTTCGGACCAGTAGATGTAGGGTCGTAGCGACCGAAGCAGTCGGAGCCGTCGGCGCGTATCTCGCGACAGATGAATCCGTCGGGATGCTGCTTAGCGTAGAAGTTGTCGAGCGTCTTCTGGAACGGGAAGAAGCGGTCGCCGTAGCGGCAGAACATCGTGATAAACGCATCGTCCCACATGAAGATGTTGCCGTTGTAGGCGGGCGAGATGTATGAGGTGACGAAGCCCGAGTCGTCGAGCGGCTGACAGACGTTCTTCAGACCTATCTGCCACGCCTTCCAGTACATCTCTATCTCCTTCTGGTGTCCCTCCCAATAGGGCGAGGGCAGCACTTTGCGTGCCTGCTCGAAGGTGCCTGGCTTCGGTTTCTCAACCTTAGCCGTGCGGAACGTGTTCTCCGCCACGAGTGTCTGCATTACATACGTGTTCTTGTAAGGCAGCTTGTAGAGCGGCGAACCAGAAGATATGAGGTTCTGCGCTGGCGCAAGCACCGCAAAGAGCGAGGCTGTAAGGGTTAATATCGTTTTCTTCATTTATCTGTATATTACTTGATTACTCCGTATGTGAGCAACTGCTTGATGCGCTTGAACACGTCGGTGTTCTCGTAGATTCCGGTGAAGTGTTCTGCGCCCGGACCGAAGGCGTAGACCGGAACCATAGCGCCAGAGTGGTCGCGTGTAGAGAAGCAGCACTCTACGCGTCCTTCGTTCTTGTCGCCGTTGACGAGCGTGAGTCCGCCCGTCTCGTGGTCGGCTGTTACCACGACGAGTGTCTCACCGTCTTCTGCCGCCCACTTCATCACCTTACCAATGGTCTGGTCGAAGTCGAGCGTCTCCTTCATGAGCATATCGAGCTTGTTGAAGTGTCCGTAGTCGTCGAGCTGCGAGCCTTCGATCATCATGAAGAAGCCCTTCTTGTTGCGGTTCATCAGTTCGATGCCCTTCATCGAAGCACGCGCAAGCAGGTCGCCGCGCTCGTCGGGCAGCGGAGTGTCCTTGTCGTAAGGCACGGCGAAGATGTTGCTGTTGGTGTCATATGCGAAGAAGTCGTCGAGCGAACGCGAAACGTGATAGCCCTTCACACGCAGTTCGTTGAAGATGTCGCGTCCGTCCTTGCGGTTGGCGAACTTCTCCGCACCACCGCCGAACACGAAGTTGACACCACTCATAGGATAGTCGCCGACGAGTTCTTCTTCCTTGTCGCGGTCGATGTTATGGCAGCAGAAATCGCATGGCGTAGCGTCCCACAGACGGCATGTCACAGCGATGCCCGCATCCTTGCCAAGCTCCTTCGCCACGTCTACGAGCGACGTCAGCGGCTTGCCTTCGGGGTCGACGCCTACGGCATGGTAGCAGGTCTTTACGCCCGTAGCGAGCGATGTTCCGCCCGAACCGGAGTCGGTTACGAGCTTGTTGGTTGCCCAAGTCTTCGACAATCCGGTGGCTGTAGAGTTCTCGAGCCACAGTTTTCCGCGGTTGGCTGTCCACGCCGTGTAGACGTGCATGAGGCTCATGCCGTCGCCAATCATCAATATTACGTTCTTCACCTTCTTGCCTTTCGGTGCCTTTATCTTCTCAACGGCGTATGGCTTGTCGTATGTGAAGGTTTGTGTGGGCATGTTGTACTGTGCGCTGGCTGTGACTGCGCATACGGCAAGAGCCACAATAGCAAATAGTCTGTTTATTTTCATAATGTTCTATAGATTGTTTGTTATTTTGTTGTTTGTCTTTCTTTCATGGTCGGCAACGGCTGAAGAACAACCTGCGGAGGTCGTTTTCAGCCGACTGCTTAGGTGTAGACAAAGGTAAGAATAATTTTTGTGAACCGGAAAGTTTTCTATACATTGAGGGGTATAATTGCGTTTTTTTCTTTACATTTGCATAGAAACCGCACTTTAGCTTGCGTTATGAATTAATCGGACAAATCAGAAAAAAGAAGAATCATTTATGAGAAAAACATTGCTTCTGATCTTTACGGCTTTGTCATTGTTACCATGCAACGCCCAAGAGCAAGGGTCGGCAGACATCATACCTATGCCTAACAAGTTGGAGGTGACTGCTGGCAGAGTGCTCAGACTCGGCAGCGAAGTGAAGATAAGCATACCGAAAGACCTCAACAAGCGGAAGGCAATAGTTGGCTACCTTGAAGGCAGACTGAACGACAACAACATACACACAACGGCGACAACGGCGAAGAAAGCGCAGCTGCTGCTGGTTGTGGACAACACTCTGCAGGACGAAGCCTACGAACTGACGGTGACGCCGAAGCGTGCCGTGATAAAGGCGAACGGCGAAGGGGCGGGTTTCTTCTACGGCGTGCAGTCGTTTCTGCAGCTGGTGCCGGCGGAGGCTGACGCAGAGGCTGCCATTCAGTGCGTAGAGATAAAGGATGCGCCGCGCTTTCAGTATCGCGGTGCGATGATTGACGTGGCTCGCAACTTCCAGTCGAAGCAGACCGTGTTGCGTTTCATCGACCTTATGGCGGCGTTCAAGATGAACCGACTGCACATTCATCTCACCGACGACCAGGGTTGGCGCATCGAGATAAAGCGTTATCCGCGACTTACAGAGGTGGGATCGAAGCGCAGTCAGACCATGATTGGTCACTCCGACTACTACTATCCGCGCCGATTCGACGGAAAACCGCAGGAGGGTTTCTACACGCAGCAGGACATTAAGGAGATGGTGGCGTATGCTGCCGACCGATTCATCACGATTATACCCGAGATTGAAATGCCGGGACATTCGTCGGCGGCGCTGGCTGCTTATCCGCAATATTCGTGCGGACTGGGCAAGCAGTATGTGGTGCGCGACTATATGGACATCTTCGACGAGGTGTACTGTCCGCAGGAGCAGACGTTCGAGTTCTTGCAGAACGTGCTGACGGAGGTGATGGATTTGTTCCCGAGCGAGTATATACACATCGGCGGCGACGAGTGTCCGAAGAAGGCGTGGAAGGTTTGTCCGCTCTGCCAGGCGCTGATAAAGAAGCTGAATCTGAAGGACGAACACGAGCTGCAGAGCTGGTTCGTCCATCGCATTGAGCGGTTCGTGAACAGCAAGGGAAAGAACATCATCGGCTGGGACGAGATTCTGGAGGGCGGACTGGCGCCGAACGCCACCGTGATGTCGTGGAGAGACGAAGTGGGCGGCATTGAGGCTGCGAAGATGAAGCACAAGGTGATAATGACGCCGGGCGACTACTGCTATATCGACCACTATCAGGAGGACCCTGAGCATGCTCCGCTTGCCATTGGCAGCTATCTGCCTTTGGACAGCGTGTATGCGTACAATCCGTTGCCCGAGAGTCTTACGCCGGAGGAGCAGCAATACATAATAGGTACGCAGGCGAACCTGTGGGGCGAGTATGTTCAGACGGCTGATTATCTGGAGTATATGGCTTATCCGCGACTGATGGCTATGGCTGAGGTGCAATGGACTGACGCTGAAAAGAAGGACGTCAACAACTTCCACAAGCGTCTTAAGACGCAGTTTGCATGGCTCGACAAGAAGGGCGTGCATGCCTGCCGCAACTTCTATGAGGCTGAGTTCAGCGGCGAATGGAACAATGCGCAGAACGTATATGAGGTGAAGCTCAAGACGCTCTGCCCCGACGCCGAGATACGCTATGCGCTCGACTGCGCCGACGAGAGCCGCTTCAAGACCTACTCTGCGCCGATAGATCTCGACAAGGAGACGGAGCTGTGGGCGGCGGTGTATGTTGACGGTAAGCGGATGGGCGGCATAACGCATAAGCGCTTCGCCGTGAACAAGGCTACGGGCTGCAAATATACTTGCTCGCCGAAGGCTGCTTGGGAGAATATGCACGAAGGATATGCGCTCACCGACGGACTGCGCGGATTCTCGAAGGACACGCGCTACTGGACGGGGTTCAACAAAGACACGCTGCGGATAGACATCAGTCTGCACAAGGCGACGACAATAAGCAGAGTGAAGTTGGGTACGCTGTGGCGCACTTGGAACACGATGTGGCCCGTGCGCGAAGTGAGGGTGATGGTTTCGGACGACGGCAACGAATACAGAACGGTTGCTTATAAGAAACCCGAATACGACTTCTCGCTTACCGAGGCTACACGCTTCCCCGTCGAGGTGAAGTTCGAGGAAAGCGGCGCAAGGTTCGTAAGGCTCGTGGTTCTGGGCGGCGGAAAGTGTCATGAGGGTCATTACAACGCCGGCGAACCGAGCGAACTGGCATTGGACGAGATTGAGATTTACTAAGCACGGCAACCACACGTTTCAAAACAAAATGCAACAAACGTACAAACCAATAAGAACAACTATAAACAACTATAACAAATGAACAAAAACCTATTAGTTACTTTGCTCTTCTTGCTGGCAGCAGGAACCGCATTTGCACAACACAAGTTCCGTTTCAATAACGACGGCAAGTTCAAGATTGTGCAGTTCACCGACATCCATTGGGACCCGACATCTGCCGGATGCGACACCACACGCAACACCATCCTCTCCGTACTGAGTCAGGAGAAGCCCGACATCGCCATTCTCACGGGCGACATCGTTACTGCCAACCCGGCTAAGAAGGGTTGGGAGGCTATAATAAAGATTTTCGACGAGGCGAAGATGCCGTTCGCCGTGACGCTGGGCAACCATGACGCCGAGCCGCAGTATATGAGCAAGCAGGAGATATTCGACGAGCTGTTGAAGTCGCCTTACTTCGTAGGCTCGCACGGACCGCAGGGTATTCCGGGTCATGGCCAGTATGTCATTCCGGTGTACGGGTCGAAGGAGAAGGACAAGGTGCAGTCGCTGCTCTACTGCATCGACTCTAACGATTATCCCGAAACCGACGAATTAGGACACTACGACTGGATTCACTTCGAACAGATTGCGTGGTACCGCGACCAGAGCAAGCACTACACAGACCTGAACGGCGGCACTCCTCTGCCGGCGTTGGCGTTCTTCCACATCGCTCTGCCCGAATACCGCAACCTTATGAACCGCCCTGGCACTTGGGGCAGATGCGACGAGGGCGAGGTATGCGCGGCTGACATCAACAGCGGAATGTTCGCTTCGTTCGCCGAATGTAAGGACGTGATGGGCGTGTTCGTGGGTCACGACCACGACAACGAGTTCATAGGTCAGGAGAAAGGCATCTGTCTTGCATACGGACGTGTGACGGGTACGGACGCTTACGGCGGACTGGTGCGCGGCGGACGTGTTATCGAGATGTATGAGGGCGAAAGACGCTTCGACTCGTGGGTGACTACACCGCAGGGCAGAGAGTTCGCCTACTACTACCCGTCGGGCATCACGTCGATTGACGAGGAGGGTCCGTATCTGCCGGCTCTGAACGTGAAACCGAAGAAGCACGGCGTGAACTATACTTACTATGAGGGCAAGTTCAAGAAGACTGCCGACATCTTCAACAATGGTAAGAAGGTGAAGGAGGGCGTGCTGAACAACTTCATCATCACCGAGGCTCGAAGCGAGGACCACTTCGGCTACGACTTCCGTTCGTTCATAAAGATACCCGAGAAGGGCGTCTACTACTTCGACATTGCTTCCGACGACGGCTCGCGCCTGTTCATCGACGGCAAGGAGATTATCGACAACGACGGCTCGCACAGTCAGGAGTTCGTAGCTGGTAAGGTGGCGCTGGAAGCCGGCTTCCACGAGATGCGCATCATTTACTTCGAGGACTACATGGGACAGAGCCTTAAGATAAAGATTACGGACAGATACAACAGTAGTCGCATACTTCCAGACGACATGCTTTACACCAAGTAAGATTACCACGTAGGTAAAACATCATTCCCGCATATCGGTAACAATGTTACAGATATGATGGAATATCATTACCACGCCACGGAAATACCAAAAAACTCCGCACAGCGAAACATTCTGCTGTGCGGAGTTTTGTTGTTTAATAAGTATTAGTAACCGACGGTTAACGAGTGTTTGTAACCGTCGGTTAATGAGTTTTAATAGCCGTCGTTCTGCTTCAGCGCACCACCCGACTTCGTGATTTCTGTTGAAGGATACGGGAACACCATGAGATGGTCGTCGTACTCTACGGGCTTAACCGCAGGGTTAGCCTCGTTGAGATAGTCCTCGTACGGTCCTACTTCGAAGGTGCTGTTCCAGTCGCTGCGGTCGGCATAGTGGCGAGCACGCGGGTGAGCGTTCAGCTCCTTCTTAGCAAGCTCCTTAATCTCGGCTGCACCAGAGTGGAACCAGCGCTTCAGGTCGTAGAGGTGGTCGCTGTACTCGAAGGCGAGTTCGCAACGACGCTCGTGATAGAGGTCAGCCCATGTAGCGTTGCCCGAAAGCGGAGTGAGGTGAGAGCGGTTGCGCACGCGGTTAATGTCCTTTGCTGCGAGGTCGGCATGACCGAGAACAAGGTTAGCCTCGGCACGGAACAGAAGCATCTCGGCAAAGCGTACGAGCGGCATGTGAACGCGCGCTGTAGGCCAGTTGCCGTTAGAGCTTACGTAGCCGTTCTTGTCGGCATTCTCGTACTTGAACGGATCCATGTACTTGTTGATCATGAAGCCCGACTCAACGTCTGATGTAGAGAAGAACTTGCGTGTCTTGCCGAAGAACTGGAACTCCTGACCGTATTCGAGCACAGAGCGTGTGATGCGGGCGTTGCCTGCACCGTCCTTCAGCATCTCCTCAAAGATGTCGTACGACGGCTTGATCTGACCCCAACCGTTGTAGACGCCCCAACCCTTGTTCTCAAGGATTACGCCAGGGAACTCGGAGCCACCAGGAGTGTCGCCACCTGTGCCGGCAATGCCGAAGAGGTATTCCTTTGTCCAGTAGTTAGAGAAGTCGGAAGAGAAGATGTCTGCGAACTCTGGAGCGAGGTCGCGTCCGTACTCGCTCTCCAGAGCGTCTACCATCTTTATCACGTTCTCCCACTGCTTGCTGTCGAACGCAGCCCAGTAAGCATAGACCTTAGCCTTGTAAGCAACGGCGGCTGCCTTGTGGGCACGTCCGCGGTTGTCGATGCCGTAGTCCTTGAAGTTCGGCAGATACTTGATGGCGTTGTCGAGGTCTTCGATAATCATCTTGTAGTTGTCCACTACCGATGCCTGCTGCTTCGGAATAGAGTTGTCGTAGCCGCCAGGGAAGTCCTCGTAGCGTACGAACGGCACACCCTGCTTGTCGTTACCGTAGCGGTAGGCAACATAGAAGTGGCTGAAGGCGCGCATGAAGAACGCCTCGCCGAGCGAGCGTGTCTCTACAGCGGTGAGCGCTGTAGACTGCTGCTTCTTCAGCAACTGCTCCACAACCCAGTTGGCGCGAGAGATGAGGCCGGTAAGGCGTCCGTATGTGCCCTTCAACGGGTCTTCATCGCCTGTATACTGGAGGTTGGCGAGAGTAGGATAGCTGCGCGTACGGCCCCAAACGATGTCGCACGCACCGCCCTGCTCCCAGTAAAGTTCGCGACCGAAGAGGCCCTCCTGATGAATCGGCGCATAGAGAGCGTCGATAGCATCTACAGCCTGATCGTCATTGGTGAAATATAGCGTCGTAGTAGGCTCGCCCTCTTTCTGTACGTCGAGGAAATCGCTACACGAGCTCAACAGTGCCGCAGAGAAAACGGCTGTCAATATATATTTTGCTTTCATAGATATTGTTTTTTAGTTGTTTTAGTAAGTAAGTTTTACACCGAAAGAGAATGTGCGAGCCACCGGATACTTCATAGCGTCCCATCCACCACACTCGGGGTCGATGCCGGTGTAGTTGGTGATGGTGCAGAGGTTCTCGCCACTTACGTAAACGCTCAGACGACTGTTGCGCGAACCGAAGTGTGAGCACTTGCGGAGAAGGTTGGTGAGGTCGTAGCTTACGGTCACGTTCTTCAGACGCAGGTATGAAGCATTCTCAAGATACCAGTCGGAAGCTGTAGAGAAGTTGCCGTTCGGGTCGTTCTTAGAGAGGCGCGGAATGTCAGAGTCGCGGTTTGTCTCGCTCCATGCGTCGAGGATGCGCGAGTCGCGGTTGAAGTTGCCCTGAACGTCTGAGAGTGTCATATACTTTGCAACGTTCATCGCCTTTGCTCCTGCCACGCCCTGAAGCATTGCCGAGAAGGTGAGGTCTTTCCATGTGAAGCCTGCAGAGAACGAGAAGGTGTACTTCGGTGTGGCAGAACCACAGTACTGACGGTCGGCGTCTGTAATCTTGCCGTCGCCGTTCTTGTCGATGAACTTCAAGTCGCCTGCCTTTGCGTTAGGCTGAATGCGGTTGCCGTTCTTGTCTACGTAAGAAGCTGCTTCGGCGTCGCTCTGGAAGATGCCTGCGCTCTTGATGAGGTAGAACGAACCGAGAGGCTGACCCTCTGCGTCCTGATAGCAGTAAGGCAGGTTGCGGAACGAACCGTCGCCGGTCCATACACCTGCGTTGCCGTCTGCGTCCTTCACGCCGATGTCGCTAACCCAGTTCTTGAGCCAAGAGAAGTTGCCGCCAACGTAGTACGACCAATCCTTATTGATGCGGTCGTTCCAGTTGAGCGAGAGCTCGAGACCACGGTTGCGCACCTCGCCCTGATTGATGAGCATCGGGTCGAGACCGATAGAGCCAGGCCAGTTCATCGACTGTGTCTGGATGAGGTCGAACGTGCGCTTCTCGAACCAGTCGAACTGCATAGCCAAGCGGTCGTTGAACATGTTGAGGTCGAGACCGAGGTCGAACTGCTCTGAGGTCTCCCAAGTCAGGTTATTGTTGAGAGCGATAGAGTTGTAGATGAATGTATCCCACAGTGTATTCTTCTCAACGCCATACTGCGCCTGCTCCTGCCATGAGTCCTTAGAGAGCACTGCCGAACGGTAGTTGTAGCCGATAGAACCGAGGTTGCCCACACGACCCCAAGAAGCACGGAGCTTGAGGAGCGACACGAGGTCGGTCTTCGGGAAGAAGGCTTCGTTAGAAATCTTCCAACCGGCTGTCACAGCGGGGAAGTCGCCGTGGTTCTTGCTCTTAGGCAGACGACCTGCATAGTCGCGGCGCCAAGAAGCTGTGAGGAAGTAGCGGTCGTCGAACGAGTAAGCCAGACGTCCGATGAGCGACACGTTGGCGTCAGGGCCTGTGAGATAGTCCTTACCTGATACCGATCCGGCGTAAGCGATGTACTGCAGATAGGGCGACTCGTCGGCGAAGGTCTTGCCGTTCAGTTCGAAACCGCGTATGTTGAAGTGGTCGGCTGTGGTAGAGAAGAGTGCGCCTACGGTGTGCTTGCCGAAGGTGTTGTCGTATGTAAGGGTGTTCTCGGTCTTCCACTGGTCGGTGCGGTATGTGCTCTCGGTGAGCGAGTTGCTGCCGTCGGGCTTACCTACCTCGTCGCGACGCGGCGTGAAGCCTTTGTAGTGGTTCGACTGCAGGTTGTATGTGAAGCGGCTCACGAACTTCAAGCCTGGCACCACGTTCGCAATCTCCAACGATGTGGTTGACCATGCGTCGTTGGTGCGGTCGAAGATGTTCTTGGAAGAGAGCGTGCTGATTGGGTTCACAGCGTCGCCGTGGGCATCGGCGAAGTTATTGCCATATGTAGCGATGTACTTTGGATCCTCGGTTGTTGTTCCGCCGAAACCGCTCTTTGTGAACGGACTGTAAACGGTGGCACTTGCCGGCATGTAGATAGCCGAGAGGATAGGTCCGGTGTAGCCCTCATTGGTGTCTGTAGTGCGACTCTCGGTGTTCTTCCATACGAAGTCTTCGCTGATAGAAACCCACTTGTTAATCTGATACTTGCCAGTGTAGTGCAGGGCGAGGTTCTTGTTGAACGTATAGCGCATTACACCCTCGTCGTTGTCGTAAGCGAACGACAGACGGTTGGTGAATGTGTCTGTACCTGCGTTGATGGCTACGTTATGGCGCTGGTAGAACGCGGTGCGGAACACCTCGTCCATCCAGTTTGTGCGGGTTGTTGCTATCCATGGGTTCTTCTTTTCATCCCAACCGTTAGGCAGAGCCAGACCTGCGTTGGCGTAAGAGCGCTTGCGCATCTCTATCTCCTGCTGTGCGTTGAGCGGCTTGGGCAGGTTTGTAGCGTTGCGCACACCTACCATACCCTCATAAGAGACTGATGTGGCACCCTTCTTTGCCTTCTTTGTTGTCACGAGCACTACGCCGCCGGCTCCAGACTGCGCACCGTAGATAGCAGCTGAAGCGGCGTCCTTCAATACTACAATCGACTCGATATCGTTGAGCGAAGCGATCGGTGCACCGGGCACTCCGTCTACTACCCAAAGCACGTTGTCGCCGTTCTGCGAACCTTGACCGCGAATCACGATGTTAGGAGCGGCTGTAGGGTCGCCACCATCGGCAGCAACGGTTACGCCTGCCAACTGACCCTGCAACATGCCCTCGGTAGAAGTAACGGGGCGCACAGCCAGTTCGTCGACATTGCTCACAACGCCAACGGCTGCCGAGAGGTCCTTCTTCTTTGTAGCGGTACCGTAACCGATGGCTACAACCTCGTTGAGCATCTTGCTGTCCTCGTCGAGGACAACAACGATGTCGCGGTTGTTAGCACCAACCTTCACTTTCTTTGTTGTATAGCCTACATATGAAATCTCGAGTGTGCCTCCAGGCAGCACCTGAAGACCGAAATTACCATCTACATCAGTAACTGTGGCTGCCTTGTATCCCACGAGCTTAACGGAAGCGCCAATGATAGGCTCTCCGTTCTGATCCTTCACAACGCCCTTGACGGAAATGCTACCGCGCAATGGCTGTTGAACCTCAGTCGCATTGGAGAAAGCAGTGCCGGCATAAGCCGAAGAGGAAAACGACAACATAGAACATGCGGCTACTCCGAAGATGCCCCACATCCAATTTTGTTTAGAAATACCTTTTCCCATGTTCAATAAATTTTAATTAATATATGCAATAGATTATTATTCGTTGTAAATGTAATAGTTGATATTCATTGCAAATGTAGGTAACTATTCAGCGATAGGGCATGGCGGGGTTTCAAGCCTC
>UMHE01037276.1_pt1 | contig 59880 bp, 65 predicted proteins | sample 1965451 | NCBI WGS metagenome assembly UMHE01 (sample SAMEA4836090, study PRJEB28245) | human gut metagenome | biome: gut microbiome; material: fecal sample | place: Denmark | collected 2008 | reverse complement strand
GGGTTCACCAGGAACTTATTAATCGCGGGTATCAGGTGAACCATAAAAGAGTTCAGCGTCTTATGCATGAAGCAGGTCTAGCCGGAAAAAGACCAAAGGAGAAATATCATTCTTATAAGGGTGAAGTTGGTAAGATTGCTGACAACATAATAGACAGGGATTTCAGTACAACTTTGCCTTTACAAAAATAGACCACAGATGTATCACAGTTCAATTTTTCATGGGGAAAGTGTTATATTTCTCCAGTGCTAGATATGAATACAAATGAAATCATCTCATATGATTTATCCATGAGTCCTAATCTTGAACAGATAAAAAGAATGCTGAATAAAGCATTTGAAAAATTTCCTTCAGTTGAAGGATTGATATTTCATTCAGATCAAGGCTGGCAGTATCAACATGCTTATTTTAGAAATACTTTACAGGAACATGGCATTATACAATCCATGTCACGAAAAGGTAATTGTTATGATAATTGTATTATGGAGACATTCTTTGGACGATTAAAAAATGAAATGTATTATGGCTATGAAAAAAACTATTCTTCTTTCGAAGAATTTTCACAAGCGGTTGCAGAATATATAGATTATTATAATAACAAAAGAATTCAGGCAAAAACAAAATGGATGCCGCCTGTACAATACAGGGTAGCATCCATGTGTTCAGCCTAGTTCATAAATATGTGTCCAGGATTCTGGGTACATATCAAACCTTGATTTTTCGGGCTTTTTTCGCATTCTGTAAGCTGTAAATCGATTTGATTAACGCTTGCAGAACTACAAGCCCCATAAAATAAGGCTTTCTAGCCGTTTTGTGTGCTATAAGAGTGCTACGAAAAAACATTTATCACCATGTTTTAACACTTATAAACACTTGCGCTTTATGATTCACAATGTATCATTTCCGCTAACCTCTTCTCATATTCTTCCTTTAATTCATATTTAGATAATGCGATTTTTTCAACAGTAGACGTAAAATTATTATTACTATATTTTTGCATTCCGTTTCTATATAATCCGCTTTCTGCATTTTCAAAATTATGTAATAATTCCTCTTTCGCTTGCCCTGTTCTCAATCTACGGAAACCGCGCGCTTTTACTTGTTTAATACGTGAAATAGATAAATTCTCTTTATTTGCAATCATTGCTAGTGACTTGTTATGTAAATAATATTCCCTTATTACACGTTTTTCTAATTGCCCTGTGTAACGCTCTACAATGCGCCATAGTTCGCTTTTTGTGTAATCGTCATACATTTTATCAATAACACTGTTTTCTAGTTCAAAATCACTTTTAACACTATCTGATAACGTTGATTCTGAATCTTCATTTATCGGAACATCTAGGCTTGCTATGCTTTGCGAATAATATTCAAGCTCTTCAAGCTCTTTTTCATTGATTTTCATATAATCAGCAATTTCGTTATTTGCAGGAGTCCACCCTAATTTCTGCGACAGCTCCTGAATCGCTTTATTGTAACGAATTATCTTTTGTTGCTTAACACCAGGTATTCTAATTACAGAACCGCAGTTTTCTATATATCGTCTTACTGCCTGCCTTATCCAGAAACCGGCATATGTCATAAATAACACATTTTCCGATGTTTCATATCTTTGTACTGCTTCCCATAATCCAAAATATGCTTCTTGTAATAAATCCTCTTCATTTTCGTATAATGTAAACGGTCTAATCATTATTTTTATCAAAGGTAAATTCTTTTGATATAACCACTGCATATTTTCCGTTACATCAAAACCGTTTTGTATTGCTTTAACTATATCTTCATTTGTCATATTATGCACACCGCCTTTTTTATTTTTGTCGATATTTGAGGGGCTAAGTGGGGCATTTTTTCACTTTTCATATACACCCCTAGAGCACCCCATAAAAGAAAAGAACAGGGCTTTTTATAATAGCTCTGTTCCTCTTTGTTATTTGTTCTCATACCTCTTTACAAGATTATAAAACGTATTCTTTTTTAGATTAGTTTGCTTCATTGCCTGAACTGCTGTTATATTGTGCGATTTCCACTCATTATATACAGCTTCCCAATTATCCGGAAACTCTGCTGCAGGCCTGCCTAAATGCTTTCCCTGCTCCTTTGCGACTGCAATTCCTTGCGACTGCCTAACCTTTATGTTTTCGCGTTCTTTCTGCGCCACATATGATAATATCTGTAATACAAGGTCTGCAACAAAACGACTATCTAAACTATCGCCATTATTGCGTGTATCAAGTAACGGCATGTCTAACACTCTAATATCAGCTTTAATCTCTTGTGTTATATATTGCCATTGCTTCATTATTTCAGTGTAATTTCTACCTAATCTATCAATGCTATATACTGTTAATACATCGCCCTCACGTAATAGTGGGGCTGTGGTATCTGTTCCAACTAATAGATTATATGACTTTCTGTTAAAGTCTTTTCCACTCTGCTTATCCATGAGTATATTTCTTTCTTCTACTCCTGCGCCTTTTAACTCCTTAATCTGTCTCTCTAAATTCTGCTCTTTGCTTGAAACCCTAGCATATCCATAAATCATAATAATCCCTCACTTTCAAATATTGTTTTGTCGTGGTATATGTCTATTATATCAAAGTGTTTATAAATGTCAATGTATTTTATAAACGTTTGTAAATAATCATATAGGGTTTTATAAACTATAAATATGCTAGTTTTTCTATGCTTTAAAGTAGTTTATAAAGGTGTACCTTTTTAAACTAACTCTCTAATGCTTCTGATACGGTTTCATTATATCGCTCATCCAACATTAAAAGTGTAGCCATTTTAGAGCTACTCTTAGCAATTTCTACCGCTTGCAATTTTGCGACAGAAGGATATTTATCATAATCCGGTAACATAGAATTTATTAACGCTTTATCATCATCGGTTAATGAAGTTTTGTCGCTCTCTTTCAGAATATCATTCGCCTTATCCATTACTTTGCTAAAGTTTTTATAACTATCATTCTTTTCTATATCGAAGCACTTTATAGCATGTGTTACATTTCCTGCATGAGCAAAATTACCGCTTTCATAGCCTATATACTCCTTTAAATCAAGATTATCCCCACAATACCAATCAAATGCCGTATTAACATTATTTCTCATGCTATTATAAGCCTTATATACACTATCTATATCCGGTACCTCAGCAGATAATTGTAAATAAGTACCGTCTTTTTCCTCTGAATCGCTTGTTCTTGCTAACTCATTTAAAAGTCTGCGTTCCATGTAACTTGTGGCTTGATCTTGTAATAAATCAAACTCTTTTTGGGATAGTCTCATTCCTGTTGTTTTAATTGCCATTACCTTATTTGCAAAATCTGCACTTACAGGAGCTTGGAAATATTTATCAATCTGATTTTTCATTATGTCTAAATTGTGATTCGCTAATTTCTGCTTCTTTGCTCTCTCCTTATCGAGCATATCTTTGTAATTGTTTGAAGCTCTCCACTTGCTGTCATATTCCTTTATATACTCATCTGTATATTTGCCTTGCATATCCTTTAACTCTCTGTCGTGCTTTGCCTTGTCGCTGTCGTAAATTGCTTTTACTCCATTAACTGAGTTTCTGTAATCCTGCAATAGCTTTAATACATTGTTTAAATAATTCTGATACTTCATAATTAACCTACTTTCCGCTCATTTGAGCTATATATAAATTTTAATAGTTACCGTTACAAATAAAACCGTTGTTATTCTTCTGCGCCTAATTTTGGCAAATCTTCCGCTCTTAACGCTTCTTGTGTGCTTGTCATTGGCAAACTCTCTTCAAGAGATATGCTATCATGATAACCTAGCCAATTTTTACAATAAAATATACCTGTAGCCGGGTTTACTTTGCCTGATAGCATTGCTTGTTCTAAAAATGAATCTATAATAGATTTTGCGCCTTGTATTATCTCCGCTCTTTCAGATGAGCAATTACGGCCTTGTGACCATTCATATAAAGTTGACCTTGACACATGTAAAGCCGTTCTAAGTGTTTCTACTCCAGGTCTAAGGCTTGAAGCTTGGCAATACTCAAAGTATTCGTTTACTCTCTGCCGTACTTCATTATCTGTTTTGGGCTTGCCCTTGTTATACAAATCGACTAATGACATTGTTATCGCTTGTACTGTCTTAGGGTCTATCTTTTCAAGTCCTGCTTGTGGAAAATTATTTGCTCTTGCCATGTTTTTACCTACTTTCTATATATTTCATGCACATTTTGTGTCTTTTTATGATGTGTATACACTTGTTGAGCTTGGTTATTCCGGTGCTTGCCTGCGCCTAAGCATATTATGTATTTTTCTATGACATATGGGGCATAACGTAACTAAATCTTTCCATTCATCTTCATTACCTAATCTTGCATATGTTAAATGATGTACCATTAATACATTAGGTTTTGCAGAATATCCGCAGGCTGTGCATTTATAACCGTCTATCTTTAATCTTTCGCGTTTTTTGCGCTCCCATGAATCAGATTTCATGTATTCTCTGTACTCTTTACTTTGTCCGCTCATGATGCAACCTCTCAAATTCTTCTAGCTCTGCCATAACTAAATTTTTGATAAACTTGCAGTTATCATATTTTTTCGTTAGCTCGTCCGCTTCAACTATAATGCTTTTCCATATCTCATCATCTCTTGAATCGACTTTATCAATGTACTTTTTATGCAGTTCCCATATGTTTTTATACATTTTGAAATAATCCATTGTTTCACCTGCTTTCAAATACCGTTACAAAAACATGTATTTTTTAGGGGTTAAATTCATATTTAATAATTGGCTAAAAGCCTTTATTTTAGGGGTTTTGTGCAAAATGTGCATTTTTAATGTAAATTTTCTATGTTTTCTACTATATGTTTTTTACATGTAAATTGCATATTTTGCACATTTACTAACAAAAAGGTATTTCAGAATCATCATTTACAGTTTGAAAATCAGTATCTATTACATAACCTTTAATCACATTCTTTACGGTTTTTCCTGTAACGGTTCCGCTTGTCGCAAATAATCCTTTATTCTTCATTTCTGCAAAGAAATTGCCTTTGTTTTCGATGCCGTAACCATTATCAGCGCACCATTTAACATAACAATCGTATATTTCTTTTGCTTTGCTGTTTGTGTCTGTCTTTTTCAAGCACTCATTAATAAAATTTCCGATTTTGTCAGAATCCGCCCTGTACGCGTTCGTTGCTTTTTGTACTGCTGCCGGGGCTTTTAATCCGTCTTTGCGATATAGTCTTAATCCCTCTAAGCACCAATTTAAAATTCCTGATAGCTCCTCTTTTCTGCGTAGCTTGTCTTTTAAATGCTTGTCCTGTTCGTGTGGCTCAAAATGCCTATCAAAAGAAACCACATTTAAACGACCGCTTGAAAAAATCGTGTCATCTGTAATTACAGGTAAATAATTTGTGTTAATTACTAGCTTAAATTTAGGTATAAACTCAAATTCTCTTTGATGCAGGAAACGCGCAGTAATTGAGTCTCGGCCTAACAGTGACTTTAACAATGCTGTATCAAATAACATTCGTTTTGGTGGCTCGCTTGCGTTTACAAAGCGACAACCACAAAGCCGGGCTACATCTCCATTTGCTTGCCTTGAATCTGTGTTTTGCTTAGTTGCTAATGTTTCCGGTCTCATAGTTAGAGCGTAATCGCCTAAAAGATATATCAATGTTTCGCAAAGAGTGGATTTGCCGTTTCTTGTCGTGCTTCCATATAGGATAAAAGCTGTTTCTTCCGATGTGTTGCCAGTTAATGACAATCCGGCTATTTTCTGCAGATACTCGATTTTGCTTTTATCATTCTGCATGATTTCGTTTATAAATTTTTCCCATATCTCACACTTTGCGCCTGGCTCATAATTTACATTACAGATTTTTGATAATAGCATATCCGGGCTATGTTCCATAAATATAGGTTTATCGCCTGATAAATCAAGTGTGCCATTCTGTACGTTTAAAATATAGTCATTTACATCTAATTGCTCATTCGTGAAGTATGATAAATCCCTTGAATCCTGCAACATGTTATTTCTGTTTCTAAGATTGCATAATGGTGTAACCGCTTTTAGATATTTTCCGTCTGTATCAACTGTTACAGCATATCTAATAAGTGCATCTGAAAGCTCCTTTGCAGATTTTCTTGCAGATAAGCCCTCTAAATCATCAATCCAACGCTTACCGTCAAATAACATAAAGTCTTTACGTGTAGAGCAATACCGATGTTTGTCCTTGAATATGTCCGCAAATAGCCTTGCATTGCCTTTATCTGACGTTTCGTAATTCTCGGCATGTATTTCTTTCAATGTGCTTTCAAGAGTCTTTTTAGGTACTTTTTTGCCCTCTATACGGTTACTTGTAACGGCATTATTAATTAATTTTTCAAAATCTGCGTTCGTTTTTCCGCTCTCAAAATAATCTGTAATGTCTGCCTTGGGTATGTCCGGCATTGGCACCATAATTTTTACACTCTTTGCAACCGACACGACATCTTCATAAATCCTCTTTGCTATATCTATTCCCGGTTTATCATTGTCAGCGAGAATTATCACCATTGCACCATTTACAAGTTCTGCGAAATCGCTTTGCCAATCGTTCACACCGCCATATGTAAAACTTGTGTAGCCGTGTTTAGTTAGCGTATTTACATCTTTTTCGCCCTCGACAATAAATATAGGCTTATTATCATCAATCGCCTTTTTTATGTCGCTTAAATTGCCATATACCGCCCGATAACTTTTCCTCGGTTTGTTGCGAGATAAACCATATGTAAATCTCTCATTTTCTAATCTGCCATAAATAATATGTTTTCCATGTAACCTTACTTTTGTAAAAGCATATTGGCCGTTACAGGAAACGTAATTATAAACTGCTTCAATCCTGTTATTCTCACGCTTTTCGATGAACGTTCGCCAGTTAGTTGTATTTTGCAAAGTCTCATAAAAAATATCTTTTTTCTCTAGGCCTGCAGCATTTAAAATATCGTCTAGCTGACAACCGGCATGACAATATAGCAATGTGCATTTACGGCCTTTTGTAACGGTCAATGAAGCTTGTTTGTCCTGATGCGCAGGACATTTGCACTGTGCTTTATCTTGATATTTTTTGACTACTTGAAAGTGTGTTAAATTGTTTTCAAATATTTCATTATCAGTCAATCGGTACACCCCATTTCATATAATTTATGCCTTATATCGTCCGCGCGTTCTTTGCATAATTGTGCTAACCTGTCGTATTTGTGCCATTCTTGGCTTTTGCAGTCTTGTTTATCTCGTTGCTCTTCATACTCTTTACAAGTTTTAAGATAAAATTTTTGCTCGTCTTTTAATTCCTGCTTATCTTTCATTATTGTTTATCTCCATTTCCGTACTCGTATAAATCGGATATATACAATTTAGGCATTTTACCCCTTGAAAATTCTATTGATAAATCTTGTAATAGCTCGTTTCCGTCATTGTCTATAATCTGAAACGTTAAAGTAAATAAGTTTCCTGAACGTTCACAGCCCACACAATCAAACGCGCTTAAGTTCTTCAACTGCGATATTTTTCGTAACGGCTTTAATTTGACTCTTGTTAACATTTTATTTATCCTCGCTTTCCCCGGTGTACTTGTAGCCGGTCAACTCTTCAAATTGTTTTGCATAAATAAGATATGTAAATTTGTGGCTTCCTTTTCGTTTAAAACAGATTCCCCACGGCACAAGATTTTGTTGTATTAGCAATCTGACTGTTTGAGAATCCATTTTTAAAACCTTTGCAGCCACATTTACAGGAACATTGCCCATTGTTTCATCATTCATATTGCACCGCCTTTATTTTGCTAATGCGTCAATGATTTTAAAAATCTGCTGTTTTGCTTCATCTGATAGCTCGCATCTTAACTTTCTGCTAAAATTACCGTCATTCATGTTTAGCTCTGCCGCTATCTGCCATAATTTAATACCGTGACTTTTTGCATATTCTCGTATATCTTTATTTTTCATTTAAAATACCTCATCTTTTTATTTGTTGTTGTTGACATTTTCGCTTGCAAGTGATATTCTGTTTCTAGAACATTTAATGTCTTTGTTCTGTTACAAGTACACAATATCATGTTTTTATATGCTGTTGTTGTTTTGTGCTAATTATTTTAAATTAGTTGAACATTTATATTGTTTGTTCTGTATTTAGAACATTTTAAAATGAGGTGCTTTATAATGGAAAATCGTTATAAAATAATTCGTGAAGATTACGAATTTAAGAAAGACGGTCACAGAATGACCCAAAAGGAGCTTGCAACTATTTTTAAAAAAAGGGGATACGCTTCTTTAACTCGTGAAGCAATCGGAAAAATCGAAACTAATATTAGAACTGTATACAAACATGAAATGCAAGGCTACATAGAAGTATTTAATACTACATCTGATTATTTGTTAGGCTTTTCTGATGAGCCGTCAAGAGATATGAACAAAATAAATGCAGGCAATGTAACAGGGTTGAACGGTGCCGCAATCGAAACATTATCTAAAATGCGCGCAGGCAATGATACCGATGCCTTTTTTGAAACGCTAAATTATTTAATCGGTAAAGATTTTACTTTATTTACCGAGTTAATAGATGCCATTAGATTATATTTCGATGAATCATACAATACACCAATGCTAGTTACTAAAGAACAATTTGAGCCAATTAATAATACAGATAATGCTATTTGTGACATAGGTAATTCTATTAATATTGGTAAATATGATAAAAAGCTATGCAATAATACCGGTGGCTATCGTGTTATAGGATTACCTGTATCATTAGTAAGAGAAAGCTATTCGATGTATACAGTTCAACATATATTAGAAGAGCTAAAAAATAAAAAGGAGAGTGATACATAATGAAGCTACCTAATGGTTATGGTTCAGTTTATAAGTTACCAGGCAAGCGCAGGTGCCCATATAGGGCTATTGTTACAGAACGTTGGCTGCTTGATGTAGAAACCGGAAAAAAGCAGATACGAAAAACAATCGGCTATTATGAAACTAAAAATAAGGCACTTGAAGCACTTGCAGAATATAACAAATCACCATTTGATTTAGAATCGTCTAAAATCACGTTACAAGAAGTGTATGACCGTTGGAGTGCCGAACATTTCCCGACTGTATCAGAAAGCAATATAAAAGGATACAAGGCCGCATTTCTTCTATGCGCTCCGCTAGTCAATAAACGTTTTGTTGATATTACATTAGACGATTTACAATATATTGCCGATAATTCCGGGAAAAATACACCTACGCTTAAAAAATACAAGGTTTTAGTAGGCATGTTATACAAATACGCTGTAATTCATGACATAATACCGCCCGACCGCAACAAAGTGCAATATATCGACATTAATAAAGCCGGAAACCCTAACGCATATAATCGTGAACCGTTTAGTACTTCTGAAATCGCTAAATTATGGAATTGTAAAGATGCTAACGAATATTACACGGTTATGCTAATGCTTATATATACAGGTGTCAGAGTATCGGAGCTATTGGATTTAAAGAAAGAAAATATAAATCTAAAAGAACGTTGGTTTGATGTAACGGAATCCAAAACGCAAGCCGGTATTAGAAAAGTACCGATTAGTAAAAAGGTCTTGCCGTTCTTTGAATATTGGTATAACAAGAATGATTGCGAATACTTATTAAGTACACCTGACGGTAAACACTTTGAATACCGTAACTATTATGATAGTTATTGGAAACCACTATTATTACCGCTTAATATGAAGCATAGACCGCACGACTGCCGGCATACATGCGTTTCACTGTTAACGGCTGTAAATGTCGATGAACGTACAATAAAGCGCATTGTAGGGCATAAAGGGCAAGGAGTAACACAGCAAGTTTATACACATTTTGAAATAGAAACATTACTTGAAGCAATCGACAAAATTTGAAAGGAGCGTGATGCAATATGATTGATTCAAAAAATGCTCTATGATAATAAATACCATAGAGCACAACCCAAAATAACATAACCACGACGAAACATTATAAGGGATTATTTTATTATATCATATCCCTTGAATTAAGTAAAAGGAGATTTAACAATGAAAGCAACTAAGAATATGAACATAGCAGAAATTAAGACGGCACTGGATAAGTACACAGCAAAGCACCCTGTAACAGATAAATTTGATTTACAGGGCTTGCAATTATGCGAGTATGCCGAAAATATAAGGGCAGCTGTACAGAGCGGAAACGATGAAGCATTAATGCAGACAATAGCCGATATTTTCAATTATGGTTATATGAACGGCACAAAACAGGCTATAAAGAGTGAATCCGACAAACATAATGAAATATTCAACAGGAGCGAAGAAAAGCACCATAAAGACTTAGTCGAACTCGCCTATTATCTGCCTGCCGGAATAGGTGCAGACTACCTTTATATGTATGCTGTTGTTTCTCTTGATCACTATTACGGCAAAAGCCTCATAGACCTTTTACCGCTTAAACAACGAAGATTATATTACAAGACACTAGAAGCCTATGAACAGCAAAGCAAAGCATAGTATACCACATATAATAAACCGTTACATAAAAACCGTATAGTTAACTAGAGGTATGTTTCCAAAAAGAATATCCCTCTTTTATTTTTGCGTAAACTTAATATAACATATTGTCTGTATATATGCTTTAAGTTTTGGTTTTCCTGTACTGTATTGGATTATTGCCCCTAAATCCTCTACAGTTGCCCCACAAGAAAGCCTTTTATTAGATTATACGCATAATATCAGCATTTTCAAAATTTGTCAAGCAAATTTGTGTGCTACGTGTGTGCTACTTGTGTGCTACTGAAAAAAATCGACCACTTTTCACGACTTTTTATAAAAACGTAGACATAAAGAAAACCCTTGAAAATACTGGATTTCCAAGGGTTTTGATGTTCTTTTGATATTCTTTGTAATTATCGCTTGCTGAACTGAGGTGCTCTACGAGCTGCTTTGAGACCGTATTTCTTACGCTCTTTCATACGTGGATCACGTGTTAAGAATCCAGCAGACTTAAGAACCGGTCTGTACTCTGAATCTACCTGAAGGAGTGCACGAGCGATTCCGTGACGGATTGCTCCGGCCTGTCCTGTGTATCCACCACCACGAACGTTAACTAAAACGTCGAACTTGTCAACTGTCTCAGTTGCAACTAATGGCTGGCGAACAACTACCTTTAATGTCTCAAGACCAAGGTACTCATCGATATCTCTTTTATTGATTGTAATCTTTCCTGTTCCAGGTACTAAATATACTCTAGCAACAGATGATTTTCTTCTTCCTGTTCCGTAATACTTTGTAGTAGCCAATTTACTTTACCTCCTATTAAAACTCTAATGTCTCAGGCTTCTGAGCTGCATGTTTGTGATCTGGTCCAGCGTATACGAATAACTTTGTATACATCTGACGTCCAAGAGGTCCCTTTGGAAGCATTCCCTTTACAGCGTACTCGATAACGCGCTCTGGGTGCTTGTTCATCATCTCTCTTAATGTTGTCTCTTTCATACCACCGATATAATCTGAGTGATGATAGTAAATCTTCTGGTCTAATTTCTTACCAGTAACCTTAACCTTGTCAGCATTGACAACGATTACATAATCACCTGTGTCAATGTGTGGTGTAAAGATTGCTTTATTCTTTCCTCTTAATACTTTAGCAACTTCTGATGCTAAACGTCCTAATGTCTTACCTTCAGCGTCTACTACGTACCATTTTCTGTCGATTGTAGCAGGACTAGCCATAAATGTTTTCATCGGTTTTCCTCCTTAAATGATTCGATTACTTTTAATGCCGATGTCTCTTGAAATCGCGTATGTCCGGACGCCACTTCCTTTTTGACATCTTATAGTCCTCTGTTCCATCTCAGATGACTATCATTATCTATACTAAATGGTTGCCGGGGCTTTGGCTTCCATTTATCTACTTTTACAGACCTAGATATTATACTTGCGTAACCGGCTGTTGTCAAGTGTTTTTCACCCTTATTTTCAGCTTTTTCTTTAAGCTTTTTCTTTAAGCTATTTCTTGAAACTCTTTCTTTAAGTTTTTTCTTTATGTTTATACTTTTTCTTTAAAACTGCATATATACAAAATCAGCCGGATTCACTCCCGGTCCGTAGTAACCGAATATTATTACTATAAAGATGCCAAGATATATTATCGCCCAGCGAAGCGGCAGCTTTCTTGAAAGTATGAAATCGCGCATATCGAGCTTTTTATTTTCCTCAACGAAGCTGATAAAGAACCACAGCAGAGTACATATTATAAGTAAAAGTATATCGTACTCGTCCAGTCCGCATGCTCCCAGATTCAAAATGATGTTATTTATTCCAAGCTCGCTGATATGGAAATCCGTGACTGATTTAAAAAGCATGTGAAATGCAGCCGACGCATTTGCAGCTATGTCAAAATAGTAGCCTACCAGTATGAGCATAAAGGTCCAAAGCACTGATACAATCGTTGCAAATATTCCCTTTTTCCTTAGGCCGGTCAGCTTAAAAAAGCCGCCTGCCACCTTTTTGTTTACTGGAGCAAAAAGCTCTGCAAGCATGATGACAATGCCATTCCAGAGTCCGAAATACAGGTATTTCATATTGGCACCGTGCCATACTCCGATGACGATAAATGTGATGACACTCGCGATGCAGCCCGGCAGCACCTTACTGATATGCGCACCAAATCTCGGCTTTAGCCATTTGCCAAAGTTCAGGAAACGCTTTGAGATTGAAAGCGGGTAGAAGATATAGTTTCTGCACCAGTCTCCAAGAGTCATATGCCAGCGGTGCCAGTACTCAGTGAGCGAGCGCGAAAAATACGGATGATTGAAGTTTGTTGACATCGTTATGCCAAACATCTCCGCAATACCGCGCACTATATCGATTCCTCCCGAGAAATCCGCATATAGCTGCAGCGCATACACTACTGCCGCAAAAAATACATAGGTACCCGAAAAATCCATCGGCTTATCCATTACAAAATTGATGATATTTACCGCGCGGTCTGCTATCACAAGCTTTTTCATGACTCCCCAGAGCACCAGAAGCGCACCCTTTTGCAGATTTTCAAGTCTCAGGGAATGTCCCTCGTAAAGCTGTCCCGCAAGCTTATCATATATCGCAATTGGTCCCTGTATTATCTGAGGGAAAAATGATACAAACAGCGCTACCTTAAGGAAATTCTTTTCAGGCTCGACAATTTCCCTGTATACATCCATCACATAGCCCATGGACTGAAAGGTGTAGAAGGATATGCCAAGCGGAAGCAAAAGTCCAGGCTCGCCCGCATATGGTATATATTTAAGGAATGCCAGAATGCCGAAATTGCAAAGCAGCGCAAACAGCATGACTGCCACTCTCTTTTTTCTGCCCTTTTCCTTGTATTCCTTTCTGGTCTGCCTGTCCCAGTCCTCCTTGTGGCTTTTTACGATGGCATTCTGCTTCTTTAACAGCTTGTCAATCCATATTGTTGAGCCATAGGTGGTGCATATTGTGAAAATGATAAACAGCACATACCACTTACATATAATCACATAGTATGCCATGCTTCCCGCCAGAAGCACATACCAGCGATATTTCTTCGGAAAGCAATAATATAATACAAGCAATACGATTACAAATATCGCATATTTTAATGAAATGAGTTCCATTTTATTTACTCCAAATCTATTTTCTAAAGTAATACTGCCATACATACTTTAATTAACAGGCAGTATTTATTTTAAAGTCCATACAATATCATGCTATTTTTTAACCGGGGTATCTAACTCCTTTGCAGGCTTTGCATCGTTGTTCGTATCTGCTACCTTATTTGTCGCAAGGCTTGACGAAAAATTATAAGGCAGATAAACGGACATCTCAAAATAATGATTGCCCAGACTCAGATCCGTATCCTTTGCGCAGGCACTTATCACCTTGTCAGCGCGCCTTGCGCACTCGCCCCATGCACTCTGAAGCTCCGGTGAGTGTTCTGCATTAAGCCTGTAATTATCAGACAGATATTTTCCCATAAATGCAGTGAATTTGAGGCTTCCATTTATATTCAGGTGCTCTGAATTGTAGAAATCATCCCTACTATTGATTCCGATAAGTTCCTTATCGCCTTCAAAGCTCGCAAAATCATAACCATAAGACTCCACCAGCTCCTTCACGTCGCAAAGCACCTGCGGATTCTTTACCTTCTTCTCATGAGGGAACCTCGCAAAAAGCACCTTTTCCACCCCCTGTGCTTTACAATACTCAAGCAGATCAGTCATATACGCTCTGCTCTTGTCGGTAAAGTAGAGCTTTTTCTGCTTGCCTGATGGGCAATCGGAATATTTTGCAATAGATGAAAATCCCTTCATGCATGATGTTTTTGCAAAATACATTCCAACTCTTGTGGCAAAGGTGTGTGCACATTTGTCAATATCCTTCCAATTGCTGTGATATAGCTTTAAAGGGTTTCTAAAGTTATCCTGCTCATCCTTTGGCACAATCTCTTTTATTGTATCAAGCCTGTTTTCCTCATTATGGATATTGTCTATCCAGCTATGCAGCTTTACCGTTCTGTCGTAATAGCTGTCATTTTGTAAAAAGCCATTCACTTCAAAAACCACAACCTTCGGATGCTGTCTGGTGAGAGCTTCTCTGAGCATAGATTTGTACAGACTGCCGGGCACCCCTGATACCCCAAGCGAGTATGATGTGTATCCATAATTCTTCCAGGCCTCGGTTGCGCTGTAATCAGCGTATACCTCGCTGGCTCCTATCATCATCACATCAATTGTGTTCTTCGGCTCCTTGTAAAACCCCTCTATAGTCGCAATATTGACAGCATCCGTCATCTTAAAAAATGTCGAGACAAACGAAAACAGCACGACAAATACCAGGGCAAACGCTCCTATACGGATTACCTTACGGTGTCTGCCTTTTCCTTCGTCTGTGCTGTTTATGGCTTTGTTTTTTATAATTTTCTCTTTTCCTTTTGTAAATCTCATAACCGTCTTCATCTCCAAGCTTCTTTTTACCGTACCGTGTATTAATAGTAACGACATTATAGCCTATTATTGAAGCAAAAAACGGATATTCCAAAAATCTTAATATAATATTAAAAATCTAAAACTGTTACTCATACTTAAGTCCTATCATTGTAAGCCCTTGGGCCGGGGCTGTAGGACCTGCTGCTGCCCTGTCTGTTGCGGCTATTATGCCCTTCATCGCATCGGCCGGCATATCGCTTCCACCTATCTTCACAAGTGTTCCTGCGATTATGCGCACCATATTGTACAAAAAGCCGTTTCCTGTCACACGTATTGTGATGATGTCACCGGCCTTTGACACCGTACAGTCATATATCGTGCGGACTGTGGTCTGTGCCTGCGAGTTTGCCGAGCAGAAGCTTGCAAAATCATGCTCTCCTATAAGATATTTTGCAGCCTCACTCATCTTTTCTGTGTCAAGCGGATAATGATAGAAATATGTGTCAAGCCTACGTGTCGGATTTCTGAACCTCGCATTTAATATGCGGTATTCATAGGTTTTACGGCTCTTTGAGAAGCGTGGATGAAAATCATCGCTTACCTCACAGGAATCGACCACCACTATATCCTCCGGCAGCTTCTGATTCAGTGCATACGATATCTTTTCCGCCGGCATGCGGGTATTGGTATCAAACATACACACATTTCCAAGTGAATGCACTCCTGCATCGGTGCGGCTTGCTCCTGTCACCTTTATATCCTCCTTTAACAGGCGGCTCAGGTGCTCGTTTAATACCTGCTCAATTGTTATGCCGTTTGACTGTATCTGCCAGCCGCAGTAATTTGTGCCATCGTAGGCTACAATCATTTTTACACGCATATATCTCTCCTGTTATGGCTGCACTATCTATTTCACTATCTGAAAATAAGATTGCCCAGATTCACTGGCAGAAGGATTCTAAGCACTATCACAACCGCTAAAAACGCAAATATGAAAAGATATGCTATTTTATCGTCCTTTTCATATACGAGCGGCTTCATCTTTGTCCTGCCCTCTCCACCATTGTAGCATCTGGCCTCCATGGCCATTGCAAGGTCATCTGCACGCCTGAATGCCGATACAAAAAGCGGCACTAAAAGAGGTACCATGCTCTTTGCTCTTTTTATGATATTTCCATGCTCAAAATCAGCTCCTCTTGCCATCTGTGCTTTCATTATTTTGTCCGTCTCCTCAATAAGGATTGGAATAAAACGAAGCGCTATCGACATCATCATGGCTATCGCATGCACCGGAACATGTATTTTATTTAAAAAACCCAGTGATTTCTCAAGACCGTCCGTGAGCTGGTTTGGTGTGGTGGTGAGTGTCATGAGCGAGGTTCCTATAATGAGCAGCACAAGTCGTATCATCATGGTTGCTGCATTTATCAGTCCGGTGTCAGAAATATGCAGTATACCGTATTCCCAGATTGTATACTCTCCCTGTGTGAAAAACACGCTGAAGCATGCTGTAAAAAGCAGCAGTATTATAATGGATTTGAGTCCCTTTACCATGAACTTAAATGGCACCTTTGATATCTTTATAACTGCGGCAAGCGCGGCAACTATAAACAGCACACCGGCTATTCCCTTGTAGGAAAACAGCGCAATAATATATATAAGTGTTGCGAAAAGCTTTACTCTTGGGTCCAGTTTATGTATTGGCGACTGAGCCGGATAATACTGGCCTATGGTAATATCACGAATCATTTTTGTATTCCTTCCTCATAATTTGTATCAAAATGTAAGCATTGGTGAGCTATTTAAAAGCTTTTAGTATTGAGTCCCTCGCCTCCGCAACTGTCGTTGCCGAAAGGTCAACCGGTATACCCTTTTCCGCCAGATCATGCATCAGATATGTGACCTGCGGTGCTGCAAGTCCGACTGCCTCGAGCTCCTTGTAGTGTGAGAATACCTCCTTCGGCACTCCGTCAAACATCACCTCTCCTGAATTCATAACAATGATGCGATCCACATACTCCGCAACATCCTCCATGCTGTGTGATACGAGTATGATTGTGATACCCAGATCCTTTTTCATCTGTAAAAGCAGTCCCAGTATCTCATCTCTGCCCGCAGGATCCAGTCCCGCTGTCGGCTCATCGAGTATAAGTACGTCAGGGTGCATTGCAAGTACTCCTGCTATGGCTACACGCCTTTTTTGTCCTCCGGACAAATCAAATGGCGGCTGATAGTAGAGATCCTCCGGAAAATGTACATTCTGCAGTGCCTCATAGGCTCTTAGCTCCACTGTTTTCCTATCGAGCCCCTGATTTTTCGGTCCAAAGCATACATCCTCAAAGTTGGTTGTCTCAAAAAGCTGATGCTCCGGATACTGGAACACCATCCCCACCTTGTGACGCAGCTTGCTTAAATCATAATCATTGTCATATATATCCTGTCCATTGTAGTATATATGACCGCTTGTCGCCTTCAAAAGGCCGTTCATATGCTGGATAAGTGTGGATTTTCCCGAACCGGTGTGACCGATTATTCCGATAAACTCTCCATCATTTATCTCAAGACTTACATCCTTAAGTGCCTGCACCTTGTAGGCTGAGTCGGCACTGTAGCAATAGTTTATGTGATCTAGAATTATTGACATATTTTCTCCCGCCTATCTGTTTTTCAGCGCAACAAGCGCATTTACAAGTTCTTCTCTCGTCAGGATTCCATCAGAGATATCAAGCCCTGCCTTTTTGAGCTCATCGGCTACCAGTGTCACCTGCGGCACATCAAGCCTGTGCTCCTTCAGCTCGTCCACCCTTGAAAAAATCTCACGCGGTGTGCCGTCCATGACCACCTTGCCCTTTTCCATGACATAGACATGGTCTGCGCCGACCACCTCCTCCATGTAATGGGTGATGAGAATGATGGTCACGCCCTTTTTCTTATTGAGCTCATGGGCTGTGGCTATGACCTCCTTGCGGCCGTTTGGGTCAAGCATGGCTGTAGGCTCGTCAAATACTATGCATTTTGGCTCCATTGCCACAACTCCCGCGATTGCCACACGCTGCTTCTGTCCTCCGGAGAGCTTGTTCGGTGAATGTGTGCGGTACTTTGTCATACCGACAGCCCTTAGCGCATAGTCAACGCGCTGCCAGATTTCATCAGTCGGCACACCGATATTCTCAGGTCCAAAGCCCACATCCTCCTCCACGACATTGGCGATAATCTGATTGTCGGGATTCTGGAAAACCATACCTGCACTTTTCCTGACAGGTATGACATTCTCTTCCTTTGACACATCCATGCCATCCACCCATATGGTGCCGTCGCTCGGCGCAAGAAGTGCATTGATATGCTTCGCAAGAGTTGATTTTCCCGAACCATTGTGACCGAGGATTGCAATAAACTGTCCCTCTTTTATGTCGAGGTTTACGTTGTCGAGTGCTGTAGTGATTGACTCTACATTGCCTTCCTCGTCTCTTCGTATAAATTCATGTACTAATTTGCTTGTTTTAATTATGCCCATTTCTTTTTCCTAAAAATCTACCGTATTTACAATTATCATAGCTGTTAAAGCCCAAATAGCTGCCAAAAATATGCGCTTTGCCGCTTGATTTAGTCATCCCAGCTCAGGTGATGAAGCTCTCCCTCAAGCCTCATATGATCAAAATTATTCTGTCTCAATGCCTCGTAGAGCACGATAGCTACTGAATTTGACAAATTAAGTGACCTTGTCTCACCTATCATCGGTATCCTGATGCACTCATCCGGATGCTCCTTTAGTATCTCCTCCGGAATGCCTGCGCTTTCCTTGCCAAACATAATATAGCAGTCTGGCTCAAAATGAGCATCAGAGTACACATGTCTGCCCTTTGTTGTCGCATAATATATCTTTGCGCCCGGATTTCTCTCAAGGAAATCCTCCCAGTCCACATATGTGGTGACGTCGAGGTCCTTCCAGTAATCCATTCCGGCTCTCTTTAGTGCCTTCTCTGAAAGTGAAAATCCAAGCGGCTCTATAAGATGAAGCCTCGTGCCTGTTGCGACGCAGGTTCTTCCGATATTTCCTGTATTTGCCGGAATTTCCGGCTCATGTAACACTATGTTCAGCTTTGCCATTTTGTCTCCTGTCAATTTAAACTATTTATTATCCATCCCGGCGCGAAGCTCTGTGACAAACTCCTCAATGCGGCCGAGCGCCTCCTTTAAATCATCAAGCGAATATGCATATGATATACGTAAAAAGCCCTCACCGCACTCTCCGAATGCAGTTCCCGGAACCACGGCAATCTTCTTGCTATTTAGAAGCTTTGTGGCAAACTCATCGGATGTCATGCCAAACTCCTTGATGCTTGGGAACGCATAAAAGGCCCCGAAAGGCTCAAAGCACTTAAGCCCCATCTCCTTAAAGCGGTGAAGCACATAGCGTCTGCGGCCGTTGTATTCCTCCCTCATCTGTGCAACATCCTCATCGCCGTTTTTCATAGCCTCGACAGCCGCATACTGGCTCGTGGTCGGCGCACACATGATTGCAAACTGATGAATCTTTAGCATCTGCTTTAAAATGGTCTCAGGTGCACATGCATATCCAAGCCTCCAGCCTGTCATGGCATATGCCTTGGAAAAACCGTTTATAAGCACTGTGCGCTCTTTCATTCCCGGAAACGATGCTATAGACACATGCTTATCCACATATGTAAGCTCCGAATAAATCTCGTCACTTATCACAAACAGATCATGCTCCTTAACCACCTGAACGATTGCTTCAAGGTCTGCTTTTTCCATGATAGCGCCTGTAGGATTATTAGGGAAAGGCATGATAAGTATCTTTGTCTTTGGAGTGATAACAGCCTCAAGCTCCTCGGCTGTCAGCCTGAAATCATTTTCCTCCTTGAGCTCCACAATCACAGGTGTGCCTCCTGCCAGAACAGTACATGGCACATATGAAACATAGCTTGGCTGTGGGATAATAACTTCATCTCCCGCATCGAGCATGGCGCGCAGTGCGATATCTATAGCCTCGCTGCCGCCGACAGTTACCATGATCTCTTTGTTGTAATCATATGTCATGCCGTATCTTCTGTCGAGATATTTTGCAATCTCAATCTTTAACTCCTTGAGTCCGGCATTTGAGGTGTAGAAGGTGCGTCCCTTTTCAAGGGAATATATGCCCTCATCCCTGATATGCCACGGTGTGTCAAAATCAGGCTCACCTACTCCGAGCGAAATCGCATCCTTCATCTCGCTCACTATATCAAAAAACTTACGGATGCCCGATGGCTGGATAGTCTTTATTGTACTGGATAAAGGGTCTCTCATTATGACATAATTCCCCTTTCATCGGATTTGACAGGTGCCGCCATGATAGTTCCATGGTCCTTGTATTTCTTCAGAATAAAGTTTGTCTTTGTCGAAAGCACCTGATCCAGTGTAGAAAGCTTATCTGTCACAAACTGTGATACCTCACGCAGAGTCTTACCTTCGAGTGTGACCATGAGGTCGAAGCCGCCCGAGATAAGGTATACAGACTTCACCTCAGGATAGTTGTATATACGCTCGGCAATCTTGTCGAAGCCCATGCCGCGCTGTGGTGTCACTCTGACCTCTATCATGGCTGTGACCTTCTCAAGGCCTGCCTTGTCCCAGTCAATCAGTGTGTGATATCCGCAGATGACATTCTCCTGCTCCATAGCAGCAATCTCGTTTGCCACACTTGCCTCATCCACACCAAGCATGATTGCAAGCTCCTTCAGGTTTATCCTGCTGTTTTTCTCTATAAATGTTAATATCTTTTCTCTCATGATATATAATCTCCTGATTCAAATATATTAGTTGAAAACCTTGTATATCTCGTCAGTCTGGGCAGTCTCCAAAAATCGTCTCTCCTCGCCGGAAATCAGCACTCTGTCGTTTGAATCGGTTGTGGCACCGACTATAACAGCATTTTGTCCTGTTTTCTCAAGCTCTCTGACCACGCGGGTACCATCTGCAGCTATGATTATCAGACTTCCTCCTGACAAAAGCTTATACGGGTTTATGTCAAAAAATTCACTTATTTCAATCGTATCCTGCCTGATAGGGAGCTTCTTTAAATCGATGTCAAGACCAATTCCCGAAGCCTCTGCCATATCCCAGAGTGCTCCAAAGATGCCTCCCTGCGAAGCGTCATGGATTGCCGCCACACCGGCGCCAATCGCGGATGCAGCCTCCATTGCTGTGGAAATATGGTCTATATATGCTGCTGATTTATCTATAAATGCCTTGGAAAATCTCGTTTCAAGCTCGGCTCTTTTCTCATTTGCAAGAATTGCGGTGCCCTCAAGCCCCACATATCCTGTCACTATTACGTCCATGCCCGGTGCTGCTGCCGATGATGGTGTAAGCGCCTGCTCATAGGCCTCACCTATTGCTGTAACTGTCACCACGATATTCTTCACCGCACGGCTCACCTGTGTATGTCCACCAAACACCACAATGCCTGCTTCCTCACATACAGCATCAATCGCTCTCACCGTCTCGCGAAGCACGGCTTCATTTTCTGTGGTAGGTACAAGCAGTGCCAGCTCTATCCCAACAGGGTCTGCCCCCATGGCATAAATATTGTTCAATGCATCATAAACTGCGCAGTTAGCACGCACATGCTTATCCGATACATCAAGCGTGAACGTCTGGGTAGCAGTAACTAACTTGGTTTGGCCGCCTGCCTGCATGGAAATCACCGCACAGTCCTCACCTACTGCCGGTTTAAAAAGTATTCTGTCGCTTGTGGTATGAAGTTGTTTTAAGACAGAGCGCTTTAAAACCGACTCTGATATTTTACCGTTTTTCATGTGTTTTCCTGTTCCTAATAATAATATGTTTTGTATACTGTTACAGCCCGGTGCATTGATTGCAAATAACTACATCAGAAACAACTACCTGCGGGCATTTACTGCGTCTGTCCTGCCGGCTGCTGTGTCTGTGTGCCCTGTGCCTGTCCTGCTGCATTCTGGTCTGTCGGCTGCGTGCCCTGTGTCTGCCCTGCCGCATTCGGATCTGTAGTCTGGGTCTGCGCACCCTGTGTCTGCCCTGCCGCATTCGGATCCTGTGTCTGAGTCTGTGCTGCCTGTGCCTGAACCGCTGCTGCCGCAGACGCAGCAATGGATTTAACCGAGCCCTCATCATTAGCCGCTGCCGCCGCCTGAAGCTGCGCAACAACCTCCGCTGATGCTCCTGCCGTACCAACCGTCACGATTTTTGGTGATGACTTGTACTTGCTGTTGTTGAATACCTCATCGCTCTGCACTGTTCCATCAACTGTGACCGTCTTCCATAGCCTTGCGGTTACTCCCTTGTGCGCAGACTGCTCGGTGTTGAAATAACCGACCGGCTGACCTGCATCAAACTTAAACTGCGTAACCGGATCCTCCTCGGAAATCGTCTCACTCCTGAATGAAATTTCCCTGTTTGCCGGTCTCGTCTCCACTCCGTACACATTGAAGGTGATGACTCCACCACTGCAATAGCCCTCTATATACACCGGATTGTCCAGATTATTTTTAAACTTAAGATCCTTGTAGGTACCTGCGATTGCCGCATCGTCAGATGGCTTTACGTAGCTTACTATCATGGAATGGTTGTAGCGCTGCACTATCTCAAGCTCAGCCCTTATAACCGCATTGTAGAGTGTGGTAGCAACCTGGCACACGCCTCCGCCTACCGAATCCACTACCTGACCGTTCTCGTATGCGCCTGCTATCTGATAGCCGTTGTCAGTTGTGATAGGGCTGATAGCCTCGTAAACCGAGAACTGCTCCCCCGGATATATGACACTGCCGTTTATCAGGCTGCATGCGTTCTTTACATTGGTTGCACGCCCTGCTGCCGAGCTGCTGAAATCGGTCGAAAAGCCTCCCAGATTATCCTTAATCTTTGAGAGCTCCTCCTTTGAGCCCCTCGGCTGAACCGTATTTGTGACCAGCTCTATCTCATTCGCCGAACCATCCCAGCTATTCTGCAAAAAATCATTTATGGCATAGACAGATTTTACCACATCAACCTCTTTGCCTTCCTGTCCCGGGACAAAATCGAAGCTGTCACCGTTTCTCTGCAGCGAATTGTCAACTGCCTTTATATTGAGCTCGTCGCTCTTGTCATAAATCATCTTTGCGGTCTTTTGTTTATCAACCGACAGATACATATTGACGGCAACATTGCCCTTTTTGAGCTCCTCTGACTCCACAAATCTGTCAATCAGGCTACCCTCATGGCACACTGAAAGAGCCTCGTCCGCCGCTGCATCAGTGTCCGCCGAAACAGACATTTCCTGTGCTGTTGCATCAAATGAACTATTTGCACCATTTAATGAAAAGGATGTATCCTTTATGCTGTCAACATAGGCATCAACTGCTTTTTTTGCTTCTTCCTTTGTCATACCGCCTACATCCACACTGCCAATGCACACACCCTCTGTAATTGTCTGTACCTTTGCCTTCTTTGTGCCTGACGAACCGCTTGCATATGCACTTACCATGCCTGATGCTGCCACAAGCACAAATGCCATTGTACCCAGTAATAATGCTTTTTTATTAATCTTCATTTCCGCTTCCTTTTCCTGAGGCTGTTAAAAGCGCCCCTGTCATCCGCTTAACTGAACTGCATTTTATATCATATTATCATATTTTTTCCATATTTCAAGAAAAGCTATACAAGACTTGACACAAATGTTGTCACAAGCATCGCTGCTATAACCACTATTATCACTATAGCAACCACCTTCTGATTTCTTTTTTTATTAAAATCGTACATACTATTCACCTCTGTTCAAAAATGAGTTATACTATTTTCATATATGAGAAAGGATTTTCCAACATATGATTCCAATTTGTCTAATTTTATTCATTTTATTTATTGCAGTGATTACTTTTGCCATAAAGAGAGCTGATTCTGCCCAGGCAAAGGTCACCGAGGAGTTCTGGGAAAAGGAGCGTAAGGCCAACTCAACCCTCCGCGGAGATACCACTGACCTGTGTTATATTACCATACCGGAAAAGTTTTTTCCATTAAATAATGATAAAATAAATGATTTAAGGGATAAAACCCTTGTCAATCTCACCGGAATGACAAACACTGATTTAAAGCTTAAATATGGCATTCTCAATTTTAAAAAGCTGTCTGAATATGATGATAACTTCACGAAATTTGTTTCAATGCTGCCGAACTATTACAATAGGCTTAAGGAGGCAGGCTATGAATCGCTAGGCAATGAACTGCTTGAGCTTGCAGTGGAGCAGGGTGCCGATTCAAAGAACGTATACAGTCTGTTAGCCAACGCCTTCATCAGCATGTCAAAAGCCGACCGGCTTGCGGAGCTTATCGAGAAAGCAAAACAGCTCAATTCTCTTTCAAGGGATGGAATCGTTTCTATGCTTGAGAGCCTACAGACTGATACCGCCTCGGCTGGTAATTAATTTGCGTTATAGCTTATTGTATTATAACTTATTCCGAGTCATCCACACACCTATTAATGTACTTACTGCGATATTCATCGTACAGCCTTGAGGCCTGACTTCTGGTCAGGTTGTCCCACGATATGACATCTGCTATCCCATACTCAGCCATCAGCTCCTTTAGCTGTCTGACCTGATGTGCCGTGGCAGGTGTCTGTTTTTTTGCCTTGTATACAAGTGGCTTTGACTCCACCATCTCTCCCTTTTCATCCATCAGTGCAAGCAGCTTTTCAAATATCTGCTTTGTCTCTATCGCATCATCGAGCGCCCTGTGCGCATTTTCCCTGCTCACACCAAAATACTCACACAAATCCTCCAGCTTCTTTGACTGCTCAGCAGGCAGACATTTTCTGGCTATTTTCAGAGTATCATATGCATTCAGCGAGAGGGTTCTCTTGTGATTTACCGCCCACTGCTTTAAAAAGCTGTAATCAAAGGTCACATTCTGCCCGAGTATGATATCATCCCCGATAAAATTAAGCAGGTTATCCACAGCCGCGTCCATATCTGCCGCGTTTTCCACATCACTGTCGGTAATTCCCGTTAATTCCTGCACACGCTGTGGAATATGCTGCTTCGGATTTACCAGTGTGGATATCGTATCCACTATCTCGCCGCCCCTCACACGTGCCGCACCTATCTCTATTATCTTGTCATTTTTAGCTGAAAGCCCTGTCATTTCAAGGTCAATCACCGTGTAATTTTTTATATTATCTATGTTGCTCATTTTTCTTAGTCCGTAAACCTTCCCGGCTTTTAACACTGTAGTCGTATTGCGTTACTGTTATTCTATATACTCCACTAGCGCCTGGTGGTCAAGCGGGTCTCTCATGTCGTAGTGGAAAAGCGCCCACACCGGCTCCTTATGATACTTTGGCAGCTCATCCAGCTTGCGCGTGTGCTTGTCCGGAAAAATATAGTGGAACGGCTCCACATGCGACAGCTTTCCATTCTTACAGTATGCATGTGTCATATGCTTGAAGCTTCCTATATCTGTGGCCCACACCGGGCGGCTCTTGCAGTTTTCACGATAGTACAAATCAAAGATGAGTGACTCCTGAATCATGTTGTAAATCTGCGCATTTTCATCAAAATCAGTACTATCTCTATCTCCGGCATTTTCTGATAATACCACAGAAGTTATAGCATCGCGGTCACAGCCATGCAGGTATAAAGCCAGAAACTCAAGCAGTATCTCACACCTTCTGATGCGCGAATGGCTCATTCCAAAATAGCCGTTTGCCTCATAAAAATCTCCAAGCTCCTGAAAAAACTCAAACGCACTGTCAAAGATACACTCCATGAGCTTCATCGTAATCTCAAACTGTCCGCTGTTGTAATACACCTCAAGCATATCCTCGACGCGCTTAATCTTTATCACATCATCAAACGAAAGCCATTTTGTGGACATAACCTCATACGGTGGCTTGTCATGGTAGACAATACCATATTCCGCGGCATGCTCAAACATATACGAGCCCTTGAGCACCTTTAAAAATCCCAGCTGCAGCTGGTTTGGCTTAAGCTCATAAATCTCATCAAAAGAACGCCCAAAGCTATCATAGTCCTCGTATGGCAGCCCTGCAATCAGATCCAGATGCTCGTGGATATTGTTGCCGCTTTGAATGAGCCTCACAACCTCCTTAAGCCTCTCAAGCTTCATAGTCCTGTGAATCTCCTTAATCGTGACCTCATTAGTGGATTGCACACCGATTTCAAGCTGTATAAGCCCCGGCCTCATATCAGAAATCAGCTCAAGCTCCTCCTGATTCAGCAGATCCGCTGATATCTCAAAGTGAAAGTTTGTCACACCATTGTCATTCGCCTTTATAAAGCGCCACAGCTCCATGGCATGAGCATGATTGCAGTTGAAGGTTCTGTCCACAAACTTAATCTGTGGCACCTTCTGGTCTATAAAAAACTTAAGCTCTCTTTTGACAATCTCGGTATCCCTGAAACGCAGTGTCTTATCCACCGATGACAGACAGTAGCTGCACGAAAACGGGCATCCCCTGCTGCTCTCGTAGTAGATGATGCGGTTTGAAAAATCATCGAGAGTATCATAGCAGAATGGGATTTCACTCATGTTTTTGATTGGGCGTGGACTTGTAAATACTATTTCATCCGCTTTGCAGCCTGCGTTGTTCACACTTGTTCTATTACTTGTACTATTACCTGTGCTGTTTTTTCTGAAAGCAATGCCTGCAATATCACCCAGCTTTCTTTTATGCGCATAGTAACCGCACAGCTCTCTAAAGGTATCCTCTCCCTCGCCTATCATCACACCGTCTATGTATGGATTTTCCCGCAGAAATGCCTCCACCTCGTAAGACACCTCAGGGCCTCCAACCCATATCGGCACTGACGGACAAAGCTTTTTATACTCGCGTGCAATATCAGTCACATAATCAATATTCCATATATAGCACGAAAAACAAAGTACGTCGGGCTTTCTCTTGTAAAGCTCCTCAAGAATGTAATCCTTCTGATTGTTTATCGTGTATTCCGCAAGCTCCACAGCATCCCTGTACTCCCCGGCACAGGCGCGCAGTGAATAAACTGCGAGGTTTGAATGTATGTATTTTGCATTTATTGCTGTCAGTAAAATATTCATGGTTTCTCCTTAAAAAATGACCCTTGAATGTAGACTTTATGCCACCTTCAAAGGTCTGCTTCGTATTATTGCAGCATCCGTTCAATTTTATTTTTTTAACGGCTGCATTGGTACAAATTCAATTTTCAACTGCATCCCCATTCCATGCGCAAGCCTCTTTAAAAGTTTCAAAGATGGATTTCTCGTTCCATTCTCAAGCTTACTAATATCCGCCTGATCTATGCCTGTACGTGCTGCAAGCTCCTTTTGAGTCAAATTATTTTTAATGCGCGCATCTATCATAGCCCTTATGACATCCATCTCAGGCTGGAGATCGTCCCACTCTTTTTTTACGTCAGGATTTTTAAGCTGCTCCTGTAAATAATCGTCATATCTCATATTATTTACCATGCCTTTCTATATAATCTCTTCTATATTTCTTAGCCTTTTCAATTTCACCAGCCGGTGTCCTCTGAGTTTTTTTAATGAATCCATGTGTCAATACTATTCTTCCTTCATAATAGAAAAAATATAATACTCTCGAAATATCTGTTCCTACCTTAGCTCGCAATTCAAAAATCCCATAACTCTTCTCCATTGTTCTCACAAAATATTATATGGTATTTTTACCATATTGTTAAATCAGTTACTTTAATTTACATAGTCATATTAACAAGTCTGTCATAAATGCCGCTTGCAAACAGCACCATCATGCCAATCGTGCAGATGACCGACAGTACAAAGCCTATTATCGATGTAATCATACCGGCAGTTGCTATTGTATTGTTATACTGCTTTGCCTTTTTTGACATTTTGGAAGCAAGCATGCCGACAATTCCAAGTCCCATCAGATATCCAAAAAACGAGAAAATAATACTGCAAATACCAAGCACCAGTGAAACAACTGCAAGCTTAGCGCCCTCCCTCTCGTCATCTATGATAGTCACATTGTTATAGAGCATCTCAAGACGGATACGCCTTGACTTACGCAGCATAACAAGCATAGGAATACCGAGCACGATAAACGCGACACAGTTCATTGCCGAAAACTCATTAATCCTGTCAGCCACTCCGCCTCCCTCAAATATTCCAGATGATAAAAGTCCTCCCATATCTACAACAGTATGGAAAATGGCAAGCATCCAGAAATTGCGTGTAGACGCGTATATCATGCAAAACAGCACACCCATGAGACCTGCTGAAATAACCTGTATCAGACAACTGCTGAACTTAACCCCTGCGCCCATATTGGAAAAATGCATCAATCCAAACAGTACGCCTCCCAAAACTACGGCTCCTGTGATTCCACCTTTCGTCTTTGGAAAAGCTCTCAGCAGCAGATTAAACACCACTCCTCTGAACACCAGCTCCTCAACGAGCCCTACAAGGCAGACCGCAATAAAGAAAAAGATGATGTTGTAAAATGCCTTCACATCACCATGCTCACCCAAAAAGCACATATAAATGCCTGAAACAACAGCATACAAACAGTACACTATGAAAAAACCGCCTGTGTATAAGCTTCTTGTCCATCCTGCTGCATTTTCCTTAAAAATATCCCACAGCCCAAATATATATGTGATGCCAAGAAAAATAACTAAAACAACTGTCTCCACAATAGCCTGCAGCAGATAATCATCCGCCTTTTCCATGCCCGGAATCAGTCCCAGCACTTTTCCGCTCCACTGCAAGGGTGCAATGAAAATAAAAACTGCAAGAATGGCAAATATTATATTTGCCGGTGCCGAAAGGTTTCTCAATTTCTGTTTCATAATTTTAAATCTCCTCATTTGCGTTTAATTTGATATGAAAATATTCTATAGCATTTACTTTGACATTGCAAGCAAAGGATTTCATACTTCAATGGACAGCAAAAAAGCCCTGTCCTTACAAACAGAGCCCTATGCATTATTTTGCACTTACAAGTCTTACTATCACATCAATTCCAGCCGCCCAAAAGAGTATCGCCCCCACGATATATACCTTTGTCTTCTGCTCGAAACCGTAGTGATATCCTGTGTAAATGCCTGCCACTATACAGATGACAGTGAGCAGCGCCACCATTATCATAATGGTGAAAAGTCCGGTACCGAGGAAGCCGAATGCTATTCCTGCAAGAACCGTATAAAATGCGGTGATTCCAGCTATCCTTAACACTCTTTTCATGTCAAGCTGTGCCTGACAATGCTCCTCAATCCTTTCATTTCTTATAGCCTTTCCTATAAGCCTGATCCCCAGTCCTATCAGTATTCCGATAGAAATTATCTCTCCTAAAAGTGCTTCATCCTTCACCGAGTATTTCCCATTAAGAAAGCTTGACAGAAAATATCCGATGTACATTGCTAACAACTGGCAAACTGCAACTATGAAGCAAATGGCTGTAAGCTGTTTCTTATTTACTTTCTGGATCAGGGATCCCTGACATTCCATCGCAACGAAAATCTCCAGTGAGCTTCCCGCCACGATTAACAGATATTCTATCCAGCCCATTTTTGCCTCCCATAATCTTTAAACATCCTTTAATTAATTATTTGTCGCTATCTGCCTTAGCATCTATTGAAGCTAATTTATATATGAACTTAACGCTGCCCGTCTGTCCATCAGCGATTGCTGAGTATGTCTGATATTCCTCACCTGCGTCAATTACTGCCTGAAGCTTGTTGGTGAATGTCTTTAAGTCGCCGTTATATGCGTCGAGAATCTTGTTGATTCCTTCCTCATTGAACTGTACCATACCGTCTGCAAGTGTGTGTGCACCCTCTGAAAGTGTCTTAGATCCTGTCGTGAGCTGGTCAACACCTGAAACTATCTGATTTGTTCCATCTGCAAGCTGTGATGCTCCGCTGTTGAGCTTTGCATTGTTTGCTACAAGTGTGTTTGAACCGTCTACAAGCTGCTTGATTCCGCTTGTGAGCGTTGGTACTGAGTTCATGAGCGACTGTGTTCCGGCTGAAAGCTGACTTGCTCCGGCATTGAGTGCTGTTGCTCCGGCGTTGAGTTTATTGTTGCTGGATGTAAGTTTTTCAGCTCCTCCAATAAGTGTTTTTTCATCTTTCTCATTTCCCAATCCAGCTTTTACTGTATCCATTGTGCCTTGGGCTCCAGTAATAGCTGCACTAGAAGCAACCTGTTCGGAAACCTGCTCACAAGCTCCACTCAATTTAGTTGCCAATGTATTAAGAGCAGTTTCAACTCCTGATTTTATATCACTAGAATTCTTATCTGATTCAAGAGTCTCCTTAAGCTGTGTCTCTGTCATACTTATTAAAGTGTCTGTTGCATTTGTCTTTGCATATATTGCTTCTGCTAACTGACTAGCTGACATATTTTGTATAGCATTATAAGTAATAAAAGCTTCTTGATACTGTGTATTACTCAACACTGCCTTAGTTGTTTCATCTAATGTTCCAGATTGTACACTTACCGTAATTGCAGCCTCATATGCATCACTTGCCTTTTTATAGCGCTCTTTTATCGTTTGTGCAAGAACATCGCTTTGCACAGTTCCCGACTCATCACCGGCAGCTGTTGAAAGTACTGTCTTTACCACTAATGCATATGCAGAATCCAAATTTTCTTCAAATTTCTGTCCTACAGTTCCATTGTATAAACTAGTATACAAATCTCCGTCACCTATTACATTTCCATTATCATCAGTTTGGTATCGGAGTCCTGCATATATTGTTTTCTGAACAGTAACACCTGTTTCTCCCTTGAATGAATCCTGCACGTTCTCTACAGCTGTTTTCTGAATTTTCGCCTTCTGTTTATCAGTAAGTCCTGCATCTAATGTGTTATATAATTTATTAATGCCTGCCTGAAGCTCACTTGCTCCATCCGTATATGACTTCAAACCATCCTTAAGTGTTGCACTTCCGCTTGCAAGCTGTCCTGCTCCACTATTAAGCTTATCTGCTCCTGACACAAGGGCTCCTGTGCTGTTTCCAAGTGTATTCAGTCCACCACTTAATGTACTAACACCATCAGTATATGTCTTAAGTCCACTCTGCAGTGTGCCAACTCCTGATGCGAATGTGCCGAGCTTGCTCTGCAATGTTGAAAGTCCGTCAGCCAGTGTGTCAGTACCCTCTGCCAGTGTCTTTGAGCCATCCTGAAGCTGTGTTGAGGCATCCTTTAAGTCATTTATCATGTCATCGAGGTCTGATGTGTCAATTCCGTCTGTGCTTACATAATCAGATGCGTTTACCACGAAGGTCATGGCTGCAGGCATTGAGAAATTCTCCACATCTGCTGTCATTTCCATGTATTCAGGGATATTTACATCGCCATCGAGATCTTTGTCCTTGATTCCGAGGCTGTCCTTTAAGCCCGGAAGTGCATAGCCGAGCACTACGCTTGATGAGTCGCTTACCTCAGCCTTGCCGTTTGTCACTTCGATATTCTCGAAACCATCACCAAGTACAAGTCCTGTTATTGCTGCAAATGGTACGGAAACTGTCTGCTTCTCGCCGTTTACTGTCTCTGTATATGATGTGGTGTTTGTGTAGTCAAAACGGATTTTAACCTTTCCTGATTTTCCTGCAAGGTCCTCAGGTGAGATTTCTTTTCCATCGAGGTAATATGTAACCTTCTGTGTTACAGGTGGCTCCTCTGTTGCTGTGCCCTGATAGTAAATGTCCTTGCCACCGGCCTGCCAGGTGAGCTTGTCACCGCTTTGTGTGAATTTTTCCTTGCCCTTTACGTTCTCGATATCTGAAAGGTTTGAAGCATCCTCCAAGGTATCCTTTTTGTCTTTATTTTTAAGGTGATCTACTACGATTGTTTTGTTTACGTTGCCGTTTGCATCTGAGATGAGATATACGCTCTCGTCCTTGTCTGCATCGTTATCCTTTAATGATACGCTGTCCATGAGCTTATCTGCTATGTCATCAGCATCCTTGCTGCTTCCTGTTGTGCTGTCTGCCTCGGCTGTGACTGCGGTGCTGTTCTTCTCTGCAAAAACCGCTGTTGCTCCGATTCCTGTACCTACAAGTGCTATTGTGAGGACTCCGGCTACAACACGGACAATATATTTACTTTTTAACTTTTCTTTCAATTCTGGTAATTTCATGTCTTATTCCTCCTGATTTTGTTTTTGAGGTCATATTTTTATGTTATGAGGGACAAAAAGTATTTTATCCCTCATTTATGATTAATCAGATTACTAAGCTGTCAGGTTCTTGTTTTTAAAGCCTGCGCTTGTGGCACATATTACTTTGTCAAAAATCATAAACATTGACGGAAGTATAAATACTACTACAAACATACTGATGATTGCGCCTCGTGCAAGCAGTATACAGATAGAACTGATCATATCAATGTTTGAATAAAGTCCTACACCAAAGGTTGCAGCGAAGAAACAGAGTGCACTGACTATAACTGAGTTTGTCGAATCTGCAAGTGCCTTTGTGATTGCCGGCTTTTTGTCCATTCCGGTGTATCTGTTCTTTCTGTACTTTGTGGTCATAAGTATCGCATAGTCAACCGTTGCACCAAGCTGTATGGTTCCGATTACGATGCTCGCGATAAACGGAAGCTTCGTTCCTGTAAATCCCGGAATTCCCATGTTTACAAAGATTGCAAACTCGATGACCGCTACAAGTATGATTGGAAGCGATACTGATTTGAATACTACGAGGATGATAAGGAATATCAATACGATTGATACTGCACTTACACGCTTAAAGTCTGTATCTGTGATAGTGATAAGATCCTTTGTACAAGGTGCCTCACCGATAAGCATTGCGTCCTCGCTGTAATTCTTTACTATCTTTTTAATCTCTGTAATCTGGTTGTTTACCTCATCAGATGCTGTCTCATATTTTGATGAAACAAGCATCATCTGGTAATCACCGTTTTTAAATATCTCCTTTGCCTCATCCGGCACCATATCATCCGGTATGGTAGGTCCGAGTATTGAATCAAGCGATACTGCAAGCTTTACTCCATCGACCTTCTTGATATCATTTATCATGCTTATGCTGTCTGCCTTTGACATATCGCTCGGTGCGATGATGATATGTGTGGCACCCATAGCATACTCCTTGTCGAGTCTTTCATTGGCCTGCTTACTGTATGCACTGTCAGGCATGGTTCCTGCAAGGTCATAGTAGACCTGATCATGAGTGTATCCGTATATTGCCGGGATGAGCACTACGATGAAAATCACTGCAAGTATCTTATAATGATTTGTTACCCAACTTGCAATCCTGGAAACATCAGGCATGAGAATCTTGTGCTTTGTCTTCTCGATTGCCTTATCACATGCAAGGATCAGTGCAGGGAGAATTGTTACACATCCGATAACTCCGAATACAACGCCCTTTGCCATTACGATTCCCAGGTCAAGTCCAAGTGTAAAGCTCATGAAGCAGAGGGCTACGAAGCCTGCGATTGTTGTGATTGAGCTTCCTGTTACTGAGACAATTGTGTGGGAAATGGCATGTGCCATGGCTCGCTTCTTGTCTCCGTCATATCTGTCTATCTGCTCCTGATAGCTGTGCCACAGGAAAATCGAATAATCCATTGTTACGGCGAGCTGCAATACTGCTGTCAGTGCCAGTGTCAGGTATGAAATCTGTCCCTGTATAAAGTTTGTTCCCAGATTATAGATAATAGCCATTCCTATACTTAGGAGGAATAACATCGGAACAATTATTGAATCCATTGTAATTCCCATTACAAGCATTGAAAGCAATGCTGCTATGATGACATATATAGGAGCCTGCTGCATAACAAGTGTCTTTGTATCTGCGTTGACCGCTGCCATTCCTGCTACGAAGCAGTGGTTTTTCACCATCTTATCCATCTTGTTGACGGCTTCCATTGTCTCATCCGAACCCATTGTATCACTGTAGGTGACGAGCATGAGCTGACTGTTTGCATCCTTGTTGTTAAATGCGTCGTACACCTCATCCGGAATTGCCTCTCTTGGCAATGTGGAATCAGCGATTGTTCCGTACCAGATGACATCATTTACACCCTTAAGGTCCTCAATGTCATCAGCCAGAGTCTCTATGTCCTGATCCTTCATATCCTCCAAGATCACAAATGACAACGCTCCGGTTCCAAACTCATCTACCATGATATCCTGGCCCTTCATAGTCTCTATCTGGCTTGGCAGATAAGAAAGGATATCAAAGTTGATTCTCGTGTTGATAAAGCTGATGCCCGACGGTATAAGCAGTGCAAATGCAACTATCAGTATCAGCACACGATGTTTTACGACTCCTTTTCCAAATTTAATCATTAGATTCACCACTCTTTCTTTTATTCGTATTGAAGTATAAAAAAAAAGACCGAATAAATAAATATTCAATCTCTTTGATTTGTCATGTGAGATATACAAATCCATCAATTTGTATATCCGATATGACACATATATGATATTGTATTTGATTTCTGACACTTTTTCACAGCATTTTCATATTTATATGAACGCATGCCTCTTTATGGTGTCTCTTTATGAGCTTGCTTAAGCCGTCATTTTTCCATGGCAATTGTCCTCTACAGCTCACTTAATATATCATCCATTGAGCGCGTAATCAGATACATGTATGCCTCAGCCATCTCCTTCGGCTCAATATCATCCATGCCCTGGGCTATCCAGCCCTCCGTGATAAAGCACAACGACTGCGCATAATATGTAGAAATCACCTCAGGTGTGAGCCAGCGGTATTTGGATTTCTTTCCTGTGCTCTTTTCGCTTATGATATTCATAAACATCTCGCAGACGCATTTCATGGCAATCTGATTAAACGTCACTGCCCCCTCCAGCTTTAGTGCTTTCTTGTAAAAAACACTGTTTGCCGAGATATTATTGAGCATCAGCACAATCGCTTCAAAAATCATTCCGGCATTGAGCAGTGGCTTGATGGGCTCAAGCAGCTCGCTTTTGATAATCCACTCTATCAGCTCGTACTTGTCCTGAAAATGATTGTAAAACGTAGGGCGGATAACTCCGGCCTTGTCCGTTATCTCTTTAATTGTAATCTTATCGATTGGCTTTTTCGCTGAAAGCTCTATAAGGCTCTCAGCGAGCACCAGATCTATTGCATTCTTACCTTGCTGTGTCATTACTCATCAAACTCCATCGTGACAAAGTAGCCCTTCTCAGTCTCCCTCACATCCACGACATCGCCCTCGCGGCTTTTGAGCCTCTCGCTGACCACGTAGTTTCCCGACATGGCAATTGCATGCTCTATCGTATAATAATATGAAGTTGGAAGCTTGCTCTCTGTTACCTTCAGATGGTCACCGACCTTGGTAAGTCCGGGTCTCTCCATCTTAAACTCCATCCGACGCATTCTGTCGCCTTTCTGTTACTGCTTAATTGTCCTCTTTTCTATCCTCAACAAACGTTGCCTCAAACTCCTTTTGCTTGTTGTAGGCGCTCTCCGCCTTTGTGGCACGGCTTGTAATCCAGATATTTGATACTCCGTTGAAAATCAGTATGATACCGACAACAACAGTGGCTGTCTTCATTACATCAAATGCATTTGTCACACAGATTATTCCAAAAATCAGACTGATTATTGAAAAAATCAGGCCGACACTCCAACCTCCGTAACCGTATTTTCTGGCATCCACTGCCTCAATAATGCTCCTGATGCTGTGAAAAATGAGCACCAGACCGATGACTATAGGTATCAGGCTCACCACAACCTTTGGCTGTACCAGAAACCATATACCCACTGCCAAAACCACAAGCCCCAGCATCGCTGAAAAACCATTCGTAACTATATTCAAAAAATAGCTGCACATATAGACCACTCCGATGATGATAAGCACTACCGCAAGCACATTGGCCACAATCGTGAGCACCGAAGCCCTCCATATGATAAACACCAGTCCCAGCGCTATGCAAAGCACTGATGACAGCAGAAAATCAGCCTTTATTCTGCCTAAAAACTCCTTCATACACGACCTCCTTTATATATCCTGCCCTACATTACTTTTCTAATTCTGTTCCTCTGCACTTTTCTTAACCAGGTCAAGAACAGTCTGAAGCTCAGCACCCTCAACCGGTGCAGCTCCATATCCAAGACGCTTGTAATCCTCTGTAATCTCAGCCAGCTCAGTAGTTTTATCGCCCTTCGCATCAATTACAAAATATCTGCCCTGTGACGCAGCATCATCCCACACGAGATAAGCACGGATTGCGCAGTTTGGAGCCATATCTCTTGTCGGGAAATCAACTCTGGTGACATTGAGCGTATCAGAAATCTGCATAGACATAACAGAGAAATCCTCCTCCATATATGGATACATACGCTTCTGCTGATATGCCTCCTCGTACAGCTCATCTATTAACTTTTCCTTCTCATCAGCAAGTCGGTCCATGAACTCTTTTCCGCCCTCAAACATCTTCGCCGGCAGGAAAATATGCTCATACTGCATACGCTCAAAGATGACATACTGCTCTGCTGTCATCTGTACAGTCTTGCCCTTTGTCGGTGATGTAGGATGTCCCTCTCTTCTGGCCTTTTCCACTGCCTCAATCTTTTCTACAAGAGGCTTTTTGAAAATCAGATTGTGTGTGAATGGATTGAACGCGATGCCATCAAGCTTTGACTCTTTATTTGCCACCATATTGACGACTGCAAGAAACGGCATATTTACAATGCATGGTGACGGATGATCCTTAGAAAGCTGCGCCTTTGAGGTATAAACCGGCATGAAAGCCTCTCCCTCACCGTTTTTAATAAATAGCGGAATCGGCTTGTTGTTCTCTCCGACATTTGCAGGTACCAGGAATCTGCTCTTAGTGCATTTTTCAATAAGCTTATTGAGCGTCTCCGCCTTTTTGTCGCTCGAATACTGTGTCATCAGCGCCTCAACCTCAGGGTTTTGCACCTCAAGAGTGAAGGCCGGATCGTCCTTTAATTTATTTTTGATTTTATTTTTATCCATTTATACTGCTTCTCCTTATATTAAATGCCCGGATTTACATCCAGGCATTATTTTAACACATTTCTTTTATCAACTCAACAATCTTAGTGTCTCTTGCTATCCATTCTTTATCAAGAAAAGCGCTGTTGGCCTTTATTATCTCATCCGGCGTAGCCCATGACAGATGATACTCAAGCCTTATCTCGCTGTCTGTCATCTGTGCTGCCACATGCTCGTCCTTCACATCACAGAAATACACGTAGGTGTGACAGTAATATATCTTGTCAGCCTCAAATATATCGCGCCTCTTTTCTATGACCATTCCGCACTCCCTGATGCTTTCCGGCACGACAAGAAGCCCTGCCTCCTCGCGCACCTCCCGTGCCAACGCAACCTCGTTGGTCTCGCCTGCATCGATGCCGCCGCCCAGTATCTTGTAGTAGCCCTCACCGGCCTGCTGCATGGCAAGCTTTCCATCCCGGATAATAACAGCGCGCACTGCGAAGCGCTCAAAAACCTCCATATCATCGGAATAATTGTGTTTGTCAAATGTATATAGCGTCCTCATGTTTGTCCTCCGTGTATTGGTATTATTCTACACCATTTGCACGTAAGATGGAATATGTTTTTCTTCATTAATATCGTTGATTTTACGCTTACACTCGCGACAACAAACAAACCGTTTCAAGTGTCGGAAACTGAAACTTGATATTCCTAATCCAATTACCATCTTCACGTCTTTCCGGAAAGATGTCGATAAGTTCAATAAATGCCTGCATAAACTGTTTCTTTTCAGCATCCGTACATTCTGCATATAATTCATTAAATGCGTTCAAAAAGCCGTATATGCTGTCAGCATCAATCTGAGACTGTTCAATGTTACATCGAAAAGCACATTTATGTCCTGTAGCATTTACTGTACTCTTATGTTCTCACGTTCCATCTCTGCTACAGCAGCAATAATAGATATAAGCAGTTTACCGGCTTCTTTTGAACTGTCAATTCCATCCTCTTTTCTTCTTCAATAATCTCACACTCCTATTTCGGTAATACTAATGGCGAATTTTTCAATAATCCTGCAATAACAGAGTTGTATTTGGCTATTCCGTAATCCTCAACGATGCTTGTTATTCTAGCCCCGGCATCCTTGGAAGAAGCACCACACAGAAAGACTCTCTCATCAGCCGTTCCATAATCCAGCACGATAAACCGATCATGGAATATGCCACCAGTCTTCTTCATTGACAGTTTTACAGTTGGATATTCCTTACGGAAATCCGTATATTCTATGTTGTGAAGTTTATTATTCCCAACATTATCGCTAAATAAAATAATATTTACTCCTGTTGGAGAATTCTTAAGATGTACCAGCGTTCTTAAACCAATGTAATTATCAACCACATATATTGATGACTTTGCCTGCCTGTAAATAGACTCGTAAACCTCATCCGCACTACTAAATTTTGCATTAAACATAAGCCATTTTTCATCATCATCTGAAATAAAACTGTTCATCATATCCGCAAGTTCAGATTTCGTCACTACATCCTTCAATCCTTCTGCAACATCAGAAATCTGTTTTTCAAGAGATATCATATCAGAATTGATTTTGCTGATTTCAATTCTGTTATTTGCAGTCTCCATACTTAACTGAAGTAATTCTCTCTGACCGATTAAATCACGATTTTCTAATATGTAATCTTTCATTCTTTTGAAGGTTCTTATTAATGCCTTACTCTGTTTAACAGCCAATGGCCCTTTTAAAACAGTCATCAGCATATATAGTCCTTGCTCTGTAAATACATGAGGATTATATCTACTCTTACTGTTAAGATTTGCGGTCAAAAAATTTGACCGCAAATCTTCTACCTCATCATCCGTTAATTCAAACATAAAATCTTCATCAAATTTCTCAATATTATTTTTTACCTGTTGGTTGAATGCTTTTGTGGTATAACCATATATTTCAGAAAGATCTGAGTCTAAGATTACTCTTTGACCTCTGATTTCATAAATTCTTTCTTTCATATACTCTTCTGTAATTTCAATTACTGCAATCTCTTCTTTCTTCTCTTCTGCCATAAGATTTCCTTCCTTGTCTTGCGGTCACAATTTGTGACCACAAAATCCATACAACCATTTTACGCAATAAAAATGATCTACTCATCAACTTCCACTTTCCTCATCTTGTCATAATACGCTTTATACCTGTAAATCGTTCTCTCACTGACATTATTCCTTCTTGCAATCTCTATCATAGTCATTCCACTTTCATAACCGGCAACAAAATCATTGTAGATTGCCATCCATTTTGCATTATGCTTCTGCCTTCCGCTTAATTTACGATTTTTATAATATTCCAGTTCTTCGCGCAGCTCGGCGTTTTCATTTTCTAATTCTTCAATTCTTTTTAATGCTTTCTCAAGTGTTATTACCTTCTCCACTTCTTTGTCCCTCCGTTCATGTCATTTTCGTTTTGTCTATATTATATATTGCTAATCAGTATTAGTCAATTTGATTTTGTCATACAGGAACACTTTTCATATTCATAATACTTCTTTCTCATTTCTGCTCCACTTTCCGTACATAATTTGTTTTGGCAGCCAATTTGAATTATCTAGAAATCTATATTGATGAATTTAACGATAAGGGAATTCAGATAGCAAATGCTTTTCTTGATGTAATGAGATGCAAATTAACAGAGCTTGGTGCCGATTCTACTGATGCATTTGCAAGCATATTTGATAATTCACACATTGAAGCAGAACAATATTATATGAATATTCTGTCAGAAGATTTGAAACCGATTGTCTCTGACCTGCGAAATATTCATATGAAAGATAGCAATACCGCCAGCGACATTGACTATCAAAGCATGGTCAAAAATATCATTGATTAAAAGAAATATTTTCCCGTTCCAAACCGGCAAAGGAGCATCGGAAGTTGAGACGGAGGAATCCAAAATTGTAAAATCAAATTACTCCCTGTTTCTTCTTAGCCCTATTGTCACCACCAAAACGTGAAATCGGTGGCATAAGTTTATCTATGTCCGTTCCGGCTGTTTTGATTTCTCCATCCTTATCTCTAGATTAGATAAGATAGATATTATTCTTATCAGTCTAAATACTCTCTCTCAGTTTCATTACCTTGTCCTTTGAACACTCCAAGGCAACCAAAAAGGACATCCCTTGACCCGTAATAATTACGGGTCAGGAATGTCCTTTTTACGCTTCTTCCTTCTCCGGTGTGCATTGTTGCTGTCTCGCATTTTCTGATTTAGGTAAATTAAAATTCTCTAAAGAGAAGTCAACGTTCACTTTTCTACTGTCGACCAGTCCGTTCCACTTCGGTCCGCGCTGAGCAAAGGTCCACCGGACCTTTAGCGCCCTTGGAAAGTAAGACAACAAACCGTTTCAATGTGGCTTGTAAATGGGAAGCAGTCATATGGTGTTGCGCGCTTCACTGTATATCCATGCTTTGTGAGATACTTTAAATCCCTCGCCAGTGTTTCCGGACCACATGACACATACACCACTCTCTCCGGCGCCAGCTTGACAACCGATGATAAAAATGCCTCATCGCTGCCGGTTCTTGGAGGATCCATTATGACAACATCCGCTTTCTCACCCTTTTGTGCCATCTCGACCATGAATTTTCCGGCATCGTCATTGTAGAAGCGGATATTTCTGATGTCGTTACGCTTTGCATTGATGACTGCATCGCGGATTGCATCACGGTTTAGCTCGACTCCGATGACTTCACCTGCATTTTTCGCTGCTATGATGCCTATGGTTCCGGTGCCGCAGTATGCATCAATTACGCGCTCTTTGCCAGTGAGGTGCGCCTCGTGAATGGCTTTTTCGTATAAAAGCTCCGTCTGTACCGGATTCACCTGATAAAACGAGCCTGGTGAGATGCGGAAGGTGCAGCCACACAGCTTATCCTCTATGAAGCCCTTGCCATAAAGCGTGATGTTTCTGTCTCCGAGCACCATGCTTGTCTTTTTATCATTCACGTTGAGCACCACTGTCGTAATATTGGGATGCTTTTTCCTAAGTGCTTTTACGAAATTGTTCTTCGATGGAAGTATCGGCGATGCCAGGACAAGCACTACCATTATCTGCCCTGTTGCATAACCCTTTCTTACAAGCACATGTCTGAGAAGCCCATAGCCGGTATCCTCATCATAGGTCTTTATCCTAAATGAGCGGAGCATATCCTTTATGTCCCTTATTATCTCATCTAACTCCTGCTCCTCTATCATGCAGCTTTCGATATCCACCACATCATGTGTGTTTTTCCTGTAGGCTCCCGCCACGATCTGACCGCGCCTTGTGCAGTCAAAGGCTGCATGAACCTTGTGACGATAATAGAGCGGATTTTTCATGCCGACAATCGGCTCCACAAAGCAAAAAGGCTTTAGCAGCTTTTTCATGTATGCCTGCTTGGTTTTTAACTGTTCCTTATATTCTACGCCCTGATAGTCGCAGCCGCCACATTTCTTCGCATACGGACATACGTTATCGCTTTTTGCCCGGCTGCTTTTTTCCCTTACCCTCTCCTGTCCTGCAGGGTTTTTGTATTTTTTCTCATTGTGCATGTTATGCGTGGTCTTTTTTCTGGAATTGCCTTGATTTCCCGCCATATCTGTACCCCTTAAAATCAGCTTTGCTGACTACTTGCCGTATGTATTATATAAATACACATGATTATCTATACAGTGCCATCCGCTTGAAGCGCCTGCTGTCACACATATATATGTCTTTCCGCTTGCTGCCTTCTCATAGCTGACCGCACAGTTGCCGGACTGATTTACAAAGCCTGTCTTTGCACCGATTACCTCACCGCTTGTCATCCTGTCCTCTATTCGGCGCAGGAACAGATTTGATATGTTCAGGTTCTCCGGATGCTGCGGTGTTGCAGCCGTGCTATATGTATGATTTGAAAGTACTGTTTTACAAATGTCGTCCTGCATCGCTGCCTGCATGATGACAGCCATATCATAGGCTGTGCTGTAATTGTTCTCATCATATATGCCGACAGGGTTTGCAAAATGTGTGGTCTGGCCTATACCAAGCTCTGCTGCCTTCTGGTTCATCATATCGACAAATGCTTCCATGGAGCCTGCTGTATAAACCGCAAGCTGATATGCCGATTCTCCACCCGATGGCAGGATGGTTCCGTTAAACACATCGCGAAGAGGCACCTGCTCACCGTCTAAAAAGCCTGTTGTACTGCAATCATGCACATATGAATAATCTGTGGCTTCTCTTGTAATTGTAACAACCTCGTTGAGCTTGTTTTCTATCACAGCCTGCCTGTCTATTTCGGTGTTTTCATTCTCCGCTGCAGCAATTGCATTTTTCTCAGCCTGCTCTGCTGCTACAAGCACTGTCATAACCTTTGTCATGGAAGCCGGATACATTTTCTCATGAGCATTTTTTCCCGCAACAACTGTGCCGTCCTTCTCATCAATCACTACGGCATAAGAGCTCTCAAGCTCATCTCCGATTGCTGCTGTAGCATCAGACTCCTTTGGTGCAAAGAGCTCCTTTGCTTCCTCTGTCTCACTTACCTGCTCAGTCACACCGGTCACATTTTCTGTGGCCGTTCCTGTGTCTTTTGCCTTATTACTGTCTTTTTTTGTTTTATTAAAGCACGATATAACTATTATAATCGCTATAACGACTATCACAGCCACTATTCCTACAAGCTTAATCTGTGAAGCTCTTGTATTTTGTCTGCGGCGTCTGTAATTTTTTCTACTATTATTTCTCATATCCAATCCCTATCTCGTTGTAACTATTCATCCCACGCACATTCGCAAAACCACACTTGAATAATCACATTTCATTTTATACTGTAACCTATTTAGTATACTCCCTATCCGGAAGCTGTGCAATAATTATCGCAATAAACATGAGCACACATCCAAAAATTTCTCTGCCACCCAGCATCTGGTCCAGCAGAATCCATCCTGCAATCACAGAAACCACCGACTCAAGACTCATCGCCACCGATGCCACCGCCGGATTTAAGCCCTTTTGTCCGACAATCTGCAGCGTATAGCCCACTCCGCTTGAGAAAATACCGGCATAGAGAATCGGAATCCATGCATCCCATGTGCAAAGCGACTGTGCCCACTGTGCTATACCGCCTGTAGACGGTCCCATATCAGTAAAAATCATCACTATACATGAGCCAAGTCCGGTGACAAAAAACTCAATGCATGAGAGTCTGACCGCATCTACATGTGATACGAAATGGTCTATAACAAGTATCTGTATCGCAAAGCACAATGCCCCTGCCAACAGGAGCAAATCCGAGCCACTAAGTGAAAATGTCCCATTCATGCACAGAAAATACATGCCTATAAGCGCAATAAACACACCTATCCATATTTTGGCTCCGCATTTTCTTTTAAGGAAAATCCCTAGTATAGGCACCATAAGTATATATGTAGCTGTAAGAAATCCTGCCTTGCCGGATTCTGCGCCCATGCTGATTCCAAGCTGCTGCAGGTTGCTCGCAAAGAAAAGTGCTATTCCACAGCAGCTTCCGGCTATCCAAAGCTCTTTCTTTTGCTTTTTGCTTTCAGGTCTGTTTACCGTCAGCTCTTTCTTATCCAGTATTTTTATGACCGGCAGAAGGCAGAGCGCACCAATAAGGAAGCGGATGCCGTTGAATGAAAATGCTCCAACTGCATCCCCTCCCTTTGACTGCGCTACAAAGGCTATTCCCCAGACTATATCTGCCAAAAACAAAATAAAGACATGTCTTGTCTTTGAGGCTGTATTCATTATAATAGTTCCTCCGTGTTATCAAAATCAGAGATATTATATCACCGTCTGCCTTAAGTTGCATACTTAAATATGCTGTTACATATCGTTTGTATATGAAATTATACAAAAAAACGGCAGCAAACACCCTCTTTGGGTATTCGCCGCCTGTCTTTATATCTTATTGCGTAACACTATTATTTACGCTATTCTGCCAGCTTAAAATGCTTTATCTCTCCGTTTCCTGCCACATAGAAATCATTATCCTTGTAAATGCCCCTGTAGCCTTCTGTATTTTTATAGGTCAGTGCCTGCTGCTCCAAAAGACTAAAGCCGTTTTCACTGTCATACGAAAACAGATAGTAGTCATTCGCAGTAAATCCTATCAGATTTTTCTCCGGGTCAGCAAGAATAGCCTTGTAGTTGTATACAAACTCATTACTCCAGCTCTCAGAACTGTCGATAAGCTTCTGGTTCACCTCAACCGGCTTTGTCGGATCGCTCACATCAAACATAGTAAGCTTTATCTTACTCTGCTGCGAATCACCATAGCCTATTCCAAGTACGTGCGTATCATCCCACATATGCAGATATTCAGAAAATCCACTCACCTCAAGCTCTCCCAAAAGCTTTGGTGCTGTCGGATTAGATATGTCTGCTACAAAAAGAGGATCCGTCTGCCTGTATGTGATGAAATATACGTATTTTCCAACAAAGCGGGCTGCGTATATACTCTCCCCGCGTGCAATCTCGTTTATCACACCGACCTCATTCATATCCTTATCCAGCACATGAAGCGAATTGACAGGCTGGCTGCCGGTATTTGAGGTTGGAAGCACATACAGATACCCTCCCTGCTCATTTATTGCAAATTTATCGTTAAGATAACCATTCACTGAAGTCGTCTCCCCGGTCTTCATCACTCCATCCTCAAACGAAATTTTGCTGATTTTGGTAAGCTCACGGCTTGCACTCCAATCAGAATGATACAGATACATAGCATTGCTAGAAACGTACACCTCGCCGCTATTATTCATAATGCATTTTGCGTCTATCGTCTTATCAGGTTTATCCACATCAAAGCTCGAAATAACTGTACCTGAGTATGTATCCTCTCCTATATAGAAGCAGTCATAGCTTATCACCTTGCCATTTACCTGAGGCACCCATTTCTCCAGATTATCCTCCTGCAGTGCCACATTTTTATTCATATCGGAGGTCTTTATATATGTGTCTGAAAAAACATATACCGTATTGCCGATTTTGCGCGATGTATTGTAAAATCCATCCTGACGCGCTTTACCTATAAGCACCGGTTTCGTCGGGTCAGCTATATCATAGCTATAGCATATAGTCTCATCCTTATCGCCTGTGTGGTTTGATATGATAAGCATTTTTCCGTCACTGATATAAAGCTCCTCTACAGTATCTGACGGTACCTCAAAATCAGGACGAAACAGCGTCTCTTCCCCCGGCTTTCCATTTGAAATATCCGTGATGGATATCTGACCATCCTCGACCATGTAAATGTACTTTCCGTCCGTCTTTACCACATCACTCTCATCAACGCCCTCTGTCATCACGTTGGTGGTTGAATACTCTGTTTTGGCTGCCGCCTCCTGCTTATTTGCAGACGATGCATCAGACGTAATTCCTGTTGCATCCGCACTCTCCAGCAAGTCTCCAGATGCAGTATTCCTTATGGAAGCCTCAGCTTTTTTTGCCACATCATACAATTTCCCGTAATCAGAGGCCGATTCATAATCCCCAAGCTTTGCACCGCTCTTTATCCCTGCATAGACATTATTCTGTGCATTATTCTGAGAAATCACATTTGCAGTTTTTGTTTCCAGCTCATCTATACGGTTATTAAGCCGCACAACCTCCGTGCCTAAGACTGCAACAACAAGGACTGCCGCCACTGTGGCAAGCGCTTTTGCTGCCCGTGCAAATTTTTTGTGCTTTTTCCTGTTTTTGTCTTCTTTTCCGCCGTGATGGGTTTCATGATTTTTTACATAAATTTCATCACTGTACCCGGCCGATTCTCCGGTCGGCTGCGCTTCTTCAATTATTTGGTCATCGATGTAATTTAAACCATCAAATAAATCCTTTTTCGTCATAGATATACGCCCTCCTCATCCAGATATTTTTTAAGCTCTGCCCTTATCCGAAACAGTGTGGTCTTTACGCTGCTTTTGCTCCTGCCGCTCATATCTGCCAGCTCATCAATCGTCATGCCATACCAGTAGCGTCTCACGAAAAGCACTCTCTTTTCCGTCTCCAGTCCGTTCAGAAAATCCGATAAACACCTTCCAATGTCAGACAGCTCGCCCTCGTATTTTGCATTGCTGTCTGCAAGGCACTCCTCAAGCTCATCAAGCATACAGTTCATGTTGGAATTTCTCTTTGAAGCATTATTCCAGTCAATCCTGTCGCATACGATATTGCGGCATACCCTGTAAAGCCATGAAAGGAAACGCATAGGACGCTCCGGTGGTATCTTGTTCCATGCTGCTATGTATGTGTCATTTACGCATTCCAGTGCATCCTCATGTGCTATCATAGTGTCTGCAAACCGGGTAAGCTTCGCTCCGTACATCTGCGAGGTCGCACTGACAGCCTGCTGGTTGCGATCAAAATACATATCAAGTATCTGTTCCTGTGTGTACATTTTCCACAAACCTCCCTTCTATATATTATGTAGGAATTTGTTTGGTGGGGGTTACATTTCATCATTAATTCTTTAAAATTTCCCTTATGTAAACTTTAAGCCTAGCCTCTAGGAAATAAAGCTTATAGTGCTGAATAATTGAATTGTATCATATTTAGTCTTAGTTTAAATATCAAAAAAGGAAGATTCTCCTTAGAATCTTCCTCATATGAATTCAAATAGTAATATTTAATTGTTCTTCTTTGCCATAACCAGTGCAACTACCGCAAGAACTGCATTTATCAGACACCAGCCTGCCCATATAGCAAGATCCGAAAAACTTCCATACCCCGCAAATCCGATAATTGCTGCCAATCCAAAGAGTACTATAAGTGCGATATTCCCACCCTTGCCTAACGATTTTCTCGTAGCGATTGAAACAATTCCACCTGCAAGCATAAGAATTGCCACAATTATTCCTGCACTTCCTGATGCCTCACCATTGGCCTCCAATGCATTAGATACTCCTGCAGCGCATGACTGAAATGATACAAAAACAAATAAAATTATTGATAAAATACCTGAAACCAATTTCCAAACCTTCATGATGAATTTCTCCTATCTATTTAAATATTGCGTAGCTCTACTGTTTAATAATCATACTTTCATATGATGTTTAAATTATTTACTGTGCCGTAAATGTTATCGCATCTGAATCCGCTATTGTATCATAGCTCTCAGCATTGTATATATGGAATTTAAGCTCCACCTGATCAACCGACGTGATTCCGTTTGCCTCAAGATCACTTGACATAATGGTTATATCATCTATCGACTTCTTTCCGTCATAGACTGTAGTTGAAAACAGCGGTGTCATCATATATCCATTGATAGACATGTTGTCCACGTTTATTCCGACATTCTGACCTGAGGTGTTTTCGATGTAAAGTAAAATTGCTGTTCCCCAGAAGGAATTTTCATCAACTGTTTTTCCAACAATCCTTACACCATTTGCATTGTAAAGCTCCTGTCCCTCATCGTTTGGTGTCGTATCCATGTTTGCAAATTCAGAGGTCTCAAGCTTTGAATATACATTCTTGAAAAGATTATCCCAGTTTGAATCGTATGCGTGGAAATACATCTCAATTTGTCCTACTGTATCTATTCCGGCAGCTTTAAGCTCTGCTGATGATAAATACATAACCTCATTCGACTTCTTTCCTGCCGCAACATCCGCGCTGAACAGATCTGTGATCATATAATCGTTCACGATAAGTGCATCACAGCCTATTGTATAGTCCCTGTCCGAATTATTTTCAACCAGAAGCTTAATTCCGTCTCCCCATATGCTGTCCGTCACATATTCAGTCGCAGTTATTTTGATGCCATCCTGGTCTACAAGCACCTGCTCATTGATGCTCTCATCTGCGCCGCCTCCATTAGTTCCGCTGCTCTCTGCGCCGCCACCGGTCTCTGTTGCGCTTCCCGGTGCAGCTATGCTCTTTTTTTGCCCTGTATCCGAGCTGCATCCCAATAGTGTAAAAGTGATTGCTGTGATGCTCAGTACAAGAGCCAGTAAATTAGTTCTTTTTTTCATGGTTAAGTCCTCCTCTGTAAATTGTAGGACTATTATACCATCACAGTATGAATACCGTTCTCCCCGCAGCGGTGGTAAAATTATATTCTAAACCTACTCCTGCACACCACTTGTCCTGAGCATTTCCATGCCATTTTTGCTGAGTAATTCATTCACCTCTATGATTCCGCCCGGACGGTCCTTAAAAATAAGCATAAGAAGAGCATCTCTCGGAATCTTTGCATAGAGCTGCGGCATCTCGTATTTTCTCAAGGCTCTCTGGGTCTGCTCTAATGTAAGCTCTGCAGCATAACATATCCTCAGGATAATATCCCTCTGCCTGGTATGTTTTTCGCCTGACAGAAGCTTGTAGCCGTATTTTTCCGGAATATCAGCCTTCAAAAACACCATCTGCTGTGTTATTCTCTTTTCCTTAAGCAAATCCTTTATGTACTCTGAAAATGCATTTTGCTCCGGATCCATGCTGCCTTTCTGCTCAACACAAAATTTATCAAAATCAGATATATGAGTTTTTCCAAGGATATCATCCAATTCTTTTGTATTTTTTTGCTTCATAAATTTCTCCTATCTGTTATACTTGTACTTGTAACTATTCCTACCTCATTAGCGATACCTGAAAGGATACATGCACCATGAGCGATTACAAAATAATCTCAGCCTTAAATGAAGAGCACAAGGTTTATCTGGTTCAATCTGCGCTTTCCGGCAATATTTATGTCCAGAAAATCCTTGATGTATACAATATCCGCGTGTACGAATACCTTTATCGCAACCCTGTGGCCGGTATTCCGCGCCTTATCAATTACTATGAAGATGGCAACCAGCTTATCGTAATCGAAGAGTATATAAGCGGAACCTCCCTGCAGGAAAAAATAGACAACTCTGACCTTAATGTTTCCGATATCAGAAGCTATATGATTATGCTCTGCAATATACTTGAAGCTCTGCACTCGATGACTCCGCCTATAATCCATCGCGATATAAAGCCCTCAAATATCATAATCACCAGTTATAACTATGCCATGCTTTTAGATTTCAATGCCGCAAAACAATTTTCCGGCCAAAATGAGTCTGATACTGTGCTGATCGGCACTCCCGGATATGCAGCTCCCGAGCAGTATGGCTTTGGCTCTTCATCTCCAAAAACAGACATATATTCTCTCGGCATAGTACTGCGCGAAATGCTTGGCAGCATCACTCCGGTTCCCGACATTGCTCCAATTCTGCACCGGCTTAACCTGATTGCAGATAGGTGTACTCAGATGACACCAGCCGCAAGATACCAGTCTGTGGCAGAGTTAAAAAATGCCGTATCGCAGTCATATTATCCTGCGCAGCACAGCACTTCTGCTGCCGATAATTCAAGTCAATATGCACACCATAACCATGATAATGCAAACAATGCAGCCAATGCCGATACTGCTAAACGAGCTATCCACGACAGTGCTTCCAGTTTCCTCCCACCCGGATTTCGCACGAGAACTCCATGGAAAATGCTGCTATCCTCAGTCGCATATCTGTTCATAATATGGCTTTGCCTGTCATTGGAATTAGAAAACACTTACGGAGCAAAGCTGTGGCTTGAAAGAATCTTCTGCCTTGGTATGTTCATATTTGCGATTTTCTGTGGCTTTAACTATCTCAATGTACAGAATATACTGCCACTTTGCAAGAGCAAAAACCGCTTCCTGCACTATGTCGGCATAATACTGCTCGATGTGGCAGTGATTTTTGCTCTATTTGTGATTATGTTCATTATAGAGTCTGTTGCATTCCCTATAAAGTGATTTTTTATATAATAGCACATAAAAATAAGCCATGTTCTCACCGCTGTGGTGGTAACATGGCTTATATATTATTTTTTCAGTTGATTTTGTTAATATCTTTTCTTTTTGTTCATCTGTCCACTCATAATCATAAGTCTCATTAATTACTTAGTTTTATCTGAATAATTCCAGCGTCCACTATATCACCAATTTCATAATTTTCCACATCAACTACTATTATTTTAATGGCCACTGTTTTGTAAGCCTTATGCTGTGTATACAACTATGAAATCTCCAAAACTACTATCAATAAATAATGACTTTACTCTTTACGATAAAAATCGGTGATTATTATATAAGCGTGCGCAATTTCTTTACAAATTTGCTTAGAAGTAAAAAGCTCATGGCAAAAAATCACCATTAAATAGGACTAGCATTGATTGGTTTCAGTATATATCTTTTTATATATTCATTCAGATAAAATGTTGAAATGAGCTACTATAAACAAAATACCTTATGGTCATTGTGAAGCTAGATGTAACATATATTTAAGAGTATTGAAATGTTATTCATCCTTATTAATATCAGCTATTCAGCAATGAAACCTCTTCCATACATGGATAAAAAAATATAGCCTGCCAAAATAAAGGCATTCATAAATTCCATTTTACGTTCATTTAAGAAATTCACAGTCATGTATTTTTACCGCTTTCGTGCAAAATGCCAACATCTCAATAAAATCGGCATCTATCATAAATTCTATAAAACAAGCAGTTTTTTGGTAAGAGATTATTATTGAAGCTGTAAAGCTGTGTTATATAATATAACCATATTGATTGCACTTAATAATACTATAGTTGTAAGTAAACTTCCTTCCAGTCCGAATGTTCCTCCACTAAATATTTCACAATTGCTGATTTTAAATATAAATATGCTTTGTGATTGTGCCATTCCCGATACATTAAAACCATAAATATTTCCTTGTATAAAATTCCACATGCTATGTATTGCACTAATGCCCCAAATATTTCCAGTTTTCAATAAATAGATTGACTCGAATATTCCAAATAATATCAAATTTAATAAAGCAAGTACTTGAAATCCATTATTGAAACCATGTGTTAATCCAAATAAAATAGAATTAACCATCACCGCTACAAATATGGTATTTTTTCTGATTATAGATATCATGAAAAATCCACGAAATACTAACTCTTCGTAAAATCCCTGCAACAAAAATCCGCCAAGAAATAAGAATATACTTTTTTTATCCAAATTCACATTGAATCCATTAAAAATAAAAGTATTGAAAAGAACTCCCATCCATACTAAGGCTGATATCAGCATGGCACCTACACACGCACCTTTTATATACTGCTTGCATACATGTCTTTTCATAAAACCCATACTCATAAAAGTTCTTTTTTCAATGCAGCAACAATACAATACAACCAAACCAATTCCCAAAGCACATTCATATAATTGAATAATCATGGATATCTCTTCGTTAATCACCGACTTCTGAAATAATGCAGCTTTTATTGCCTCCCCCGCAAATACCATTATCAAATTTATAGGTGTAAGAACAGCCAAGAATTTCAATATTTCAATCCAAACCCTATTTCCTCTTCCTGTTTTTCTTACCTCATCAACCAATGTAATATTTTCCTGTTTATATAACATAACTTTTTCCTTTTATTCTGATATAAAAAAGTCACAGAACCCAGTAATATATCATTTTCATATCCCGACATTCGCATATTCGTTATATTATTTCCGCCGAAATACTTTATCATTCTTTTTTTGACAATGCACAAAGAGAAAGAATAAATGCAACGACAGCCCAAAAAACAACTACTATCAAATCTGACAGACTTATAGACTTCGCCAAAAATAACGCAGACCTTATTAAATTACTTATAGGAACAAATGGCAGCACATTATAAATATACATAGACCACTCCGGGAGTCTTTCCGCTGGATATGTTATCGGTGAAAAAAGCAGTCCACCTATCATAATTACCTGTGTTGCCAATGCCATTGCACTAGGTGGAAGCCAGTAGGCAATACAAAATCCGATACAAATCAATGTAAACTGTGTAAGCAATATAATCAGGCAACTTTGTCCCGTTATATTTAGATTTATATCAAAACGCAGTACCGAAGCAATACAACCCATAATCACGCCCGGAACTGATGCAATTCCCCATATGATAATATCTGCTAACAAAATAATGCTTCTTGAAACTGGAAGCGTTCTTTGATATTCAAATATCCCATTTTGTTTTGCCTCACTTACAATCTGTGGTGCTAAAACACATCCGACCGCAATCATGCCTAAAGTCAATGCCCCGGACGATAAATAAACAACCGATGTATCATCAAGCTGTGGAAGAAATAGTGCCATTCCACATATTATTGCAATCGCAAATGCAGCCTGTGCCACACTGAATACCGGCACCAGATATTTGTGTCTTATCAAGCTCCAAAATATCACTCCTTTAAGTTTTGTCAAATAAGATGCCTGCGGGTTTGATAATGTTTCTTTATTCTCCATCTATCATACCTCCATATTGCATATCCAATGTTGCAGATGTAAACTTATAATTCAAAACTTTTCCCTGTCTTATAAGCTCCATCAGCCAATTAACAGCATTTGAAACCTGATTTTCAGACAAGGTAAGAACCAACTGCATTTCATCTTCTTTATATTCACTGGTTTCGGCTTCCGGTAGATCGTGCAACTCGTCCGTATCATGCAGGGATACTATCATTACATTTGAAACGTAGTCATTACTAATAACAGCCGTAGAATCGTCACGAATTATACGACCTTTATTCAGTAAAATATATCTGTCTGTATACTGTTCAACTTCAAGTAGATTATGGGTGACAACAAAAATCATATGCCCCTCTTTTGCTAGTTTTCTCATATACTGCCATGTCAACTTACGTCTTATTGGATCAACATCATTTGTGGGCTCGTCAAGCAGAATTATGTCTGATGGGTATGCCACTGCCATTGCAAAAGAGGTCAGTCTCTGTAAACCACCGGATAATTTATTTCCTGCCTGGTCAGCCCACTGCTCAATATCCAAATCCTTTAACACTTGTTTTGTGCATAAATGCACCTGCTTTTCAGATACTCCTTTGATTCTCAAAATAGATTCTATGGACTGCCTTAGTGTTACTCCTTCAAGCGGAGCATGAAACTGGGGCATTATGGATACCAGTTCTCTGGCTACTTTTGAATTTTTTACCAATGATATTCCCTTATAAGTAATATCTCCACTGTCAGGTTTGGCATTACCTATAATCTGATTCAGCAGAGTCGTTTTCCCCGCGCCATTATGTCCGATAAGTGCAGTGATTTCAGAAGGATACAGTTCTAATGAAATATTATCATTGGCTCTTATCTTCCCTTTTTTATATGTTTTACTGATTGAATCAATAATTAAATTATTTGCTTTCATAAATTACCTTTTCTTTCTTCTTAAAATTAAACGAACAGGTTAGTGTATATGCTCAATACAAACGGGATACCCCAAAAGACAACTACTGCTATCTCGACAAGCACTCCAATTACCTGAAACACTTTCCATATCAAGACATCCTTTTCATAAGTAAAATCAGTCATACTGAATGCCCCACTACTGGTAACATTCTTTATATGTATACATTCCTCTGTCCCTATTTAAGAGTATACAAAAGAATGTGATACACTTAATTAAATTTCCATTTTTCTTGCCTGACTTAACATGCTCTCAACGGCTAAAAATGTAATAATTCCCATACCAGCCAAAAGCAATATCATCGCCACTCCAGAAAAAAATGTCATAGCTACTATCTGACACATTGTAACCATAATAATGCAGGATGCAACTATTGTTGCAATAACAGACTGCTTTCTGAACCCAATCCAACTCGAAGCAATACCACAAAATGCAGCAATCAGAGCATAACATACTAAATATATAATACTTGTTAACATAAGTCCTAAACTTGCAATGTCATTGCCAATTGGAACTAAGCTTTCTGTTATCATGAAAACTGCGAGTACTATTGCTCCACTTATCAACATCGAACCAAATGTAAATAAAAATACTAATAGTATCTTGGTTTCCATTATTTTTTTTCGACTGATTGGATATGAAAATAGTAAAATTGCTTTTTTCCCTCGATACTCATCCACAATAAACTTTGATGACATCGTTGCCGAGATTACAGAAAAAATTCCCATCATGACCACCAATGTCAGTCCTATTACAAAATTGTAAGAACTAAATAATTCTGCATCGCTATCCCCTGGATCAATTTTGGGTATTGCTGCCATTAAATATATAAAGCCCAGTATAAAAACAGTGCCTACCTCAACAGCAATTTGATATGGTCGTAAGCTATTTCTTTCCAATTCCAGAGAAAATAATCTGTTTATTTTCATATACTCACTCTCCTTGAATCGCTTTCATAAAATAATCTTCCAGTCCACCGGCATTTTGTTGTGATATATCCTGTGACTGAACCTCACGCACGATTGTTCCATTAACCAAAAAACCTATATCATCTGCAACCAATTCTACCTCAGATAGAAAATGACTGGACATCAAAATTGTGACTCCCTGTTCTGAAAGATTACGAAATAACTCTCTCATATCTCTTATTCCAACTGGATCCATTCCATTTATTGGTTCATCAAGAATTAGTAAACTTGGTTCATGTACAAGTGCTCTCGCAATAGCAAGTCTCTGACGCATTCCCAGCGAAAAAGTAGATACATGCTGATCTGCCGAATCCTTCAACCCGACTTTTTCCAATATACTTTCAATTTTTTTGTCAGCATCTTTGCAGTCCATATACTCTAAATGTATTTTTAAATTCTTTCTTGCTGAAATGTGTTCATAAAAAACCGGAGTTTCTATTAGACTTCCTGTTCTGGCAAGAATTTCCAAGCTTTCATTTTTACAGTCCATTCCCAGAACTGTTGCCGTTCCCTGCGTGGCTGATGTTAATCCCAGCAATATCTTAAATAGTGTTGTCTTTCCCGCACCATTTTGTCCAACCAAACAATATATCCTTCCTTTTTTTACACTCATATTGCAGCTATTTATAACCGTTTTTTTATTATAAGACTTCGATAAATTATTTGTTTTTACAATATATACATCTTTAAGTTCCATTTAATCCTCCTTTTTCATACATTCCGAATGTATGTATTGATGTAAAAATAAAATAAAATTGCATAATACAATTTTATTTTATTTTTACATCAATCATCGATAATATTTGGTCGTTGAATAATGGCACACCCATACGCTCAAACATCTCTTTTACAAACATCACTTTATGTTGCATTTCTTCTTCTGATGCTGGAAATACAGATGGCATTAGCCACAATTCCAACAATGGCAGGATTTCTGCCAATTCTTTCGGATACTCCGTACTAATAGAACCATCTTCAATGCCTTCTTCAATCAGTTCATAAAACTCTGGTGACAGGTATTTTCTTTGTGATTCTATCATTCCAGCCAATATACGAGGATTCTCCAATAGTGGAATCATATTTTTTGACAATGTGGCTCGTTCTGAATCTTCCTGATTTAACATCATAGCTTTCTGAATTTTCTGCAATCCATTTAATTCATTCTGTTCTTTGACCACATTGAAAGGATTATTACTCAAAAACATCTTATCACCCAAAGCATTTATAATCTCCTCTTTGGATTTAAAATGATGATACACTGCTCCTTTGGTTAGTCCTCCTAAATTATCAACAATATCTTGAATTGTTGTTTGCTCGTATCCTTTCTCTAAGAAAAGTCTTTGTGATACTTCCAAAATCTTCTCCACTGTTAATTCTGGATACTTATTTCTTGCCATATTATCTTCACCTGCAATAAATACATTCGTTATGTATGTATTTATATCATTCTTTCTTAATCATGTCAAGTCTTTTCTTATTCTTTGATTTATAAAAGCTGTTGACTTATCCCCACTCAATGTATATATTATATATACATTGAGTGGGGATATTATATATGAAACAGGTATATCCAGTTATATTTACACAATTAAAGGATAAGAAAGACACCGTGCTTATTAATGTTCCTGATATGGGTATATTAACAGAGGGCTTCGGTCTGTCAGACGCTATAGAGATGGCTCGCGATGCCATTGGGGCAAATGGAATCACATTACAGGATCTAGGCAGGGAAATTCCGGTTCCAAGTGATATTTCAGATATTGACATCAAAAATGGTACTTTTGACAAAGATGGTATTAGTCATGTTTCATTTGTGGATATAGATTTTGATGAATACCGCCGCAAGACCGACAATAAAACGGTACGAAGAAATGTCACTCTCCCTAATTGGCTTAATCAGGAAGCTGAGAAATCCCATATCAACGTATCTCGCGTTTTGCAGGAGGCTCTCATGGTAAAGCTAGGTGTATCAAGATAAATAAATTTAAAAGCCAAATCAAACTAAAAAGAGTGCAGGTTATTTATTGGATAGCCTACACTCTTATTTTGTTCTCATACATCAAAGAGAATTTCAGTCAAATTATTAATCAAGGTATTTGCATGAACGATTGATTAGAATGCCGCTCTGTAAATCTCCACAATATCGTCCTTGCTAAGCGGTACAAACGATCCCTTTGAACCCTCGCATGCCTTCTTTGCCATCACCTCAAAGTTCCTGTCGTCTGTGATTCCCACAGCTCTTAGATTTGCCGGAATGCCCATTGTCTCAAAGAAGAATTTCTTCAGTGCATCAATGCCTGCGTGTGCAAGTGCATAGTCATCATCACCGGAAAGTCCCCAGACATTTTTTGCAAACTCCACAAACATCGGAAGTGTGTCGTCATTTAGTATGTGCTCCATCCACGCCGGTGTGAGTATTGCAAGTCCCTCTCCGTGAGTAATATCATAGAAAGCGCTCAGCTCATGCTCCATAGGATGTACGCACCATGCCGGTGAGCAGCCATCGCCCACAACGCCGTTGATTGCATGTGTGCCTGCCCACATCAGGTTGGCTCTGGCCTCGTAGTTGTCAGGCTGTGCAAGGGCAACCGGTCCATTTTTAATCATTGTACGCAGCAATCCCTCCGCCATAAATTTCTGGCAGTCAGCATTCTCCATAGAAAAATAATTCTCCATTGTATGGCTCATCATATCTGCGGTTCCTGCTGCGGTCTGTTTTTTTGATACTGAAAAAGTATATTCAGGATTTAATATTGACATAGTTGGCACCATATACGGCGATCCTGTTCCCCACTTTTCATTTTTAGACATATCAGAGATAACAGCAAAAGGATCCATCTCTGTTCCTGTTGCGGAAAGAGTAAGCACATCAAATATCGGAAGTGCCGCCTTGACCTTTGAGCCATCAAGCACCAGATCCCATGCATCACCGTCATACTTTGCACCTGCTGCAACAACCTTTGAGCAATCAATTGTACTGCCGCCTCCTATTGCAAGCATCATGTCGATACCCTCATTTTTACAGATTTCAACACCCTTTCTGACTGTCTCAATCTTTGGGTTTGGCTCCACTCCGCTAAGCTCAAACACGGTCAGTCCCGCATCCTTAAGGATCTTCATTGCGGTATCGTAGAGACCGTTTTTCTTTATAGAGCCGCCTCCGTACACTAAAAGTACCTTGCTGCCATATGCCTTGAGCTCTGATAAGCTCGAAATGGTATCCTTTCCGAAATGAATCTTTGTTGGAATGTTGAATGTGAAATTGTACATATATAATACCTCCTGCTAAATAATTATATTTTTCAATTGCTCCATATCATCTGCATCGGGATGCGACAAAGCCTTGTCAAAATTTTCAATCAGTGCATCAATATTATCCGGATGCTCCGGGTTTTCTTTCATTTTCACATAGCGTTCCCTCACAGACTGTGGCATTTTGCCCTGACACATATATTCTCCTACAATAGTGTTGCTCGAATCAATGGCGCTTTTAACATTGCCAAGAATCCTTTGAAAATATGCATCACTTCCTCCAAAACCGGCTGTTCCGAACAGAAATATCTTTTTATTTTTCAATTTAGATAAGAAATCTAATGTATCGCTATCCGCGTTTCCCTTGTCCGTCCAAAATCCAATGTATAGCAATTCGGATTCTATCCCACTGGCATCAGCCGTGCCAAAATAATCACAGCTCTCCTTTGGTAGTATTTCATGAATTTTATCAGCCAGCTTACGTGTGTTGCCGGTCATACTACTGAATATTATAGAATAATTTTCGTTGTACATGCAATATCCTCCTTTAAATTAAACTAATATTTGGGCATTTACACTTTAAATTCATCTTCATGTTTTTTGAAGAAATTATAAAAATATCGTACATTATCCAAATCACACCATTTTGTAACATCATACTCTTTCGTATCAAGATTGTATATTTTAGCATTTAATGTTCCAAGCATAAATGGTGAATGCGTTGCAATAATAAACTGGCATTCTAACAACCTTGCCATTTTATTAATTTCCTCTGCTAACATAACCTGATTCGCAAGTGAAAGCGAAACTTCCGGTTCATCTAACAAATACAATGCATCTGGTTGTAAATACTCCTCAAAATATTGCATTGATGTCTCTCCGTTAGAATATTTTTCCTGTGCAAATTTTATATATTCTTCCTGCTTACACCCTTCTTTAGATGCTAAAAATTTTTTTGCTTCAAGTAAAGACATACCTCTCTTAACGTAATCATACTCCATGCCATCTGATAATATCTGCTTTTGTTGTATCTTCTTAATCTCATACAATATATCTTCACTTTTAATATATCGGCTGTTTTCCGGTAATTTATTTATTGTATTCCCATAATCATCTTCCCCCAAAGTATACAAACATTCTCTGGAAAACGAACCACAGTAATCAACGCTTCCAAATGAATTGCTTGTTGCATATTCTTTCCCTTTTAGTTGTAAGCAGTTGGCTATAATATTTAAAAGTGTTGATTTACCTGAGCCATTGTTCCCATAAAGTACAGTGATAGGTCTAAAAACAAATGGTTCAATATACTTATCCCGGAATACATTGTAGGGATAAATATTAGGATTATTCACTTTTCTTTTACTTAATCTAAAACTACTTAAATATATCATATCTTTTCATTATCCCTTTCCTGATAAAAGAGCTCCAACACCATTATTTCTCGAATATGTGAAAATGAAAGATTACTCACTAATACATCTGGTTTAGTTATGAATTGGTGAGACACTGTCACACTTTTTCCAAAATCTTGTGCAGTATTTATATAACTAATTTTTAAGTATTTTCTTATTTTCAAATGACAAACACATTATATTAAAGATTTTGTTCAATCCGATTTTCCTATCTGTACTCAACGATTTCTTCCAATGGTTTCCTTGGTCTTTTAGCCGGAGCTTCATCGGCAAAGCCAACCGCAACAATTCCTGTCAATCTTATCCTGCTTATATTTTCTTATACTTCTTCTATTCTCAATTTCTCGTATCATAATTTTTCTCTCCATTATGTAGCATCTTATTACTTCCTACATATTTTACTATTTTTCAAATAAGAAGTTAGTAACGCAAAATGAAATATATGACATACTCCCAACTAAGTAATCCATGAAAAATCCATAAACAGTATAACACAAAATAAAAGTGATATGGTGAACTGATTGAATAATAAGGAGATTTCTATACGATGAGAACAATATTTTCAGAATACAATCCCCGGCATAATACGAAACAATGTTCATATAATCCGTCGGATTCGGAATTTCTAAAACAATCCTCAGACAGTTTTTATGTGTTCCGCTGTATATTACTCCTGCGAAAACACCACATTAAATAATAGGCTCACTAATTATATCCTGGCAAGCCTATTATTTTCTTTCAACCCTATCTGTCAATAGTTAGCTGATTCTCAAATGTTCGCTAACTGATTCATAAAACTTAAACAATTGAATGTCTTTATAGTCTATTCCTTCATCCAAGTCTTCTGAATATAACAAAAGGGGGCTTTTAGAAGTGTTTTTCATGTCTATATGTAAACACAATACATTTATAAAAAAATAATCGAAATAATGAATTTCACATTTTATTACATCTTGATATTCATATTTATTCCCTTTATAATATACCCATAACAGTGGACACGCGAATTAGTGTAGT